>Ga0210409_10008979_pt1 | contig 10128 bp, 7 predicted proteins | sample IncBWH17MmetaG_FD_161649 | JGI IMG/M metagenome (GOLD analysis project Ga0210409, IMG submission 161649) | Forest soil microbial communities from Barre Woods Harvard Forest LTER site, Petersham, Massachusetts, United States - Inc-BW-H-17-M | ecosystem: Environmental > Terrestrial > Soil >...
CGGGCTGGTGCGCGAGGAGTTGCGGCGCAGCGGCTTCGAGGAAGTAGTCGCCGCCGGCATCGTGCTCACCGGCGGCAGCGCCAAGATGGAGGGCGCGATCGAGCTCGCCGAGGAAGTGTTCCACGTCCCGGTGCGCTTAGGGATCCCGCAAGCCGTGCGGGGTCTCTCGGAGGTGGTGCGCAACCCGATCTATTCCACCGGCGTGGGGCTGCTGCTCTACGCCCGTGACAACGTCCTGCCCGCGCATCGCGGGCGCTCCCTGGGCGGGAACGCCAAATCGGTGTTCGACCGCATGAGCTCCTGGTTCCAGGGCAACTTTTGAAGCTGACAGATGAAGCTGACAGATGAAGCTGACGGAGCGATGAGCGACTCTCAACCAACCTTTGTATTCGTGTAAGGAGCGATAACCATGTTTGAACTGATGGACGCATACAGCCAGAGCGCCGTCATCAAGGTGATCGGCGTGGGTGGTGGCGGCGGCAACGCCGTGGCCCACATGGTCACAGCCGGTATCGACGGCGTGGAGTTCATGTGTGTCAACACCGACTCGCAGGCCCTGAAGCACGCCAAGGTGAAGACGGCGCTGCAGATCGGCTGCAACATCACCAAGGGACTGGGCGCGGGTGCCGACCCGGAAGTGGGCCGCGCGGCGGCGATGGAGGACCGCGACCGTATCGTCGAGCTGGTCGAGGGCTGCGACATGTTGTTCATCACCGCCGGCATGGGCGGCGGCACGGGCACCGGCGCGGCGCCGGTGGTCGCACAGGTGGCGCGTGAGCTGGGCATACTCACCGTCGCGGTCGTGACCAAGCCGTTCGAGATGGAGGGCAACAAGCGCGGCTGCGTCGCCGACCACGGTATCGGCGAGCTGTCCAAGTTCTGCGACTCGCTGATTACAATTCCTAACCAGAAGCTGTTGACCGTGTTGGGTCCGCAGACCACGCTGCTGGATGCCTTCAAGGCGGCGAACCAGGTGTTGCAGGGCGCGGTGCAGGGCATTGCCGAGCTCATCACGCGCCCCGGCCTCATCAACGTCGACTTCGCCGACGTGCGCACCGTGATGGCCGAGACCGGCATGGCGATGATGGGATCGGGCGCGGCCAGCGGCGAAGGCCGGGCACGCGCGGCGGCCGAGGCGGCCGTGTCCTCACCCCTGCTCGAGGACATCAACCTGGCCGGGGCGCACGGCATCCTGGTCAACGTCACCGCGGGCATGGACCTGTCGATCGGCGAGTTCCAGGAGGTCGGGCAGATTGTGAAGCAGTTCGCTTCCGAGGACGCCACGGTGGTGGTCGGTACGGTCATCGATCCGGAGCTGGAGAACCAACTGCGCGTCACCGTGGTGGCGACCGGCTTAGGCAGGCCCACTGCTGCGGTGCGAGCGCCGCTCACTTCGCCGCGCGAGCGCGAGGCGGCGGTCCGCGATCACCGCGAGGTGCGCGCCGAGCCGTCGATGCGCATGGTGCGGCGCCCCATGTCGAGCAGCGACTACGCGGCTCTCGACAAGCCCACCGTGCAGCGGCAGCGGGCGGTCGGGGATGGGCTGCACCCGACGGCCGACTCGGAGGATCTGCTGGACATCCCGGCGTTCCTGCGGCGGCAGGCCGATTGATGTGATACGGTAGCGCGCCTTATGTGAAGTGCCTTGGGAGGGGGCTGCTTGCGGTCCCTCCTTACGGCGCGCAAGTAGCGCTGCTCATCCGCAGCCCACTGCGGTTCGGTGTAGCAAAGCAGTACGCATGGTTGGACAACGGACGTTAAAAAACTCGATTCGCGCCACCGGTGTCGGCCTGCACACGGGCAAGAAGGTCCTCATGACCTTGCGCCCTGCAGGTCCTGACGAGGGCATTGTGTTCCGGCGCACGGATTTGCCGAACCCGGTAGATATCCGCGCCCGCGCGGAGAATGTCGGCGACACCATGCTCGGCACGACGCTCGGCACGGGCGAGTCGCGCGTCTCGACCGTCGAGCACCTGCTGTCGGCGTTCGCGGGACTGGGCATCGACAACGCCATCGTGGAGCTGTCGGCTGCGGAAGTGCCGATCATGGACGGCAGCGCCGGCCCGTTCGTGTTCCTGCTGCAGTCAGCGGGCATCGAGGAGCAGCGCCACCCGAAGCGCTTCATGCGCGTGAAGAAGCGGCTGCGCGTCGAGGACGGCGACAAGTGGGCACAGTTCGATCCGTTCGACGGCTTCAAGGTGAACTTCGAGATCGAGTTCAACCACCCGATCTTCAAGCGCCGCTCACAGCGCGCGTCGATGGATTTCTCGACCACCTCGTTCCTCAAGGAGGTGAGCCGGGCGCGCACCTTCGGTTTCATGCGCGATCTCGAGACGCTGCGCTCGCGCAACCTTGCCCTGGGGGGAAGTCTCGACAACGCGATCGTGCTCGATGACTTCCGCGTGCTGAACGAAGACGGGCTGCGTTACGAGGACGAGTTCGTCAAGCACAAGATCCTCGATGCGATCGGGGATCTGTATCTGCTCGGCCACAGCCTCATCGGTGAATTCAGCGGCCACAAATCCGGGCACGCGCTCAACAACAAGCTGCTGCGCTCACTGCTGGCGGACACCTCGGCCTGGGAAGAAGTCGTGTTCGAGCGCTACGCGGACGCGCCGATCTCCTACATCGAGGCGCCGGCGCTGCATCCACCCGGGGGTTGAGGACTTACCTGCGGGGCTGCACGCGCACGGCGATTGCGCTGATTTGCGGGGCGGCGGCGCGGATCTGCGGCTCCAGTTCCTGTACCGCGTAGCGCAGCCGCGCGCACCAGGCGGCGGACGCGGCGAAAATCACCAGCGTGCCATCGCGCTCTACGACGCCCGAGACCCTCGGGCCGATGTCCGTCGACAGATGAGAACATAACCAGCTGCTCCAGAAACCCTGGCGCGCGGCCTGATCTGTGACGCGCGTCATGCCCGGGGCGGTGCGCGCCAGCAGCTCCTTAACAGAATGAAGCCGCAGCGGCCGCAGGCCTGCCGCAGTCCTCACTAGGGGTTTTCCGCGCTTGTTTCGTGACCTGTTCTTCGGCATATTGCCCTTTGCTGCATTTTGGGCAAACCCGCTGAAAGGCGGGGACGCAAAGCCACCGGTCTAAAGCGAGGAGCCATGACAGCGGGGTTGCCAGCATCGGCATCGTACAGATTTTTTAACGCAGAACAGGGCGGTTCACGCCCGGGCATGGCTCGTACACCCAGCTGGCGTTGCCTGCTCACGGGGGCCCCGAGGCAGTCGGAACGCACGACATGAACATCATTTTCCTCTCCCGGCGCAAGGCCAAGGCGCGGCACCTGAATCTGGCCCGGCCGCTTACGTTAAGTGTCCTCGGCGCACTGACGCTCATGATTCTCGGGGGCGTCTTTGCGCTCGGTATGCAGCTCGGCCGCGGCAGCCATGAGCGCGGGGTGCTCGGCGACACAGTGCGCTTCGGCAGCCTGCTCACCGAGCAGAAACAGCAGCTCGCCGAGCTCAGGCAGCAGCTGCAGTTGCGCGTCGACGCCATGGCGATGCGCCTGGGTGCCGTGAACGCACACGTCATCCGCCTCAATGCCCTCGGCAAGCGCCTCACCGAAATGGCGGACATCGACAGCCGCGAGTTCAATTTTGAAGGCGATCCGCCCAGCGGCGGCCCGGAAGGCGATAGTGAGGGGGTGAGCGCGCAGATCCCCGATCTCACCGCCATGCTGAGCCAGCTCGAGCAGCGCGTAAATTCGCGCGACTCGCAGCTCGCGGCGCTCGAGAACGTGATTCTCGCGCGCGAGCTGAAAGCGGAGATTCACCCCGAAGGCCGCCCCGTGACGAGGGGCTTTATTTCCTCCTACTTCGGCGCGCGCGCCGATCCTTTCGATGGCCGCGAGGCGTTCCACAAGGGCGTCGATTTCGCCGGGGCCGTCGGTGACAGGGTGGTCGCAGTCGCGGCGGGCGTCGTCACCTGGGCCGGCGAGCGATCAGGTTTCGGCAGGCTCATCGAGATCAGTCACGGCGACGGCTTCGTCACCCGCTACGCGCACAACCAGCGCACGCTGGTGAGCGTCGGGGAGACGGTGAAGCGCGGTGAAGCCGTGGCGCTCATGGGGTCCACCGGCCACTCCACCGGGCCGCACGTGCACTTCGAGGTGCTGCGTAACGGCCGCCAGGTCGATCCCCTGTCCTTCATCGGTCGCTGATCGCGGCCCGCCACGGGGCTAAGCCGCACTACCCACCCTTGAATTCCCGCGCCCACGAACCAATTGGGCGCGGCCAGCGTCTATTGCGTACAATTTCGCTTTCGAACCCTGGCATGCGCGATAAGTGCTTGTCGGTAAAGCTGTTTTTAGCTCAACGAGTCACGCCTTGCGTCAACTTCTCACCCGCGTTTTCGGCAGCCGCAATGAGCGGCTCGTGCGTGGGTATGCACGCGCCGTGCGCGCCTCCAACCAGCTCGAGCCGCAGATCATGGAGCTCAGTGACGAGGCGTTGCGCGCCAGAACCGAGGAGTTCCGCAAGCGCCTGAAGGAGGGCGCGACCCTCGACGAGCTGCTGCCCGAGGCCTTCGCTGTGGTACGCGAGGCGGCCCGCCGCACGCTGAAAATGCGCCACTTCGATGTGCAGCTGATCGGCGGGATCACGCTGCACAAGGGGATGATTTCCGAGATGCGCACCGGCGAGGGCAAGACGCTGGTGGCCACGCTCCCGGCCTATCTCAACGCGCTCAGCGGCGAGGGCGTGCACATCGTCACGGTGAACGAGTACCTCGCGCAGCGCGATGCGGACTGGATGGGTCCGGTGTACCGTTTCCTCGGGCTGTCGGTGGGAGTGATCAAGAACGCCCAGAGCCCGCAGGAAAAGCGCGCCGCGTACGCCTGCGACATCACCTACGGCACCAACAACGAATTCGGCTTCGACTACCTGCGCGACAACCTGGCGTTCCGCCTGGAAGACCGGGTGCAGCGTTCCTTGAGCTTCGCGGTAGTCGACGAAGTCGATTCGATTCTCATCGACGAGGCGCGCACGCCGCTCATCATCTCCGGGCCCGCCGAGGAGAGCACCGAGCTGTATCTGCGCATCAATGAGCTGGTGCCGCGGCTCACGCGCCAGAAGGAGGAAGACGGCCCCGGGGACTTCTCGCTGGAGGAGAAGACCAAGCAGGTGCACATCACGGAAGCCGGTCACGAGCACGTCGAGCAGCTGATGCTGCAGGCCGGCCTCCTCAAGGAGGGCGAGAGCCTGTACGACCCCGCCAACATCCGTCTGATGCATCATCTGAATGCCGCGCTGCGCGCCCACGCGCTCTATAAGCGCGATGTCGAATACATCGTGCGCGGCGGCGAAGTCATCATCGTCGATGAATTCACCGGACGCACCATGCCCGGCCGGCGCTGGTCCGACGGCCTGCATCAGGCGGTGGAGGCGAAAGAGGGCGTGCGGGTGCGCGAGGAGAACCAGACGGTCGCCTCGATCACCTTTCAGAACTACTTCCGGCTCTACAAGAAGCTCTCCGGCATGACCGGCACTGCGGACACCGAGGCGCCGGAATTCATGCAGATCTACGGCCTCGAGGTGGTGGTGATTCCGACCCACCGGCCGATGGTGCGCAAGGACAACCCGGATTTCGTGTACCTGACGCAGAGCGACAAGTTCAAGGCGATCATCGAGGACATCCGCGAGTGCGCGGCGCGCGAGCAGCCGGTGCTGGTGGGCACGACCTCGATCGAGACCTCCGAATTTCTCTCCGGGCTGCTGCAAAAGGAAAGCGTCGAGCACCAGGTGCTGAACGCCAAGCAGCACGAGCGCGAGGCGCACATCGTGGCGCAGGCCGGCCGCCCCGGCACGGTGACCATCGCCACCAACATGGCCGGTCGCGGCACCGACATCGTGCTCGGCGGAAATCTCGAGGCGGAACTCGCCGCCGAGGGGGAGATTGACGATGCCACCCGCGAGCGCGTGCGCGCCGAGTGGCAGACACGGCACGACCGGGTGCTCACCGCCGGCGGCCTGCACATCGTCGGCACCGAGCGCCACGAATCCCGCCGCATCGACAATCAGCTGCGCGGCCGCTCGGGCCGCCAGGGCGACCCGGGTTCGAGCCGCTTCTACCTGTCGATGGAGGACAACCTGATGCGCATCTTCGGCGATCCGCTGCGCACGCAGCGGCTGCTGAAGATGGCCGGCATGAAGGAAGGCGAGGTGATCGAAAGCGGCATGCTCACCCGCCAGATCGAAAAGGCGCAGCGCAAGGTCGAGGCGCACAATTTCGATATCCGCAAAAACCTGCTGCTGTTCGACGATGTCGCCAACGATCAGCGCAAAGTCGTGTACCAGCAACGCACCGAGGTCATGGGCACCGAGGATCTCTCGGGAGCCATTCGCGGCCTCATGGAGGACTCGGTGGGGTCGCTCCTTGATCAGCACATGCCCAAGCACGCCGCGTCCTCCGACTGGGACCTGCAGGCTCTGGCGGATGCAGTACAGCGCGACTTCAACGTGCGCGTGGATCCGAAGAGCTGGCTGCTGGCCGAGCCGGAGCTGGAGGAGCAGGTGCTGCGCGAACGCGTGGTGCGTGCCGTGAACGAAGCCTACGACGCGAAGGTCGCACGCATCGGCGCGCCGATCATGCGCCACGTCGAGAAGGACGTGATGCTGCGCATGCTCGATCAGCACTGGCGCGAGCACCTGGCGGCCATGGATTACCTGCGGCAGGGCATTCACCTGCGTGGCTACGCGCAGAAGGACTACCGCTTCGAGTTCAAGCGCGAAGCCTTCGAGCTGTTCTCGGCGATGCTCGACCGGATCAAGTTCGAGACCTCCTCGCTGATGGCAAAGATCGAAGTGCGCACCCAGGAGGAAATCGAGCGCGAGGAGGAGGAGCGCCGCCAGCGTCTCATGCGCGCGCTGCAGGCGCAGCACGCCGAGGCCGCCTCACTCCTGGCGGCCGCCGAGGAACAGCAGACCGCGGTCGCTGCCGGCGTGCGGGCATCCACTGCGGGCACATCCCAGCCGCGCGCCGGGGTGCGCGCGGCGCCGCCGGCGCTGGCAGCCGAGACTGCCGGCCCGTTCGTGCGCGGCGAACGCAAGGTGGGACGTAACGAGCCGTGTCCGTGCGGTTCGGGCAAGAAGTACAAGCACTGTCACGGTGCGCTCTCGAGCGTTGAATAACGGCGGCGCTGCCCGGCCTGTCATGCTGGTGGTAGCGGCGGCGCTGTACGATCGCACCGGGCAGGTGCTCATCGCGCAGCGTCCCGCGGGCAAGCCCCTGGCGGGCCGCTGGGAATTTCCGGGCGGCAAGGTGGCCGCCGGCGAAAGCGAGCACGCGGCGCTGGTTCGCGAGTTGCGCGAGGAACTCGGCATCGAGGTAACCGCCAGCCGGCCGTTCATGCGCCTGACTCACGCCTACGCCGATCGCGACGTCGAGCTGTCGCTGTGGGTCATCGAGCGCTTCACCGGCACGCCGGTGTCACTCGATCGCCAGCAGCTGAAGTGGGTCGCGCCGGGTCACCTGGCGCAAGAAGACCTGCTCGAAGCCGACCGGCCGTTCATCGAAGCGTTGCGGGATTTGCCGGCCCCCGGGTGAGGGGCGCTGCGCAAGCGGCGTGTACAATGCCGCCTCGCCACAACGCAGGCAGGAATCCATGGCAGCACAGAACGATCTTCCTGAAGTGCAGCTCGATCTCAAGGCGCTGTATCGTGAGGACGTGTTCACCGATCGCCGCGCCGGCAGCATCCGCCGCCTGACGCCGGTCACTGCCGATGGCTCGGTGGATCCGGCGCGACCGGTCCTGTTCTCGGGCCAGACGCAACTGCTGACGCCGGCGGGTGTGCTGCCGCTCGGGTTCGAGATCGATGCCGGGACGCTGGAGGAGGCGTTGAAGAAATTTCCCGACGGCGTCAGGGTCGCACTCGAGCAGGCGATCGATGAGGCGCGCGAGCTGCGCCGCGAAGCGGCCTCGCGCATCGTGGTGCCCGACGTGGGCGGTGGCGTGCCAGGTGCCGGCCCCGCGAGCGGCGGCGGCAAGATCAAGTTCCCCTAGTGAAAGCGCTCCGTTGGCGCGCTGCAGTGGCCACGGTCATGACGCTGTGCGCGGTCGGCCTGCTGGTCGCGTGTGCGGGAGCGCAGCTCGGCGGTCGCGAGCCGGCGCCGGGCAGCGGTCCCGGCGGCAAACCCATGCGCACCGCCACCGAGACTGCGGTAGGGATGCCGCCGGCGGCGCCGACACTGGTGTATCCGGTCACCGCGCGCGTGAACGTGTCCGAGAGCTACTTCGGGACCCAGGTCGAGGATCCATACCGCTGGCTCGAGAATCTCGACTCGCCCTCGGTGCACGCGTGGGTGACGGCGCAGAACGCGCTGTCGCAACCGCAGCTGGCGGCGCTGCCGCAGCGTGCCTGGCTGAAGGCGCGCCTCACGCAGCTGTGGAACTACGAGCGCTACGACGTGCCGGTGAAGCGCGGCGGACGCTATTTCTTTCTGCACAACGACGGCCAGCAGAATCAGAGCGTGCTGTTCGTGTCCGACAGCCTCGATGCGCCCCCGCGCGTGCTGTTCGATCCCAACACGGTGCGCGAGGATGCCACGGTCGCCCTGTCGGAGTTCTCCCCCGACGTGCAGGGGCGGGTAGTCGCTTACGCGGTCTCGGATGGCGGCACCGATTGGCAGATCTGGCGGTTCAGGCGCGTGCGCGATGGCGCCGATCTTCCCGACATCCTGAGATTCACGAAATTCTGGGGCGTGTCGTGGGCGCGTGACGGGTCGGGCGTGTACTACAGCCGCTATCCGGCCCTGCCCGACAGCCGGGGCGATGACTCCGCAAGGCCCGCCGTGTATTTCCACAAGCTGGGGACGGCACAGGATCACGACCGGCTCGTGTATGAGGTGACGGACCATCCGACGCGCATCCCGGCGGGCCGGGTCACCGATGACGGGCACTATCTCATCATCACGCTGTTCGACGGCTACGAGCGCAATGGCGTCAACCTGCTCGATCTGCGGCGCCCGGACGCCCGGGTGCAGCGCTTGTTCTTCGCCTGGGATGCGCTGTACACCTTCATTGGCGCACGTGGCGAGGATCTGTATTTCAGGACGACCCAAGACGCGCCGCTGGGGCGCGTCATTGCCCTCGATGCGCGCGCACCGACCACCTGGCGCACGGTGGTGCCGGAGGGGACGACGGCGCTCGAGGAGGCGACCTACGTCGGCGGCCGGATCGTCGCGAAGTACGTGGAGGATGCGCATGGCGTCGCACGCTTGTACGAGCGCAATGGCCGTCCTGTCGGCAACGTGCCGCTGCCCGGTCTGGGCGGGATCGAGGGCTTCCAGGGCGAGGGCAACCAGACCGAGACATTCTTCTCCTACACCGACTACCTGACGCCCCGCAAGATCTTCCGCTTCGAGGTGCCCGCCAACCAGGCGACGCTGTGGCGCGAGGCGCGCGCTCCGGCCCGCACGGCGGAAATCGTGACCGAGCAGGTGTTCTACACCAGCAAGGACGGCACCCGCGTGCCCATGTACATCACGCATCGGCGCGATATGGTGAAGGACGGCAACCAGCCGTTTCTGCTGTATGGCTACGGCGGTTTCGACCTCTCCCTCACTCCCACGTACCGGCCGGCCGTGCAGGCGTGGCTCGAGCTGGGCGGCGCGTACGCCGAGGCGAATCTGCGCGGCGGCGGAGAGTACGGCGAGGCCTGGCACCGGGCGGGGACGCTGGCCAACAAGCAGCATGTCTTCGACGACTTCAGCGCCGCCGCGGAATATCTCATCCGCGAACACTACACGCGCAGCGCGCGTCTGGGCATTCACGGCCGCAGCAACGGGGGACTCCTCATCGGCGCGGTCCTGACGCAGCGCCCGGAGCTGTTCGGCGCTGCGCTCCCCGCCGTGGGCGTGCTCGACATGCTGCGCTACCACACCGCCAGCGCGAACGCCCGGCAATGGTCATCCGACTACGGGCTCGCGGAGGATCCCGAGCAGTTCAAGGCGCTGTACGCCTACTCCCCGGTGCAGAACGTGAAAAGAGGCGTGTGCTATCCGCCGACGCTGATCACCACCGCGGACCACGACGATCGCGTGGTGCCGTGGCACAGCTATAAGTTCGCCGCGGCGTTGCAGGCGGCGCAGATCTGCCCGAATCCCATCCTCATCCGCGTCGAGAC
>Ga0210409_10008980_pt1 | contig 10128 bp, 8 predicted proteins | sample IncBWH17MmetaG_FD_161649 | JGI IMG/M metagenome (GOLD analysis project Ga0210409, IMG submission 161649) | Forest soil microbial communities from Barre Woods Harvard Forest LTER site, Petersham, Massachusetts, United States - Inc-BW-H-17-M | ecosystem: Environmental > Terrestrial > Soil >...
GACCTGCGGGCGCAGGATCCATTGCCGCAGCAGCCGCGCTCCCATGCCCGTGGTCGTTTCATCCAGCGCCGCAAGCAGGGTCGTGGAAGATCCGCGCACTCCCTCCTCGAAAAAAATAGGCGCTACAAGTTCCAGGTTGCGGACGGTCACAATGTCGAGCACCAGCGCGTCCGCTTGTTCGTAATACCGGACGCGGTCCAGGTGCCCGAGAGCCGCACCGGAATGGTTCCCATTTCCGGCGTCCATCGCGGAGGTTTCGCGCAAATAATGAACTACTGCGCCTGCAGCTGAGACGGCCTGCGGATGGCCCGCGAGGCCGAATCCGTCCAGCGTTGCCACGCCAAATTGTTCCCGCAGCATGCGTTCGGCATAATCAAACCGAAAGACCCATTCGTCGATCCGCGTCTCGACGCCTTCCCGAATCTCCGGCCGCGCCGCCTGGAATTGGACGCTCGTATCACCGTCCGCCCCGGCGGCCGCAGCAAATAGACTCGCTTGCCGGGGAATGAGAATTTCGCGCGGCCTCAAGCGGTGCAATTCATCGCGCAATTTTTCATCGGCGTCGCTGCCGGAAAAGGCCGCCGCGCGAAATTCACCGGTGGTCACATCCGCATACGCAAAGCCGATCGGCGATCCGCCCGCCGGGCGGAAAATCGCCGCCAGATAATTATTTTCCTTGGGCTCGAGAACATTGACGCTGGTGGCCGTTCCCGGCGTGATGACGCGCACCACTTCGCGCCGCACCAGTTTCTTCCCCGGCCCCGGTGCCTCCATCTGATCGCACACGGCAATCTTGTAGCCCGCGCGCAGCAGTCGTGCGATGTACCCCTCCGCGGCGTGATAGGGAACCCCGCACATCGGCACAGGCTCGCCGCGTTCCCGATTCCGGGAAGTCAGAGTAATCTGCAGTTCCCGCGACGCCGCAATCGCGTCTTCGTAAAAAAGCTCGTAGAAATCTCCCAACCGGAATAGAACCAACGCATGCGGATAGCGCCCCTTAATGGAGTGATACTGCCGCATCAGCGGGGTGGCTGGTTCTGTCATTTCTCGTGGAGCGCCGGAATCGGCGGCGGGCTCTCTTGGGAGCGCGCGGGGAAGAGCACGCCGGTCAGCGACAGAAAGTTTATACCGCGCCACCTTCGCTTCTGTCGAGCCAGTGAATCCGAAAATGACCCCGAACGAATCAGACAAGGAAGGTTAATCCGAAGGGGTCCGGCCAGGCCGCCTGAAAGATAACACCCCACCCTCGGCACAAACCGCGGCGATTTCACCCCGGGAACGCCAATCTCCCGATTGGCGTTTTGCGCGCCGCCATTCAGGAGAATGGCGTTCCCAGGAGACACCCCCACGTGATCTTCGCCCGTCCTAATTGGACGTGCCGGCAACGCCGGCATTCCATCCTCCGCTTCGTGTAATTCATCGTATCTCGTGAGGAATGCGGGCAAGCCGTATACTCCATGCATTATGCCAGAGCCGAAACATCGCCAGGAAATCGAAATCAAACTTCGCGTCCAGGACGTAGCCGCCATTCGCAGCCGCCTGAAACGCCTCCGCGCTCGCGAAATCTCGCCGCGCACCCACGAATTCAACACGTTGTACGACACGCCGCGACAAGATCTGAAGCGCCAAGGCCAGCTCATCCGCATCCGAATCGAGCAGCCGGCCTTGAGTTTTGGGAAGAGACGTCCAAATGAAAACGCCGCGGCCATCCTGACCTACAAAGGGCCCTCTCTTCCCTCGCGCACCCCTACTGAAGCCGGCGGAGATTCTAATTTCCGCAGTTATTTCAAGATCAAAGACGAAGCGGAGGTATCGGTCGCGGGAGCCGACGAAATGGCCAGGATTCTTCACGGTCTGGGACTGCATCCTGGGTTCCGATATGAGAAGTTTCGGACCACCTATGCGCTCCCGGGTGTCCGTGGACTAAAGATCGAACTCGATGAGACCCCGGTTGGCACCTATCTCGAATTGGAGGGCCCGGTCGCAGGCATTGAACGCGGCGCCCATCTCCTCGGGTATGACCGCAAAGACTATCTGAAGGATACCTACGGCTCGCTTTATCTCGCCGCTTGCCGCCGGCAGGGCCGGAAACCTGGCGACATGCTCTTTCCGCCAACAAAAAAATTGCGTTAACTCGCACTCTTTCCTTGACAAAGATTTGAAGTACGTTTACCTACTGAGTTGGAGTTTTTTTGTGTGGCCATGAGCGAATCCGAAAAGCAAGAACCCTTTCCGAGTAGGAATCGATCGGCGGCACGATGTTTCGAAATGGCCCGGCTTACAGATGTCGAAACACCAGTCCGCCAACCTTGGAAAGCAAGCTGTAAAGGCCTCGGGTAGACCCGGTTTTTCCTCCACCCGCGGCCGGGCCAGACCCTGGTTGCGGGTTTCAAGTCACAAAGATCCCGCATTGGCCAGCGACTTGCGTGAATTGCCGCGTGCGCGGGCAATTAAGCAGCGCCCGCCGTATAGCACTTGAGGACAAGCTACAGGGTTAAACCGCGCGGCAGCCCTCAGGCTTGGGAAAGGAGGCAAAATGCTGCACGCTACCGATCTCCTCGGCGGAGAAGCCTACGATCGCGACGGCCATTTCGTCGGCCAGGTCACCGAATTATTCATCGAGCCCGCCGACCAGCCCAACCGTGTAGCGCGCGTCCTCCTGGGGAGGGGAAAGTTTCTTCCCCTGATCGTGCGTTACGATCACATCGCATTCGTCGCCCCCGGCGTTATCCGCCTGAGTGTGGAAGAAAAGGAGCTCGAACATTACCAGCCCAATGAAGCGTGGCTGGCCATGCGCAAGGATTTGCTCGACCAGCAGATCATCGATACCAGCGGGCGGAAAGTCGTCCGCGTAAACGATATTGACCTCGCCGAGCAGCGGGTCAACGGCACCGTCGAGTTGCGCGTCACTCAGGTGGACGTGGGACTAACGGGCGCCGCGCGCCGCCTCCTGCACGGCGTGGCCTCAGCTGGTTTGGTCCGCGGCTTGACGACCAAGCTGCCGACCCGCGTGATCCCCTGGGAATTCGTCAACTTGATCGAGCCGGACCCTTTGCGCCGCGTCAAACTGCGCATCACTCACCAGAAACTCGAACGCATGCATCCCGCCGACCTGGCCGATATCATGGAAGACCTGTCGCCGATCGAGCGCCAATCGATCATCGCGTCCCTCGACGAGGAGACCGCCGCCGAGGCCCTCGCCGAACTGGACAAACGCCTGACCACGCAGATCGTCGAGACCCTGGCTCCCCAGAAAGCCGCCGACATTCTGGAAGAAATGGAACCCGATCAGGCTGCCGACGTGATCGCGGACATGACGCCGGAAAGTTCGCGCGAAGTCCTGAGCGAGATGCCCCGCGAGGAAGCGCGCGAAGTGCGGGAACTCTTGAAGTTTGAGGAGAATTCGGCCGGCGGAATGATGAATACCGATTTCATTTATGTGGGCGAAGCCGCCACCCGCGACGAAGTTGTCGACTGGATCCGGGAAATGGACGTGGACCTCGAGCGCCTCGATACCGTATTTCTGATCGACAAGCAAGCGAAATTCTCCGGCGCCGTCGCCTTGGGACGCTTGCTGTTCGCGCCGCCGGACGAACGCATGGAAAATCTGAAAATGGAGCCGTTGCTTTCGATCCCGCCGGACGCGAGTGACAAAGAAGTGTTTGAACTTTTCGACAAATACAATTTGCACAGCCTGGCCGTGGTCGACTCGCTCGGCCGGCCCATCGGAGCGATCGAAGTGGATGACGTTGTCACGCGCATCCGGCACCGCTGATGAAACGGAACGTCTGTGTGACTTGGATTTGGACTTTGTAGCGCCCGCCTTCAGGCGGGCAAATGGTTCCGACCATGGCCATACTTGGAAAACCCGAAGACGAAAAACAAGCCCCGGAAACTCTTCCGCTGGTAACGCGATGGAAGATTATCCCCGGCTGGATTGAGCCGTGGCGCGTTCGCCTGTCGGACTGGGGCAAGCGGACCCGCTTCTGGCGCCGCCGGCTGCTGCTGTTTCTCGCCGTGGTCGGCCCGGGTGTCATCACTTCCAACGTCGACAACGACGCCGGCGGAATCTCCGTATATTCGCAGGCCGGCGCGATGTACGGCTACGCGCTGCTCTGGTCGCTCATTCCCATGACCATTGCCCTCTACGTCACCGAAGAGATGTGCGCCCGCATGGGCGTCGTGACTGGCAAGGGCCTTTCCGATCTCATCCGGGAAGAGTTCGGTTTCCGGCCGACTTTTTTTCTGATCCTGGCCGGTCTGGTTGTGGATATGGGCAACGTCTGCGCCGAATTTGCGGGCGTGGCATCTTCCATGCAGATTTTTCATATTTCCAAGTATGTTTCAGTGCCCCTTGCCGCGTTATTTGTGTGGGCTCTCGTGCTGCGTGGAACATACAAGATAGTCGAAAAAATATTTCTGTTGGCGTGCGTCCTGTATCTCTCGTATGTGGTGTCCGCGATCCTGGCTAAGCCGGACTGGCTCCTGGCGGCGCGCAGCACGGTAGTCCCCACGCTTCATCTCGATGGCGGCTATCTACTCATGCTGACCGCGCTGATCGGCACCACGATCGCGCCCTGGCAGTTCTTCTACCTGCAAGCGGGCTTCGTGGAGAAGCGGGTATCGGCCCGCCAGTATCCCCAGGCCCGCATGGACGTGGCGTTCGGCAGCGTAAGCTGCATGGTCATCGTCTTCTTCATTATTGTCTGCACAGCAGCCACACTTTTCGCCTCCGGCCATCATGTCATTAACGACGCCGGGGAGGCGGCCCTGGCCCTTGTTCCGCTTGCCGGCAGAGGGGCGGGGATTCTCTTCGCCTTCGGCCTGCTCAATGCATCCCTGTTTGCCGCGTCCATTCTGCCGCTCTCGACGGCTCATGTGATTTGTGAAGGCATGGGTTTTGAGGCGGGCATCGATCACAAATTCAACGATGCACCCATTTTCTACAGCCTTTACACGGGAATGATCGTCGTCGGCGCCGCGATCATCTTGATCCCTCATGCTCCACTACAAAAAATCCTGATCCTTTCTCAGGTGGGCAACGGCGTCTGGCTTCCGGTCGTCCTAATTTTCATGCTTCTGCTCATCAACCGCCGCGATTTGATGGGTGACTTCATCAACACTCCGACATTCAATGCCGTCGCATGGGTCACCGCCGTCGCTGTAATCATTCTCACACTCGTCCTGGTCTACGTGACCGTCCTGCACCCCAGCGGCATGCCGGGAACGTCCGGATAAAATTCCCCCCACACTTCTTAGTGCAAACCCAATCATGCTCTAAGATTCTGTAGCACAAGCTGAAGCCTGCGCCCAAAAGCGCCCTGCCAGGCAACGCGCCCTCAGCATTCCCGTTGCGGCGCCATTTTCGACTTGCCGCGATGGTAACGGGTGGTGTGTTGCGCCGTGAGATGCCCTATGTTAGCTTTTCCATATGCTCGCGAAACAACCTCTGGCCACTTCATGGAATTCGCGGGAATAGTCGCGTGAAAGCACCGGAATTACTCAAAACCTCGGACCTTGAAGAAGAGCGTCTGCTCCTTGAGCTGGATGCGGACCGGCTCCCTCAGCATATTGCCGTCATCATGGATGGCAACGGCCGCTGGGCGCAGCGGCGTCATTTGCCGCGCGTGGCGGGTCACCGGGCAGGAGTCCAGTCGGCCCGCACGGTAATCGAAACGTGTGCCCGGCTCGGAATCCCCGCGCTGACGCTCTACGCTTTTTCCATGGAAAACTGGCGCCGCCCAAAAGCGGAAATTGATTTTCTGATGCGCCTGCTTCGCGAATACTTGCGCAAGGAACTCCCCACCATTCAACGAAACAACATCCGCATGCTCGTCATAGGGCGCTCCGATCAGTTGCCCGCGGAAGTCCGCGCGGACGTCGATCGCGCGATGGAGCAGACGGCGGGGAACACCGGTATGAATCTGACCGTGGCCCTCAACTACGGAGGCCGCGCGGAACTCGTGGATGCCTTCAATCGCATCCTCGACCGCGTTCGCAATAACGGACTGGCGAATGCCCGTGTGGATGAGGATATGATTTCGCGACACCTCTACACGGCCGGATTGCCCGATCCTGACTTGCTGATTCGCACCAGCGGAGAAATGCGCGTCAGCAATTTTCTGTTGTGGCAAATTGCGTACGCCGAAATGTACGTAACCGAGACCCTGTGGCCCGATTTCAGCCGCGCGCAGCTCTATGAGGCCCTGCTTGATTTTCAAAAGCGCGAGCGGCGTTATGGCGGCCTGGCGGAAGCGCGGCGCCGCGTCATGGCTTGATCCCGGCGCGCCGGTGGAATCTCCACCGGTATCCCGCCAACATTTTGTGAGTCTTCCCGGACAGAATCGCCATTACCCGTCACGATGTGGATCCGAAACTCCTGACGGCCGATCGGAGAAAAGAAGGGAGCCAATGAATTCCGGAACCGGCCTGCGCGTGCTGACCGCGGCGATTATGATTCCTTTGGTGGTCGCGGCGATCTGGTGGGGACCCACCTGGCTGATCGCCATCGTATCGGCGCTCGTTGCCATTGTGGCCATGCTTGAATTTTTTTCGATGGCCGCTCGCCTCGGATTTCAACCCTACCGGCTCTGGGCGTGCCTTGCGGCCGCCGGAATCGTCGGCCTGCAATTGTACGAATCGCGCCAGGCAAGCGTGAATAGTTTGGGCAGCCTGCTGGACCGCTCTCCGAAGATCACCTTGGAAGTCATCCTGTTCGGATTCGTGTTCGGCGTCGCCGTCATCGCCCTGGGAAGCAAACGTCAGATTACTGAAATTTTATCTTCTATTTCAGTAACTTCCGCCGGACTTTTGTTCGTCGTCCTTCCCTTCAGCGCCGTGGTCCGTCTCCACGGTGTGGACGTATCGGGACCCAGGCTTCTTCTTTTCACCGTGGTCCTGGTTTGGGTGGGGGATACCGCGGCCTATTTTGTGGGCAGCGGAATCGGGCGGTGGAAGATGGCCCCGCAGATCAGCCCAAACAAGACCTGGGAAGGTGCCGGAGCGAATTTATTGGGAGCTTTGCTCGTGGCCGCCGTGTTCGGCTACTGGACCAGAATTCCGCCCGCGCACATGCTGGCCATGGGTGCCGCCGGAAGCGTCGCGGGGCAAATCGGCGATCTCTTCGAGTCCGCATGGAAACGCAGCGGCGGCGTCAAGGATTCCGGCTCGGTTTTCCCGGGGCACGGAGGGATGCTTGACAGGATTGACGCCCTCATCCTTGCCGCCCCCGCAGTCTGGTACTATTTCGAATGGGTCGTATTGAAGAAGTACTAATAGGCAGGGGCTTTTTTTTTCGCCTGAATTCTTATCGGGACCCCGCCCGGAAGTAGAGCACCCTGATTTGAAGCAAATTGCCATTCTCGGTTCCACCGGGTCCATCGGACGCCAAACCCTTGCCGTTGTGGATGCAATGCCTGAACGGTTTGGCGTTGTGGCTCTGTCTGCGGGAAACAATGTCGAGGAACTGGCGCGGCAAATTCTGCGCCATCATCCGGAACTCGTTTCGGTTGCAACCCCCGCCGTGGCCACACATCTGGAAGAACGCCTCCGCGCCGCAGGGATCGCGAAATTCCCGGAGATTCAGCACGGTACCGCCGGGATGATCGCTGTCGCCACTCACCCAGCTGTCGTGACCCTCGTTTCCGCGGCCGTCGGCGTTGTGGGCCTCGAAGCCACGTATGCCGCCGTAAAGGCGGGAAAGCAGGTTGCCCTTTCAAATAAGGAAGTCCTCGTCGCGGCGGGTGAAATCGTAATGGCCGCTGCCCGCCAGGCCAATGTCGAATTGCTTCCAGTGGATAGCGAGCACAATGCTATCCACCAGTGTCTGCGCGCCGGCAGACATGCCGAGGTCAAGCGGCTCATTCTGACCGCTTCGGGCGGCCCGTTTCGAAAGACCCCGCTTGCCGCAATGGCCGTCGCCACGCCGGAGCAGGCGCTGGCACATCCGAACTGGCGCATGGGACACCGTATCACTATAGACTCGGCGACACTCGTGAATAAAGGCTTCGAGGTTATCGAGGCGCATTGGCTCTTTGACATGCGCCCGGACCAGATTGACGTACTCATTCACCCGCAATCCACCATTCATTCCATGGTCGAATATGTGGACGGGTCCATCTTGGCGCAACTCGGCCCAACTGATATGCGCATGCCCATCCAATATGCGCTAACTTATCCAGAGCGGGCAGCATCCAATGATGTGGCCCTCGACTGGGGCAAACTGCGCCGCCTCGATTTCGAAAAGGTTTCGACGCGCCGGTTTCCTTGCTTGCGTCTGGCGCGAGAGGCGCTGCGGAAAATGGGCGCCTACCCGTGCGCCTTCAATGCGGCGGACGAGGTGGCCGTCGAAGCGTTCCTCGAACGGCGGATTCCGTTTTCAGGCATCGCCGAAGTGATTGAGCGCGTGCTTATGCGGACTCCAAAGGTCAAGATGTCGGCCATTGGCGACGTCCTGGCCGCCGATTCCGATGCGCGCAGGATGGCTCGGGAAGAAGTCGAACGCAGGGCCGCGCGAACCGCGGTGGCATAATTTAAATTCCTGGCAAGTAGTAGGGGAGAAAAGTAACGTGTCCGATTTCCTGGTGATGGCAGTTTCCGTTTCGATCGTCCTTGGCATCATGGTGCTCGTGCATGAGTGGGGACATTTCATTGTCGCCAAGTCGTTCGGCGTACGGGTCGAGATTTTTTCCATTGGCTTCGGTCCGCGCCTCTGGGGATACAAACGCGGCGACACCGATTACCGCGTGAGCGCGCTGCCCTTGGGCGGCTACGTGAAGATGGCTGGCGACAACCCGCTGGAAGACCGCAAGGGCGACCCCGATGAGTTTTTATCCAAACCTCGATGGCAGCGCGTGTTGATCGCGCTGGCTGGTCCGGCGATGAATATCATCCTGTCGGTCATCCTCGTCGCGGGGATTTACATGCGCGGCAGCAAGCAGCCCGCGTTTTTGGACCGCCCGATGGTTCTCGTTGGCGTTCTGCAGGATTCTGCTGCGCAGAAGGCCGGGCTCATGCCGGGAGATCGGATCATCTCGGTGAACGGCGTTAACAATCCGACCTGGGATCGCGCGCAGCTCGAGTTGATGTCCACGTTGCCCGGCCACGCGCTTTCCATCGTGGCCGACCGCAATGGCCAGCAGCTTTCCTTTTCCGTTCCCGCTGCCTCTTCGGTCGAGGAAGTTTTCGGGTATCCGCAGGATCATCTCATCGTCAGCGCCGTAAGTCCTGGAACGCCGGCAGAGCGCAGCGGCCTGATGGCGGGCGACGTGATCATGAAGGTCGACGGAATTGCGCTCGCCAACGGCGCGGAATTCCCGCCGATCGTGGATAAATCCCAATCGCAGCCTCTGGATTTGGAGGTTCAGCGAGGCGATCGCACGCTCCATGTGCAAATCCGTCCGCAGCAGGTGAGCGCGAGCAACGGCGTTCCGCGATGGCAGATCGGTGTTTTGCGCACTGGAGACTTGGTGGACCGGCGTCTCTCCTTCGGCTCCGCAATCGTTGAGTCCGTCGGAATGAACGCCCTTATGGCCAGGCAAATTTCTTATGTGGTGGTCGAGCTGTTTCGCGGGAACATTTCGCTGAAGCAACTCGAGGGACCGCTTGGCATTGCGCGGGAATCCGGACGGGCTGCCAAACAGGGAGTGGCGGAGCTGGTTTCCTTGATGGCCATGATTGGAGTGAACCTGGCGGTATTAAACTTGCTGCCGATCCCGCCGCTGGACGGCGGCCACATCCTGATGCTCTTCATTGAAGGAACGATCCGGCGGGACTTGAGCGTGCGCGTGAAGGAGCGCTTCGTCACCGTCAGCATGGTGTTCCTGTTGCTGGTCTTTGCCATCGTTATGTATAATGACGTTCTGCGGCTAATTCCGCATCACTAACGCGCCCGCGGAATGATTTGCTCGCGCTTTCAAAAAATAATTTTCGCAGTTGCGCGATGGCCCGCACGGAATCATGCCCACCACAGCACATCGAGTTTCCACCGGCGAGCGCATAAATGCCCACCAGCGCCGCGGCCGCTTGCAGGAGGCCCTCACTAAGCGCGGCGTGCGCCTCACGCGCCAGCGAAAAGTTCTGCTCGAGGTCATGGACAACGCCGAGCGCCATCTCGACGCCGGCGCCATC
>Ga0210409_10008981_pt1 | contig 10128 bp, 8 predicted proteins | sample IncBWH17MmetaG_FD_161649 | JGI IMG/M metagenome (GOLD analysis project Ga0210409, IMG submission 161649) | Forest soil microbial communities from Barre Woods Harvard Forest LTER site, Petersham, Massachusetts, United States - Inc-BW-H-17-M | ecosystem: Environmental > Terrestrial > Soil >...
TCAGCGCCGAATTTGTCGATGCCGAGCATGACCGCGTCATGTGGAGCAAGCAATACCAGTGGAAGCTGGCCGATGTGCCGAACATTCAGTCAGAGATCACCCAGGACATCACCCAAAACTTGAAAATGAATTTGACGGGCGCCGATAAATCGCGGATAGCGCTGCGCTCGACGCAGAATTCGGAAGCCTACCAGCTCTATCTCCAAGGCAGATTCTATTGGAACAGGCGGACAGCTGGTGGTGTGAACAAGGCGATTGACTTCTTTGAGCAGGCCATTCAGAAAGATCCGAACTTCGCCCTTGCCTATTCCGGTCTTGCCGATTCGTACTTTTCTTTGGCACGCAACAGCGCCGCGCTCTCTCCCAAAGAGGCGGGCGCCAAGGCCCTCCAGGCGGCGGAAAAGGCTGTCGAAGTGGATCCCTCCTTGGCCGAGGCTCACGCTTCGCTAGGTAATGTCCTCTTAGTGTTCGAATGGGATTTCGCGGGCGCGGAGCGTGAGTTCCGCCGCGCCATCGATCTCAATCCCAGTTACCCCTACGCTCACCAATGGTACGCAGAGCTTTTGAACTCTACCGGCCGGATCGACGAATCCATCCAGCAAAACCGCAAAGCCGTCGAGCTGGAACCTTTCGCCCCCATCCTTCATCTTAATTTGTCTTTGTCGTACATGGTCGCCGGGCGCTATCCCGAGGCTGAACAGGAAGTCCGAAAAACGCTCGACTTGGACCCCGGTTATCCCATCGCCCACTATGGCCATGCTCAACTTTTGGTTCGCGAGAAGAAATACGACGAAGCTGTTGCGGAGATGGAGTACGCCGTTCACGCCATTCCTGAGTCCTCTTACTACCGCGCCTATCTCGGATACACGCTTGCCAAGGCTGGAAGAACCGAAGAGGCTCGAAAAATTCTTGGTGAGTTGATTGAAGAAGCAAAAACCAAATATGTCTCCTGGCTGGGAATCGCGGACATCTATTCAGGTCTGGGTGAAAAAGATCATGCTTTCGCTGCGCTCGAACTTGCTTATCAGCAGGGTGACACGCGCATGGAAGGCATCCGGATGCGAGTTGCACTCGAGCCCTCTTGGACCAGCGACCCCCGCTTCGCGGAGCTCCTGAAAAAAATTGGACTGCCTCCGCTCAATTAATAACGTACTCCCCCTGGACGCGAAAACTTGCTCGCAGCGCTGGCGCTCGGCGCCGCATTCCAGCTAGAATGCAGCCGTCGAATCGGGCGCGCTTCCCTTTCCTTGCGCGGAGGATCAACGATGTACAACCTGTCGCAAAAGCTGATCGCGGAATTTCTGGGAACGTTCGCGCTGATTTTTTTTGGCGCCGGCTCGATCTGCACGGATCAGTATTTGCACGGGGCGGGCGGCGGCCTCGGTCTTCTTGGTATCGCGCTGGCCCATGGTCTTGCCATCGCCATCATGGTTTCCGCGCTTGGCCACATCTCCGGCGGACATTTCAATCCCGCCGTGACCATCGGCTTTTGGGTGACCAGGCGCCTGAATACCGTGGACACCATTCTTTATTGGGCCGCGCAACTTGCCGGCGCCACTGCCGCCGCCTTTTTGCTGAAGGCCGTTGTTCCCGAAGAAACCTGGCGCGCCGTCGCCTTGGGCACGCCCGAACTCGCCCGCGACTTTCCGCGATGGGCCGGCATGGCTCTCGAAGCGGTAACCACGTTCTTCCTTGTGCTCACCGTCTTCTCCACCGCCGTCGATGAAAAAGGCACATTCAAGTCCATTGCCGGCTTCGGCATCGGCCTCTCGATTACCCTCGGCATTCTCGTCGCCGGTCCTCTCACGGGCGCGGCTTTGAATCCCGCGCGCGCCTTTGGGCCCGCTCTTGCCGCGACGCATTGGGCCAATCACGGCGTCTATTGGGTCGGTCCCTTGGCCGGAGGCTTTGTCGCCGGCCTGCTCTACGACACGCTCTATCTCAAGAAGGCTTGAGGAGCGATTTTCCCGCATAAAACCTGTCCCGACGCTCAGTTAACTAGCGCGCAACCTGCTTGTGCGGCTTGCTTGCCCACCCCACTAGCCGGTGCTACTGTCGCGTATTAGCTGCATTCTTGCGGGGTTCACACTATATGGCCGTAAGCATTGATGACTTGCTCCGTCGCGCTGTCGAAAACAAATCGTCCGACTTGCATTTGAAAGTCGGCAACCACCCCTACTTGCGTGTCGACGGCTTACTCGCCCCGCTGACCGATGTGCCTCGCGTCACGCCGGAAGAAATGCTCTCCATGGCCTTCAGCATGATGACCAACCGCCAGAAGCAAAAGTTCAAGGAAACGGCGGAATTGGATATGGCGTACGGCGTCGCAGGCCTGGGCCGTTTCCGCGTCAACGTATTTCAGCAGCGCGGCAACGTTGGCATGGTGTTGCGCGTCATTCCCACGAAAATTCGCACCACCGAAGAACTAAACTTGCCCGCGGTCGTCACCAAGATTTGCGAGGAACAACGCGGACTAGTCCTGGTTACTGGAACCACCGGTTCCGGTAAGTCCACCACGCTGGCGGCGATGATCGATCGCATTAACGCCAACCGCGCTGACCACTTGATCACCATCGAAGACCCTATCGAGTTCCTGCACCGCGACAAAAAGAGTTTCATCAACCAGCGCGAAGTTGAAGTGGACACGGCAAACTTTTCCACCGCATTGCGCGCTGCGCTTCGCCAAGACCCAGACGTGATTCTGGTCGGCGAAATGCGCGACCTTGAAACCATTTCCACCGCGCTGCTCGCCGCCGAAACCGGCCACTTGGTGCTTTCCACTTTGCACACTCTCGATGCCACGGAAACCATTCAGCGCATTATCGCCGTCTTCCCGCCGCCGGAGCAGAAGCAGATTCGCTTGCAGCTTGCCGCCACGTTGAAGGCCGTCGTCTCCCAGCGCCTCGTTCGCCGCGCCGATGACAAAGGCCGCGTCCCCGCTTGCGAAATCATGATCGCCACCGGCTACATCCGCGATTGCATTATCAATGCGGACAAAACGCGCTTGATTCACGACGCCATTGCCGCCGGCACCAGCCAGTACGGCATGCAGACTTTCGATCAATCGCTCTTCGATCTTTACTCGAAACAGCTCATCACCCTGGATGAAGCTCTCGCCCGCGCTTCCAACGCCGACGAATTCAAGCTGCGCATTCAGGGTATCCGCTCCGCCGCGGACGCCGCCCGCGAAGAAATGGCCTCGCAAATGGCCGACTTCGAGCGCTTCGCAAGAAAGTAACTCGTTGTTGAAGCGCCGAGCTCTAGCCCGGCATGCTTCGCGGCAATCATCATCTGCAGCAGGTGCCGTCAACTAAACGCCAGATGACGACTGCAAAACAATCTTCGGCCACTCCGATCCTTGACACTGGTAAATGGAAATTTAAAGCTCGGCCCAGGTTATTCTGGGCCTTCGCACTCATGTCTTTGGATAAAGTTCGTCGTATTAGGCATCGTTTAATTCTCCTCACTATCGGTAGCCCAGCGGCCAGCATTTTTTGCGGAATGGTTGCCATCCTTGCCGGTGAGATCGGCCTCGCTCGATACAATTCTCCTTGGCCGACATTCTTAGACTTCCTCGGTGCATGGTCACTTGTCATTGGCTTCATCGGCCTGATTCCGTTTCGGGTGCGCGGTTTCGCGAACGACGGCATGTTGCTTCGCGCCCTTCTTTTTTCAAGCCGGAGGCCACACAATTGATCGCGTCTTAAGCGCTCTCAACACCTAAAGGCAATAGTCCTTTTTCTCCGGATTATATCTCTCGTTGGTTTCGGCTTGCCGCCACACAAACCAGGCTCCCCAGCGGCAAATACTTGCTTACGAAAGGCTCAGGACAAGGAAGTTGCTGCCCAAAATCTTGAGCGTTGTTTGACTCACTCTTCATGGATATACGATGACTCCCGTGACCGCCTAATCGCTGAGGCCACAGTATTCACCGCATGGCGCCGTGACGACGCAGCCAAGGCTCAAGTCTGGTTCAAGCGGATTGAAGTCGGTGGATCGTCTTCATCCAGTCTGGCAAGCTAGAGTGAGAATTTCTCTTCTCTGTGTCTACAAGCAATTTGAAACCGCCAAGGTTGAATTGGACCGCGCGTTGTCATTGTTACGCGAAGCCCCGAACGGCAAGCAGCGCCAGCGCTTCGAAGCAGAATGGATCGCTTGCGGTGAACAGATTCAACAACGCATATCGCTCGAGGTCGCGTAAGCGGCTTCTCGCCTCTGCGCCCTCTGCGTCTCTCCGTTTCGTTTTCCCTTCTTTCCTTCCTTTCGACTTTCAACAGTCGACTGTCACCCTCTTGTTGCTCTTTACTTCGTTACTTCCTTACTTCTATCCTTTCTGCATGTTCTCCAAGTCGCGGCCACTTGAAACCGAAGAGGAGATGTACAACGTAGCCGTGCGGGCGTTGATGCGGCGTGCGCATTCCGTGCACGAAATGAAGCAAAAGTTGGAGCGGCGGAGCGAAAACAAGCTGCTAGTGCAGGTGGTGATGGCGCGGTTGAAAGAGAACGGCATGATCGATGACGCGCGTTACGCCAAGCAATTCGCGCGGCAACGAACCGAAGGACGCAAGCAGGGAAGGTTTCGAGTTGCGCGCGACTTGCGCGCACGTGGCGTCCCCGACCGCCACATTGAAGCAGCGCTAAAGGAATCCGCCGAACAAAACGATGAAGGCACGATGGTGCGCCAGCGCATCGAACGCAAGCTCCGCTCCTACCGCGGCGAAATCGACGAAAAGAAAATGGCCTCTATCTACAGCAGCCTCCTCCGCGCCGGATTTTCCGCCGACGCCGTCCGCCGCGAACTAAAATCCCTCACTCGCGAAGAAATTCCTGACGTTGAAACGAATGAGGATGTCTAGCGTCGTCGGCTTGATACGATCGGGCAGCTTGCGCAATAAACGGCTAGGCAATATTCGCTCAGCGGTGACGGTGAGGAAATCATGGCCGATATCATTCTGCAGTTCACTGTGAAAGCTCCCGTGGCACGCGTAATGGAAATGTTCACCAAGCCCGAAGGATTGGACCGGTGGTGGACCAAACGATCCACCGGAGTCGCGAAAGAAAACGCGGAATACACGCTTTGTTTCGGTCCCGAGTATGACTGGCACGCCGAGGTCACATGTTTCGTGCCGGACCGGGAGTTCGAACTGCAAATGACGGAAGCGCACGAGGATTGGAAAGGCACGCGTGTGGGCTGCACCCTCACCCCCGAAGGCCAAGATGCGACGCGCGTGCTCTTCTACCACAAAGGTTGGCCCGAGGGGAATGAACACTGGCGCGTGTCCTGCTACTGTTGGGCCATGTATCTCCGGGTTCTGCGGCGCAATTTGGAATACGGTGAAACCGTTCCCTACGAAAAACGCCTCGACGTTTAGGAAATCTCTCCACAGCCGCTCAGCGCTATCCGCCGTCAACCGCCATCGGTTTTAATGCCCCCGTACTTCTGGCCAGCTAACGCCAGAAGCAATCGCCCTCGCTTTCAATCCGCCAACCCCACAACCACCCGATATCCTTGTTGGAGAAGGTACGAAATTCCGAGTTCGCAGGAGGACCCCGCCTCATGGCCACGACGCTAACGCTTCCTCCCGAAACACAAGTTCGTGTTACACCCGGCAACGTCGAAATCGATGTTCGACTGACTCCTCTCGACCTCTACCGCGCCACGCGCGCCGTTGTTTGGCGCCAAGTCCGCTGGTTGACGATTCTCGCCCTGGCCATCGTCTCACTCCGCGTATTCCTCGGTGGAGGCGTGCCTCTGCTCATCATTTCAGCTCTCTTCCTGCTGTTCTGTTTCGTGGTTCATTCCGGCTTTCTATACATGGGCGCTCGCTCGACGCTGCGCACCAGCCAGGTTCTGGGAGGTACGATTCACTATTCCTTCGAGCCCACGTGCCTGCGTTCCCGTGGGGAGACTTTCTGGAGCAGCCAGGACTGGTCCACCCTTTACGAAGTCCTCGAAACGAGCAAGTTGCTGATTCTTCGCTCATCCTCAGCGCAAAAAGTTGTTATCCCCAAACGTTTCTTCCGTGGAGGCGATTTGGAGAAGGTCCGAGCAGTGGCCCGTAAATCACCACACGCGATGCCACCACCACTGGCAATTCACCCGCCTTCTCCAGGCCGCCTCACCGCCAGCGTTCGGATGGAGACGGACGACCTCTATCAGGGCTTCCTCATTCTTCTGATGCGCAAGTCTCACTGGTATGCTGCCCAAATGGGTTTTTCCATCCTACTGTTTTTTCTCGTGAACCCCCAGTTCCTGACCTCCATCCAATTCGTCGGTATTGGATTCATTTTCATTCTTTTCATAGCCATATCCCTCTATCGGGCAGCCGGCAAGGCCATCCAAACTAACGTCGCGTATCAAAGTGCCATTGCATACACTTTCGACTCCTCTGGCCTCGAATACCGTGCCTCGAACGCTGCCTGCCATCACGACTGGTGCAATTTCCAGTCCGTCATCGAAGGCTCGAAGATCTTTGTCTTCTGTCCCTCCAACGCCACAATGGTTATCGTGCCTAAGCGTTCTTTCGCGGACGCCAGTCAAGTTATAGCCTTGCGGGAACTCCTCAGGACTCATTTCCACGGGAAACTCTCGCTCAAGCTCTGATTTTGGCAGCTGTCCTCCGATGATTCACGCGAGAGCGTGCTTCAGGAACTTGAGGGTGCGATCCCAGGCTAGCTTGGCGCCGGCGGCATCGTAGACTCCGGGGCGGGACTCGTTCATGAAGGCGTGCTGGGCATCGTAGCGATAGATCTCAAATTTAGATTTGGATTGCTTGAGGGCGGCCTCGAAGTCGTTCACTTTGGCGGGGGTAATCCAGCCGTCCTGGTTGGCGAAATGGCAGGTCAGGGGAGTTTTGATTTTCTTCAGTTCGGCGGCGGGGAGATCCGGGATGCCATAGAAGCACGCGCCCGCGTCCATTTCCGGAACGCGTACAGCAGCGAGAATCGTCAGCGCACCGCCCATGCAGAAGCCGCCTACGGCTACTTTCTTCGAGCTTTGCTTCAGATACTGTGCGGCGCCACGAATGTCCTGCTCGGCGGCATCGGGAAAGTTGAGTCCCTTCATCATGTGGCTGGCCTCGTCGGCAGCTTTAGCGACTTTGCCTCGATACAGGTCCGGCACAAGCGCCCGGTAGCCCGCTTCGGCGAGCCGGTCAGCGGTCTTCTTGATTTGCTCGTTGAGTCCCCACCACTCCTGGATGCAAACAAAGCCGGGCGCATCCGCTCCTGCCTTCGGAGATGCCAGATAGCCCGGGCACGTCTTTCCATCCGGCCGGTTGAAATCAACCATTTCACCCATCACGCCTCCGCTCAATGTGGTGTTCAATCGACATGTTATGTCAATCGCTTGGATTTGTCTGATGTGCGGTCGAAAAAAAGGAAAGCCGTCCGACGAATCGGGCGGCCTGTTCGAAACCTGCTTAAATTTTATTGGCAGCGGTTGGCCGGTTCGCCAGGGCCGCCTTCCAAACAAGGAATGGCGCTTAGATACTCGTAGATAGCGTGCAGATCGTGGTCCGTCATGTTTGCATAGATCGGCCACGGCATGATCTGGAGGAGACTTCCGTCGAAGGGAAGCGGAAGGCATGTCCCGTCGGGCTTTCCAGTACAGGTTGGATGCACTTTGTCCACATCAATGCCGGTTCTGATGATGGCTTTGAATGTTGTAAAGGTGTTCCCGCCTTCAGGTCTCCCGGATTTGTCCGGAGTCAGGTTGCGCGAAATGATGTGCGGAAAGAGTCCCGCCGCAGGAAATGGACCGAAGTCTCTCCCGCCGCCCAGGTACGTCTTCGGATTGACGACCGTCGGCTTCTGGCCAAAGTAAGGGTTTCCACCCGGCGCAAATTCGGTGGCTGGGCCCGCTGAATGGCAGCCATTGCAGTCACCCTGCGCGTTAACGATGTAGCTTCCCAATCCCACCAGATGCCGGTTTTTCCCGACTAGGTCCAGCGGGACCGGCGCGATCTCGAATCCTCGACGAACCTTTGCTTCATCTCTCTCGTCGTCATCATCGTCATGGGCTTTGACCTGTCTCGAACTTGTCACCATACCCGCGAAAACGATCGCAGCAAATGCCGTAATGACTCCCGCGGACTTAAAAAACTTTCTCTCCGTCATGGCAATTCCCCTCCTTGCATTATTTTCCGGTTGTGATTCTTGTCGACCTGAACCTGCAGAATACTTTCGTGCCTTTGCTGGATGGCAACTGCCCATCAGTAGTGAGGTTTGGCTGGACTATATCGAGTTCTCTGCAGGAGTCAAGCAAATAGGTGGTTACAAGAGTACCAGCACCCCTGCAAGAGCCCGCATGAGATACGTACCTGGCTGGCTTCATTGCGGGGGTGTGCGGCGTCTGCGATAATCTGGGGATTGAATCCTGCAAAACTGGGGCGGACGTGCCCGGTAAGGGCGCAGAACAAACATGACCAGTGACGGCACCAATAAAATGACAGGCAACGAGATACGCGAGAAATTCTTGCAGTTTTTTGAGGGAAAGGGCCACCGGCGAGTGCGCAGTTCGCCGCTGGTGCCGCATGGGGACGCTACCCTGCTGTTTACGAATGCGGGGATGAACCAGTTCAAGGACGTTTTCCTCGGCCTCGAAAAACGGGATTACACGCGGGCGACGACTTCGCAGAAATGCGTGCGCGCGGGAGGCAAGCACAACGACCTGGAAAATGTGGGCTTTACGAAGCGCCATCACACGTTTTTCGAGATGCTGGGGAATTTTTCGTTTGGGGACTATTTCAAGAATGATGCCATTGCTTACGCCTGGGAACTGGTCACTTCTCCACAGTGGTTCGGAATCTCGAAAGACAAGTTGTACGTAACCGTGTTTGGCGGCGCAGAAGTCGCGCCTGGCACCACTTTAGGTGTGGACGAAGAAGCGGAAGGTCTTTGGCTGGGTCAAAATGTTCCCGCTGAGCGTGTTTTCGCCATTCCGGGGCTGAAGGATAATTTTTGGGCGATGGGAGACACTGGACCTTGCGGTCCCTGTAGCGAAATCTTCTACGACATGGGAGTGGGGGCTTCCGAACAAGGCCACACCGATTGCAAATTTCCCTGCGACTGCGGCCGCTACGTCGAAATCTGGAATCTCGTCTTCATGCAATTCAACCGCGATGCAAGCGGCAAACTCACTCCTCTACCAAAACCTTGCGTGGACACCGGCATGGGCCTCGAACGCGTCGCCGCAGTCCTTCAAGGCGTCATCTCCAACTACGACACCGACCTGTTTACTCCTCTGACGGCCCGTGCTGCAGAACTCGCTGGCATGAAACCGCTCGCTGATTCTGCGTTGCAGGTGGTCGAGAGAGGCAAATTCGGAATGGTTACGAAAGACGTCCAGTCTTCTCTACGTGTCATCGCCGACCACTCCCGCGCGGCTACCTTCCTAATATCTGATGGCGTCGTTCCCTCAAACGAGGGACGCGGATATGTGTTGCGCAAGATCATTCGCCGGGCGCTGCAACACGTTCGGTTCATCGGTGGTGAGTCGCCCTTCCTCTCACGCATGGCTGACACCGTGCTAACCGTAATGAAGGGCGCCTATCCCGAGCTGGCAGAAAGTGCAGCTAGGGTCGCAAATGTTCTAGATGAGGAAGAACGAAGGTTCGTGCGCACTATTGAGTCTGGACTGAAAAGGCTATTTCAACTTTCAGAGCCTCTTCGGAAACCGATGCAGAAGTATTCGGGGAAGCCAACTCCATTTCCGGGCGAGAAGGCTTTCCAGTTGTATGACACTTTCGGATTGCCTCTGGATTTCATGCGTGACGTTTTGCGCGACGAAGGCTTCGTCCTGGACGAAGCTGAGCTCGAAGCCGCGATGGAGGAGCAGCGCGTACGGGCGCGGGCGTCGTGGAAGGGCGCACACAAAGAGGCGGCGAAGCCTGTCTACATTCAGATCGCGTCAGCGTTTCGGACAGAGCCGGATTTTTATTTCAGTACAACGGCTAAAGACTGCCGGATAGAAGCGATTGTCAAGGCGGGAACGTCGGTGTCGCAGATCGAGTCCGGCGAGAGCGGCGAAATTGTGCTCGACCGCACGGCCATTTATGCGGAGTCGGGCGGGCAGGTGGCGGATACGGGCGCTTTCTATGACAATTCGGAATCGCAACTGCTCGCGGA
>Ga0210409_10008983_pt1 | contig 10126 bp, 7 predicted proteins | sample IncBWH17MmetaG_FD_161649 | JGI IMG/M metagenome (GOLD analysis project Ga0210409, IMG submission 161649) | Forest soil microbial communities from Barre Woods Harvard Forest LTER site, Petersham, Massachusetts, United States - Inc-BW-H-17-M | ecosystem: Environmental > Terrestrial > Soil >...
CGTCGGCAAACCCTTGATAAAAGGGAATGCCTGCATCAATCGCTTCGCGATGACCGTATGAAAGGTCGTCAAGAACGACGATGCTTTCACCGTTTGTTGCCAGCCGCTCGACGGTGACGCTGCCAATATAACCGGCGCCACCGGTCACTAAGATCGCCATGATTTCCTTTAGGCTCTCACTACAAATCACTCTAGCACAGACTTTTCGCCCATTCTGGCAGTCGATAATCCTTATCCGAACCTCACAGGCTTCCTACCCCCAAACCTTTGGATTGTCTTGCGACTCAACGGCTTCGGATAAAAACCCCTCTGCGAGAGCACGCGGGCCTCATCGCAGCCTCCACCATCTGCCCACGCGGCTCGAAAGAGGCGAACTCGTCACGCGCAAGTGCAATCGGACATCGGCTCGCGTTTTAAGTGTCGGAGCTTCCCGCGCTATTTTAGACTGAGCTTGCGCGACAGATTCACCTCATCTAGGCTAGAAACGGCGAAGTCGGAAAAAGAATTTGAGACTGCTTAGCGGCCGCAACAACGATGAAACCAATAATTAAACAAGAGCACTTCGGCGAGACTCCAGATGGCACGTTTGTGGAGTTGTACAAACTTTCGAATGGAAATGGCGTGGAGGTAGCCATATCGACGTATGGCGGCGCCGTTGTGTCCCTGCTGGTGCCAGACCGACATGGCAAACTTGCCGATGTCGCACTTGGATATGACTCATGCGACGGATATTTGAGCGATGCCGCATATCTTGGGCCGATACTTGGCCGCCACGCGAATCGAATCGCCGAAGGGCGTTTCACCCTGAACGGAGTTACATATAGCCTCGCGCGTAATAATGGCGAGCATCATCTCCATGGCGGCTTGAAAGGGTTTGACAAAGTCGTGTGGAAGGCACGCGATGCCGCGACGCCAAACAACCAGGCCTTGGAATTGACATACCTCAGCAAGGATTTGGAAGAAGGTTATCCGGGCAATATGTTGGTCCGAGTGATTTACGCGCTCAATGATGCGAACGAGCTGAGGATCGAATACTTCGCGACCAGCGACAAGGATACCGTTGTCAACCTCTCGAACCACACATATTTTAATCTCGGTGGCCATGATTTTGGCGACATCCTGAAGCACGAACTGATGATCAACGCCGATCGCTTTACACCTACCGACTCCACTTCAATTCCCACTGGCGAACTTCAGAGCGTAGAGGGCACGCCTTTCGATTTCAAACTTCCGGCGGCGATCGGCTTGCGCGTAAATCAAGAACACGAACAACTGAAATACGGGCACGGTTACGATCAGAACTTTGTTCTAAATCGCGCCGACTCGTCATCCTCGTCCCTCGCTGCCCGCGTGCTCGACCCGGAAAGTGGACGCGTTCTTGAAGTGTGGACAACCGAGCCAGGCCTGCAGCTATACTGTGGCAACTTCCTCGATGGAACTATTCGCGGGAAAAAGGGCGTCCCTTATCATCGAAATCAAGGATTCTGCGTGGAGACACAACATTTTCCGGATTCGCCAAATCAGCCTAATTTCCCGCCGACCGTGTTGAAAGCGGGCGCACAGTTCCGCTCGACGACTATTTTCAGATTTCTTACTCAGTAGAAATCACCGACGATTACAGTCTCTCGTTATACGTGGCGCATGCCAACCGATGTGTGGGATAAGAGAATGACTCGTTGAGTTTCGCGAATGACTAGTCAGGAGCGGTTGATGTGGGGAGGCCGAAAGGATGAGGCTTATTCGATTTGGGGCGTCAGGTGCCGAGAAACCTGGTTTACTTCTGAAGAATGAAACTCGGGTAGACGTCTCCGGCGCATTTGGCGACTACGATGAACTGTTCTTCGCCAATGATGGTGTCGAAAAGCTTCGCAAATGGCTCGAAAAGAACGAGTCAAGTGCGCCCCGGGTGCCGTCGTCAGCCCGGCTCGGTCCACCCGTTTCCCGGCCCAGCAAGATTGTGTGCGTGGGGCTGAACTACCGCGCGCACGCGGGTGAGTCTCAGATGGAAATACCGACAGAACCGGTGATCTTCCTGAAGTCTCCTTCGTCCATTTCTGGCCCGTATGACCCCGTTGCGATTCCTCGCAACGGGAAGAAGGTGGATTGGGAAGTAGAGCTGGCGTTTGTGATCGGCAAGAAAGCTGCCTACGTCGAGAGTGAGCGCGCGATGGAATATGTCGCAGGGTATTTCCTCTTGAATGATTACTCTGAGAGAGCTTTCCAGCTAGAACGGGGCGGCCAATGGGTGAAAGGAAAGAGTGCTGATACTTTTGCTCCGATCGGGCCCTTCCTCGCGACTCGCGATGAAATTCCAGATCCGAAGGCGCTGAACATCTGGTTGACGGTGAACGGAGAAATCCGTCAAAAGAGCAACACAACCCATATGATTTTTGATGTACCGGTTCTCGTGGCGTATATCAGCCAGTTTATGACGCTCTTACCGGGAGATATTGTGAGTACGGGTACGCCCGCGGGCGTTGGATTAGGTATGAAACCGCCAACCTACCTCAAGGCGGGAGATATCGTTGAACTGGGAGTGGATGGGCTCGGAAAAGCGCGGCAGGAGATTGTGACCCTCGAACAAAGATAGAAGTGACCGGTTACCTAGCTCCCACGGATATAATCAGGTGGCGGACCGCTTGTTGTCATCCAGATTGACTGTCAACTTCCTAACGGGACGCTCCTTGACATTTCTTTTGTCGACATCAGATACTCGTCCAACTATGAATTCAGCGGCTAAAGCAACCGTTATGCGCAGCATCGACATTCAGTCAACTCAGGATAGCGTCGTGAAGGCGATTCAGTCCGCTATCTTCAGCGGCGAGCTAAAGATGGGCCAGCGGATCATGGAGGAAGAGCTTGCCGAGACCTTCCAGATCAGTCGCGCCACCGTACGAGAAGCTCTCCGTCGTCTCGAGCAGGTCGGACTGGTCCAGATTAAGCCGCGCCGCGGCACATTCGTCACGCGCCTCACGCTTAAGGAAGTTGAGCGTACGTGCCGCCTCCGCGCCGCTCTCGAAGGGCTGGCCGCTAGATATGCGAGCGAACGTCTGACGGGCAAAGAATGGGAAGCCGTCAAGCAGATCGTCGAAGAAATGAAAGCCGCGGCCACGGCCGGAGAGCTGAGTGCGTTTCTTCACCTCGATCGCAAATTTCACGAATTGATTTGGACGCTAGCCGAAGACGATCAGCTTGAATACGTGTTGCGCTTTCTCAGCACTCCCTATTTCGCTTTTGTTGCCAGCGTTTCCACACTTCTTCTCTCGGATATCATGAAGGTCTATCGTGCGCACGAAAAGTATCTCAGCGCGCTAAAAGCCGGCCAGCCTGAGGTCGTGCAGAAGAAGGTGCAGGAGATCCACGAAGGACTGGCGGCAGGATTTATGGCCGACATTCGTCGAGCCCAAGACGCAATGCCGGGTCAGATTTTTAAGCTCGAAGACGGCGACTAGCAGCCGACGAAGCCAGGACGAGCGTTTTTCTCGTCGCGCAATCAGGCTTAGCGCGAATACACAAACGGCTTTCCGTGCTCCAGCTCCTGATAACCTACCTTCACTCCTTGCATTGCCATTGCTGACCGGAATTGTTTCGGGTCGATTCGGTTATCTGCAAACATGTCGTAATGGCAGGGCACCGCTACTTTTGGCTTCACAGCCCCCGCCAACTGAGCCGCCTCCCAGTGAGACAGGTTGTTAAAGCCCCCATTGATGCAAGTAATCATCACGTCAGGTTCATGTTTCCCGGCTGCCCCCAATAGCTCGTGGTAATCCGTGTCGCCAGTAATGTAAATCTTAGGCCCCCCCCCGAACTGAAAAATAAATCCCATGTGGTTGAGGTCCGTGTCGTCGGTAGGCAACGCAAAGGTGCCCACCAGCCGAAAGTCGCGCGCCTCAAATTCGCTCTTCGGCCAAACGCGCGCGATCCTGCCCTGCTCCACTCCTTCGGCCGCATACACATCGCACGTCGGCATCGGCCCTACAAAGTGCATCGTGTCTTTGTGCCGCAGCGCGCGGATCGTATCTGGATCGGTGTGATCCTGGTGGTTGTGCGTGCAGGTGAATATGTCCACGTCCAAATCCTCCGGCGCCACCAGGATGGGAACCACCCGTTTAAGATCGACGTCAGTCCTCAATGTCTCGCAGCTATGAGTCAGATATAGATCGACGCTCGCCAACGTACCTTCAGGAGATTTAAAAATATAGCCGTTTTGGCCGAACCACCACATCGCGACGCCACCTTTTTCGACACGAAATTCTCTGATCTGGCGCATCAAATCCATAGGGGATCCTCCTCAAGTCCTACCGCAGAAACGCCTCCGGCAATCCGCCATCAACCGGGATAATATGGCCGCTTATTTTCGAACTCCGATCGCTCGCCAGCCAGTAAACAGCGTGCGCGCAATCGGAAGGAGCGATTGGCTGCCGGGTGATCGTTCGCTTGGCATAGAAATCAGCCAGTTTCGATTTCAGCGATTCCGTGGCCTCCTGCTCGCTGAATCCGATTCCGTACTTGCGAAGGCCGACGATCACACGTTCGCGCGAAAACATCGCAGAACCCGCGATCACGGTAGCTGGCGCGATTCCATTCACGCGAATCAGCGGGCCAAGCCCCACCGCGAGCTCGCGGACCAGGTGGCTTACCGCCGTCTTACTGACGTCGTACGCCTCGCTCCCTTGCTTTGGCACCACCGCATTGGCCGAACTGGTCAGAACTATACAAGCAGGCAGATTTTGTTCCTTTAGTAATCTCCCCGCTTCCATCGCGAGAAAATAGTTTGACGTGACGTTGAGGTGTAGCGTCCGCCCCCAAAGATCCTCGGATATTCCTTCAGGCGTATCGGCAATCGGGAAGATCGCTCCCGTGTTTACCACGATGTCGAATCCTCCAAACTTTAGTACCGTATCTCGCAACCCGGCCTCGATGCTTTTGCGCGATCTAAGGTCGAATGCGCACGACATCGCCATTTCTTTATGAGACATCGAAGCGGCCTCTCGAGAAACCGCTTCCGCGGAATCACTGTTTTGATCAGCGACCGCTATATGGGCCCCGCTTTTCGCGAGCTGCAGAGCCACCTCTCTCCCGATGCCGCTTCCTCCGCCTACAACGATGGCGACCTTTCCGCTGAACTCGCGAGCAGGAGGCATCCTCCGCAGCTTCGCTTCCTCAAGAGCCCAATATTCAATGCGAAATGCCTCGAAGCGGGGCAGCGCCACATAGTTGTGAAAATTTGAAAACTGGCCCGAGTGCTGCGGATTTTTCGCCTGTGGCAGAACCTCCTTGTTGCCGCCGCTATCGTCCAATGCAGTGGCGCCGGCCATCACGTGAATGGCATTCAGAAAGAACTCCGTTGTGATGCGCGCTTCTCGTTTGTCCTTGGCGAATCCAAAAATGCCCAAGCCCGCGATTACCATCACGGAAGGATTTAAATCCCGCAGTGGTGGAGAATCGGGCTGTTCGAAGGCTCGATAGTAGGTTTCGTAGTCCTCGCGATACCTGTCGATGCGTTCGCGGATTCGCTTGCGCAATTCCGCCAGCCCTTCCCGTGCAGGATCCCACCGAACATACATCGGGCAGATACGGGTCCGCAGGAAGTGATCGGGACAGCTCGTACCCAGCGCGCTGAGTTCCTCTGCCCAGCGGGAGTTTGCAAACTCCAGGGAATCCTCGGAGCTTTCGTAATGAGCGATAAGGCGCCGGTTCGTCGAAACCAGGCCACGCAGAAAGGGAAGAATGGCTGCGGCCGTCGCCGGGCGATCGGCATCCGATTTCACCGCCGCGCCCCCAAACGCGGGGCGTCCCGAACTCCGTGCGCGCGTCTCCACAAATTCTCCGATTTGATTGATGGTGCGCAGGCTGTTCTCGTAGCATTCGTGCTGAGAATTGCCCCAGGTAAAAAGCCCGTGGCTGCCTAGAACCAGACCTTCGCATCCGGTGTTTGCTTCGACCGCTTTCCGCAACATCATCGCGAGTTCAAATCCCGGTCGCTGCCACGGAACCCAGATCAGGGCCCGGCCAAACTGCTTGTTGAATTCCTGAAGCTTTCTCGAGCCATTGGCGCTCGCCGCCAGCGCGATGGCCCAGTCGGGATGAAGGTGATCGATGTGATCGAAGGGGAGAAGCGCGTGAAGTGGCGTATCGATCGACGCAGCCACCCGGTTCATTCCAAATGCGCAGAGCGGGTAGAGCTCCACCATCTCATCCTCATGCGCTTCGCCGCGATAACGGGAAACGAGTTTTTCCAGTTTTTCCTGATACAGGATTGCGAAGCCGCTGCTGTCGATCGATCCTAGATCCCCGCCGCTTCCTTTCACCGCCAGCACCCGCGTCGGCTCGCTGGTCAGCGGATCGGGCAATTCGAACTTCGAGCTGGTGTTGCCGCCGCCGAAGTTCGTGATTCGCAGGTCGGCGCCCAGCAGATTCGAGCGGTATCGCAGCAGGTCCAGCGGACGGTCGGCGCGTTCCTCCGCTTCGCCGTCATTCCACAAGTCCTTGAGAAATCCTGCTTCGGCCGGGCCCGCTTCAGGCATGGACTACCTCGCAATAGTGTTTGAATCTCGTGTAGTGCCGGTTCCATTGATCCGTCTCGATCGGATCGAATCGCTCTACTGGAAACGAACGCTCGATCACCCCGCGTGCCTCCCGAAGTGAACTCACAGCTCCGGTCGCCAGCATCTGCATGGCGATGTTGCCCAGGGCGGTTGCTTCAGCCGGCCCCGCTACCACGGTCCGTCCGGTGGCATTGGCAGTCAGCTGGTTCAGCACGCGATTCTTTGAGCCTCCGCCTATGATTCTGATTTCTTCCATTCGGGTTCCGGTGAGATCCTCGAGAGATTCCAGCACCTCCCGGTACTTGAACGCCAGGCTCTCTAGAATTGTTCGCGTAAAGGCTGGCGGAGTCTCGGGTGCTGGCTGCTCGGTCTTGGCGCAATACGCGGCGATCTCGGACGGCATATCGTCCGGGCGCAGGAATCCGGGATAGTCGGGGTCGATCAGCGACCGAAAAGTGTCTTTCTCATTGTTTGCCGCGTCGAGGAGTTCGTCGTACGAGATGTCCTTGCCCGAAGCAGCCCAGCTGCTCCGGCACGATTGGAGCAGCCAAAGCCCTGCGATGTTTTTGAGAAGGCGAACGGTTCGGCACACTCCGCCTTCGTTCGTGAAATTCAACGCGCAAGCGCGGTCCGTCAACATCGGCTCCTGCAACTCCGTTCCGAGAAGAGACCATGTTCCAGAACTCAAGAAAGCGCTCTTTGCATTCGCCGTGACCGCGGCAACAGCAGACCCCGTGTCGTGGCAGGCGGGCGCCACGACGGGCACTCCATTGAGCGGCCCCGGATGATCGAGTGGGCCGAGCGCCGATCCGGGCTCGATGAGGGGAGTCAGCAGGCCGATAGGAATATTTAGATCGGACAACAGGCCGACCGCCCAGGAGCGGGTTGCCGGATCGACGAACTGGGTTGTCGTGGCATTTGTGTATTCACAGGCGATCCTTCCAGTGAGCCAGTAATTCAGCAGGTCGGGTATTGTTAGGAGACAGCGGGCCGTCTTGAGAAGGGTCGGCCTCGATTCGTTCGCAGCATAAAGCTGGTAGAGCGTGTTGAACGGAAGGAACTGAATCCCGGTGATCGCGTAGATTTCTTTGCGCGAGACGCGTCGGAATACCCTTTCCATCACGCCGGCCGTTCGGGAATCGCGATAGTGATACGGGTTCTCGATCAGCTCTCCTCTCTCCCCGAGCAGGGCATAGTCCACGCCCCACGTGTCGACCCCGATCGAATCGAGCTTCACGTGCGACAACCTGTTCAGCGCGCCCTGAATTTCGCTCCATAGCCGCAGGATATCCCAGTGAAGCGATCCCCGAACGGTTACGGGCTCGTTTGCGAAGCGTTCTGCTTCACGGATTTCGAGAATGCCCGACTTCAACTGCGCATGAATGGCCCTGCCGCTTTCTGCTCCGAGGTCAAAGGCTAGATAGTGAGAAGTCATGGGACGTTCGAAAGGAAGGCTGTGCTAAATGGACTGCAGATTTCCTGCCGGCCGCTTAAGCATACGACGACGCGCTCGAAGCGTTCTTGTGCGCCCGTTCCGCCGTGATTTTCTGTAAATAGCCGCTTTGCCGGAAGGCGTCGAGAGGATCTTCGGCAAGGCCTTTCGATTTCCGCCACTCGCGTGTCGCCGGGCGCACATCGGTGGCAAATGCGTCTTGCAGGATTCGCTCCGCTGTCACCAGATCGCACTTGGCCTGCGCCGCCAAGAGGGAATCGTAATCGATCAGCGCGGCTTTGGCGAAAAGCTCCTGCGCCATCATCACGGTTTGAATCATTGCCTCGATCTTGCCCTTCAAGTTGTGGCTCTGGTCCACCATGTAGGCGATGTCCGCCGTTCGCCCCGTCTCGTGCTCGAAAAGATTAATCTCGTGAAAAATCCGAAAAACTTGATAGGGATCGATGGATCCCAATGTGAGGTCGTCGTCCGCGTAGCGGCGGTCGTTGAAATGGAAGCCGCCGAGCATGTCCTCGCTCAGAAGCCACGCAACAATCTGCTCGATGTTCTGCGCCGAGTAGTGATGACCCGTGTCAACCAGCACCTTCGCTTGTGCTCCTGCCGATTTCGCCAGCATGAGTGCCATCCCCCAATCGGCGATGTCGGTGTGGTAGAACGCCGGTTCAAAAGGCTTGTACTCCACCAGCATTCTCTGGTCGTATGCGAGGCGTGCGTGCGCAGCCCGCAGATTTTCCTCAAACCACTTGCGCCGCTGGCGGATATTCGCGGTGCCGGGATAGTTGGAACCGTCGGCAAACCATAGGGAGATGTCCCGGCTGCCCAGCTTCGCGCCGATTGCCACGCTGTCCACCACGTGATTCAGCGCTGCCCGGCGGATTTCGCCATCGGGATTCCCAAATGACCCGAACTTGTAGATCTGATCCTGAAAGACGTTTGGGTTGATCGAGCCCGGCAGCACCCCGTGCTTCTTCGCAGCTTGGCGCACCTCGTCCACGCTCGAGACACTGTCTTTGAAATCCCATAAAACATGCAGCGCGACGGTCGGGCAGGCACCCGTCAATCGGTGGACCTCGCCTGCATCGCTGAGTTTCTCGTCAATCGTCGAGGCAGCCGCCGGCTGGACGAACTTTCCGAACCGGGTTCCGGTATTGGCGAAGCCCCACGACGGCAATTCGATCCGGAAATGGTCAAGGGACTTGACCGTTTTATTGTCATTTTTTTCGGTCATTGTCCACCCACTTTCATCAACCTCGTGCAGTTAAGGGCCATGCAATTTCGCAGTCTATCCCAGTTGCACACGAACGGCTTGGACACTGCCGGCGGGCAATATGGCGACGAGGTCGTCTCCGTCTATTCGCACCTGGCCGGGCTTGGGAGCTACGATCTGCGGCTCTTGAACTGTGTTCTGCGATCGCACATTCGGTCCGGTCAATGTGCTTGCCGTCGCCGAGGTAGCCCGCGCTCCTCTTAGGCTGATTCGCAGTTCGGCCCCGTCGTTGGGGTTCTGATTGGCAAGCGAAATCAACACAGAATTTTTTGCGCGTGACGCCGATGCGCTGAGAGCTGGCCGGCTCAATTGCCCGTTCGTTATCTGCGCTGCATTCGACAGATCTGTCCGCAGCGACTGCGCTCCCTGGTGATCGCGAAACATCTCGTACACGTAGAATGTCGGAGTCAGCGTCAACTGCGCTCCGTCGGTGAGAATCAACGCGTGAAGACAGTTCGTCACTTGTGCGATGTTCGACATCGTCACGCGTTGCGGGAACTGCTGAAAGAGGTTAAGCGCGCTCGCCGCGAAAATCGCGTCGCGGAGGGTGCCGTTTTCGCGAAAGCCGTCGGTAATCACAGCGTCCGAGTGCCACACGCCCCACTCATCGATCACCAATTCGATCGGCTTATTGCGCGCCATCTTGCCGAAAACAGGAAACTTCGCCCGGCGAGGCTCTACTTCATCAATCGCTGCCAGGGCCGTGCGAATCAGGGTTTCAAACTCCGTTAGATCAAGCATTAAGCTGGTGTAATCGGCGTCGCTAAATGTAATGCTCGGCCCGCGACGGAAATATTTGTGTATGGAGAGGTAATCCAGATACGGCAGGCCCGGGCCGACAGCGTCGAGAAATTTTTC
>Ga0210409_10008984_pt1 | contig 10126 bp, 11 predicted proteins | sample IncBWH17MmetaG_FD_161649 | JGI IMG/M metagenome (GOLD analysis project Ga0210409, IMG submission 161649) | Forest soil microbial communities from Barre Woods Harvard Forest LTER site, Petersham, Massachusetts, United States - Inc-BW-H-17-M | ecosystem: Environmental > Terrestrial > Soil >...
AAGTGCTGATCGCCTGGGCCGTCGGAATGGGTCCCGTTACCGGTGGCGACAATGTCGCCTCACCCGGCTTCGACTTCACCAAGAACGGCGTCAACGTACAGGTGATCGTGGGCGGAACCACCATCACTCCGCTCTACGCCGGGCGCGCGCCGGGTTTGGCGGGAGCCGATCAGATCAACTTCCAGCTTCCCGCGAACATTCAGACGGGCTGCACGGTATCGTTCCAGGTGTCGGTCAACGGACAGTTGAGCAGTCCGACGTACATTGCCATCGCCTCGGATGCCACTTCGTCCGCGTGCGTCCTCCCGGGCTTCACGTCCTCCCAATTGCAGAACCTGGACCAGGGCGGATCGTATGTCGTCGGCGGCTTCTCTTTGCTGCAGATAGCGGAGAGCATACCTTCGCTCGGGAGCGGCAAGTTCGACAGCGCTTCCGGGGCGTTCACCAAATACACCGGAACCGAATTGGCGGGCGTAAGCCAATACAGCTATCAGTCCAACACTATCGGCGCCTGCACCGTCAGCCACATCACGGTTAGCAACGGGCAAACCAGCATCGGCAGCGGCGCCGTTGAACTGGATGCCGGCACGATAACCATCACTGGCCCCAGCGGTTCAAACCTTAACGCCACCCCGCTCACTGAGACGAACAACGCCTACTCCCTCACGATCGGCACCGAAGGTCTCGGTATCAACATTCCGGGGTCGGCCAACGGCTCCATCGTGGCCGGCACGTACACGTTGAACGGCGCAGGCGGCAAGGACGTGGGTAAATTTAGTACGTCGATCACTATAGGCGCTCCGATCACACTGAACAACCCGCTGCCCTCGACCGTTGTTCGGAGCGCCGGCCTCACTCTCAGTTGGAGTGGCGGCAACGCCTCGGATCCGGTCGAGATCATCGGTTCGGCCAGCACCACCACGGGAACCGGGGTCAACACCGTAACGGATAGCTGGACGTTTATCTGCACGACCACCGCCGGGCAGGGCACCTTCACGGTCCCCCCCGCGGTCCTCAACCAATTGCCGGCCGTTACCTTGGGTGCGAACGGTGTCGGCGGAGGGTCGTTGGAATTCGCTTCTTCTGTCACGCCGTCGAACTTTACGGCGTCGTTGACCGCAGGCGGATCGATCGATATAGGGCTGTTCCTAAGCTTCCTTGGAACGGGCGCCCAAGTGTCCTATCAGTAGGCGTACCTCGCATTCCATGTTGAGGCCCACTTTCGCCCGCGTGGCGACGGGGGGCCTCACGTCTCAACCGGCCCAATGGGCGTCGGCCTCGGGTCTGGACTTCGCGTTCGGCTACGGCTTAAGCAGCTCCAGCGCGACGGTTTCCTATCAGTAGATTTACGGCGCCTGCTGAAGCGGCTCTTCTAATCTGGCCGCCCGCACGAACACTAGACCCAGTAATCTTTCCGCGCAAAGCCGAGGTCGAGTTGGTGTACACTGACGCATTCGGAGGCAAAAGTGAAGACTCGAATCCAAGGAGTGGCCAGTGTGCTCGCGGGTTTGGTTTTGCCAATCGCCGCGTTCGGGGACATCGTCTCGACCGCGACTCTAACCGCGGGTCAGGCCATGAACTTTGACACGGGTACGGTGGGCAGTTCGGGAGACCTGCTGTGGAACGGTAGTAGTCTCACGCCTCAAGGAAACGCGACCGCCTTCGGTTTCCCAGGCAGCCAGTTGGGAATGGCCTCGTATACGGCCGCTAACCAATCTGTGCTAACGCTTCTGGCCCAGTCCGGGGCGTTTACCAAGAATCCACTTAGCGGAGTCGCAGTTGCGCCGCAGTGGATTATCGCGGTTCACACCAACGGCGGGAACTTCGCCAAGCTTCTGGTAACCACGAATAGCGGCGGTTCGATCAGCTTTCAGTTCACCACGTACGGCGCCACGGCCGGGGGTGGCGGCGGGGGTGGAGGTGGAGGAGGCGGGGCCACGCCCACCATCACTCAGGTGCAGAACAATTACAGCTTCATCCTCCCCGGCCTTCCCAACTACGGAATCGCGCCGGGAAGCCTGTTCATCGTCAAGGGCACCAACCTCGCGACGAATTCAACTCCGGTTCTGCAGTCCAGCGCGGCTCCCGGACTGCCGACCACGCTCAACGGCGCGAGCATCTCGGTCACGGTCGGCGGGACCACAACCACGCCGGGAATCTATTACACGTCCACGGGCCAGTTGGCCGCTGTCTTGCCGTCCAACACGCCAGTTGGCACGGGGACGATAACCGTCACCAACGGCGGCCAAGCCAGCGCGGCCGCGCCGATCGTCGTGGTGCAGAGCGCCCTCGGCCTCGATGTGGCCACTGACGCCAGCGTCAACTACTTTGCGCAGGCCGCCTCGGCCAGTCCCGGCCAGACCATCATTCTGTGGGGCTCCGGCGTGGGCGCCGATACCAGCAACGACGACAAGACCTACCCGTTGAAGCAGAACAACCTTACCAGCATTCCGATGCAGGTCTACATCGGGGGAATTCAGGTTACGCCGCAGTATCGCGGTAGATCCCAGTTCCCCGGCGTCGACCAGGTCAATGTGGTTATCCCCTCGAATGTGCCGGTCGGCTGCGGCGTTTCCATTGTGGCGGTGAGCGGGAACATCGTCAGCAATTCCATCACGCTCCCAGTGGCGCAGGGCGGCGGCTCTTGCTCCGATCCGGCTTCCCCGACAAACGCGGGCTTGTTGCAGTCGCTGACTGGTAAGGCCAAGGTCAGTTTTGGTTTCCTGGAGGTCCTACAATCCACCGAGGTAACCGCAGCCACGGGAAAAACTACCGCTAACGAGGCATTCGCCGGCTTTTTCAGCTACCCCGGAGCCGCGTTCTTAGCCGCTGCAAATGCTGGCGCCAGCACTCCTTCCATCGGAAGTTGCATCATCCTCGGTGGGGGCGGCGTGGGCCTCACGCCGACCGGCCTGGACCCCGGAAGCGTAACCGTGAATGGAGGCGGGACGCCAACCACGACGCTGCAAACCATCCCCAGCGCAGCCGGAGACTATTTCGCCATGATATCGGCGGTTCCCGGCACCGGAGCTGCCTACACCTTCAATGGCTCTGGCGGCAAGGATGTGGGGGCCTTCAACACCACGCTGAACTTCCCGACCCCTCTGGTCTGGACTAACCAGAGTTCCATCACCACGGTCAACCGAGCTCAGGGCCAGACGGTTACCTGGACCGGCGGCGCACCGGGAACCTTCGTCTCCATCGGAGGACAATCCGAGCTTCTCTCCGCCTCAGGCACATTCATCACAGCGGTCACCTTCGAGTGCTATGCCCCGGTGAGCGCGGGCCAATTCGCGATTCCGTCCTGGGTTTTGCTGGCCCTGCCGCCCTCCACCACTGGGGGCCTGAATATCTCAAATCTGAGCAATCCTCAGAGCTTTACCGCGTCGGGGCTGGATTACGCCTATGCCACCGCGGCAGCTCTCACAGACATTAGCGTCACCTACCAGTAAGTTTGATCTCGCGCTGGGGAGCGGCTCGGTTTGAAGTCGGGCCGCTCCCTGTTGCGCCTGCCCTGACCTGAAACACCAAACGAACCCGCCAGTCGTTAACCCTTTTGCCCATATGGGGTTGCACATCGGTGTAAGACCGGCTTACGAAAGTTCGGCTCGACCGCTGGACAACGGCGTGAGGCTGTGTATAATAGACCCCATGCGCATACTCGCTACTCTCACTGCTGCGGTTTCTCTATTTGCTCTGGCACTGGTCGCTCAAGACGCCCCGAAAGCTAAAGGCAAAGGTGGTCCGCCCAAGAACCTGAAGGTCCTCCCTGCGGAGAATCTGGTCCCCACCATGCAGACCTTTGTTGCCGGCCTGGGTTTGGCCGACAAAGGTGGCTGCAACTTCTGCCACGTAGCGGACCGCTCCAGCGATGAAAAGATGGAGAAGGTGATGGCCCGAATGATGATCTCCATGGTCAAGGACATCAACAGCAAGTTTCCGGATGGCAAGGAACACGTGACTTGTTTCACCTGCCATCGTGGCGACACAGAACCCAAGACGGCGCCGTAGTTGATCGACGTCCGGTTCCGTTTTTAAGGCGGCCCGTGGAATGAACCCGCGCGCAGGCGCAAGTCCGTTGCGCGCCGAAGGTTTCGATGGGCTCCGCGTTCTCTCGCTCGAAAGCCGGCGCGCGGCCGAGATCGAGCGCCTGATCCGGAGCCAGTCCGGAGTTCCGTTCGTCGCCCCCTCCATGCGGGAAGTTCCGCTGGAGCACAATTCCCTCGCTTTGGATTTCGCCGCCCGCATGCTCGGACAGAGCGCCGCGGGCGGCGATTTTAGTTTGGAGCGCGCAGGCGCAAGTCCATTGTGCGCGGTCGAGCCATTCGACATGGTCGTCTTTCTGACCGGCGTCGGCGCGCGACTGCTCAACCAAATCAGCGAGACGCGTTACCCTCCGGGAGCCTTCATCGCCGCCCTCCACCGGGTAGCCGTCGTGGTGCGAGGCTCCAAACCCGCCGCGGTGATGCGCGAATGGGGTGTTCGCGTCGCCGTGACCGTTCCCGAGCCCAACACCTGGCGAGAGATACTGGCCGCGACCGAGGGCCGGCAGGAACGAAGGATCGCCGTCCAGGAATACGGACGCCCGGCCACCGAACTGGTCGCGGGTTTGCGCGCGCGCGGCGCCGAGGTGACCACGGTGCCCGTGTACCAATGGGATCTTCCCGAGGACCCAGGCCTTCTGAAGGAAGCCGCCCGGCGGACGGCGAAGGGCGAATTTGACGTGATCCTGTTCACGACCTCCGTCCAGATTCAGCACTTCATGAAAATCGCCGCTGAGGAAAACCTGGCAGCGCAACTCGTCGCGGCATTCCCCCGCATGGTGGTCGCCTCGGTGGGCCCGTCCACATCCGAGGCGTTGCGCGAATTCGGCGTCGAACCGGATCTGGAACCTTCGCACCCCAAGATGGGTTTCCTGGTCAACGAAACCGCCCGCCGTGCCCGTGAGATTCTACAATCGAAGCAGTGAGCCCTGTGGGGCAGCGCCATGCGCTGCCGCGGAAACCGTGGATAACCAGCCAAACGAGCGGGCCAAGCGCAACGACGGGTTTTTCTTCGCCGCCGCGCGCTACACCTCCATCGCCATGGCCCTGCCCGGCGCGACCTTCGCGGGCTATATGGTCGGGTATGCCCTCGACAAATGGTTTGGAACGGGCTATCTCAAAATCGTGTTCTTACTCCTGGGCATCGCCAGCGGCTTCTACGAACTGGTCCGGCAATTAACCCGCGACATGGAAAAACAGAAGTGAGTCACCGTCACATCTTCGTGTACGGCGACTCTTTGTCCTGGGGCATCGTTCCGCTGACGCGCCGCCGTTTTCCGTTCGAATCGCGTTGGCCCGGCGTCATGGAAAATCGCCTGAACGCCGCCGGCCGCCGCGTGCGTGTAACCGAGGATTGCCTCAACGGGCGGCGCACGGTGTGGGAAGATCCGTTCAAGCCGGGCCGCAACGGCCTGACCGGTCTAGCGCCAAAAATGGAGGTGCATGCGCCGCTGGATCTGGTGATCCTGATGCTCGGCGCCAACGATTTCCAGTTCTCTCATCCCTACAACACCGCCTGGTCGGCCGCGCAGGGCGTCGCCACGCTGGTGAACGCGATCCGGCAGGCGCCCATCGAACCTGATATGCCCGTGCCCCCGATCCTGGTGGTGTGTCCGCCGCCGGTTGGAACGCCAAAGGGTCCCCTGGCCGCCAAGTTCGAGGGAGCCGAGAGCCGGTGCCTGGGCCTGGCAGCCGCCTATCGCGAGATGACTGCGGCGCAGGACTGCCATTTCTTCGATGCGGCCACCGTGACGACGTCCAGCAGAGTCGACGGCATCCACCTCGACGAGGATCAGCACCTGGCACTGGGCGAAGCGCTCGCGAGCGTGGTCGGCAGCCTGCTCGCATGATCAACCTCTCCTTCCCCCGGGTCCGCAAGCTGACAGTCATCTTCGGCCTGGTGGGAGGCGCCATCGCCTTCGCGGCCGCGGGACTCAGCGCTGCCGCGGGCTTCATCACCGGAGCGGCCATCTCGCTGGCGAGTTTCCACTCCTGGGTACGCCTAGCCGAGATGCTCGACCCGGATGCGCCCACGCGGCCCGGACGCGCCTCCGCTGTGTTTCTGGCGTTGCGCTACGTGCTGATCGCCGCCGTTCTGTATGTTATAGTGAAATACTTAAGGTTTACAGCGGCGGCGATGATTTTAGGGCTGCTGGTTTCTTTCGCCGCAGTGGTGATCGATCTTCTGTTTGGCTTGGTGCGTGTCGGCAACAAGCAATCATAAAAAGGACTTTGAACGATTTCATGGAAGAGCATGAGCTAGGCCTCACCGCCCTCTTCAACAACTATCTGGCAGGCCCGGCGAATGCGATTCTGGGCCTTTTTAACGTCACGGCGAAGGATCCAACCCGCCCCTGGGAAGACTGGATCGTAATGGAGATCCTGGTGGCCGTCCTGCTGATGGCCGTGGTGGCGGTGCTGAAGGCTGGACTCTCCGCCGACAAGCCGGGCGCGCTGCAGCACATTTTCGAGGGCATCTACGGATTCATCAGCACAACCGCCGAGGAAGCCGGTATTCATCACGGTCATCAATACGTTCCCTATATCGGGACCATTTTCATCTTCATCGTTTCCATGAACATGTTGGGCATCATCCCCGCCTTCGAGTCCCCCACCATGGCGCCTTGGGTGCCCGCTGGATTGGCGGTGGTCACGTTTTTCTATTTCAACGTCATGGGGTTCAGGGCCAACGGAATCGGGTATTTAGCGCAGTTTGTCGGTCCGGTGCGTTTCCCCAACCGCATCGCCACGGTGGCGGTGTGTGTGTTCATGCTCCCGATTGAGACCATGAGCGTGTTGATCCGCCCGCTTTCCCTCACCGTTCGCCTGTACGGCAACATGTTCGCCGGGGAACAGGTGACGCAGGTCTTCTTGAGTTTGACTAAGCTGGTGATTCCGGTGATCTTCATGGGTTTGCATATTTTCGTGGGGCTTGTCCAGGCTTATGTGTTCACACTGCTGACTACGATTTACGTCGCTATTGCGACGTCACACGAGCACTGATTTTGTAAGTTCCCGCCGAGTGTGAGCCGCCGGTGTCCCAACGCCGTCCGGAACCACCCCCTGGGCGGTTAATTAAAGGAGAAAAGAAAGTCCAATGCGTACAAAGTTGTTGTTCCTGGTAATTGCAATCCTGTTGCTTGCCGCGGTCCCCGTGTTCGCGCAGGCTCCCGCCGGCGCGACCGGCGTGTTCTCGGGCGAATTGAGGTTCCTGGGCGCGGCCGTGGGTATGGGCATCGCCTCCGGACTATGCGGGATCGGCCAAGGTAAAGCCGTCTCCAGCGCCGCCGAGGCGGTGGCCCGGAATCCCGGAGCGCGCGGTGGCATCCAGACCATTCTGGTTCTCGGTCTGGCGTTCATCGAATCTCTGGCGATCTTCACCCTGCTGATTATCTTCGTGAAGTAGTTTCGTCGGTGGGGCAGGGGATTCCGCCTGCCCCTTCCCGTCTGGGCATGGTTAAACTCCACGGTATCTTCCCGCCTATCGCCACGCCTTTCGATCACAAAGGCGACCTGTACAAAGCCAAAGTCCAGCACAACGTCGAGAAGTGGAACCGCACGGGCCTGGGCGGTTACGTGGTTTGCGGATCAACCGGCGAGAGCGTCTACCTCACCACTGAAGAAAAGATCCAGCTGTGGGAGTGGGTCGCGCAGCACGCGGCGTCCGACAAGCTCTTGATGGCGGGCACGGGCGTCGAGAGCGTCCGCGAGACCGTCGCGCTGACCAACCGCGCCGCAGGGATGGGGTATAAGGTCGCGATGGTGCGAACCCCGCACTACTACAAGAGCCTGGTCAACACCTGCGCCGCGCAGGTGCTCTACTATCGGGCCGTCGCCGACCAATCCAAGCTTCCGCTCATGATCTACAACTGGCCCCAGGCCACCGGCGTCGACATTCCCGCCGAAGCCGTGGCTATGCTGAGCGAGCATCCCAACATCATCGCGGTCAAGGAAAGCTCGGGCAGTCTCGAAAAAGTGATGCAGATGATCCGCGATGTCAGGCCGGGGTTTCAGGTTCTCACTGGGTCGGCGCCCACGCTGGCTCCCTGCCTCGCCGTGGGCTGCGTGGGAGCTGTTTTGGCGTTCGCGAACGCCGCTCCGTACTCGCTGATCACGATCTATGACGCGCACAGGCAGCGCGAGACCGAAGCGGCGCTCGACTGGCAGAACCGCATCACGCGCGCCGCGCAGCTAGTGACCACCAAGTACGGCGTGCCCGGCCTCAAGTATGCAATGGATCTGAATGGATACTACGGCGGTCCGCCGCGCCTGCCGCTGATTCCGGTGACGCCGGAAGCAAAGCACGAAATCGAGGCCGCGTTCGACGGGATCAAGGGGTAGCCCAAAGCTCGGCAGCTGAATTCCCCGCACAGCTTTGGGTTACTATAGCGGCATGAAAGCTGCCCCTTGCGCCGCCGTTGCAATCGGCATCGCAGTGATGCCCGGCATAGCCTTTCAAAATCCCGCCGGAGCAAACAGCAACGTTCCCAGTTTCAAGGATTACCAGGTCCCGGCGCTGGAATTCTTCAAAGGCGAGCCCGCCGAGCCTCGATTCAAAACCTCCGGCCAAAAGAAATTTGAGAGCAGGATCCACCTGGCGGCCAGCCGAGGAGCCGACTTCGCGGGCCACTTCGCGATCGCTCAATGGGGTTGCGGAACCGGCTGCGTGCAAGTGGCCGTAATCGATGTTCAGTCGGGCAATGTGTTCGAGGGACCTTTCGGAACGCTACCGAAAGCCCGGATCAGTTTCCAAGCCGCTGATGACGATCTGCTTTACCGTATCGATAGCCGCCTCCTGGTCGCCCGGGGATGTCCGAACGAGAAGGCATGTGGCGCCTATTATTACGAATGGACGGGCTCTCAGTTCAGGCTGCTTCAGCAAGCTCCGGTGAAAACGTCACCTGTCCCGCTCGGTCACTAACCCTGTAACCGCCATCAACGCCCGCTGATACGGCGACTCAGGAAACTTCGTGATAATCGACCGAGCCTTTTCCGTGAACTGATGCGCGCGTTCCTGCGCCCGCGCGATGCCCTGGTGGCGGTTCAGAATCTGTAGAACCTTGCCGAAGGGAACCTGATCGTAGTTGCCGTCAGCGAGCACCGTTTCGATCAGCTTGCGCTCCTCCGCATCGGCCTGCTCCAGCGCGTAAATCAGCGGGAGCGTTACCTTGCCTTCGCGTAGATCGTTGCCCACCGGCTTGCCGAGAATCTTTTCGCGCGAAGTGAAATCCAGCATGTCGTCGACCAGTTGAAATGCGATGCCCAGGTTCCAGGCGTACTCTCCCAGCCGAGCCTCGCTCTCGTCGCCGGAGCCCGCGGACAACGCGCCCAAGCGCGCGCAGGCAGAAAACAGGCTGGCGGTCTTACGGTCGATCAGTTCCATGTAATCGGCTTCGGTCACGCCGATCTTGCCGATCCGATCCAGCTGCAGCAGTTCGCCTTCCACCATCATCTGCGTAAGCGAAATCAGCAGATCGAGAATCGGGAAACTGCGCTCGCGCAGCGCAACTTGAAACGCCTGCATGTACAGCCAGTCGCCCGCCAGCACCGAGGTGTGATTGCCCCACACCACGTTGATCGATGGCCGCCCGCGGCGGGTCTTGGCCATGTCGATCACATCGTCGTGAACCAGCGTTGCCGTGTGGATCATCTCCATCACCGCGGCCAGCCGCACCAGGCCGGGTGTCGATGGCCCGAACATCCGCCCGCACAACAAAACCAGAATGGGCCGAAGACGTTTCCCGCCGCCGGATTGGAGGTATTGGCCGATGTAGGTGACCGCATCGACGGAAGCGACCGATTCGAGCCCGATTTCGCGCTCCACTTGGTTCAGGTCGGCGCGCACGAGGTCGAAGATCTCGATCGCGGTCAGAGTTTGGCCAACTTTTTCGAACGCCATGGAGTCTTTCGAGTGTACCAAAGGTGGCGGACGCCTCAGCCCGGAGAGCCTGCTGTCAACCGCCGGAAGTTCTCACTGGTGACGCGAGCGATTTCCTCAATCGTCTCGCCCCGCAACGCGGCAAGCTTGCGCGCCGTGTCGACCACGAACGCCGGCTCGTTACGTTTCCCGCGCCTGGGGACGG
>Ga0210409_10008985_pt1 | contig 10126 bp, 7 predicted proteins | sample IncBWH17MmetaG_FD_161649 | JGI IMG/M metagenome (GOLD analysis project Ga0210409, IMG submission 161649) | Forest soil microbial communities from Barre Woods Harvard Forest LTER site, Petersham, Massachusetts, United States - Inc-BW-H-17-M | ecosystem: Environmental > Terrestrial > Soil >...
ATTCATGTCGCTGTAATTTCGAGGGGCGCGGGGCAGAGGCATTGATTTACACTCCTGAGCATCGCCGGGAACATAACGGCGGAGAACTCAATGAGACTGTTTCGTCTGTTTGCTTTTGCTGTAGCCGCATCGACCATCGCCGCCGCACAGGACACACCGGGCGCAAACGCCGCCCCCAATCCCGAGGCAACGCTCACTTACATCCACGCCGGGTGGGATACGCTGACCCGCTCCATGACCGACTGTCACTCCCTGGTCGACATCAAGGTCACGGCCAATCCCATTCTCTATCTGCCCGCCGAGATGTCCGCGCCGCCCGCCGTCAGCGAACTCGAGCAGAAGTGTCACGTGCGCATCGTGCAGCTTCCGCGGCGTATTGAGAAACTCGGCGACGTGCGCCCCGAGGAGCTTCCCAACGCGGGCCTGCTCTATCTTCCGTCACCCTACGTCGTGCCCGGCGGCCGCTTCAACGAGATGTATGGCTGGGATAGTTACTTCATCCTTCTGGGACTGGAAGTCGACCATCGCGAAGCCCTGGCCAAAGGCATGGTGGATAACTTCCTCTTCGAGATCGAGCATTACGGGGGAGTGCTGAACGCCAACCGCACTTACTATCTCACTCGCTCGCAGCCTCCATTCCTGACTTCGATGATTCGCGCAGTGTACGAAAACCCGGCCAGTTTCCCCGCTACGCCGACGGGCCGCACTGAAGCGCGCGCGTGGCTGGAGCGCGCCTACACGCTGGCGCTCAAGGATTACTCGACGTGGACACGGCCAGAGCACCTCGCCGGAACGACGGGCCTGGCGCGCTACTTCGACTACGGCAAGGGGCCTGTGCCGGAGATGGCGGACGACAGCACCTATTATCCCGATGTGATCCGCTGGCTGATTGCCCATCCCCACGAAGGCGGCGATGGTTTTCTTGTCAAAGGCTCGGAGAATCCCGATACGGGTGAGGTTCTGCGATTGAAGGAAACCAGCTGCGATGTACACGCCAGCGTGGTCTGCCTGCACGCCTTTGCCGGTGGCTATCGCCTTAGCAAGGATTTCTATGTGGGCGATCGCGCCATGCGCGAATCCGGATTCGATCCCAGCAACCGCTTCGGCCCCTTCTCCGGCGCGACCCATCACTACGCGCCCGTATGCCTCAACAGCCTGCTCTATCGCTATGAGCGCGATCTGGAGCACCTGGCCCACCTGCTGGGCAAGCCCACCGATGCAGCCCGATGGGAGCGGCGCGCCAAGGCGCGGGATGCAGCCATTCACCGCTACATGTGGCGCGCCAAAGATGGGGTATTTGCCGATTACGAATTCGGCCGCGCGCGGACATCGACCTACGCCTACATCTCGTCGCTGTATCCCTTGTGGGCCGGCGTGGCGACGCGCGAAGAGGCCAAAGAGGTCGTGGATAAGCTGAACCTGTTCGAGCGTCCTGGCGGCCTATCGATGAGCAACACCAACACCGGCCTGCAGTGGGACGAGCCCTTCGGCTGGGCGCCCACAAACTGGGTTGGGATCGCCGGCCTTGAAGCGGAAGGGTTCCACGCGGATGCGGCCCGGGTCGCCCAACACTTCGACGCCACCATTGATCAGGGCTTCGCTGAAGACGGCACCATCCGCGAGAAATACAACGTGGTCTCGCGCAACGCCAACGTCCAGGTGAGCACAGGCTATAAACAGAACGTCATCGGCTTCGGATGGACCAATGCGATCTATCTCAAGAACAAGGAACTGATGCAGAAAGGCGCGCCAGCCGCCGGGAATTAGCTCGCGTCCCACAGAGACATTGAACCTGATCTGAAAATTGGGAGCTTGGCTGTGAGCCGGCTTGATCGGTCCTGTGAAAGGGCACGACTTTAGTCGTGCCGATATATGGGCCGAAACTGATCCGGGCTTTAGCTCTGAGCGAAGGCGTCCCGATCTCATTCTGGTGCTTTTCGGGGTGGACCATCCGTGACAGCGGTTTGCTTCGCCGAAGCTCTGCCCGCCAGTCACCAGATTGAAACACTGCCGTAACGAGCCCGCAACAATCGGGGCATATGGTCGGTGATCGAACGCGAAATCGCTCTTTCCCAGGAGGAAAGATCACCGTGGTTAGAGATCGCCGCGCTAGATCGTAAGGGTGTCTTCAACGGTGCCCTTCCGGTTGAACCCATCAAAAATGGGGTTTCCGCCACGCACAGAATTCACACACGATTCATCTCTCCGCAATGATGGGCGAATAGCTAGTTAAGGGCAGGTCTTTCGTGACCCGTGTCTGCCATTTCGGATGTTTTCCCCGACCCTGAAAATCACCCTCCAAATCCCCAAGGAGAAGGCTAATGTTCCGTGCAGTTGCCCAAAAGCTGGTTTCACCTGCTTCCATCCTCGCCCTGTTGTTCTCGACCGTCGCTCCAGCACCTGCTGAAGATGACAGCACCACCAGCACTCCCATCAAGCACATCGTCGTGATCTTCCAGGAAAACGTCTCTTTCGATCACTACTTCGCAACCTATCCGCACGCTTCCAATCCCAAAGGCGAGCCTTGGTTTGTAGCCAGGCCTGGAACGCCCTCAGTCAATGGGTTGACAGGAACCCTGCTCACCAATAATCCGAACGCGACCAATACTGCCAACGGCGCCGGCGCTTCTAATCCCTTCCGGCTCGATCGCAGTCAGGCCGCTACCGCCGACCAGGATCACGACTACACCCCTGAACAGGCAGCCTTCGATTTCGGCCTGATGGACGCGTTCCCTGTCTCGGTGGGAGTGGCAGGTCCCCCGCCTCCGGGCAGCGGCATCACCTCCACCCCTGGCCTGACCATGGGCTACTATGACGGCAACACCGTCACGGCTTTCTGGAATTATGCCCAGCGCTTCGCGATGAGCGATAACTCCTACGACACCAATTTCGGACCTTCGACCGACGGCGCCGTGAATCTGATCTCGGGGCAGCTCAACGGAGTGACCCAGGACGTAAATCCCGGCGGTGCGACCATCGATGACGGCAATGGCGGCCTCACCTTGATCAGCGATGCCGATCCGGTGGGCGACGTCTGCTCCACGACCACCGGCGAAACCGTCCAGTTCAGTGGCCGCAATATCGGCGACCTGCTCAATGCCAAGGGAATTACCTGGGGCTTCTTCGAGGGTGGATTCAACCTGCAAACCGTCAATGCCAACAAGACCACCGGCTGCGCCCGCAGCACGACCTCCACAATTACCAATGTCAAAAAGGCGGACTACATTCCGCATCACCAGCCCTTTCAGTACTACGCTTCAACCGCCAATACCACCCACGCCCGCCCCAGCTCCGTGCACGCCATCGGCGCCTCGGGTGACGGAGCCAACCATCAGTACGACATCCAGGACTTCTTCGATGCGGTCAGAGCCGGAAACTTCCCCGCAGTCTCGTACCTGAAGGCGTCCGGCTATCAGGATGGCCACGCCGGCTACTCCGATCCGCTCGATGAACAGACCTTCGTCGTCAATACCATCAATTTCCTCCAGAAGCAGCGCGAGTGGGAATCGACCGCGGTCGTCATTGCCTACGACGACTCCGATGGTTGGTACGATCACCAGCTTGGCCAGATCGTGAACCAGTCCGCGACCGCCGCCGACATTGTCAACGGCAAACCCTCCTGCGGCACGGGCGCCGCTGCGCTGGCGGGCATCAACTCCGCACATGCACAAGGCCGCTGCGGCTATGGCCCGCGCCTGCCCCTGCTCGTGATCTCTCCCTGGGCAAAGAGCAACTTCGTCGATCACACCATGACCGACCAGACCTCGATTCTCCGCTTCGTCGAAGACAACTGGCTCGGCGGTGAGCGAATCAGCGATGGCTCTTTCGACACGATCGCCAACCCCATCACCAGCATGTTCGATTTTTCACGCCCCGCAAACGGCGGCGACTTCGTCCTCGATCCCAGCACCGGGCTGGTTGTGCACGGCGGACACGACTCCGGCTGGTAACCCGGTCCGAGCAAACCCAGTCCGAGCAACGCAGACATCAGGGCGAGAGGCGCGGGATTCTTCCCTCGCCTCTCGCTCTTGTTATGTTTGTGGCAGATCGCTTCCGTGATTATCTGTATCGAAGGCTCATGAAAGGATCGATGATCACCCGTCGTTCGTTCTTGACCAGGTCCGCACTCTCCGCAGCCGCCGCCTGCACGCCCTCCGCCGTCGCCCGCGCCATTCCGCAATCCGCAGCGGCCATGCCGGATCTCGACTCCAGCAGTCTGGCCCACTTCGTCGATCCCCTTCCGCTTCCGCAGATTGCCAAGCCCATCGAGCATCGCCCCGCACCCGATGGCTCGGGCGGCCGCGTGCCTTTCTATCGCATCTCTATGCGCGCTATCTCCGTCAAGCTGCACCGGGATCTCCCTCCCACAACCGAGTGGTCTTATGGCGGGTCGGTCCCCGGAGTCCTGTTTGATACGCGCGCCGGCGAAGGCCAGCTCGTCGAGTGGGCCAACGAGTTACCGCAAAAACATTTCCTCCCCATCGATCATTCCCTCCATGGCGCGGAAAAGAACCTCCCCGAAGCCCGCGGAGTCGTGCATCTCCATGGCGGCAAAACACCGGCTGAAAGCGACGGCTATCCTGAAGACTGGTATGTGCCCGGCCAGTCGCGCCTCTACTACTACCCCAATCAGCAGGACGCGGCGCTGCTCTGGTATCACGATCACGCCATGGGTATCAACCGCCTGAATATCTATGCCGGCCTCTTCGGCCTCTATATCGTGCGCGACCCCGTGGAAGATGCTCTACACCTTCCCAGCGGCAAATACGAAATCCCATTGGTGCTCGCCGACCGCAGTCTCAAGCCCGACGGACAGTTGAGCTATCCGGTCTCCCCCGATCCTCAACGGCCCTGGGTCCCGGAAGTCTTCGGCGAAGCCCACCTTGTCAATGGCAAGATCTTCCCCTACCTCGACGTCGAGCCGCGCCGCTATCGTTTTCGGATTCTGAACGCGGCCAACGGCCGCTTCTACCGGCTGTCGCTTTCGAGCGGCGCCGAGGTGCAGCAAATCGGCACCGACCAGGGCTTGCTGCCCGCGCCCGTCTCCGTCAAATATCTCCAGCTCGCTCCGGGAGAACGTGCCGACATCGTGATCGATTTCTCTACCGCGCGCGGTGCGCAATTCTCGCTGAAAAGCGAGCCCTTCGAACTGATGCAATTCCGCGTCGGCTCTGCGCCGGTTCCCGATCCAAGCACGGTACCGTCCGCCCTGCGCCCCCTGCCGCGCATTGCCGAGTCATCTGCCGTTCGAACACGTCGCCTTACGCTCGACGAGAACATGAGCCTGGTTGCCGAATCCGTGGGCATGCTCTTGAACAAGACTCCCTGGCATGCTCCTGTCACCGAAAAGCCGGTCCTGAACACCAGCGAGATTTGGGAACTGGTCAATCTCACCGAGGATGTGCATCCCATTCATCTCCACATGGTGCGCTTTCAGATTCTCGACCGGCGCCGATTCGACGCCTACGACTACACGACCGCCGGCAAACTCCGTTTCACCAGTCCGCCCATTCCTCCTGATCCAACCGAATCGGGCTGGAAAGACACCGTACGCGTGAATTCCCATACCGTCACGCGCATCATCGTGCCGTTCGTGGGCTACCCCGGGCGCTACGTCTGGCACTGCCACATCCTGGAGCACGAAGACAACGAGATGATGCGCCCATACGAAGTCCTGCCTGCGTGATCTTGAGAACTTCTTTCGTCAGATGAAGCCGATCCAGCGTCCTGCGGCAACCACGCCGATCCAGAGCAGGATGGAAATGAGCCCGCCAATCCTGGCCGCGACAGGAACGGCCGCGCGTTCGTCCCAGGCGGCCAGGTTCCGCCCCGCGACGAGCCGGAAGATAAGGGCCTGCACTCCGGCCAGGCAGATCAGAAGCATCTTGAGCCGGAAGGCTGGATTGACGTACATTTTGACGCCTTCTGACGAAAACAGCAGCGCCCCGGTCATGACCTGCAACCCGAATCCCATCCACGTCCAGGGAAGCAGTCGCCGGGCCACGTCTGAAACACGGGTTCGCTGCAACGCCCAGCCCAGCAGGCGTAAATCAAACGCCGCCACCGTCCCCACGAGGACCGTCATGCCCAGCAGGTGCACGGTTTCAATCGCCGGAAACAGCCACAGCGACTGGCGAACTGCGGCGCCGATCGGGCTTTGTTCGAGCCACCCGCAGAACCCAGGCACAACGACCATTTAGGGTTTGCCTTCCAGCGACCGGCCGTCCGGAAGCCAGATCCTTCCCAGGGACATGTAGGGCGATCCATCCTTGGCGAGAAAGCCCTGGACGGTAACGTGGTCGCCCTTCTTCACCGTTGTTTCGGTCCAGCCCCCGTACTTGGTGAGCATGCCCAGGCTGCCCAGCTCAAGCTTCCAGTTCGCAACCGTGCCATGCTCATCCTTCAGGTCCGCATAGATAAAGGCATGAGGGTTGATCCACTCGACGCCGGTGATGGTTCCTTCCATCTTCACGGTGTGCGTGGTGTCGAAGGCTGCCAGGCCGTGGTGCGCCCAGAGAGAAACACCGCCCAACAGAGCCGCTGCCACAACCACAGTAGAGCGAAGGTTACGATTCATCATGGTGCCTGATACAGCTCGATATAGATGCCGCTTTAAATTCATAATCTCTGGCCTTGCGGAAACGCGGGACTGTTGATGACCAAATGATAATTTAGGAGCCCGATCGCCGGTTCTTGGCGGCGCATCTCGACGGGGGCGACGAGACCCCTCTATTTCCACAGGCAAGAATTGCGCCGCCAGCAACCCTATTGCACTACCTCGATTCCAACGCTGTAATGGAAGAGAAATCTTCCCAAAGGAGAGAGTAGACCATGGCCTTCAAGAGAGTCGGCGACGAATCTCGGGAATGGCAGCGAGCATACTCGCGCAACAGATGTGATTGTGGGAAGGTGAGGGAAACTCGGGCTGAGTTCGAACGTTTTACCTGATGTCTCTCTGTCACAAATGTTGTGATCCGGTTCGCCGAGCCGGATCTTCGAAAACACGGATAGCGAGGGGCGACATTCCGCAGGGAATTTCGCCCCTTTGCCTTTTGTGAAACGCCTACACCGACCGCAATGCATCGATGGGGTCGGACGCGGCCGCCCGGGCAGCAGGCAGTGCCGAGGCAAGAAGTACCATGATAAGAATGATGATGATGCTTATGAGATAGATAAGTGGATCGGTTGCGGTGACGCCGAAGAGAAACGATCGCACCAGGCGCGCCGCTCCCCATGAACCCAGCACGCCAAGGCCGCATCCGGCCACGCCGAGCCGCACGCCGGAGACAAGTACCAGGCGCGCGATGTTGACGCGCCGCGCGCCCAGCGCCAGGCGGATGGCGATCTCTTGCGTCCGCATCGATACTGAAAAGGCCACCACCGCGTAGATGCCGGTAATGGCAAGCAGCAGCGCTCCCAGCGCGAAGGCGCTTATCAGGTCGGTATTGAAGCGGCGCGGGGCTTCAACATTCGCGATTACCTCGCTCATGGGCTGAATGCTGTCCAGTGCCAGGCGGGGATCGATTTCCGCCACTGTCGAACGAAGCGTCCCGGTCATCTGCTCCGGGGCGAATGTGGACCGGATAACAATGAAACCACCCGCAGAGCCCGTCAGCGTTTCTTTATAGTCATTGCCGTAGAGGGTCGTCGGCTGCTGCTGGGGTACGTACCACTGGTCCGTGCCGGGCTCGTCGCGGCCGGCGCCTTTGGTGTCGGCAACGATCCCAACCACGGTGGCCCAGGGTGAATCTTTTTTCGGATTGCCGACGTGCATGCGCTTGCCGATGGCTTGATGACCGGGCCAGCAATGCCTGGCCATCGATTCGTTGACGACTATCACCAGGGGCGCACCGGCGCGATCGTCCGGCGTGAAGGTTCGCCCATCGAGCAACGGAATGCCCATGGCCCCGAAATAGTCCCCATCCACGACAAAGAACATCGCGAACTTCAGCTTCCACTGATTCTCCGGCACGCCCTCAATGGTGTACGCTGCCCCGCCGATCAACCCCGAAGCCGGAATCGTATTGCCAATGCCGGCGGCCACAACGCCCGGCCGTCCGTCCAGCTTTTCGAGCACGGCGCGATTGAATGCGTGAACCGAACCAGCCGTGGCATACTGCGCAAGCGGAAGCTGAAAGCCAGCCACCAGCACGTGATCGGGGCGAAAGCCCGGGTCGACCGTAAGCATTTTGTCGTAACTGCGGATTAACGCCCCGCACGTGTTGAGCAGCACCAGGGCCGCCGCGATCTCGACCACCACAAAAGCGGACCGCAGCCACGCATGCCTCGACGTGCCCGAAGCCATCTTTGAGCCCTCTTTCAGGCTGTCGGTCAAGTTCGTTCGAAGAGCGGACAACGCGGGCGCAAGGCTGCACAGGGCGCCCGTCGCAAGGGCGAGAAGGACCGCGAATGCAGCCACGACCGGGTCCACCGCAATGGCGTCGATCCTGGGCATCGACTGAGGCAGGATATAGGGAGCGCTGCCAACTGCAACCGCAACCAGAACAAGGCCCAGAACCGCGCCCCCGCCGCTGAGCAGCAAGGCTTCGAAGATGGATTCGCGGACGATCGCGCTGGCCCGCGCGCCCAGCGCCAGTCGGACAGCGAAGTCGCGCCGACGCCCGATCGATCGCACCAGCAGCAGGCCCGCAACATTGACGCAGGCGACCAGCAGAACCGTCGATACAGCGAGAAAGAGAGTGCGCAGAACGGGGCGCATGTCGGCCATGAAGAAGTCCCGCAGCGGCGTCACATCCCCGCGAATGTGGATTGCCGACATCGTCGCGGGATAGTTCTGCATGATCTGTCGCGAGACCCGGTCCGCATCCTCAGCCGCCTGGCGGATCGTGACGCCGTCTTTGATCCGCGCCACCATCTGGTATCGAAAATTTCCCGCATCCCGCTCCGACAGTTGTTCCGGCGTGAAGCTCAGCGGAACCCAGAGCTGGATGGGATGCAGCGTGCCGCGCCCCAGCGGAAACTCAAAACTGCGCGGCATCACGCCGACAATCGAATAGGTCTTGCGATCGAGCACGATCGAGGTGCCGAGAACGTGCGAATCGCGGTGAAACCGATTCAGCCACAGGCGATAACTGATCACGGCGACCAGTTGATGCGCGTCCTCCTCCTGGCCGGTGAAAACGCGGCCAAGCTCGGGCTGGACGCCAAGCGTGGTAAACACCGAGGCGTTGAACCGGCCGGCTTCGATCTGCTCCGGTGTTTCGTTGCCGGAGAGCTCGTAGCTGAAAGTGGCGAAGCCGCCCAGCGATGAAAAGGCGCTGCTCTGGCGCGCGTACGAGCCGATATCGCGAGCGGTCACGGCGGTGCGCGGGCTACCGCCGATATGTTCGCCGAGCATGACCAGGCGATCCGGGCTGGCGAAAGGCAGCGGGCGAAGAAGTATGGCTTCAACGAGCGAGAAGATGGCGGTGGTCGCGCCGATGCCGAGCGCCAGGGTCAGCATCACCGTCAGGCTGAAACCCGGACTCTTGCTCAGTTGCCGTGCGGCATAACGGAAGTCCCGAAGGGAAGTGTGCATGGCCCACCTCGACGCCCTGAATGAGGTTCATGATCGCATGGGAATCGAGCTTTGTGAAACCAGGCCAGGGGCGTGTTCCAGATCTGCGGATGGAAGCGATGGTTGGGCCAGCCGCGAAAAGGAGCGAGCCTGCGCACGAGTAGGGCAGTGCGCAATACGAACGAGGGGGACGAGTTCGGCATCCTATCCCCTAGGAGATACCAATGACCGAAAAGTTGAAAGCCACTCATACTCAGCCGGGTGGATTCGTCGAAGAGGATGAAAGCGCTTCGGATGGCGTGGAAAACGACTCGTTGGGGACGATCGATATTGCTGACTCCACCGGCAGCGATGAGAAGAAAGAGACGGGCGACGCAAAGGACAAGAACAAGCCCACGCGCGAAGACTGAGTTCAACCTGCGTGACAGATCATGCCCTCTTCCGAAGCGTGGCCAGACCATGCGATAAGAATTCCTCACGGCAGCGACGCGCGTCAGAGGCGCTATGATCCGCGGCGAAACTGGTTGGCGCGCTCGAATTCCTCGCGCAGCTCGGGGGTGCGCAGATTCTCGCGGATATGGGCGATGCGCTGCTCGAGGGCCTGCAGAG
>Ga0210409_10008986_pt1 | contig 10125 bp, 5 predicted proteins | sample IncBWH17MmetaG_FD_161649 | JGI IMG/M metagenome (GOLD analysis project Ga0210409, IMG submission 161649) | Forest soil microbial communities from Barre Woods Harvard Forest LTER site, Petersham, Massachusetts, United States - Inc-BW-H-17-M | ecosystem: Environmental > Terrestrial > Soil >...
GTGAAGCTCTGAAGCAGGCGGTGGCCCAGACGCCTGGATATGCCGACGCCGTTATGGCGCTGGCGAACGTGGAGATTTGGTCCGGCCACCCGGATGCGGCTGACGGCGTCACCAGCAAGTATCTTGAGGAGAAGCCCGGGGATATCGGCGTGCTTTTGGTGCGGGCCCGGGCGAGGCGGGCGCTGAAGCAGTCGGCTGATGAACTACAGGATTTGAAAGATGTCCTGGTGTTGGAGCCGGGAAACAAGGAAGCGGCCGACTTGCGGAGGGCCGTGCGGGAGGAAAGCTCGCAGTGGGATTTTGGCTCTTCCTACGACTCCATCCTTTTCAACGATCACACCTCATCCTGGAATGAAGAGACGGTGAGCGTGCGGCGGGGTGTGAATGCCGGCTCGCTCATTTTTCGCGGATCGCGCGCTACCCGTTGGGGTTACAAGAGCAGCCTGGCGGAGATGGACTGGTATCCGCACATTCGCCCGGGCACCTACGCTTATTTGAATTTCGGGTATTCGCCTGAGGGGATTCTTTACCCCACGTTCCGCGCGGGAGCCGAGCTGTTTCAGAACCTCGGGCATGGCTACGAGGCGTCCGCGGGCATGCGGCGGCTGATGTTCAGCACCACGAAGGTGTCGGTGTACACGGGATCGGTGGGGCGGTATTACAAGAACTGGTATGCATCGGCGCGCACTTTCATCGTGCCTGGAGACCCCAGCCCATCCGTATCAGGTCAACTGTTGGTGCGGCGCTATTTCGACGACGGGGAACGCTACGTCGGATTCCGCTACGGGCGTGGAGCTGCGCCGTTTGAAATTCGCAACCTTAACGATATCGGCGTCCTGGATTCGTCCTCTTACGGCGCCGAAACCTATTGGCGCTTCGGCAACCATGTGCTGATCAGCGTAAGCGGAGGAACGGCCAAACAAGACCGCATCAATCGGGATTTGCTGCAGCAGTATTACTTCTCCCTGGGTTTGAGCCTGCGGCTCTGAGGCCGAGACGTGGACATTCCGTTCATCCGCCTCGCGTACCCGCTGCTGATCCTGTATGGGTATTGGTACGCGTTTGTCTCGAACCCCTGGGTGGACCCGCCTATTGACCCAGCCAGCAACGATCCCAACTACTTGTCCCTGGAAAAGGCGCAGATCCTGGTGGATGAAAGCCGAGCCCTGACGGCGCAGAACAAGTTTGAAGAGGCGCTGATTCCACTTCAGAGGCTGCACAAAGGCTTTCCGGAAAATCACATCTATCTCCAGGGCTTGGCGGAGACCTACGATCACCTGTCCCGATACAAAGAAGCCAATGAAATGTGGGAGCAATACCTGCTCTACTCTCCCACGCCCATCGAGGGGTGCCCTCAGGTCGGCTTGGATTACCGGCGGCTAGGAAAAGAGGCGGAAGCCCTCAACGCCTTCGAACGCTGCCACGCCATCGAGGAGAACTCCGACACGCTCCTGTTTTACGGCAACGCACTGGAGCGGCAGGGCCAGTTTGCCAAGGCGCTGGAGTTGTACCAAAAGGCCATCGAAAGAGCGCCTACTTATGCCGACGTAGCCGTCAGCCTGGCGCGTGTGGAGGCGCGCCTGGGCAAGGCTGCCGCGGCGAAGCCGCGCATCGATGAGATTCTAAAATCCCGTCCCGATGACACTGAAGCCTTGATCGCCGCCGGCCTGGTGTACTCGGCGCTGGGACAACGTTCAGCGGCGCTGCGGTATCTGGAGCATGCGCGCACGCTGTCGCCGGATTACAAAGACATCGCCGTGTTGATGCGCATGATCCGGCGCAACGGAGGGATGTAGTGAGCCGCGGCGGAGCGTTCGTGTGCCAGGCTCTGTTCGTGGGATTCTGTCTTTTCGCGTCGCTGTATTGCCTGCTGGCCTACGTTCCTTTCACCGCACAGCAATTCATCAAGAGCGAAGTCTTTCCGGCGTTGAATATCAGCGCGCGCCTGCACCCCTATTTGTACTGGTTCATTTTGGCTCTGGCGGCGCCGGGGATCGGCGTGCGGTGGTCCCGCTCCAGTCTGGGTTTTTGGGCGGCGCATTTAGCCGCCGGGGTCTTTTTCGTGGTGCATCCGGTGCTCGCGCACGTGGAGTCGAACGGCCAGGGCTTGAAATGGGCCATCGTGCTACTGGTCCCTGTAGCCTGGCTGGGCGTGGTGAATTGGGTGTACGCGTTTCCAAGAATCCGCTGGCAGCCCAAGCTGGCCGACCAGGACCGCGCACTCTTCCACGCGGCTTGGCGAACCGGACTCTTCGTGGCGCTCAGTTGGGCCGTGATCGCGGTGATCCGGCACCCGCCCTCGGACTGGAAACAGGGCAGCGGACTAGTGGGATTCGGCGCCAGCCTGGTGACCCAGGAGCTGCTGTGGATCCTGGTTTTTATCGTGCTGAACCTCCTGGGCGTTTTGGCAAGCTGGTTCAAAGCCCCCGCGCGCGTGCAGTTTATCTTGTGCCATCTGCTAGGTGGATCGCTGTTGTACCTGGTGTTCCGTACCATCGCCTTCCCGGGGCTCAGTTTCGACGGCGCGGAGAGCGCGGTCTATTCGGCGGGCTTTAGCCTGGCCTTCACCCTATTTCTCTCCGGAGCCGCTCTGCGCGGCGTCGTCAAGGCTAAGGAAGAAGGCGCCAGCGGCCTTTCGATGGCTCTTTGGATTCCCAGCAAGTCCCATACCGGTCTGGTGAAACTCGCGGGGACCGCGATTGTTTTGGGCGCGCTCACCGGCGTGACGGCGGTCGTGCTCTCGCGCACGGACTGGAACTTCCTGTTGCAGAAGACCGTGGTCCTGGTCACCTGGGTCCTCGCGTTCCGCTTGTTTTTCTCCAACGCCAGCAGTAAACCATTCGCTCCGAGCCGCAGCGGGGTTCTGCTTAGTTGCGCGCTGCTCATCCTGCCGGTCTACCGGTCCTGGGAAGCGTTCAAGGAGTCCGCCTGGAAAGCCACTGGGGAGAAGCAAACCTTGCAGCACTTTCTAGATCAGTGGTCGGGCTACGACGTGTCCTTCAAGTTCCTCCGCGACCTGATGACGCGGGATACCGGGGACGACACGTTCTACAGGTTCTTGACCCAGAACACCAATATTCCGCGCTCTACCTATGTCGCTCCGGTGCCGGTGAACGCGGTGGATCAGCTGGAGTACACGGGCGGCCAGAAACCCAACATCTTTATGATCGTGGTCGACAGCCTGCGGCGCGACTATCTTTCGCCCTACAACTCGGCCGTCGATTTCACTCCCAATATCGGCCGGTTCGGGAACGAAAGCGTGGTCATGGAAAACGCCTTCACTCACTACGGCGCCACTGGCCTGTCCGAGCCGTCCATCTGGGTCGGCGGAATGATTCTGCACAAGCAGTACGTCACGCCGTTCGCGCCCATGAACGCCTTACAGAAACTGCTGGAGAAGGAAAAATACAAAGCCCTGATCAGCCGCGACACGATCCTGCAGGTGATCGTGCCGGAATGGCCCGCCTTGGAGGAGTTGGACAAGGGCCGCGCCAACATGGACTACGACCTCTGCAGTTCCCTGGAGGAACTGGGCGGGCGCGTTTCCCGCGAGCCCAAGGACGCGCGTCTGTTCGCCTACACGCAGCCGCAGAACATCCATATATCGGTAATCAACCGCGCGGGCGCCAAACCCATTTCGAGCGAAAACTACGGGGGATTCTACCCGCCCTACGCCTCGCGTCTGCGCCGCATGGACGGTTGCTTCGGTTCGTTCATCGACACCCTGAAAGCCCAGGGCCTGTACGATTCGAGCATCGTCATCCTCACCGCGGACCACGGAGACTCGCTCGGTGAACAGGGGCGGTGGGGCCACGCGTACTCGATCTACCCGGAAATTGTCCGCATTCCCATGATCATCCACGTTCCGCCGGAGATGCGGCGTACCCATTACGTCAACCCCAAGGCGCTGGCATTTTCAACCGACTTGACGCCCACGCTGTACTATCTGACCGGTCACAAGCCGGACAACCGGGGCGAGATTTTCGGAATGCCGCTGTTTGTCGAACGTCCCGAAGAACAGGCCGGATTCCGCCGCAAATCTTATATGATTGCGTCCAGTTACGGCGCAGTCTATGGCATTCTTTCCAGCGACGGCAGCAGCCTGGACGTATTTGACGCGGTCAACTACAAGGACTATTCCTTCGACGTTGGCTCGGTGTTCGGCGGGCAAACCGGACTTTCAACTTCCAAGCGGGAAGCCGATGTGAAGCTGGTAAGGCAAAAGGTCCAAGACATCGACCGGTTCTATGGGTTCAAGCCGCCCGGCAGCTAAGTGCGATCGGGTTATCGTTCCTATTTCCCGACTGCCTTCCACACGTCCGCCTTGGTCTGCGGCGCAGCCGAGGTGTGCACGTTGATATACCGGTCAAAGTCCAGATTGAGCTTTTCGAGAATCGGGACCAGAGCTTTCACGTGATCGTTGGCGGGTTCGCCGGGGTTCACCGAGAAGTCGCCCTGGAAGAGAATCTTCTCCTTGGGGATATACGCGATCATCAGGCCGTTGGAATGAGGCACCGGCGAGACGTGGTACATCTCAACGGTTCGCGTTCCATCCGAGAAGACCTTCTTCTCGCCAACGGCTTCGACCTTCGCCTTTTTCGGATTCTTGGCGAGAGTGTCGTTCAGCAGCGTTCTGGGAGTGTTGAGGGCTTTCTCCAGAAACTCCTGGTTGTTCTTCTGCGTGATGATGATCGCGCCTTCGGCCACCAGCGGCGGCAGCCCCCCGGTGTGATCGGAGTGCGGATGCGTGTCCATGACGTAACGGATCGGCTTGTTGGGGATCAGCTCTTTTGTTTTGGCAATGTAGGCGAGACCACGCGCCTCGGATTGTCCGGCCTCCAGCATCATGACGTAGTCTTTGAATTCCACAATCACCGAATCGTAACTCCCCGGCCCGGTGGTGAGCCGGTAGAGACCGTCGCCGAGCTTCTCGGAAGTTACTGTGAGAGCAGGCGCCGCGCCACCGGGAGCGCCCCCGCCACCACCGCCACCTCCACGGCCCGGAGGCGCGGGAACCAGCGTCGCAACATCGGTAGGATTCGCCTTCGCCGCTGTCACGTTGACCTCAAAGAAAGGCCATCCGCCGCGGGTCTGCACGATTTTCGAAGGAGCCATGACACCGCCGAAGTCCTTCCAACCGGTGTAGGTGGCGAGGATATGCATGTCGCCCATAATGTTTTCGCCGAGCCATGTTTCGACCCGGTCGATTAAGCTCTGATCGCTCACATAGCCGTTGATGACGTAGTTCTTGCCGGACGGCGCCTTGACCGTTGGACTCCAGGTCAGGACCGTGTAATTCTTGCCGTCGACTTTGCGGTGGCTCGCGGTCGCGTTGTTTTCGGCGGCGCCCTTCAGGAATCCCCACGGCGTGATGTAGAGTTCCAGGGAATTGCCCCACGGCTGCGAGACATTCGCCTGTTGCGGCGTGACCTGCTGGAAGAACGTTCCGGGCGTCAAGGTAGTCGATCCGCCGGCGCCGATATTGTTCGTCGCTCCCGTGTGACGCGAGGTGGGGGCCGTGAGATCGATTACCCGGACGTAGTTGTTGATCGGCCGCATCGGATCGTGGGTTCCCCGGCACATCATGTCGGTGGAGTTGGCTCCACACTGCTGGAAGGCGACATCTTTCGCGGATCCCGAATACGTGATGGACTTCACATCGCCCAACGCCTTTTGCGCATTGGCGATTACGGTTTTCGGATCCTGCGCTATCGCGGTCCCGCACAGGAACACGAGGCAGATTGCGGCTACGGCAAGTTTCTTGAACACAGCTTCTCCTCTTTCAGCATGGTTGGTCGGAAGAATGTACCCGTCCTGATATTTTATATCCACTGGGTCTTCTGTGGGCTCCGGCGGCTTTCGATGATGCGTTCGAGGGCCGCGCTTACTGACCGGCGCAGCACCAGGAGCCGTTTCCCGCGACGGTGGTTATGATTCCTTGCACCGATACCTTGCGAATTCGAAAGTTCTCGGTGTCCGCGATATAGATATTGCCGGCGGCGTCCACCGCCACGGCATGCGGGAGATTGAGTTCGGCGTCGATAGCCGGGCCGCCGTCTCCTGAGTAACCTCCCTTGTACTGGTAACCATACGCGGGCCCGCGGCCGGCGACCGTGGTAATGATCCCATCCGGAGAAACCTTGCGAATGCGGTTGCTGTACGTATCGACAATAAATAGGTTGCCTGCCGCGTCGACGGCCAGGCCGTACGGTTCACTCAGAGTCGCGGACGCAGCCGGACCACCATCGCCGGAAGAAGACCCGCAGTGCGCCGCACAAAATCGTCCTACGACAACCGTAATGTCGCCGTCCGAGCTTCTCTGAAGAACCCGGCTATTACCCGAGTCAGCGACATATACGTTCCCATTCCGATCGGTGGCCAGCCCATAAGGCACGCACACGCCGAGCTTCTCCGGGTGCCCACAGTTGTTATCCAATATCCGTGTTGAGCCGCCAGAATCCACTTTCCAAACGGTGTCATACGATCCAACGGCGTAGAGGTCGCCGGCCGCGCCCACAGTTGGACGATACGTCGAACTATCTTGAGGTCTCCGAGTCTCCCTTGGCCCCCGCGTCGGCATCCAAGCGACCCCCGCGGTCCAGCCGAACGGCTTGGCAAAGCCCTCACCGGCGACTGTGGAAATGACGCCATCAGAGGCGATCTTGCGCACGCGGCTGTTGAAGAAATCAGCGATGTATAGGTTGCCGGATGCATCGGAAGCAAGACTGCCGGCCACATCCCAGAAATCGATCGGGTCGTTGGGAACGGCGCTGGGGAAGCCCAGTAGCGCATCCCGGGCTTGGCCACCATCCCCTGAGTAGCCGTTGTGGCCGTTCCCGGCAATGCGTGTCAGCTTCCCTGAGGGATCCAGCTTGAAAACGATGCTCGGTCCTGCAATGTAAACGTTGCCCTTGGGGTCCACGGTGATCCCCGTTGGATTGCCAATGGAGACCGAAGTGGCGGGTACGGGATCAGTGGGCCATTGGTCGCCCGGGAAGTCGGAGCAGCTGTAAAGGCTGCATCCATTATCTTGAGCGAATTTGTCTTGAGCGAATTGTCCCGAAGCCATGGAGGCCGCGGCTAGCAAGGCAACGGGCGCTGCGATCGTTTTCAGGAATCTCAGATTCACGACGACCTCACGATACAAAGCTGTACTATCGGATGTCGACCAAATATTTTACTGAATCGGAATCTTGATGTCGCCCCAGTGATCCAGGCGCTGGTGAGATGAAGAGAGGCCATCCCGCTTTTGATGTCATCGGGACGCCGAAAGTTGACGTGGTATCGGTCGACTGCGCCGGGGTAGCTGCCCGCGTAGAGAACTTGGGGCGGTGGCCGTTCACGACCACCTGATTCGTCGGACGGACGCTTGCTATCTTCGATCCGGCAGCGCGAACACGAATAACGCGTTGCCCGTGTCGGGACCGTGTACGTCTGGAGCCAGAATCCTGGGAACGTTCCTTGGGCTGCCTCCGCCATTGGCGGTGGTCACGGCCAGATACTGCTTGCCACCGGCGGTGAACGTCAGAGGGAAGCCCTGCACGGCTGCCGGAAGCTGCGTTTCCCAAAGAATCCGGCCGGTATTTGCGTCGAAGGCGCGGAAGGTGCGATTCAGGTCGCCCACGAAGGCCACGCCGCCCGCGGTGGATAAAACGCCGGTAAGAAATGGCGCCCGCTGCTCGTATTTCCAGAGCTCGCGAAGCGTCCGCACATCGTAGGCCGCGAGCTTGCCGACATTTCCGTTCGACCCCGGCATCTCAAAGTAGCGCGGCCGCGCGCCGCCCCCCGTCCCGCCGCCTTCCACTTTCTCGACTGCCTGCGCGGCGAATTCGAGACAGCTCTGGCTCAGCGGCACAATCAGCCGATTGCCGGGCTGATAGTACGACATCGCGGGCCAGTTCTTGCCGCCTTCCGTGGAAGGACATCCCCCCACCCATTCGTCGATCCGCTGTTCCACGATATCGTTGCGGTAATGCGGCTCGCCGGTGGTGGGGTTGAAAGAGTCGTACACATTCTGGAACACCATTTCTTTGTGGCCCAGATACTTTCCCGTCTTGCGATCCAGCTTCCACAGGATGCCGGTTTTGCCCGCGCTGAAGACATAGTTCTGGCCCTGATCATCGACCAGCACGCGCTCGAAGACTTCGTCCAAATCCAGAGTCTCGCCGGGCGCGTGATCGTAATACCAGACGAGTTTGCCGGTATCGGCATTCAGCGCCAGCGTCGAGTTGGCATACAGAGTCGCGCCGTTGCCCGATCCACGGCTCGCCCGCATCCAGGGCTTGGATTGGGCCGTTCCCCAGTAGGTGATGTTCAAGTCAGGATCGTAGCTGCCGGTGATCCAGCTTTCCGCGCCGGCGCGAAAGACGTTCGCGAGACCTCCCCAGGTATCGCCGCCCGGCTCGCCTTCGAGCGCAACGGTCTTGAAGCGCCACACTTCTTTGCCGGTCTTGGCATCGTAGGCGCTGATGAAGCATTTCTCCTCGCGATACGTGGCACAGGCTCCCAGGCCTTGGATCAGCTTGCCTTTCGCGGCGATGGGTCCGCTGGTGGTGGAGTGCTCTCCTTTGGAGCGGTCGCCGATCGTTGTATCCCAGACGACCTTGCCATTGCGGGCGTCGAAGGCCATCAGGTGGGCCTGGTTGGTGGCCAGGAAAACGTTATCGCCGTAAATCGTGATGCCGCGCATCGCCGGCCAGCCCGGGTTGGTTCCGTAGTGGTTCTCCCAAATCAGCTCTCCGGTCTTGGCGTCGAGAGCTTGCAACACCCCGCCATTGTTGTTCACGTAGAGCACGCCGTTGTGGACGATGGGCGCTGGCTGGTTGCCGAGCACGACGCCGTCCTGCATAGCCCAACTCCACACCAGCCGCAGGTCGTTCACGTTTTGCGTGGTGATCTGATTCAGCGGGCTAAAGGAGTTGGCCTTGTAATCGCGCCGGATCATCAGCCAGTCGGCCGGGTCGGGATTGCGCAACATGGCATCGGTTACGGGGACATAGTTTTTCACTTCACCCGCGACGGTGATTCCGCGAGGCGCCTGCTTTTCCTGTTTCGCTTGCTTCCCTTGTTTGGCGTTGTCCTGGTTGGCCTGGGCCGCCACGGGACCGCCGCCCGTCTGCAAATACGCTGCCCGTTGACCGGATGCGACGCTGCGAATGGTTACGCCCGGCGCACTGGCAAGAGACGCTGCCGTAAGCGCCTGGTTGCCCGCCCGAGCGCTATTGGCGTCCAGAATGAACGCCGCCAGGTTGAGGTACGAGTCGCCCGGCAGAGCGGCTCCGCCCGGAGGCATCGTGGATTGCATGAAGTTGATCAAGTCGCCGGCGGTCCGGTCGCCCCACTGGGCCAGGAAGTTCGCGCCCGCTAGTTGCGGCCCTTCGCGCCCGCTGAGATCACTCGCGTGACACGAAGCACAACTGGTTTGGTAAATGGCGCGTCCCGCCGCGGCCTGGTTCTGCGTATACGGTCCGGCGGGACGTTGCTGGGCAAATAAGAGCTGCGCAAACAAGATCACCACGCAACACGCTGTTGCTGCCGCCATCGCGAGAATCACCCGAATCTTCATAACGCCCCCTGGTGGCCGTGGCCAGACACCATCAGATCATGAATCACGACTTTGTGGGGGACATGTGGAGCGCGCACTCGTGCGTGCCACGTCGGCGCTTCTGCCGACGCTTGGCGGGCTGGCGCTGGGTCCGCCACGCGTCGAGTCTCGACACAGCCAGCACGAGTGCCCGCGCCACGATGCGACCAGATCCGTACCCTTGTTAGGTACCGCCATCTGTGACGCAGACCACTAGCTTACAGACTACGGACGCTCCCCCGAGCTTCAGCTCACCGCACAAATCTCATATAATAACCACGAGTAATCGCTACGGCTGCTGGAACGGCTTCAAAAGGGGGCGGAATGTTCGACCAACACGAGGAGCGCGACTTGGCAAGAGCGTTGGCGCTTACGCTGCTGATGCTGTCCGCTGCCGCCGCGCCGGCAATCGCAGCCGAAACAAATGAATCGCCGCTGGTGGAGGCAGCCCGGAAGCAAGATCCAAAAGCAGTTCGCACGCTGGTGAGTGAAAAGGCCGACGTCAATGCCCGCTCCGCCGACGGATCGACCGCGCTGCTTTG
>Ga0210409_10008987_pt1 | contig 10124 bp, 5 predicted proteins | sample IncBWH17MmetaG_FD_161649 | JGI IMG/M metagenome (GOLD analysis project Ga0210409, IMG submission 161649) | Forest soil microbial communities from Barre Woods Harvard Forest LTER site, Petersham, Massachusetts, United States - Inc-BW-H-17-M | ecosystem: Environmental > Terrestrial > Soil >...
GTACATCGACTTGCTGTCGAACCTGGACCACTCTAATTACAACGCCTTGCAGGTGACTCTGACGCAGCGGGCGTCGCATGGATTGTCTTTTGTCGCAGGCTACACCTACTCACACGCCCTGGGCATGACTGTGGACAATTGCTGCATTTCTAATCCAATCAATGCCGCTGATTACCGGCAACTCTACGGCAACACGGTGTTCGACCTCACTCACAACTTCACGCTGTCCACCACTTATAACCTGCCCGGGAAAAAGAGTTTTGGGCAGTTGCTTCAGGGATGGTCGCTCAACTCCGTTGTGACCCTGCAGAGCGGCATGCCTTGGAGCGTGACCGACTTCACCGACGACTTCAGCGGAACCGGTGAAATCGGTGATGCAGCCACCGTGGGTGAGGCCTGGAATTTCTACGGCAATCACAGGGACTTCGCCTCAAATACGGCCTTTCTGAACACCAACGGCGGGGGAGGAGGTATTCCCTATTTCCCTGGTGCATGCGCCTCTGATGGCGCCTGCAGCGGGCCGCCTGCGGCTCCCACGAGCAATGCGGCCTGCAATTCCAAGGCTGCGGGGAATCCAGCCGCCGTGGCGTCGCTCAGTGTTCTGGGCTGCTACGCCAACGGCGGCTCCGTCCTTATACCCGCCCCCTACGGAGCGCTTGGCAACTCCGGTGTAAATCAATTCCGCGGCTTCCCCTTCTTTGACTGGGATTTGTCGGTGACCAAGTCGTTCAAGCTCAAGGAACGACTCTCCGCACAGTTTCGCGCCGAAGGATTCAATATTCTAAACCACGTCAACTTCTCCAACCCCTTCGGCGGGCCTGGCGGCGACTTCAGCTTCACAGATCCTTCCGTGGCGGGAGCCTCGTTTGGTTTCCGGCCGCAGACACCGGACTTGACAAGCTCCAATCCCATCCTTGGATCGGGTGGGCCCCGCGCAATTCAGTTGGGATTGAAATTGATTTGGTAACGACGGCTCCGTACAAACTGAATGCCACAACAAACTTCACCTGTAATTCTTCACGTGTAAAGCGAGCGAATCGGGCACTATCTTGAGTCCCTACCAGCGCTCCTCTTTGTGTTGTTGACTTTGACCACATTAAACAGGCGAGGTCAGAGGCACGGTAACAGGGTTATAGAAATATAAGCCGCGATCGTCAGCTGTCGCCCCGGGGTTTGGCCCCCTCTGGGTAACGCCCTGGAGCTCGTCAGCTTGCTGACGGGAAGCGAGTTGCACGCCATTCGCACGCGCCTTCCGCGTGTTTTCGTAGATTGTGAACGCCTCTTGAAATGTGCTCGCGAGGGCGAAGGCGCGACCCAGCACCGTGGCATCCTCAATGGCAATGCAAGCACCTTGGCCCAGAAACGGAGACATCGGGTGCGCGGCGTCACCCAGCATCGTGACTCGCCCCTTCGTGTATCGCTGAAGCGGCTCGCGGTCGCGAAGCCCCCACTTGAATAGCGTTCGGGGAGAAATCGCACGAATGAGGTGCAGAGCAGGCGGATAAAGATCGCCATAGAGGTTTTCAAACTCCTCTATCGTGGCGCGAATTCTCCATCCTTCCTCCTGCCAACTTGCCTCACGAGCGACCCCGAGCACATTCATGATCGTTCGATGCCGCAACGGATAATGCATCAAGACCCGCTTCATACCGACGAACAAAGCAAAGGGACGCTCTCGAATGCTTGCCGGCACATCGGCCATCGGTAAGAGCGCACGAAACGCGACCTGGCCCGTGTAATTCACCACTTCATCTCCGAAGACATTCGCTCTCACCCTGGAGGCGGCGCCGTCACAACCAATCAGAACATCACTGGTAACGATTCTTCCGTTGGTGAATGTCGCGATGACGTGCTCGGAACTTTGCTTCAGCGAATTGAAACAATGGCCGAGAAACACACAATTCGGATCGTTTCCAATGATGGCCTCGGCCAGGGCAGCGTGAAGATCGGCGCGATGGACCTGATGATAGTCGGCGCCAAATCTCTCGACATAGTCGCGTCCGGTGGCCCTGACTTTGATGATATCGCCGGTTTGAAAATGGCGTATCAAGTACGCTTCGGTGGGCCCGGATTCGGTGGCCACCCGTTTGCCAATGCCAAAAAAGTTGAGCGCATGCATCGCGTTCGGTGTGATGGTCACACCTGCGCCGATTTCTCGTAGCTCGTCGGCCTGCTCAAAGACCGAGACTTGATAGCCGAAATGTTGGAGTGCAAGCGCCGCGGACAGTCCGCCGATGCCGCCCCCCACGATAGATATCCGTGAGATTTCCATTGCCCCATCCAATTGACACGCGTTAAGGCTGGCAAGGCTGACGGATGCCGTCATTGGTGACCCTGCCTAGGTTACGCCACGATTTCCACTGTGACAGCCCGGATAGATAGTCTTATACACCGGAGGTCCTTTCAAATTGACCAAATTTAACTACCAAAAACTGAACGGATGCCGCGTAAGAAGTTACATTTCTGGTGTTGCTCAGCCATTGTGCGATCGGGGACCAGTTGGTTAGAGCGGGCCGGCTTGGTCGGCCAGGTCTGCGGTTCCCTTCGCAGCACTCAGGGTAAACGAGTCCGCAAGGGCCTATCATTCTTTTCAATACTTCAGAGAGTTTTTTCCGGAACCCGGCGGAAACTTCACCTGTAATTCTTCACCTGTAAATTAATCGGATTGGCAGGGTGGTGGCTGTCCGGTCATCGTTGCCGCAGACCGCACGGAAGCTTGAAGTGAGTTTCGGGACGGTCTATCAGGCCGAACATAGGTCTTCAAAAATCCCCTCGAAAGCCCCGGTTGCAAGTGACTGATTCTGTGTGACAGTACTGCGAATCTCTGCCGAAAACGAATCAACATGGTTGCGGGGCTTCGCACATCTTTTTTGCGGAAGAACACGCGAGGGACGCACCTTCGTTAGAGTTTTGCCGCTTACTTGCCGGATGTGGCATGAGCGGCGGGATCGCCCATTACCTTCAAATACTCAGACTGCTCCGACGGCACGCAGATCTGCTCCTCGAATTCCTGTTGCGGAATCCACCTGTAATTGGACTTGGTGATCACAAAAGGCTTCGTATACGTCTTGGGATCGTCAATCGTGATGGTAACATCCAGGGTGTTATGATCCACGCGCGTGTAGCGTTCCTGCACACGCATATCGACGCTATGCGGGTGACCGTAGTTATCCAGCCAGCTTCTCTCATCACTCCCGACCGTATCCACGACGAATGTGTAATCTCCCTCCCAGTGTCCTACGGAATATCCGTACCACCTCGGATCCGGTGCATCGGCGGAATTGCCACCCACATTTTTGGGAAGTTCTCGCCCGTCCGTCCAGATTTCGCGCCACAACTTGTTGTACAGAAACAGCTCGAGCAACCTGCCAGGCATCTGCGTGAACGCAATCCCTCTGGTCTGGAAGAGCATGTTGCGCGGGAACCCGAGTGGATCGCAACCGTTGCTGGGATCATTTGATTCCGCAACGGAAGAATTCCAGGTGCTCTTGTGGAGACGCAACTGCTCCTGCCCCCAAGGCGTCAGGGAAGGCACCTCGTTGAGTTTGGGTTCGACCAACCCTGCCCAGAACCCAGTCAGATCCCGGCGCGGTGCGGCGCCCCCAGGTCCAATATTGGCTAACCTGTCGTACAAAGTCTCGCTGATGCCCCGTTTGGGCGGAGGAGAAGTTTGGGCCCACGCATGCGACGAAACAAGCAGTGCTCCGACTAAACTAACAGCGCAGCCCTTAAGCAGATTTCGCATTTCGCACCCTCCACTGCTCCAAATTCGTTTGGATCCAGAAGAAGTCAAATTCTTTGAATTGCAAAGTTCGCAATAGTGACTCGCTTCCCGCTCGCCGCTCGAACACTGCTTGCTTCCACTCCGTGCATGACTACCGCAACGATTTTTCCTACTGAGTCTCAGGGTTGTCCCCCCGCTGCTGGGTATCCCTCAACGTCTTGCCATCGGCAAGCACGATCTTATTGAGACGGCCGAGAGGGCTGCCGGATTTGGCGGGGTATAGGTAAACAGTGATTACGTCCCCAGGCTGCAGCGAATTCCTGTTCCAGCCAACAAGAGCAACCGCCGACGGGTTGCCTGTCTCGACAGCCCAGTGCGTGACGTCGCCTTTGTCATCTTTCACGTCGAACATGACAAAGGTATGGGGATTGGCCCACACGTATTTCGTCACCGTGGCCTCTTTCAAGACAACTACGGTGTTCGCAAATGCCGCAGCTCCGTGATGCGCGAACAGGGTGCCGCCAGCGCTCAAAACGCCCACGAGCAAGCCAAAAGACAACAGCAGCCTACTTTTCATTCGGCACCTCACCAGCTGGAATTTGTGGTTTGACCTTGAGGATATGACAGGCGGCCTCTCGCGTCAATCGAGTCGAACTCTGCTTGATCAGTTTCCGGAAAAACCCAAAGCGCTATCATTCCAAGGCACGCTGCGTACCGAGGAATCTCTCTTTCCTGGGTTTCAAGCGCAGAGAGATTCCTCAGTCGCCGCGGCGACTTCGGAATAACGCCAAAAGGACTTTTGCCGTAGACCGTTAGGATGGCGGGGTTCCGACGAATCTTTTTTATTTTCTGAGCGATTCGTTGTCCCCTCCATGGAACTCGCGAACCATACGCGTGTTTAGAGAGAAGTAAATAACAAAGTAAGGCTGAAGCAAAGGGATAAGGGAGATTCACAAACGATCGGAGAAGCTAAAACAACGTCGGAGAAATTCGGTACCGCTCTCCGTACCGTCGAAACTTCGTCTTACATGTAATTCGCCGTGTTTACGCGCTGCCCGACGTAGCCTAGGCGATTGTAGGCACAGGTTGGCTGGCTTTTGACACGGTAGAGGTCTGCGGTTCCCTTCGCGGGGTCAGGGCAAGCGAGTCCGCACGGGCCTACCATTCTTTTCAATACTTCAGAGAGTTTTTTCCGGAATCCGGCAGAAACTTCACCCGTAATTCTTCACCTGTAAATTAGTGGGGCGGTACTGGGCCGCTTGGGGCTGTTCGTTGACTTGGTTCTGAGCGCAACCTAAGATAGCGGCACGATGGCGGATTCTGACGCGCTGATTGGGCGGACGATTTCACATTATCGCATCCACGCGCAGCTCGGTGGGGGCGGGATGGGTGTGGTGTATGAAGCCGAAGACCTCAAACTGCATCGGCACGTCGCGCTGAAGTTCCTCCCTCCAGAGATGGAGCACGATCCTGCCCCCCGCGAACGCTTCCAGCGGGAAGCCTTCGCCGCCTCGGCGCTCAATCACCCGAACATCTGCACGATTTACGAAATCGACGAAGCGAATGGCCAGCACTTCATCGCCATGGAGTTGCTGCAAGGACAAACGCTCAAGCACCTGATTCGCGGCAAGCCGCTCGATGTCGAAGAGGTCCTGGACTTGGGAGTGCAGGTAGCTGTTGCCCTCGATGCGGCTCATGCGCAAGGAATCGTGCATCGTGACATCAAGCCTGCCAACATATTTGTCACCATGCGGGGGCACGCGAAGATTCTGGATTTTGGCTTAGCAAAGCTGACGGCTCAGCCGAAGTCTGTTCCACCAGGAATTGGACAATCAATGTCGACGGGAACGACAGAGGTTCCCGAGGAGCAACTGACCAGTCCGGGGACCGCAGTAGGAACGGTTGCCTACATGTCTCCCGAGCAGGCGCGGGGTAAGGAACTGGACTCGCGGACCGACCTATTCTCTTTCGGAGCTGTGCTGTATGAAATGGCTACGGGATTGTTGCCATTCCGAGGAGATACGTCGGCTGTCATTTTCGAGGCAATTCTGAACCGCACTCCATTACCAGCCATTCGTCTCAACCCGGATATTCCTCCGAAGCTCGAAGAAGTCATCAGCGGGGCGCTGGAAAAGGACCGAAATCTGCGCTATCAGCACGCGGCCGACATGCGTGCCGAACTGCAGCGGCTGAAGCGGGACACGGAGTCGAGGCGGATAGCGGCGGTGAGCGCTGACGAAGAAGAGTCTCCGGCGGTACAGACGCCGACCAAGCCGTCGAGCGGCAAACAGACGGCAGTTTCTTCGGTGGTTCCAATCATCGAGGAGCAACGACCGAGCCGCCGCTGGAAGATTCTGGTTCCCGCTGCCGTGGTTGCGGTCGCCGCTCTTGTCGCCGCTGGTCTCTACTTCCGTTCGCGTCACGCAGCACCGCTAACCGAGAAAGACAGCATCGTGCTCGCCGATTTCGCCAACACGACGGGCGATGAGGTCTTTGACGATACGCTCAAGCAGGCCCTGGCTGTTGATCTTGGCCAATCGCCCTTCCTGAACATCCTTTCAGAGGAAAAGGTGAGCCAGACGCTGGGCGAAATGACGCGCTCGCCGGATGAGCGATTAACGAGAGACCTGGCGCGGGAAGTGTGCCAGCGTGCAGGGAGCAAGGTGTATCTGGCAGGCTCGATTGCGGCGCTGGGAATGCAGTACGTGATTGGTCTAGAGGCGCTGAATTGCGCGAGTGGAGAAGTGCTGGCGCGCGAGCAGGTCACGGCTGCGGGAAAGGAGCAGGTTCTTCCGGCACTGGGACAGGCTGCGGCGAAGGTTCGCAACGAGATCGGCGAATCTCTCAGCGCGGTGCAAAAGTTCGACGTCCCGCTGGAGCAGGCCACAACGAATTCGCTGGAAGCCCTCAGGGCCTACACCCTGGGTCGAAAAACCCAGCGCGAAAAGGGAGATGCCGAAGCCATTCCGTTCATGAAGCGCGCCATCGAACTCGACCCCAACTTTGCGCTGGCGTACGATGCTCTGGGAGTACAGAACTCCAATCTGAACCAACCCAGCCTGGCCGCCGATTACGTGAAGAAAGCATTCGACCTGCGCGACCGCGTCACGGAACGTGAGAAGTTCCACGTCACCGCGCTTTACTACGATATAGCCACGGGCGAGCTGGAAAAATCGAATCAGACTTACGAACTGTGGATACAAGTTTATCCTCGGGATGGAGTGCCTTACACCGACTTGGGCAGCAACTACATTATTCTGGGGCAATATGAGAAGGCCGCCACGGAAACCCGTGAAGGGCTTCGCCTGGAGCCGAACAATATTGTCCTATTTGAGAATCTGGGCGAGATTTACCTGGCTCTGAACCGATTTGATGAAGCAAGGGCCACAACTGAGGAGGCGCAGGGACGCAAGCTCGAGGGGATTCCCTTGCACGTCAACCTGTATGCCATCACGTTCTTCCAAGGCAAGCTGGCAGCCATGAAGCAGCAGGCGGATTGGGCTATTGGAAAATCGGGTGCAGACGACTGGATGCTTTCGCTCGAATCCGATACCGAAGCCTGGTCTGGGAGACTGGGGAAGGCTCGTGAGCTATCTCGGCAAGCTATCGAGAGCGCTCGCCGCAGCGATGAAAAAGAGCCTGCTGCGCTATGGCAAGCGAACGCGGCGATACGCGAAGCGCTGTTCGGCAATTCGGATGCGGCCCGCCAGGGCGCTGCCGCGGCAGTGGCGCTCGCACCTGGGAGCCGCGATGCGGAGGCACAGGCGGCACTGGCCTATGCATTGGCGGGCGATGCGGCGCATGCCCAGTCACTTGCGGATGACCTTGCCAAGCACTTTCCCCAGGATACCGTCGTACAGTCGGTGTGGCTTCCTACAATCCACGCGCAGATAGAAACGGGTCGCAAGAATGCTGCCCGGAGCATCGAACTTCTTCAGGCGGCAGCACCCTATGAGCTGGGCATGCTAACTGGGAGTGCAACCAACTCCTGTTTGTATCCCGTGTACGTTCGCGCCGAGGCTCACCTGAACGCCCAACAGGGCCCGGCCGCAGCCGCCGAATTCCAGAAAATCTTGGACCACCGCGGGCTCTTATGGAATTGTGCGACAGGCGCCCTCGCCCATCTCGGCCTTGCCCGCGCCGAGGCACTTCAGGCTCAATCCATGCAGGGTCCTGATGCCGATGCCGCGCGTGCCAAAGCCCGCGCCACGTATCAGGACTTCCTCGCGCTCTGGAAAGACGCCGATCCTGACATCCCCATCCTGAAGCAAGCCAAATTGGAGTATGCGAAGTTGCAATGATCCCCTGCGCTCGGACCCGCGCTTCGCCGATCTACTCCGCCGAATGAACCTCCAGCCATAGCTTGCCTAGGAATTCCGCTTTTCTAACGGCAAAACATTCCTGCACTATGAGCGATTGGTTCTAATTCGGCACTTGTAATTTCACCGGTAAATCTTCACCTGCAATCGGAATAATCCGCTGCCGCCGCGCTTCCACCCACTTAGACGGTTTCCGACGCTTTCTAAGTTGTTGGAAGTACATGATCGCGGCCCTTTGACACGGTTGTGGTCTGCGGTTCCCTTCATGAGGCTCAGGGCAAGCGAGTCCGCACGGGCCTACCATTACTGGGACTTCGTGAGGCGTCCGCCCAGTACAAATTCTCGGGTTGCCCAGCCTGTACAGGAATTGTGTCGATTCCGTTAATCATCACCCCAGCAAAAGCAAATCCCGGGCGCTTGACCCATTCAGCACGCCCCATCAACATAATAGATAATAGAAAAATAATAGAAGACGTATAGCCGGGTGGCTGAACATCGTGGGGTTGCCGTGGTAGAAAATTTAGGTAGGTCGGTCCTCAAAGCCAATCGTGGACGCATGTCCACAACGCCTGGGATGCGCCAGAGTTCGTCATTCCCTTTGCAATGTGGAATTTCACTGCTTGGCGCATTGTTGACTTTCCTTGGCGTTCCGGTTCTCCACGCCCAGGAACAGCCCGATATTCCCAAGCCCGTGCCGGTCATAATCGGGGGAGCAGGGTTCATCACCACGTTTGATGGAGGCGAACCCCATCTGGGGCCTCTGATCGCGCCGGTACTTCTCGTTCCCATAGAAAAGCGGTGGCTGATTGAATCACGCGCTACCTTCGAAGCTGACATGACCCAACGGCCGGGGAGCAGCTCGTTTCATGGCCAGGTCCTAAAGAGCGTTGACTATCTCCAATTGGATTTCATCGCCAACCCTTACGTGACCGTAACAGTGGGAAGGTTTCTGACCCCCTTTGGAATATTCAACGAGCGGCTCTACCCCATCTGGATCCGAAACCTTCAGACCGATCCATTGACCCTGCCTATTGGCACCGGGCCTTCCCAGGCCAGCACCGGAGCCATGCTGCGCGGCGGTTTCCAGGCGACCTCCCGACTCAACATCAACTACGCCGTCTATTTCTCCGCATTGAGCACTGTTACGTTGAGCAACGTGACTCCGCTCACCTCAGACCGCATTGCGGGCGGAAGGCTGGGGATCTTCATTCCAAACGAGCGGCTCGAAATCGGCGCTTCCTTTGAGCACCTGCTGCAGGACGAGCGCTCGAACTCCTTCGGCTTTCACGGCGGGTGGCAGCCGTCAGCGTTGCCATTGGAATTCCGTGGGGAATATCAACGCTCGGCCAGGGGGAGCGGTTACTGGATCGAACCCGCATACCGTCTGAACCAGGTTCCGTTCTGGCAGTACGCCATGCGCCGAACGCAGGTGGTCGCGCGTTTGCAACAGTACTGGGTGGGGGCACTCCCAAGCGATTCGCTGCCGTCTGTGAATACCCGGCAATTTGAATTTGGCGTGAATTACTACTTTCGGGACGGCCTGCGAGCGGTGAGCAGCTATGGCAGGCAGTTCAGCGAGATGGAAAATAAGAACATTTGGACGATTGGACTGACCTATCGCTTCGCATTTCCGCTCGGCCATGGAGACGAAAATTGAGATTCAAACGGAATATTCTCGCCTGCCTTTCGGTCATGATACTTGGGGGAGTTTTTTGCGCCGCGGGACAGGAACAAGCGAAGGTGGCGGACTCGAATGCTTCCTCTGCCGGCACGGACACGGCTCCCCGCTCGACACCCGCCTCCACGCCGCCCGTGCATGGCGGAGTCTTCTCGCGTTTCGAGGGAGAGAAACGATATCGCGCCAACTGCGGCCGGTGCCACATGGCGCCGCATAAGTTTCCACCCCGCATGATGGCCACGATCGTGCGCCACATGAGGGTTCGCGCCACAATCACAGACGAAGACATGCAGTATATCTTGCGGTATATGACTGAGTAGCTATGAGACGAGAATCCAGTGGAGACCGGCCCGTGCCTGTCCTGCTTCGAGGGCGCGCGCTGGCGGCATTGCTGTTGTTGCTG
>Ga0210409_10008988_pt1 | contig 10124 bp, 3 predicted proteins | sample IncBWH17MmetaG_FD_161649 | JGI IMG/M metagenome (GOLD analysis project Ga0210409, IMG submission 161649) | Forest soil microbial communities from Barre Woods Harvard Forest LTER site, Petersham, Massachusetts, United States - Inc-BW-H-17-M | ecosystem: Environmental > Terrestrial > Soil >...
AGGGCAAGTTGGGGGGACAAGCCGACGTGCGCGGGGTGGCGGGCACGTGGAAGGACCTCACCGACAGCGTCAACTCGATGGCAGGCAATCTCACCGCGCAGGTGCGCAACATCGCCACCGTGACGACGGCCGTGGCCAACGGCGACCTGTCCAAGAAGATCACCGTCGACGTCAAGGGCGAGATCCTCGAGTTGAAAAACACGATCAACACCATGGTCGATCAACTCCGGTCGTTCGCCTCGGAAGTGACCCGCGTGGCGCGCGAAGTCGGCACCGAGGGCAAGCTCGGCGGACAAGCCGACGTCAAGGGCGTCGCCGGCACGTGGAAGGACCTCACCGACAGCGTCAACTCGATGGCAGGCAATCTCACCGCGCAGGTGCGCAACATCGCCGCGGTGACGACCGCCGTGGCCAACGGTGACCTCTCGAAGAAGATCACCGTCGACGTCAAGGGCGAGATTCTCGAGCTGAAAAATACGATCAACACCATGGTCGATCAGCTCAATTCGTTCGCGTCCGAAGTGACCCGAGTCGCGCGCGAGGTCGGCACCGAGGGAAAGCTCGGCGGACAGGCCGACGTGCGCGGGGTCGCAGGCACCTGGAAAGACCTCACCGACAGCGTGAATTCGATGGCCGGCAACCTCACGGCGCAAGTGCGCAATATCGCCGCCGTCACGACGGCCGTCGCCCGCGGCGACCTATCGAAGAAGATCACCGTCGACGTCAAGGGCGAGATCCTCGAGCTGAAGAACACCATCAACACGATGGTCGATCAGCTCTCCTCGTTCGCAAGCGAAGTGACGCGCGTGGCGCGCGAAGTCGGTACCGAGGGCAAGCTCGGGGGGCAGGCCGAGGTTCGCGGCGTCGCGGGCGTGTGGAAGGATCTCACCGACAACGTCAATCTGATGGGGTCCAACCTCACCGTGCAGCTTCGCGACGTGTCGAAGGTCGCGACGGCGATCGCCAACGGGGACCTGAGGCAGAAGGTCACCGTCGACGCGCGTGGCGAGATCCTGCAGATCAAGAACGTCATCAACACGATGGTCGACCAGCTTTCGTCGTTCGCGAGCGAGGTTACGCGTGTGGCGCGCGAGGTCGGCACCGAGGGAAAACTCGGCGGCCAGGCCGAAGTCCGAGGCGTGGCAGGCACGTGGAAGGACTTGACCGACAGCGTCAACCTGATGGCAGGCAACCTGACCGCCCAGGTGCGCAACATCGCGGCGGTCACGACGGCCGTCGCCAACGGCGACCTGTCCAAAAAAATCACGGTTGATGTGCGAGGCGAGATCCTCGAGCTGAAGAACACCATCAATACGATGGTCGACCAGCTCAACTCTTTCGCTTCCGAAGTGACGCGCGTCGCGCGCGAGGTCGGCACCGAGGGCAAACTCGGCGGGCAAGCCGACGTGCGCGGCGTCGCTGGCGTGTGGCGTGATCTCACCGACAGCGTCAACTTCATGGCCGGCAACCTCACCGCCCAGGTGCGAAGCATCGCCGGCGTGACGACGGCGGTGGCCAACGGGGACCTGTCCAAGAAGATCACCGTCGACGTCAAGGGCGAGATCCTCGAGCTGAAAAACACCATCAACACCATGGTCGATCAGCTCAATTCGTTCGCGTCCGAGGTGACCCGAGTCGCCCGCGAAGTCGGCACCGAGGGAAAGCTCGGCGGCCAGGCCGAGGTCAAGGGCGTCGCGGGTACGTGGAAAGACCTGACCGACAGCGTCAACTCGATGGCCGGCAACCTGACCAACCAGGTGCGCGGTATCGCACGCGTCGTGACCGCGGTCGCCAATGGCGACTTGAAGCGCAAACTGGCCGTCGACGCGAAGGGAGAGATCGCCGCGCTCGCCGACACGATCAATGGAATGATCGAGACGCTGGCGACTTTCGCGGATCAAGTGACCACAGTGGCCCGCGAGGTCGGCGTCGAAGGCAAGCTCGGTGGCCAAGCGAGCGTGCCCGGTGCAGCGGGCACGTGGAAGGACCTGACGGACAACGTCAACCAGCTCGCCGCGAACCTCACGACCCAGGTGCGCGCAATCGCGGAGGTGGCCACCGCGGTCACAAAGGGCGACCTGACGCGGTCGATCAGCGTCGAAGCCCAAGCGGAAGTCGCGGCACTCAAAGACAACATCAACGAGATGATCCGCAACCTCAAGGACACGACGCAAAAGAACGCCGAGCAGGACTGGCTCAAGACCAACCTGGCGAAGTTCTCGCGCATGCTCCAGGGGCAAAAGGACCTGCTGACCGTGGCAAAGCTCATCTTGAGCGAGCTCGCACCCGTCGTGAGCGCCCAGCAGGCGGTCTTTTACACGCTGGACGTGGGCAAAGAAGAAGCCGTGCTCAAGCTGCTCGCCAGTTACGCATACATGCAGCGCAGGAGCGTCGCGAACGAGTTCAAGATGGGCGAGGGCCTGGTCGGGCAGTGCGCACTCGAAAAGCAGCGAATTTTGCTCGTCAACCCGCCCAAAGATTACATCGCCATCGCCAGTGGTCTGGGCGAGGCGACACCGCAGAACATCATCGTCATGCCCGTTATTTTCGAGGGCCAGGTCAAGGCGATCATCGAGCTAGCCAGCTTCGAGCGATTCAACCCGACGCACCTCGCGTTTCTCGACCAGCTCTGTGAGTCGATCGGGATCGTGCTCAACACCATCGAAGCCAACATGCGTACCGAGGATCTGCTCAAGCAATCGCAGAGCCTCGCCCGTGAGCTCCAGAGCCAACAGCAAGAGTTGCAGCTCACCAACGCGCAGCTGGGAGACAAAGCGCGCCTCCTCGCGGAGCAAAACGCGGAAGTCGAACGCAAGAACCGGGAGGTCGAGCAAGCGCGGCAAGCCCTCGAGGAGAAGGCGCGCCAGCTCGCGGCGACGAGCAAGTATAAGAGCGAGTTCTTGGCGAACATGAGCCACGAGCTGCGGACGCCGCTCAACAGCCTGCTTATTTTGAGCGATCAGCTCTCGAAGAACCTCGAAGGAAATCTCAACATCCGGCAAGTGGAGTGGGCCAAGACGATCCACTCCGCGGGCGACGACCTGCTGTCGCTCATCAACGACATCCTCGATCTGTCCAAGATCGAGTCCGGAACTGTGAGCGTCGATGTCGGCGACCTAAACTTCGACGACCTGTCCGACTACGTCGAGCGTTCGTTCGGTCACGTCGCCGAAGCGAAGAGGGTGGAGTTCGCCATCGAGTTCGGGCGGACCCTACCGCGGGTCATGCAGACGGACGCAAAGCGTCTTCAGCAGGTGCTCAAGAACCTTTTATCGAACGCTTTCAAGTTCACGGAACGTGGGAGCGTGACGCTCACCGCGCACCTGGTCACGAGCGGCTGGACCCAGGAAGAGGGTCCGCTGGTGCAGGCCGGAGCCGCCGTCGCATTCACTGTGCGCGACACGGGGATTGGCATTGCCCCTGAGAAGCAGAACATCATCTTCGAGGCATTTCAGCAGGCCGACGGCAGCACGAGCCGCAAGTACGGCGGGACCGGATTGGGTCTCGCGATCAGCCGCGAGATCGCCACGATGCTCGGTGGCGAAATCCGGCTGGCCAGCAAGCTCGGTGAGGGCAGCACGTTCACGTTGCTTTTGCCCGTGACGTATGTGGCGCCCAAGGTCGCCCGCCGCCGCGAGGAACCTGGGACGCCCGGCGTGCCCAGCCTCGCTACGGCGGTCGCCGCCGAGGACGCGCAAGATCTTGGGCACGAATCGCAACCCATGGTCGTGCCTGCGTTCCTCGACGATGCCGAGAGCATCCGGCCCGGCGACCGGATCCTGCTCGTCGTCGAGAATGACGTGACGTTCGCAAAGCTCATCATCGAGGTGGCGAACGCCCATGGGTTCAAGGCGATCCTCGCCGTGCGCGGCGCCCCAGCCTTGGCGCTCGCACGTGACCGTCGGCCCGACGCCATTACGCTCGATCTGAACCTGCCGGAGATCGACGGTTGGCAAGTGCTCGAAAAACTCAAGCGCGACCTTTCAACTCGGCATATTCCCGTGCAGGTGATCACGACCGAGGAAGAAGAGGCCCGGGCGCTTCAGCTCGGAGCGCGTGCCGTGCTTCGAAAGCCGCTCAGGACACGCGACGAGCTGGAGGCCACAATCCGTCAGCTGACGGACTACGCGAAGCAACAGGAGGAGCCCATCCTGCTGGTGGATGCGGACGACGCGCGGGCCTCCAGCCTCGAGGAACTGCTCGGCGGGAAGAACGTGCGCATCACGCGTGTGAGAAGTCCTGTGGAGGCACTCGATGCGATGGATAGCGAGCCGCGTCCGTCATTGATCGTGATGAGCGGCTGGCCGGACCAAGGAGCCAGCCTCGCCGAGAGGATCGAGGCGAGCGACCCACCGCACCTGCCGTTCATCATCTACGCGCCCGACCTCGATCCGCCGCACGCGACGCTCGTCGAGCGCATGACCAAACGGGGCGTGGTGCATCACGTGCGGTCCCCGGAACGACTCTTCGACGAAGCGTCGCTGCTACTGCACCGCGACGCTTCGTGCATGACGGGCGAACAGCGGGAGATGCTCGATCGGCTCTATCGGTCCAACGAAGCTCTCAAGGGCAGGAAGGTGCTCATCGTGGATGACGACATCCGGAACATCTTCGCGCTCACCACGCTTCTCGAGACTTACCAGATGTCGTGCCTCTCCGCCGAAACCGGTCGAGCGGCGATCGAGACGCTCAGCGCGTCGCCGGACATCGATCTCGTGCTGATGGACATCATGATGCCCGAGATGGACGGGTACGAAACCATCCGATCCATCCGAGCTCGTCCACAGTTCCGGGCGCTGCCCATCTTCGCTGTGACGGCCAAAGCGATGAAAGGGGATCGCGAGAAGTGCTTCGAGGCGGGCGCAACCGACTATCTCGCGAAGCCCGTGGGGCCCGAGCAGCTCCTTTCGCTCATGCGCCTCTGGCTCATGCGATGAGTACCCGCCTGTGACAGCTCCCGCCGCCCGCATCCTCGTCGTCGACGATCGCCACGACCAGTTGGTGACGATGCGGGCGGTACTCTCCGATGTCGTAGACGAGATCGTATGCGCCACGTCGGCGCGCGACGCGCTGCGGTTGTTGCTCGATTCGGGCGAGTTTGCGCTGATGCTGCTCGATATTCAAATGCCGGAGATGGACGGCTTGGATCTCGCCGAGATGATCCGCAAGCATCGCGTGCACCGGCACACTCCCATCATCTTCGTGACTGCCAGCAGCGACGACCTCCACATGAAGCGCTGCTATGCGCTTGGCGCGGTCGATTACATCCTTTCTCCGATCATACCTGCCGTGCTTCGGACCAAGGTCGGGGTCTTCGTGGACGCCTTTAGGAAGACCGAGCAGCTTCGCTTGCAAGCGGGCGTTCTCAGCCGTCGAGCGACCCAATTGCATTCACTCACCGATGCGTCGATTCGCATCCACGCGTCGGCTTCGGTCCCGGATATCTTGCGGGCGGCTGCCGAAAGCGCGAGGGGCATCGTGGGAGCCGAGTACGTCGTTGTTAGCGCTGCACTGGCTGGAGAGCAGGCGCCGCCCCATGCCGTCCACCTAGGCACTGCGATCGAACCCTCGGTCAATGCCAAGGTGGGGTTCATGAGCGACGCGATCGGCGCGTCGCTGACGCACGCCCTCACGTGGTCGAACGGGTCGCGCCTCGGGACCCTGGAGGTGAGAGGCAAACAGGGAGGCGCCAGCTTCGACACGGACGACGAGGCGGTGATTGCGCAGCTTTCGCATGTGACCTCCGTGGCCCTGCAGAATCGGGTCCTCGGGGATGCGCGAGAGGCAAATCGTTTGAAGGACGAGTTTTTCACGAACCTCTCGCACGAGCTTCGCAATCCACTCACCGCCGTGGTTGGGTTTGTCCAATTGCTCCAGAAGATGCCCAACGACGACGGTCTTCGCGCGCGTGCGCTCGAAGCCATCGAACGGAATACCGCTCTCCTCACCCGATTGGTCGACGATCTGCTCGATGTCTCACGTATCGCCGGACACGGCCTTGCCATCGTGACCAAGCCGATCCGACTCGAAGAAGCCGTCCGCGCCACCGTGGACAGCTTGCGCGTGACCGGCGAGGCAAAGGAAATCGCCATCGAGCTGAGCGTTGGTGAGTCCGTCGAGGTGCTGGGAGACAGTCAGCGGATCACCCAGGCGGTCTGGAACCTCGTTTCCAACGCGCTCAAGTTCAGCGCAAAGGGCGGCCATGTCATGGTCAGCGTGTCGGCACAAGGTCCGGAAGGGTTGCTCATCGTTGAAGACGATGGTGAAGGAATCGCGCCGGAATTCTTGCCTCACATATTCGAACGCTTTCGCCAGGCACGCGACGGGACTCGGCACGGCCACGGCAATGGTCTCGGTCTTGGACTATCGATCGTGAGGGCGGTCGTGGAACTTCACGGCGGAACGGTGCAGGCCGAGAGCAAAGGACTGGGTCACGGCGCCCGCTTCATCGTGAGACTGCCGCTTCTCTCGTCTCGCGCTAGAGGCGAACGAGCCGAACGGTCAGAACGAGGCGAACGAGTTTCTGAGGACAGCGCCAGGTCTCGCGCCTCGGGTGCGTTAAGAGCTGCGCGCTAGGAGTCCCGGCCGCGCTCGCATCGAACAAAACCGTCGCCGCTCGGCGCCCCGAGCTAACTTGACTCACATCGCGTATCGGCGATGATCGTCTTAGATGGGGTCCGTTCGGACTCGTGACGAAATCGGAACTTCGGCCGCGCAGTCGTTGTCAAGCGCGCGTCGGCTTACATCATGAGCCGCACTCTTCGCCTTCTGATGATCGAAGACAGCGAGGACGACGCGGCGCTGCTGATGCGCGAGCTGCGTCGGGCCGGCTATGAATTGATGACAAAACGGGTCGACACGGCCGGAGACTTGGACGAGGCCCTCAACAGCTCCTGGGACCTCATCCTGTGTGACTACCGAATGCCGAATCTGGATGCGCCCACCGCTCTCTCGGTCGTCAGCGCCCGACAAGTCCAAACACCGTGCATCATTGTGTCGGGCACGGTCGGCGAGGAGAGGGCAGTCAACGCGCTTCGCCTGGGTGCCAAGGACTTCGTGTTGAAGAGCAATCTGTCGAGGCTCGTCTCGGCGGTAGAGAGAGAGCTTCGGGACTCCGAGGTGCGCATCAAGCATGCGCTTGCCGAGCAGACGCTTCGCGCCACCGAGGCGAGCTTTCGCGCGGCGTTCGAGCTCATTCCAGACGGCATTCTGGTCTGCCGCGACGGGCGCGTCATCCATGCAAATGGTCCCGCCGCGAAGATGCTGGCGGCGGTCAGCCAGGACGAACTTCAGCATAGCTCGTTCGTCGAGCTATTTTTGGCCGCCGATCAACCCGCTGTGTCCGAGCGGCTACGGGAAACGCTGGATTCGACGACGCCCGTGCCCTTCGGAGAACTGACCATGGTTCGCCTCGACGGAAGGCCCATCGCCGTCGAAACGACAGCGACATCGGTGCACTTCGATGGCCAGTCGGCTGTCCTCGGCGTTCTTCGCGACGTCTCCGCGCGACGCGAGCTCATCGCGCGCACGATGCAAGTCGACCGCATGCTCGCGGTCGGCACATTGGCAGCCGGAGTGGGGCACGAAATCAACAACCCGCTCGCGTACGTCATGGCGAACGTCGCATACGCCACCGACGAAATCTCGCGGGCCCAGCAACAGTTGGAGAAGTTGAGCGTTCGAGAACCAACCACGGGCACGGTTGCTGCTGCGTTGTCCGAGGTCGTCGGCATCTTGGCAGAAGTGGACGAGGGCACTCGGCGCATCCGCGACATTGCGCGCGATCTCAGCACGTTCGCCCGCAACGACGAGGAGCTGCGCCTGATCGACTTGCGGGCGGTGGCGGATTCGGCTTTGCGGATGGCGACGCCCGAGATCCGCCAGCGCGCTCGCGTGGTGCGGCACTACGACGAGATTCCCCAGGTCCGCGCCAGTGTATCGCGGTTGAGTCAAGTGCTCTTGAACCTCGTCGTCAATGCCGCCCATGCGATCCCGAAGGGAGCGCACGACACCAACGAGATCGGCGTGAACATCCGATCGGAGGGCGGAAACGTCGTCGTCGAGATCGTCGATACGGGAAGCGGAATCGCGCCCGAGCACCGGGACCGCCTTTTCACACCCTTCTTTACGACGAAGCCGGTCGGCCAGGGAACTGGACTCGGGCTCGCCATCTCGCGGCGCATCGTGCGCTCCCTTGGGGGCGACATCCAACTCGAAAGCGCTCAGGGCCGGGGCACGACGGCCCGAGTCGTGCTCCCGGCGGCCCGGGAGCCAACGCCTGACGGGACGTCCAAGCCCGCCCCTCCTCCGCGCCGGGCGCGGCTGCTCTTCATCGACGATGAGCGCCTGGTCGGAGCGGCGTTCCAACGAAGTCTCTCTCGCGAGCACGACATCGTCGTCGTCGAGACGACGGCCGACGCCCTCGCGAGACTGCGGGGTGGTGAGTCGTTCGATGCTATTTTCTGCGACATCAACATGCCGTCGATGACGGGAGTCGAGCTCTACGCCGCGATTGAACGTTCCTCGCCGCAAGTTGCGGCGCGCGTCGTGATGATCACCGGCGGGACCGACGATTTGGATGCGAAGGACTTTCTTGCGGCTCACAGCGTGCCGCTGCTTGAGAAGCCACTCGACATGAGTCAGGTGCGGGCGCTGCTGGCGGAGATGCTTGTGCGGTAGAGGGTGCGAGGTTCGGTCCCTAAATCCCGAATCGTCCGCTCCGGAATGCGGCCTCGAGCAACTGGTCGACGCGACCGAGGAGCTCCTTGGCGCGCGTATCCACCGAGGACAACAGCGCCGACTTGATCTCGCTGAGCGCCCTGAGCTGGCTGAAAAGTTGCACATCGCTCAGCGCCGTTCCTCCGGTGAGCACCTGGCGCACCCGGTCGATCTCCGCGGCCATCGCCTCGATGCCCACCCCAACGGCCCCAACGCGACGCGCATCGGGGTGCTCGCGGTAATGTGCTTCCAGCACGGGCGTGATCAGTCCCTCGAGAATCTGTGCTTGGTCTTCGCTATTCCAGACGTGCTTGAGCACGAAAAGGTCGCCGGCGTCAGGATGCGTCCGTCCATCGAGGTAGGCGCTGGCCGAAAAGAGCTTGAGCAATTTGACCACCCGCCGGTCGCTCAAGCTCACTCCCTCGGCGCGGATCTGGAAGACGAGGCCCTTGTAGAGCGAGAAGAACTCCTCGCTGAAGGTCGTTCGCCGGACCAGCGCGCGCTGCAATTCGGCCAATTCACGGGCGGAAACGACTGGCTGAGTCGCGGCGGAGCCTCCCGCATACTGCTGGGAGTCCAAAAAGAGTTCGAGGTCGAGCCCCTTCTGGAGCAAGTCTTGAAAGTGATACGCGTCTAGATTGTCGTTTCGTATTCGCAGGATGAATCGGTCGTAAATGGCCCTGAGCGTCTCGTCACCGGGCACCTCATTGGACGCTCCGAACGCGCTGAGCAACGGGCACTTCATCACGCGCGAGCCGCTCGCGTAACGCCGCTCGTTGAGCAACGTCAAGAGCGCATTCAGGATCGCGGAGTTCGATTTGAACACCTCGTCGAGAAAAACAATTTCTGCATCGGGGAGCATGCCCTCGGTTCGTCGCTCATAGCGACCCTCCCGAAATGCGCCGATGTCGACGGGCCCGAATATCTCGTTGGGCTCGGTGAATCGAGTCAGCAAGTATTCGAAGTATCGAGCATGCAGTAGCCGGGCGAACGTCCGGATGAGCGCGCTCTTGGCGGTGCCTGGCGGGCCAATCAGGACGGCATGCTCGCCGGCAATGACCGCCACCAGCAGTAGGCGAATGACCTCGTTCTTGCCGAGGAAACGCTCCTCCAGCTCGCGCGCGAGTTGAGCGAGGCGCGACGGCAACGTGTCGAGCGGAGCCTCCTGCGGCAACGCGGCCATCTACTTGGAGGCTAGCATGTCACCGTCCTGCATCTGCGGTCAGCGAGGGGCGATCGCATGTACTCGCGGGAATGGCGTGCCAGACGGGGGCGAGGCTCTGCAAGTACGCAGCGATGGCGAGAGCCTCGTCGGCACCCATGCCTTTGGAACCAAAGTGGGGCATGTCTGGACATAAGCCCCGCCCCTGATCGTCCACACCGACCAGGATCGCGTTCTCGATGGT
>Ga0210409_10008989_pt1 | contig 10124 bp, 6 predicted proteins | sample IncBWH17MmetaG_FD_161649 | JGI IMG/M metagenome (GOLD analysis project Ga0210409, IMG submission 161649) | Forest soil microbial communities from Barre Woods Harvard Forest LTER site, Petersham, Massachusetts, United States - Inc-BW-H-17-M | ecosystem: Environmental > Terrestrial > Soil >...
TTGCTGAAACTTGCGTCAAGTATCCCGTCTTCACAGTGATGCTGATCGCATTCCTGGTGACGCTCGGCGTGTTTTCCTACCGTGGCTTGGCCGTCGATCTTTTTCCCAAAGCTGATCCCGCCACTGTCAACGTGGAAGTACGTTTACCCGGCGCAACTCCCGAAGAAGTTGTTACTGGAGTCGTCTTGCCGCTCGAAGATGCCATCTCTTCCGTCAGCGGCATTGATGAAATCAATGTCTGGTCCTTCGAAGGCTTCGCCGAAATCACTTGCACGTTTGTGCTGGAACGCGACATCGAAGGCGCGGCCCAGGACATCCGCGAAAAAGTTGCCGGCGCTATCGATCGGTTGCCGCGCGACACTCTCCCGCCCATCATCACCAAGCAGGATCCGCAGTCCGATCCCATCATGACGCTACTCGTCAGCGGCCCCATGAGCCGCCGCGAGCTGACGGAAATCGCCGACAAGCAAATCCGCCGCGCCATTCAAACCGTGGACGGAGTAGGCAGCGTCGATCTCAACGGCGGGCAAGGCCGGCAAATCCGAGTATTGCTCGATGCGCAGAAGCTCACCGCTCACAATTTCACAGTCCTAGATGTGCGTTCGGCTTTGCAGCGCGAAAATATCGAAGCGCCCGGCGGGCGCATGATCACTGGCCCCCAGGAACTGGGCCTTCGAACGCTCGGGCGCGTCACCTCGGCGGAACAGTTCGGCGAGATCGTTATTGGCACCCGTGGAGGAACACCCGTGCGCGTTCGCGACGTCGCGCAAGTCGAAGATGGCGCGCAGGAGTTGCGCACGTGGTCGGCGCTGTTTCGCAAGGGCCTTCCCAGCCAGGACGTCGTTTCCATTCAGGTTCTCCGTCAGTCCGGCGTCAACACTGTCCGCGTCGCCGACGATGTGCGGAGCAAGCTCGATGAATTACGCGCGCAGATGCCGCCGGGTGTTCAACTTCAGGTCACTCACGACATTTCCGATTTCATCAAAGCTTCCGTGCACTCACTGATCGAGCATCTGATTTTCGGCAGCATTCTCGCGAGCCTGGTCGTCTGGCTTTTCATCCGCAACTGGCGTGCGGTGCTGATTGCCGCTGTGGCGATTCCGGCTTCCATCATTTCTACGTTCACGCTGATGCGCGGCATGGATTTTTCTCTCAACAACATTACGCTGCTGGCGTTGACGCTGGCCGTGGGAATCGTCATCGATGATGCCATCATCGTTCTCGAAAATATTTTTCGATTCATGGAAGAGAAGGGAAGAGATCGCGTTCACGCCGCGATCGAGGCCACCAAGGAAATTGGCCTCGCGGTGATGGCGACAACTTTGTCGCTGGTGATTATTTTTCTGCCCATCGCCTTCATGACCGGTTACGCGCGAAAATATGTGAATTCTTTTGGATGGACCATGGCGATGGCCATCCTCGTTTCGCTTCTGGTGGCCTTTACTCTGACTCCGATGATGAGCTCGCGCTTCCTGAAATTAGAAGGAAGCGAAAAGAAAACGCATTCCGGAGGATTCCTCCACAAGGTAGAACAGTTCTACATACTTATGCTGCACTGGTCGCTCGCACATCGTGGCGCCATCATTTTGATTTGCGTGGTGACCTTTCTTTCGACGTTCGGTTTTTATCATCTCGTGGGCCGCGACTGGATTCCCGCGGATGATCAATCGGAATTGATCAGTTCGTTCACCCTCCCCGAAGGCACGGCGCTTGCGAAAACAACGCAGACTGCGCAGTCCATCGCCGAGCGCGTCGCGGCGTTTCCGGAAGTTGCGTTTGTGCAATCGTTCACGCATGGCCCGACGAATCACGCGCATCTTTTCATCGGGCTGGTGCCGCGAAGCGAACGCAAACGCAGCCACACCCAGATGGCCACGGCGGTGCGCGCGATTCTCGCCGACTATCGCAACATGACTTCTAACGTCCGCCTGCCATCCGTGCTCGGCGGCGAAATTTATTTCCCAATTGCTGCCGTGATTCGCGGCCCGGACCTGAATCAATTGGCGGAACTCAGCAAGCAAGTCGCCGGCCGGATGGCGAAATATCCCGAGCTCGTGGACGTCAATCCCAGCCTCAACTTGAATACGCCGGAGCTGCAAGTGAAGCTGGATCGCCAGCGCGCCGCGGATATCGGCGTGCGCATGACCGATGTCAGCGATGCCGTCCGGCTTTTTTATTCCGGCGAGGACGAAATCACACGTTTCAAAGAAGGCTCGGAACAGTATCCCGTCACGATGCAATTGTTGCCGGAGCAACGCGACAACCCCGACGTTCTGGCGCGCATGATGGTTCCCTCGACGAAATTGGGGCAAGTGCGCCTGGAAAATGTCGCCAGCATCGGGCGGGGCGCCGGGCCGGCGAGCCTGCAGCGCTACAACCGTGAATTTCAAGTCAGCGTGTTTGGCAACGTTGCTTCCGGCTATCCGCTCGACCTTGCTGCCGCCCACACCGTGCAATCCATCAAAGAAGTGGGGCTGCCCGCTGGCTACTCTTACGTTTTTTCCGGCCAGGTGAAAGTTCTCGAAGAGACGACCTGGAATCTGGTGCTGGCGATGCTGCTGGCATCGATTTTCATGTACATGGTGCTGGCGGCACAGTTTGAGAGCTTTTCCTATCCTTTCATCATTATGCTGACGCTTCCACTGAGCATCCCTTTTGCACTGTTCTCGTTGTGGATCACTGGCCGCGCGCTGAGCTTGTGGAGCGCCTTGGGAATGTTCCTGCTGCTCGGCATCGTGAAAAAGAACGGCATTCTGCAAGTGGACTACACCAATCGACTGCGCTCGGAAGGCATGCCGGTGCGAGACGCGATCCTGGAAGCGAACCGCGTGCGCTTGCGGCCCATCTTGATGACCACGCTTTCCATCATTGCCGGGCTGATCCCGGTGGCGATCGGCATCGGCGCCGGTTCGGAGCAGCGCGCCTCGATCGCAGTAACCATCATCGGCGGGCAGACACTTTGCCTGCTGCTGACCTTGCTGGTCGTGCCGGTGGCGTATTCCTACCTGGCGGAGTTCGAGGCTGTCCCCTGGGCCGATTGGGCCGCCCGACTTACAGGCCGAGGACGCAGTTCCGTGCGTCCCTCCGACAACGATTGAGTTACTCATCGTAGTCTCCCAACCAGAACAGAAGTGGCGAGTGGCGAGTTGGTGAGTGGCGAGTTCCTCCCTCGGCTCCGCTCGGGACAAGAGAGTGGCAAACAAAGGATTTGCGGGATTCGGAACTTGGAAGTGTGTACGGAGAATGGAAGACGGGGCAGCCACAGAGCCACGGAGGCGCAGAGCCCGCCCCTACGGGATCTGAAACGAGACCACTCGACGGCAAACTTCAGCCTATTTCATGTCAAAGCCATGAGGACGCGCCGGTCCTGTTGGGAAGGCGGTGTTGAAGTCCACATCAAAACGCGTATCCAGTTGGAGGTGGTCTTTGAACACCTTGATGACGTGCACGTGATGGTCGCCTTCAAAGTGGATTTTCCCGAAGTTATCCTCGTTCAGGAAGTAATCGGTAACGACCAAGCGCTTGTCGTCGTGGGTGAGCATGACGTTGTGCGGGCCGGCGTTCACGCCCAAGTTGACGATTCCTGCCTGGACGGGATGCTCGGGGTCGCTTATGTCCAGCATGCCGACCTGGCCGGCCTGAAATGATCCGAAGAACAAGCGATCGCCGCTTCGGGGAATGGCCAACAACTGGGTCATGCCGCCGCGGACGGGAACTTCAAAATGCGGAACAATAGTCTCGCAGTCGAAAACCACCTTGGCGGTGCCCGCCTTGGTGTCGATCAGGTACACCAAGCCGTCAAACATGCCGGCGGTGAAGGCGCGTGCCTGCGGATCGCCGGGTATCAGCTTGGCGTCCATGGTGCCGAGCGCGGTGGGGATCTGAACGGTGCGGACGATCTTGCGAGCCCGGAAGTCCCACACGCGAATGGCGCCGCGGAGAATGGGATCGCCGGGGACAACGTTCAGCGTGCTGGCCGGCAGGATGTAATCGGAAGTCACCAGCAGGTTGATTTCTGGACGCACGGAGATGCCGTGCGGGTTGAACCCGTCCTGCGGGGGATCGTCCGGCCACTCCTTGACCAAGTGCAGGTCGGCATCGAACTCGGCCAAACGGCCGGGCGCTCCGCCGCTTGCCGAGCCCATCTGCGTGACCAAAAAGCCGCCGCCTTCCAACGGTAGGAAATCGTCCGTGATGCTGGACTGCGGCGCCGCGGTGGAGAAGAGAAATCTCGGGTGCCGCGCGTCTGACACATCAAAAAAGAAGATGCCGTTCTGTCCGCGCAACAAGCTGAGCAAGCCGCCGCAGGCCAGGATGTTGTGGTCGACGGAGAGATGGCAGTGGTGGGGCTCATTGCCGACGTTGCCGGGAGGCGGAACGGGGACGGTTCCGATTACCTTTCCGTAGTCATCGGAGTCTTCGTCAAAGTTAATGACGGCAAGAAAGTCCGGGGCCACGCGGGCTTGATCGCCCGCCCAGACATAGAGAGTTTTGGCCGGCTCGTGTCCGTGATGGTCGAGGTCTTTGTTCTTGTTTTTAGCGTGTCTGGCAAGTACGGTTCCGGCCAGAGCCAGAGTGAGCAAAACCAAAGTGCATATCTTGGACGCGGAATAGGGTTTGTGATTCGTCTTCATATTCGCTCCTTGTCGTTCGTCTTTGGGGGAGTGCCGAGGTCCAACGGCTGGGAACCAATCAGGTGCTTACCATAGCTAGTGAACAAATCTCTCCTGCCGTTGCATGAATTCTCGGGTAGTAGGGCAAGTCGGATCAATGGAATGCGAATAACGCATGACTCCTATCGAGATAACGAGCCAAGTGCATGTAGACGGGCAGCCTACAGGTGCGCTTGCCTAGGGAAGTTGCGGGGAACGGCGGACAGGTTGGCGGGCAGAGTTAGGGGCGAAGGAGTTGGCATGAAGCGGAGGTAGACCTCGGCGGCGAGGGCGTTGGGGATCCAGCAGAGCCAGGCGATGGCGGGATAAGCGATTGAAAAAGGCCAATGGAAGACGAAAACAAGAGGCAGGTACATGCGCAGAGTGATGGCAGCGGCGGTGAGGGCGAAGCTGCGAATCATCCAGCGGCGGTGGCTGAGCGCGTCGCCTCGCAAAATGAACCGCACAGCGAGCGTGGTGGCTACAATCCAGGCTGCCCCGAGCGCGAGAAATCCCGCGGAAGCAATCCAGCCGGTCTGCGAATGCGGTGCGATCCAGAGTGAAGCGCACCAGCCAAGCAAGACGGCGCCGCAGTAGATCCATCCCAAAAGGCGATGGCGATTCCAACTGCTTTCCCGAAAGCGCGGGACAAACTGCATCGGGCCCGCCAGCAGGGCGATCGCGCCACCCAAGGCATGCAGCGAAAGAGCGATGCGGCGCTGGGTGAAGTTGTCTAGTTGCGCGGGAAAGGGCACGTGCGGCAACAGATAACGAAGAGCCTCCAGCGCGTTTACGAAAGCGAGGAGCGCGAGCAGGAACCACAGAGATTTAGGGAGGGGTTTCACGTTGGTTTATTCTGCCACGGTTGCTCGCGGTGTGCATTGAGCCACACCCTCAAATCAGTCGAAACCTTTCCCTTTGATTGGCAACGTTCGAATTGTCCCAAAAGAGACAGACTCCGTTTTCTTGCCGACATATGGTGAGCGGGAAGGGATCGACCTCCTAGCCGTCCATCCGGATAGTGCCCACTAGCCTGTGTGAAGCATTTCAAATGGAGGGATAGAATGAACGGAAGTTTTCTCAACTTACAGCGATTCCTCCTGCCTTTGGGCTCGCTGGCTCTCGGCTTGTCATTGATGGCTACACTGATCCCGCGCCATGTAGATGCCCAGCATGCGGCGCCCAACAACACCTCAATAAACAAAGAGCGGATAGGCCCTACCGCGGATCAACGGAAGATGAGTCTCTCGGACCGCGCGATTACGCAGAAAATCCGAAAAGCGATCCATCACGACAGTGGTCTCTCCCCCTACGGGCGCAACATCAAAATCTTTCTTCAGGACGGCAGAGTTACACTCCGAGGTCCAGTGGGGTCTGAACAGGAGAAGGCCAACTTAGAGGCCAAAGCTGCAAGCGTGGCCGGACATAAAAACGTGACCAATCAACTCGAAGTCACACCGTCGAAATAAGGCGAGCCGGCAAAAATAGTTACGTCGGGCTCGGGTCAGGTCCCGGCTGGAGACTGCAGCCAGCGGAGGGCTTTGCGCCAGGGAGCGGCGTTCCCGCTGCTCATAGGTGTTTGCAACCACACCATCAAGCTGTGGCTTGCACGCGCCCATCGGCTTGGGCCGGTTTGTGGGAGCTCCGCCGGAGCAACTGGAGGAATTTCGGTCGGCGTGAGCCAATACGGGCTCGGGCTTGCAAACGAGCGCTCGGCTGCGGCACTCGAGGAGTGACGGTCGGTGATCGCGCCGGTGACGGATAGTTTCAGCAGCGCTCCGACTTGCTCCTGGGATGCCCGCATGGTTTTCAGGATTTTCCGCGCAAACCAGACACCTGCGCCCAGGAAGGCAAACTGACTGAAGAGATTTCCCAATGCATACCAATTGCTTTGAATCCAAGCGGTGAATTCGTTCATGGCCTCACCTTTGGACTGGGGCGACTTCAATTTACAACGCGGCTCCCAAAGACGGAACTGGTGGGAAGGTCAGAAAATGGGCAGGTGGCTTTCCTGCCCATGCGGTCTTCTGAAGTCGACTACGGTTTTGTTTCTGACTCGGCGATGGCGGCTACAGCGCTGGGGGGTTCTAGTGGTGCTGGGTTTCTTTGGCGAGTGAGGTAAAGCATAAAAGGTGTGACCTCAAAGGGCATTTTCTCCGACTCCGCCACAGCGCCCAACGGCTTGGATTTGAGCATTTGAAGATGATCGTTCCACGGTTCGATCTTGACGCGGCCGCCGAGCGGCAGCGCGGCAATCACGTTCGCTGGCGGTTTTTCATCGTTCGATTGCGCGGAGAACACCGCGGCGGCGACGGCCCAGCCGGTAGGGACTCGATTGCCCAGGTGTGAGCTGATCAGGTTGGGGATTTCCTTCGAGCGGTCTCTGAGTGCTTGGAGAAAAAGCCGGGGCGTTGCGGACTGGTTGCTGTAGGGCGACTTCTTCAGGAGTTCGATGCCTTTCTGGTTGGCGGCTTGTTCCTCTTCGGGTGTGCGAGCAAAGCCGAAGTGGCGGAAGGTTTCCTTTTCGTCGAAGCGTACGCGATTGAGGAACGCGAATTGGGAGTCCATGCGATGGCCGAGCACAACGTGACCGAGTTCGTGGGCCAGGATGGTGGCGAGGCTGGCTTCGTCGGGAAGCACGTCAACCAATCCGCGGCTCAGAACGATGGTGTGGCCGATGGTGAATGACTCGAGCGTGGAGATCATCAGCACACGGCAGCGGACCTCCGGCTGGATGTCGAGGTCATTGGAAATTTCGAGATTGTTGATGACCGTTTCGAGGACCCTATCCACGTCGCCGGAAGGAGCCATCAAGCCCAGCCGCTCCATGCTGTCGACGACATTGTTTTCGGCCTGGCGGCTCCAGGAGCGCTCGGCTTGAAGCGGGGAATAGTCGTTGGCAGGGTCTGCCTCATCCTTGACAGGAGTGGGCGATTCCACCAGGACTTTGTTTAGCTCTTGCTCTTCCCAAACGTGACCAAGGTCGTAGCCCCATAGACGCGTTTGCGCGCGGAACGGCTTGAATCCCAGCCTATTGGTCAGTTTGTCCTTGACGTCGCCTTCTTCGCTGTAAATGAAGGACGGGAGCCACTGGTTCTTTCCGGTATTGGTGCGCCAACTGTCGAAATTGAAATAGTTGCTGATCAAGGATGAGCCACCATAGGCGCCGTTGAAACGCACGATGTGATAATCCTGCTCCTCGACCCAGATGCGGCCGACGAAGCGGCCCTTGTCGTTCTTTCTTACCGGATTGACATCGAAGACCAGGCAACGGACTTCGCCGAGGAATTCGCGGCGAACGTAATCAAAGGTATAGTGCTGGCGATTGAAGGCATACATATCCAGGTAGATCATCTGCAGAAAACCTTGCGGGAGGAATTGCGTGGAGAAGAAGTTGCCTAAACCGCTGAAGATCTTGTTGTGCTTGGCATTTCCAGTTCCGCGGGTCAACGGCTCGAGCTCGACGCCTTTGGCCAGCTCGGCGCGGCCCAGAAAATACTTGTCGCTTTCGGGCACGGCGCCCAGTTGCTTATCCGGGCGAAGATTCTGGATATAGGTTTCCACCAGTGGCGAATACTGGCGAAGCATCTGCATTTCGACTTGCTCTTGGGCGACGATTTTGTCCACAACCTGGCTCATGGCGGACTGTTGTTGGGCGGTGGCAGCGAAAGGCGACGCGCCGAACGCCAGCGCGAGCGGCAAAATTTTCAAGGTACGCATAGTGTGTTTGCTGTACCAATCTGGTACAGCCCCCTGCCCGGCAGGCTACTCTCCAGGGTGTACGCTGCCATCTGTACTGAGGCCCAGATTAGGGACAGGTGTTTTCTCGTTTGATAGGGGTGGTACTCCTGCCTCCCGGTTAGAAAGTGGCGCGGACCGCGAGGTGGTCTTCGGAGGAGGCGATGGATTGGGCGAGAGTGAGGCGCGGGATGCGTAGCAGGAGGAAGAGTTCGCCGGCCCAGAGCAAGATGTCGAGCAGGCGGCCGCGCTGGAGATTGCTCAAGTTTTGAGACTGCAGGCTGACGTCGAGGGCTTTGCGGGAGCATTCCTCGATGAAAGCGCGCATGGCGGCGAGGTCGACAGGTTCAGTAGTGAACTTGCGGCCGCGGGGATCAACATGTTCGAGCTTTTCGTAACAGCGCTGCACGAAATGGTTCAGGCAGAGAGCCTGGTGATCCAGTGATGTAATCGCGGCGCCGCCACAAGAACCCACCTTGCAGTTTCGCTTCCTATGCAGCGTATCCATTCCACCCAGGCCCATTGGTTTAACCCGACTTCCGGTCTCATTCTGCTCCGAACTTCCTATATATAGGATGCGCTAGGCAACACAAACGGTTTCATCTTCGGAAATGGGATTGTGCACTATAGAACACTCGTCGGCGCCGTTCGTTTCTGGCCGAATCGAGGGCAGGAAATTCTGCATCGGCAACACCGGCAGGTGCGCGACCATGGTTTGCACGCGCAGGCAGCGGTCGAGATAAGGCTTCAGCAGCGCGTGGAGCCAGCGCACGTTCTGGCTGCAGCATTTGGCGCGGTCACTTCCGGCCCAGAGCGTGACGACGGTGACGAGGCGGGCTTCGTGATCGGAAATCATTACCAGGCATCCGGCGAATCCGTTTAGATCTTTCAGCGCACCGGCGATGGCGGCGGGAATCGCGGCCTGCACGCGGTGGGCTTCCTGGGGCTTGGCCACAAACTCAATGCTCATGGCAGTTACGGGGGGAAAGCCCGAGGTTCCATTCGCCGGCAGGTGTGATTTCAAGGCTGCGCTTTTCATGAATGGATAAGTGGCACTACTAGTCGTGTCTGGGTAACGCGCTGGACTTGCCAAAGGACCTCCATTGTATTTGGCCCACCCTTGGGAGAAGGGAGGCGCATCCGGGCTCGTTCAGGGCGGGCCGGGATGCGCCCACTGGGGCACATGGGGACCGGGGAAGGTTCCCCACGGATAAGGACTCCCGAGCAAACGGGGGTACCTACGAACGAGTAGTGCGTCTGAGGCCCGTTCCGTTTCAGGACAATCGAAATGAAGCGGTTGAAGCGGTTGTTCCATTGCGTGCGGAGGTGAGCGAAGATATACTCCTGCCGCAAGAATCTGAGGGTCGCGTGGATTTCTTCGATTTTGACGAGGAGTACATAAAGCGGCTGCGGGCGGGGGACGCCTCGACCGAACAGCACTTTGTCGCGTATTTTGAGCAACTTCTGAGGATCAAGCTGCGTTCCCGGATGCTCAGTTCCGACATCGTGGAGGATTTGCGGCAGGAAACCTTTATTCGAGTAATTGCCAACCTGCGAAAGGATGGCGGGATACGCCAGCCGGAGCGGTTCGGGGCCTACGTTAACTCCATCTGCAACCATGTTTTACAAGAATTCTACCGATCTTCGGTGAAGAATCAGCCCATGGAGGACACCCACATGGAGATACCCGATAAAGTATTGGACCTGGAGGGGATGCTGGTCACTAAGCCGTCG
>Ga0210409_10008990_pt1 | contig 10123 bp, 6 predicted proteins | sample IncBWH17MmetaG_FD_161649 | JGI IMG/M metagenome (GOLD analysis project Ga0210409, IMG submission 161649) | Forest soil microbial communities from Barre Woods Harvard Forest LTER site, Petersham, Massachusetts, United States - Inc-BW-H-17-M | ecosystem: Environmental > Terrestrial > Soil >...
GCGCCAATTCCGGCAATCAGTTCCTGCACCTGCGTTCCGGTTTCCCAACGATCGGGAAGCGAATCCGGGGCGGGACGAACCTTGTACGGCTTGAAGCGAAGCAGATGTTCGCGCTTGCCGTAGAGCACGCCCATATGCGGGCCGAAGAACTTGTAAGGTGAACAGATCAAGAAATCGCACTCGAGCGCACGCACGTCAATGGAGCCGTGCGGCGCGTAGTGTACCGCGTCAATGAACATTAACGCACCCGCCGCGTGCGCCAGCTTTGTGATTTCGGCGACGGGATTGATTGTCCCCACGGCATTGGAAGCGTATCCGACGGCCACAAGTTTGGTGTTTCTGTTGATCTTGCGCTTCAAGTCTTCGAGGTTCAGCGTGCAATCCGATTCGTGGATGTCCACCTGGCGAATCACCATGCCCATTTCTTCCAGGGCGCGCCACGGCGCGACGTTTGCGTCATGGTCCAGAGTAGTCACGACAATCTCGTCACCAGGCTCGAGCGTTCGCCCGATCGCCCGTGCCAGCCCGAACGTGATCGTCGTCATGTTCTGTCCGAAAACGATCTCGTCCCTATCACAATTGAAAAAATCCGCCATAGCCGCACGTGCGGAGGCAATGATGGCATCGTTGCTGCGGCTGGTGGCAAACGCCCCGCAGGTATTCGCATTGGACTTGAGGTAATAGTTCTGAACGGCGTCCATCACTTGCTTGGGCACCTGCGTGCCCGCAGGCCCATCCAGAAATGCCGCCGGGTGCCCGTGCACCTGCAATTGCAGCGACGGGAATTGCGCCCTCACCCAAGCGATATCCAGCGGCTTGCTTTCAGCTCCCTGCAACACGGGTGTGCTCATGTTTTTCTCCGCCCGCTAGTTTCTCACAGGGCGGGCCGAGGATGAAGCCGCCGACAGTCGTGTTAGCATTTAAGTGGTTGTTCCTCACTCATGCCGATTTGGCGCCGGCTACAAATCAAATGAGCAGCCACAAACGGGCTGGCTCCGCGCCACGTTTCTCCAAGAGGTGCGCAAGTGTCCGAACCTTTCACGCCGAGCGAACGCACACGTGTTGTGCGCGAGCCGCAACGCGGCGTCTATGACCGCGAAACCATCTACAAGATTCTCGATGAAGGGCTTGTGTGCCACGTGGGATTTTCCGCCGACGCCCAGCCTTTTGTCATTCCCACACTCTATGCGCGGATCGGCGACGCTATCTGTTTTCATGGCTCCGCCGCCAGCCGGATGCTTCGCGGAGTCAGCGAGGGCCAAAGCGTATGTGTGGCGGTTACGCTGGTGGACGGCATTGTGCTCGCGCGGTCGGTTTTCAATCACTCGATGAATTACCGTTCCGTTGTGGTGCTCGGCAAGGCCACTCTTGTCGACGCACCGGAAGAAAAGGTCGAAGCGCTTCGCGCGTTCACAGAAAAGATTTTGCCGCAACGCTGGGACGACGCGCGCCAGCCAAATGAAAAAGAGCTGAAGGCCACCAGCATCCTGCGTTTGCCGTTGACCGAAGCCTCCGCAAAAGTTCGCGTCGGCCCGCCCGAAGATGACGCTCCCGATTACGCCCTGCCTGTTTGGGCCGGCGTAATCCCTCTGCGCACTCTTGCTGGCGCGCCGATCCGCGATGAGCGGTGCGATCTTGCAATTCCGCTTCCCGCTTACGCGGCGAACTACAAACGGTGACTCGCGAGCAAGTTCGATCCTGACGAAATGTTATTGACGAACCGCACGCAGGAAATCGGCGAGCAAGCCGTAGCCGGTAGCCTCGACTCCGGGATTGTGCTCGACGAAGGATAACCCGAACACATCGAGGTCAAAGCGAATCGCCGAGCTGCTACCTTCGAGATTGGCAAGGGGGTCGGAAGCCAGAAGAATTTCGGGTTGCACGCTGCAATCGACGCCATCGCCACGCCGCTCCGCGCGGCACACGAGTTTGTAGCGCATGCCTGCCGCGCGCACCGAGCGGATTTTCTCTTCGCTAAGCTCGCGAATGCCGGTCCGCCGCACTTGCTCAAGGCGCACATTCGCGCCCATCAAAACAATGGCAAGCGCTACGACTTTCACGGCTGCATCCCAGCCATCTAAATCTGCGGTTGGGTCCGTTTCCGCAATGCCCATGACTTGGGCGCGCTTTACCGCCTCGTCGAGTGAACGCCCCTTTTCGATTTCCGTGAGCACGACGTTCGTCGTTGAATTCAAAACCCCGGAAAAACCACGCATGTCGGTGGCCGGCAAGCCGTACGGAAACATAGAGAAAACAGGCACGCCATCCATGACTGTCGATTCGTAAAGAAATTGGCGGTTTTTCTCTTTCGCGAGCGTGGTGAGTTCGTGGTACGCGTGAACGATGGGGCCTTTGTTGGCGGTAATCGCGTGCATGTCCAATTCGAGCGCCGCCCTCAAATGTTCCGTCGCCGGCTGGCCGGTTTTCACATTGAGGGAGGTCGCTTCGAAGAGAACATCGGCACGCGTTTTTTCGAGCCACTCGCGGAGGTTGCGAGGCTGCGACGTGTTTCCGTGCTGAATCAGTGAGTGGCCGTGCAGTGCTGCAAGCGGATTGAGACCCTCGGGATCGGCGATCCAGCCGGAGCGGCGGGTGGCCACGCCCGTGAGCCGCCAGCGAATGTCGTAGCGTCTTCGCAGGTCCGTCTCTTTTGAGATGAGCAGGCGCAGAAGGGCGCGGCCGACATTACCCATGCCGACAATGGCGAGATTATAGGACGGCATGAGCTGAGCCTCCGAAAGACAGACGCGAGTGTCTGCCGCACATGCAGGGCAGCTAGTGCGCGGCGGCGAGTTTCGCGGCGGCGTCAGCGATCAACTTTGCTTCATCTTGCAGACATTTCGCGACGACCACAACGCCTTCGTCAGCCTGTTTCCATTCTTTCTGTTCGATAGATTCCCGCACATAGGGCATGGTCTTCGCGGCGTAGCCTGTATAAAAACCGGGCGCGTAGAGTTGATGCCGGTACCATTTACGGTGTGGCAAGCCTTCTTGGGTAATGAACTTGCGTTCGCTCTCGATCAGCAGCCGGTTTACCTCGGCTAACGAAGCCGAAGCCAGCGCGGCACCGCCGTTGGCATTGCCGTGCTCGAGCGCTTTTCGGTAGTCCGCTGCGGCGCGCGTAACGGCGTCGGCGGCGTTTTCCAGAGGCGCGAAGTTCTGGTAGAGCGGAACCTCTTCTTTTTTCGGCGGAACGTAGGTTTTCTTGGGATCCGCCGTTGCTGTGAAAACACCCTCGTCGAGTTCGCGGTTGCGCTCGCGAATTTCGTCCTGCATTTTCTTCGACAACTCTTTCAATTCGCGGACGTAGGTTTGCATCGTTTCCGCAAAATCATTGAAGTCAAAGGGCAGCAGGTCCGCGTCGGCCATGCGCATCATGGCTGTGCCGCCTGCCTGGGAAAGCGCGCGGCCATAGACGAACGTGGTGTCGCTGAAGTGCGTGTACCAATAGAAGTCGTCGTAAATCGAGTGATAGATTCCGCCGCCATCCTCACCGCCAAACCCGATGTTGAGCGAGGCGACACCAACATGCTGGAGGAACGGCGTAAAATCCGAGCCGGAGCCAAGAGCTCCAGCATGCAGGTCGGCACGCTGGCGGACATCCTGTTTTTTGTCGGCGGGCGCCTCTTCAATGGCGCGCAGTTGCTCGCGCTTCCAGGCCGAAAGCTTCGTTTCGGGGTCCTGAATGTCTTTCGCGACGTCGTTGATGAATTTCTCGAGAGTATGGGAGCCTCCGAGGCCAAAATAGCCGCGGCCATTGCCGTCTGAATTGATGTAGATGACCGCGTGTTTATCGAGTTCCTCGGCGTGTGTCTCGACCCACTCCGTGGAACCGAGCAAGCCGGGTTCTTCTCCATCCCAAGAACAATAGATAACCGTACGCTTGGGCTTCCAGCCGGCTTTCAGAAGTTCGCCCAGCGCGCGGGCTTCTTCGAGCATCGCCGACTGGCCGGAGAGCGGATCCTCCGCCCCGTTGACCCAGCCGTCGTGATGGTTGCCGCGAATCACCCATTCATCGGGATAAACCGAACCCGGAATCTTGGCGATAACATCGTAGAGCGGCTTGAGGGGCATCCAGTTCGATTTCACTTTGAGGTGCACTTTTCCTGGGCCGGGGCCGATGTGATAGCTGACGCCGAGTCCGCCGCGCCAGGCCGCTGGCGCCATCGGACCTTTTAGCGAGGCGAGAAGCGGCTCTGCGTCGCCCCACGAAATCGGCAGTACCGGAATCTTGGTAATCGTCTCGGCGTCTTTTAGATCGAGGCGCTTCGCGTCTTTTGTCGCGCCTACGCCCGGGGTGAGCGGATCGCCAGAATAAAGCGGCATGTCTGCCACACTGCCGCGCTGCACGCCATCTTTCGGGCGGTACGGCCCTAAGGGGAAAACGTCCCCTTGGTAGGGGCCGTCTTCATGCGGGTCGGAAAAGATGAGGCAGCCGATAGCGCCGTGTTCCGCCGCGACTTTTGGCTTTATGCCGCGCCAAGAGCCGTAGTAACGAGCGATGACAATGGCTCCTTCGACAGAGACGCCCAGGCGTTCGAGTTTTTCATAGTCATCGGGAACGCCAAAATTGACGTACACAAGCGGAGCGGTGACGTCTCCGTCCTTCGAGTACGCGTTGTACGTGGGAAGCTGATCGACCTGCTGGCTGGACGTGGGATCTTCCTTTACAGGAGGCTCTTGTAACTTAGCGACGAACTTCGGGCCGCCCTCGACGAGTTCGACAACGCGCTCCTGGGGCGTTGGAAAAAGCACGTCGAACGATTCGATGTGCGCGTCCAGTCCGAATTCCTGGTATCTCGCGAGCAGCCACTCGGCGTTCTCCTTGTCATAGCGTGAGCCCACGTGATGGGGATACGCGGAGAGCTTTTGCATGTAGCCGCGAATCTTGTCTGGATCGGGAATGGCGCGCATCTTTTCTTCCCATTGTCGCTCGGCGCGTGAGGACTCGGCGGAGTATCCTGCGAGCGGCTGCTCATCGGCGATGACGTGCGTGCCGGCGGGCGCCAGGGAAATGCTTGCGAAGACAATTGTCGCCAGCAAACTTCTGCGGTTCATGGGACCCCCTCGTTTTGCGCAGGTATTCTGCCTGAACTGCGGGGCGTTTGGAAACGTTTGTTGCAGATTTATCCGCGGCTGCCTGTCTTAAGAAGGATGTCCAGATCGTCGGGATGGATGGCGCAGAGGAGCGCGTCCTCGCGGTCGATGTGGCCTTTGCTGATCAGTTGGACGAGCGATTCTTCCAGCGCGAAAGAACCTTTTTTCTTGGTCATGGTGATTTCCTGGTGCAGATGCTGCAGGGCATTACGGCGGATGTGCTGGCGTGCGCCGTAGCCGATCATCAGGAGCTCCGCCGCGGGAAACCGCTCTCCGCTCTTGCTGGGCAGGAGGATTTGCGTCAGGACGGCGGCGATGGCCATCGCCAGCTCCTGACGGATGGTGTTCTGGCGCTCGTCGGAAAAAGAATCGGAGATCCGCGAGATGGTCGTGGCCACGTCAATCGTGTGCAACGTGGAGAGCACGAGGTGGCCGGTTTCCGCGGCGGCGACGGCTATGCGCATCGTTTCTGGATCGCGCATTTCGCCGACCACGAGAACATCTGGCGCCTGGCGCAGCGCCGCGCGTAGGGCTGTTGGAAAATCCGGTGCGTCGGTGCCGATCTCGACTTGCTCGATGACGCTGCGAATATGGGTGTGCTCGTACTCGATGGGATCTTCGATAGTAACGATGTGGCGCGCTTCGCGGCGATTGATATCGTCGATCAGCGCGGCGAGCGTAGTCGATTTTCCCGAGCCTGCGGGACCTCCGATCAGGACAAGGCCGCGAGGAAGGTGCGCGAGGGTCTCCACGGAAGGAGGAAGATTTAACTCGCGCAGCGTGGGGACTCTTTGCGGCAACGCGCGGATCGCGGCGGCGGCGCGTCCGCGCTCGCGATGCAGATTGATGCGGAATCGGCCGAGACCTGCGATGTGATAGGAAGAGTCCGAGATTTGAGACTGGCGGTAGCGTTTCAGGGCATGCGATGTGAGGGCCGGGAGAACCGCTGCCTCGATTTCAGGGCCATCGAGCGGACGCGCTTCGATCTTTTGCACTGCACCTTTTGCGCGAATGCAAGCAGGAGCGCCTGCAACGAGCAGCAGGTCGCTACCGCCGCGAGAAATCAGGGTCCTGAGCCAAGCGTCGAGTTGGACGGCATTGGCAGGCTCCGGTTCATCCTGCTCGCGCAGGTCGTTCAGTTCGTTGACGAGGCGGTCGATTTGCGGTGCTTCATCCATGCGAGCCTTCAATCGCCAAAGAGGAGTGTGGCCAGGAGATTTTGACGCAGGGAGGCGTTTTCGTCCAGCACGAGGGGAGGCAGAATCGGGGGGAGAGAGCGCAACAGGTGGCCGACTCATGCGGCCGAGACTTGGCGGCCGCGACGGCTGGCAAACAGGAGCCCAGCAGGCCAGCGCCTGGGCCGAGAACACGACAGAGACGCGTACTTGCGTCCCTGCCGTGTTCTCCGGTCGCACCAGAACGGAAGGATCCGGACCTTCCGCCTATTCCTCGTCGCCGTCCAGTCCGTCAACGGGAGCGAGCGTCCCGAAGAGGCCATCAATCTCGTTATTGATGCCCGCGGTGAAGAACAGCGTGTTCGCAGGTCCGGCCCCTGCGTCATTCCCGAAGGTGAGCGACCACAAACCGTCGATGGTCACGAGCGAATCGTCCGGATTCTTGAGGAATCCGATGAATTTATGCGTGAAGCCATTGAATGCAGCAATCCAGCCGCTGCGGAAATTGCCCACCAGAATCGCGTTGCTGAACTCGCCGAAATCGCGAGTGGTCCACACGACTCCCCACGGTCCATTAAACCAATCGCCATGCTCGAGGTGCCCGATGTGCTTCCCGGTTGGAGTAAAGAGTTCGACGAAGCCGAGCCCATCGCCGCCAACGGGATCGTGCTTGGCCGCATCCTGCTTTGCGTAGGTGACAAACAAGGTTCCACCGATGTTTTGCACGTTGAACGGCGCGAAATCGCGAGGAATCTGGTCGTCATCGAAGGCATCATCATCACGAGGATTGCCCAAGTGAACCGGGTTGAAGTTGGTGTCGTAGACTTCGACTTTCCCGCTGCGGAAATTCGTAACATAGAGGAATTTGTTCCCGTTGACTTCGCCGGAGGTCATGCCCTTGTAAACCGCTCCACTCGCCGAGCCATTATCGGAGTGGTCGACCTTAATAACGGATTTTCCGACATTCACTCCAGGATTCCACGCCGAGATCGTTCCGTCTTCAGTAGCGAACATGAAGAGCGCGGCCGTGCCCGGGCCGGCGACGAGAAAGTCCGTGCGGCTGCCATTGAAAACGACACCAGTGGGCGTTCCCACCGGTGGCGACGTCTTGGGGGCGGGTGGAACGGTAATAAAGTTCACCAGGTCCTTGGGATTCGTGGGATCGGCGGGATTGGGAAAAAAGTTCTTCGGATTTCCGTTGCCATCGAAGAGAGTAGAGGTGCCGGAATTATTGTTGCCTACCCACCATGGGCTACCAGACGAGCGTGTAAGGCCCCAAGGATTCTTTAGGTTAGGATCAACGAGGACTTTGCTGCCGTCGGCGTTGTTCGGTTGAGAAATATCGGAGACCAGGTTCTTCTGAACGTAATGTTGCGCTTTTGTCACAACAGGAAGGACGGAGAGGCCTACTGCTAGCAACGTTATGGACTTCAAGGACTTAAACACGTATCCCATTGCATTTCCTCCAGATCGAGATTTATGCAGCGAAACACAACCGATGTGATCGCCACAGCTTTACGGTCTGGCTGGGCAAACAGTGATTCGCTGCAACTTAAATTCCACCGCTAGTTGCTATTCAAAATTTGGATCCACAGTTGAGAACAAGGAACTTAATCGATTGCCGCTCAGAAGAAGCGGCAAGACGGCTCCTATTTCCCGTAGATAACTACCGTTGCGGATACCGAAGTTGGAAGCCTTTTATTCCGTGAATTGTCGAAGAATGGAGATATGCGAAGTGTCACAGGACCGGAGAAATCAGGCCCGGCGGAGAGTCAGGAGCGTGATTTCAGGAGGCACACCGAGCCGCACAGGAGCACCCACGGTCCCGAGCCCGCGATTCACGTAGATCGACGCTAAGGCTAACGAGCGGCTGGGAAACAACGACCCATGCTTTGTCTCAAACGCGGAACCCGTGGCCGCGCGGTCATCAGGAGCCGGCGCAAACATCGGGCGGTGATACAACCCCGCTATGTAGTCTGTAATAAACCGCGCCGGACTTAGCCGATGGTCCAGAATTTCGACTTGAATCTGTCCGCCGTGCGTGTGTCCGGCAAGCGTTAGCTCGATACCCAGTTCCGCCGCGCGATTGAACGCATTGGGATTGTGCGACAGAAGAATATTTGGCATATCGCGCCGCACCAGTGGTTCCACTTGCTGCAGCAATTGCACTCTGCGGCCGCCGTTGGTGCGCTCGCGCTGATAATCGACACCAATCAAATTGAACGCGGAGCCATTGAACGTGAGCTGCGCATTCTCCTGACGGAGCAGCTTCATTCCCGCCTGCGCGAAAAGAAACTGGGCCGTGTCTTCCGCGCGCGCATAAATTTCGTGATTTCCGTTGCAGCCCCAAACTCCTAGCGGCGCACGAAGGCCCCGCACCTCGTCGATGCAATCAGCGATCGGGTCCCCTGCCCCGGTAATGAAATCTCCTGTTACCAGCGCCAGGTCCGCTCCCAGGTCGTTGGCCATATTAACTGCGCGCCGTACCTGCAAACGCGGCATGTAGCTGCTCAAATGGATGTCGCTGATCTGCACGATCTTCATGCCCGCTAGCCCGGCAGGCAAATTGGGCATGGGGATCTCGACCCGGCGCACTTGATAGTCCAAACGCTCAGCCGCAAAACCATACATCGCCGTAAGAAACGGGCCCGCCCCGGCGAGCGCGGTGGCCGTCTTAAAAAAGTAGCGCCGCGAAGGGTCTGGAATCAGTTCGGCTGCAGTTGGCGAAGAGGAGTATGGTGCGGCTGTCGCGGGCGAAGCTGAAACTTGTGAAGCCGCTGGGCTCGTTTTCAGCTGGTACGCTACGCGCAGCCAAGCCCAGATTCGATCCAGGGCGCGTACGAGTTTGACCGCAAAATAGGCGAAAAGCGCGCTGAAAAACCATAAACCCGCAAAAACCGTGATCACATTAATACCGGAAACGATATGACTGCGCCCCATGCGGAAGCCGTCCGCTATCGTGCCGATAATGAGAAGAAGCAGCGTTACGTAAATCAAACGGGCGGCAACCCGCAATCCCTGGCTACCCCAATTTGACGTCATTCGCCAAATGGCGCGATACCAGAATCTCTGGGAGAAAAACAGCAGCCCTAGGATAGTCAAACCAATCGCACTGCGCACCAACAACCAGGTCCAGTTCAATGAGAGAAGCCTCCCAGCCACGAACTACCAGCTTAACATGCCAACCCGGAAGAATTTTCCATGACGCCGAGAAACCTCGCGCGTAAGATGAACCCGGCCAGAAGGTCAGGTTTTACTCGCTCGGGAGAGAAACGCTTGGGCGCGAGGCCCGTCAGAGAATGTGTGCCTGCCCAGGTTGGCCCATACCAGCCCAGGAGGCAGGCCACAAGATGAGGAGAGAGAAGATGAAGAGTTCTTACAAATGGGGGCCCCTGCTGGTTGCCCTGGTGTTCGCGGCGATGCCGACATTGTCGCAGGAAGCGAAGCAGGCTGCACCTCCAAAACCGGCACCGAGTCCGTCACAAGCGGTATTGGAGTCCTGGAATGATATCGGTAGAAAGCTAATTGCCATCGCCGAGGATATGCCGGAAGACAAATACGACTACAAACCGAATCCGGATTCGCGGACGTTCGTTGCCCAATTGATTCATGCCTCCGCGTCGATGTATTACTTCACCGACCCCGCCCAGGGAAAGAAGCCGCACCTGCCCGATGATCCAAAGCGCGACGAGCTGCAGACCAAAGCCCAGATTGTGGCCTTTGTGAAAAAGTGCATCCAGGATGGAGCAGACGTCATCAAGGCGAAAGGCGACAAGGGACTGAACGAAAGCGTGGCTGCCGGCGGGCCAACTCTGACTCGCCTTTACGACCTGGCGTACGGTTTGATCGAG
>Ga0210409_10008992_pt1 | contig 10122 bp, 8 predicted proteins | sample IncBWH17MmetaG_FD_161649 | JGI IMG/M metagenome (GOLD analysis project Ga0210409, IMG submission 161649) | Forest soil microbial communities from Barre Woods Harvard Forest LTER site, Petersham, Massachusetts, United States - Inc-BW-H-17-M | ecosystem: Environmental > Terrestrial > Soil >...
CCCCTCAAGGACCTCAACCCCTCGCGCACCTATCCCTTTGTCAACATCACCCTGATTCTCGCCAACGTCGTGGTATTTTTCTACGAACTGGGATTAAAGGTGACGATGCCTCCTAGCGCCTTTGAAGCCCTCGTCCTCTCCTATTCCGAGATCCCCGCCCGGATCCCTGCCTTTCTCTCAGGGCACGTCGGCTTCGAAGTTGCCTTCCTGCCGGTGATCACCAGCATGTTTCTCCATGCCGACTGGCTCCATATCGCCGGCAACATGCTCTTCCTCTGGATCTTCGGAGACAACGTCGAGGACTTCTTCGGGCACTTCACCTATTTCTTCTTTTACCTGGTCTGTGGAATTGGCGCGGGACTCTTGCACGTGCTCTTCAATTTTCATTCCAGCATTCCCGCCGTGGGTGCCAGCGGGGCGATTTCAGGCGTCATGGGCGCTTACATTCTTCTATACCCACGAGCGCGGATTCTTACATTGGTCTTTATCTTCCCCATCCCCGTTCCGGCAGTCATCTTTCTGGGCCTGTGGTTCGTCCTGCAGTTTCTGTCGGGCCTCGATACCCTCGGCGGCGCCACTTCTGGAGGAGTCGCTGTGTGGGCGCACATCGGAGGCTTTCTGTTGGGGATGTTTCTGACCACAATGGCCAGAGACCGTTAGGAATACTGCCTCGCGAAACACTTCAAGTGTTACTTTACATCGAACTTCGAGGTCAACCGGTGCTCCCAATCTCACGGATAGCGGCAGCTTCCTATGCGTCGCGGATTTCCGGCAGCTCACCGCCGCAGGGTCAGTGCTTCCACGGATCTGCGAGCCACCCAGTCGCCAACCTCTGCCGTGCGCTTGTCGCCTCCAAGGTCGGGCGTCACGTAATTCTCCCGAAGTGCCGCTCGAACAGAGCTACGGAGCGCGGCAGCTTCCGGCTTCCATCCCAGGAATTCCACCATCATCGCCGAAGTGAGGACCGATCCCAACGGATTGGCAATGCCCTTTCCGGCGATGTTGGGCGCTGACCCGTGAACCGGCTCAAACAGTGACGTTTTGCCCGGGTGAATGTTCCCAGATGGCGCCAGCCCCAAGCCGCCCGCAAGCTGCGCTCCCAGGTCACTAATGATGTCCCCGAAAAGGTTGCAGGTTACGATCACATCGAACTGGCTGGGATCCCTGACGATTTCCATTGCCAGCGTGTCGATATAAAGGTGTCGTGAATCGATGTCCGCGTACTCCTGGCGGACTTCCTTAAACACTCTCTGCCACAAGTCATGCGCAAAGTTCATCGCATTGGATTTGTCGCTCATGCACACGCGCTTCAAGCCGTTCTCGCGCGCGTACCGAAAGGCGTAGCGGATGATGCGCTCCACGCCCTTGCGCGAGTTCACGTCCTCCTGAACCGCAATCTCGTCCGCTGTGCCTTTCTTGAAGAATCCGCCCACCCCCACATACAATCCCTCGGTGTTTTCCCGGAACACCACCAGCCGGATGTCTTTCTCAGTGCGATCGCGAAGGGGGGTGAGCCGGTCCAGGAGCAGTTCGACGGGCCTGGCGTTGACGTACAGGTCGAGCTTGAAGCGTAAGCCCAGCAGAATGTCCGCAGCATGCTGATTCGAGGGCACACGCGGATCGCCAAGCGCCCCGAAGAGGATGGCGTCAAACTCGTCGCGCAGCATCTCGACCGCGCCAGGCGGCAAAGATATGCCCTCGCGCAGGTACTTCTCCGCGCTCCAGTCGAATTCGACAAATTCCAGCGGTCGCTTGGCGGGCGCTGTCACTGCTTTCAGCACCTTCACTGCCTGCGGGGTAACCTCAGCCCCGATGCCGTCCCCAGGTATCACTGCAATTCGGGCGGTAGGGCCGCCACTTCGCATAGGAATGCCGGGCAAAGTCGTGTCTCCTCGACGGCTGCACGCGGGGCCGTCCTGTAGATTCGTAGGGTGCTCTTTCCGTGGGTTATTCTTCCATCAAAGCTCAGTTCGCGCCACCAACTTCGGGTCCAGTCTCCCGCGAGGGCGTTTCCAGAGGGAATCCTGAGGGGATCTGAGGGGATTCGATTTAAGGACTGGGAAGAGATAACATTCCATGCCTTTGCAGATCCAACGACATGGAAAAGCCGAAGAACCTAAACAGCGCATTCCTGCTTCTCGGTGCCTTTCTCATCGCCGCCGCTGCCCTGTTCATTTTCGGGTGGCTGGCGGAGGAGATGCTGGAAGGTGACACTCAGAGATTCGACACCTTCGTACGGGCAGCCATCCACCAGCATGCCACCCCCGGCCTTACCCGCTTGATGATGGGATTTTCCTTTATTGGGTCGGTCGCTACCGTCAGCGTCCTGTGCCTGGTCATCCTTAGCGCGTTTCTTTACTTCCGCCAGGCCCGCCTGGCGGCATTGCTGGGGATCACCATGATCGGCATGGCTGCTCTCGATTTCGCGTTGAAATTGGCATTCCACCGCCCGCGGCCCGTGGCCTTTTTCGGCACCTCGCCAAGCTCCTACAGTTTCCCTAGCGGCCACGCCTTCGGGGCACTCTGCTTTTATGGAGTGCTGGCCGCAATTTCCGCGGCGCGTGCGCCTGGGAAAGCCGCCAAATCCTTCATATGGACTGGCGCGGTGCTCCTGATTGGAATGATCGGACTATCGCGCATTTATCTCGGAGTGCATTACCCCAGCGACGTCATCGCCGGATACTGCGCGGGCGCGGTGTGGGTCGCAGCGGTCGGTTTTCTAGACAAGATTCATACGGGCCGCCGCAAGGTGCAGACGGATAGCGGTAAGAACATTTAAGCCCGGTTTCTTATTTCAGCTTGGCGAATTCGGCGCGTGCGGTTTTGAGGGTCGGAATGTTGGCGTCCGCATCTTTCCAAAGCGCAAAGAACGTCTGGTACGAGGTGCGGGCGGCATTAGTAGAGCCAGACAGTGCCTGTGCGCGGCCTTGCCCCAGGTAAGCCAGCGCACCGGACCAACAGTTGCCCACCACGCCCCTGCTATCAATCAGCTTTTGAAATTCGGCCAGCGCCTGTGGCCCCCGATTCGCAGCCAAGTAGGCCTCCGCGCGGACGTAGACCGGGATCATGCACGAATAGCTCAAGTTTCCGATGAGCTGTCCCCGCTCGTACGGCCTTACCGTATCCAACAATTCCAGAGCCTGCGTGGGCTTCTGGTTGATCATGGCAGTCTGAGCCCGAACCGTGGGCACCCAGGCAGATTGCACGATGGTATTGGAAACGTTGGCTGCCGCCAGATCATCCAGCATGGTTTGCGCGCGCCGCACATCGCCGGTGCGTGCCAGCACAAGGATTGCGAGAACTTGTGCGTCGCGGCTGTTCGGAGCAATCTCAAGGACTTTATCGGCGCCCTTGCGAGCTTCCTCCAGATTCCCGTACATCGCTTCCCGCAACGCAGCGATTCCCTGCCAGATTGCCGCAGGTTCGTTGAGCTGCGAATTCTGCGCCACCTCCACCGCCCGGCGTGAGAGTTCGCGCGCTTTCTGCACATGTCCTGCGTACGCTTCCGTGTCTGCCTGAAGCGCCAGTATGTCGTCTTCACCGCCCGCTTTCCCCACGGACCACGCCATCTCCCGTTCCATGCCTGCTGGCTCACCACGTAAAAACGCCAGCGCATATAGGTCAGCATGCATCGAGGGATCATCAAGCTTGCGCGCGAAAGCCTGGTTCAGGACGTTCTGTGCTTCTTCCAGCCGTTGCAAAGCGATGTAAGCCGTCGCCAGGTTCTCGTACCACGCAGCGCTACCGGGGTCCAGCCGCAGCGCCTGTTGCGCGAACGTGGCCGCCTGGTCGTAGTCTCCGATCAAGAAATATTCCGACGCCAGATTGCCTTTCGCAATGTCGTCGCGAGGATAGAGCTGAACCCATTGCTTATAACTCCCAATGGCTTTTTGAACGTCTCCCGTAGCCAGGTCGTAGTACAGGGTGGTGATGTGCAAGCGGTCCCGTACGGTCTGGCGATCTGCCAGTTCGAATGCCTGCCGGATCTGATCGGCGGCCAGCGCGTTCTGATTGAGGTTGTAATAAGCAACCGCCAGATTGGAGTGCGCCAGGGCAAATTTCGGGTCCAACGCAACGGCCCTCTTGAGAGCGGGCACTGCCTCCATGGCGCCTTTTTCGCGCACCAAACGGCGCCCTTCCGTGTAAGCGGCAAGTGCCTCCACCGACGCCGTGGAAGCCCGCTCGAGGGGCAAATCGAATTTGTGTAAGGAGTCCGGCTCTTCGCCGAACTTTCCGCGAAGTTCGCTGGCGGCCGCCCCAAGAGCGTGCAGCGCTTCGCGTTTATCTGCGGCGTCGCTCTTGGTGCTCGCGACGCTATCGCCGCTCGAACACTGCGAGGCATCCAGCCTTAAGGAATAACCGCTTCCATCTTTGGCAATACTTCCGTTCAGGTACACCGTCGCCCCAAGCAACGGGCAAAGCTTCGGAGCAAGTTCCCTTGTAACGCGAGTGCTCACCGGTTGACCCAGGGACCGCAGCGCTTCCCCGACTTTTTCCACCGAAACCAGGTTCAGCGAAGGTGACTGCGCTAGGCTAACGGCGAGTGCTTCTCGAAGGGTCCCATCAAAAACCGGATCGCCAGCCGTGTTCGTAAAATCTCCGATCAGCACGGTATCCGATTCGGACAATTTCGTGCCGCGCTGGGAATACCAGTAGAAGCCTCCGGCAACGAGGGCGAGCAGCAATCCAACGATGGCGACCTTGGCCCTCATGAAGGGGAGACCTCTCTGACCGAACGTTAGCCGCCGTATTCTCTGGCCACTCTATGAGCATGTTCCCTCGTAGAAATGGCTCCGGAATGTCTTCGGGAAATCAGGGCTGACTTTAATTCATGGTAGGCATTGACATTAAACGGCGTCAACGGTGTTGCCAAGCGAAGTTTACGGGGCGGCAATAGCTTTCACGACAGATGCCCGGCCTGACTCGATCCAATACACGCCGCTCAGGGCTAGAACTCCCCCGAGAACCTGGCCCCACGAGCCTTTTTCTCCCAGCCACAGAATCCCGAGTACCGTTGCGACAACAGGCAGCAAATACGTAAAGGCGCTCAACTGCGAGGCTTGCAAGTATCGCAACAGCCAGAAGTAAAACACGTATGCAACTGCTGAACTGAAGATCGCCATATAAAGCAGCGCGGCCCAACCGCTCCACGCGATGGCCCGCCAGTGCTCCACGGAGCCAAGCGTTACAGCTCGATAGACCGCGACAGGCAAGACCATCAGCGCCCCCGCATAGTGACTGTAAGCCGTCATGGTCAATGGGTCGTAGCGTCCGCCTAGACGCTTCCCTAGCACCATGTACATCGCGAAACCAATCGAGCCCGTCATTGTGATGGCATCGCCCAGCAGCGAGGGCGAGTGCGTGGAGATGCCGTTCTCCGACGCCATGTACGCAATTCCCGCGAGCGCGATGACCATGCCGATCGCTTTTCGCCAGGTTGCCGTTTCCAGCTTGAGGAGCACTGCAAAAATCAAAGTGTAGATAGGCCCCATCCCCACGATGACGGACGCATGGCTCACCGATGTGTATCGCAGTCCAACAGTGAAGCAAATCTGATTCACCGTCACGCCGAAGAAGCCCATGTAGAAAAAGGTCCATAGGTTGCGCAACGTCAACCCGCGCCGTCTAGTTTCTTGGGCTTCCGCGAACGCGGGCAGCCGCGAGCAAACCAAATAGAAAAGGATCATTACCACACCGGCAAGCACCACCCGGAACGACGCCAGCGTCGCGGGCGGCAGCACCCGCAACCCGATTTTAGCGGCGATGAAATTGACAGCCCAAATGAGGATAACGAGAGCGATGGACGCGCCCAGAACGGCGCGGCTTGGCGCCCGTCCGCTGGAGTTCTCGATTCTCACCGCTCAGGCCAGGCGTTCTTTTCGCAGAGTAAGTTTGTCGATGCGATCGAGCCGCGGTTCAAACCCGATGCCCGGACCCGTAGGTACGCGAATCGTGCCTTGCGGCGACACAGTAACTTCAGGAAGGATAATGTCTTCCTCCCAATACCGTTTACTCGCGGCCACATCACCGGGAAGGGTGAAATTGGGAAGCGTCGAGAGTGCGACATTGTGCGCCCGCCCGATGCCGGATTCCAGCATCCCTCCGCACCATACGGGAATGCCATGCTTCTCGCAGAGATCGTGGATATGCCGCGCCACCGTGTAACCGCCCACACGCCCGAGCTTGATATTGATAATTTTGCAGGCGCCCAGTTCAATGGCCGCGCGCGCGTGTTCTTCCGAGTGAATGCATTCGTCCAGGCAGATCGGCGTCTCCAGTTTTTTCTGTAGCTCGACGTGGCTGTAGAGGTCGTCCCATCCGAGGGGCTGCTCGATCATCATCAGGTAGAAGCCCTCAAGTTGTTTGAGCAGCGGCCAGTCGTTCAGTGTGTAGGCAGAGTTGGCGTCCACCATCAGCTTGATACGCGGAAAATCCTGGCGCAATCGGCGCACCGGCTCCAGGTCGCACCCCGGCTTGATTTTGATCTTGATGCGCTGATATCCGGCCGCGAGCTCCTTTTGCACCGCAGCAACGAGTTCATCGAGCGATTCTTTAATGCCGACCGAAACGCCGCAAGCGATCTCCTCCCGAACGCCTCCGATCAGTTTTGAAAGTGGAACGCCCTTTTGCTTCGCTTCGGCATCCCAGACGGCTGCCTCCAGCGCGGCCTTGGCCATGTTGTGGCCGCGCACACGCGCGAGCAATTCCCACACTTCGCCAGCCGAGCCAAAATCTTTCCCTTTGATCATCGGCCACAGGAAATCCCGAAGCATCAGCCAGGCGGTATCGGCCGTTTCCGGGCTGTAGTAGGGCGTCTCGCCCGCCACGCATTCGGCCCATCCAGTAACGCCATCCACATCCGCCTGCACCAGCACAATCCGCCGCGACACCGTGCGATCCATGCTGGTTTCGAAGGGGGCTACCAGCTTCATGCGTATTTCCTGCAGTGTGATTTCGCGTATGCGCATACTTTTCAGTCGATGTGCCTTTCCTAGAAGTCACTCCAGGGAGTGAGAAGATACGCCCGGTTTCCCGGCGCCGTTCGTAAGCCGACTGCCGCATACCCTTTGGCAAACCACTTCGTAAACTCTTCACGTAAGCGGGCCTGAACACCGCCGACTTGCGAGGAATCCTCGCGTTGCCAGCGCTCCAGCTCGGCAGGCAACTCAATGATTGCCGGCGCCTCCACGGGATCCTTTACAAGATTTTCGATGGCCCCCACAACGCGCGCCGAATCGAGGTGCCACTCGGCCAGCAGCCGGTCCGTCGCCAGGCCGCGGTGCAGCGGACTTGTCGTTACGCCGTACAAATTGGGCTGAAATTCCCGGCAAATCGCGCCAAGCCGGTTCAAATTAAAGTGCGCGTTGCGAAGTTCCAAGGGATCAAACGTCCATTGAATGAGCCGGATCCCTCGCCCCAAAGCTTCGTCGCGCTGAAAAAGCTTCAACAAACGGCCAACCCCTCGGTCGCGGTATTCGCTGAGCACACCAGTCATGTGCGAATGCAGATACGCTACGCGGCCACGCAGGCCAACCAGCGCAAGCGTGTACCCCACCATGCGATCCCCATCAAACGCCCCCAGCACCTGCCCGCCGCTATGCGCGGCAACGACAAATATCGTTGCCGGCTCGACTTCCAGCTCGGTTTCTTTCCAAATCTCGCGCTGGAGCTCCACACAGCGATGGAATTCCGAGAGGGCTTCGCACTTCCGAACGATGATTCCCCCGCTCATTATTTTGCTGGCGCTCCGCCTATTTCCCGCTGCTGCGGCTTCCCTTCTGCTTGCTTGGTAGCATCCCAGAGCGCTTCCATTTCTTCACGCGGCAAGTCCCTGAACTCCCGGCCGCTCTTCCGCGCCAGCCTCTCCATGGCCCGGAATCGTCGGGAAAATTTTGCGTTGGCCTTCTTCAGCGCGATTTCCGGGTCGATCTTCAAGTATCTAGAGAGATTTACTGCCGCGAACAGTAGGTCGCCCAGCTCCTCTTCCACTTTCAGCTGATCCTGCTCTTTGGACGCCCCTTTCAATTCTTCCGTTTCTTCCAATAATTTTTCAAAGACGCCGCCAACCTCCTCCCAGTCGAACCCAATGCGCGAGGCCTTGCGCGTCAGTTGGAAACCTTCCAGCGTCGCCGGCAAAGCGCGCGAAACGCCATCCAACAAAGAGACTTCTTTCGGACCTCCCGCGACAGCTTTTGCATCATTCTTGTTCGCGCTGGCCTGCCGCTCCTCTGCCTTGATCTGTTCCCAGTTTCTCAACACCTCCGCGGAGTCTTTTGCTTCCGTCTCCCCGAAAACATGCGGGTGCCGCCGGATCATCTTGTCATGGATCTCGCGAATGACTTCCGCCACCGTGAAGCGGCCTTCTTCGCGCGCGATTTCCGAATGAAAAACAATCTGCAGAAGCAAATCGCCCATCTCTTCCGCAAACTTGGCGTCATCCCCGCTTTCCAGCGCTTCCAGCACCTCGTAAGCTTCTTCGATCAGGTAGGTTCGCAGCGATTGGTGCGTTTGCTCGCGGTCCCAGGGACAGCCATTCGGCGCGCGCAGTCGGGCCTGCACGGCGACGAGCTTTTCAAACCACTGCCCGGGCGTCAAATCTTTCTGATTCTTCGACTTGCCTTTGCGGCGCGGTTTTTTTCTTTGCTTCGTCCGTTTTTTGCGAGTGGGCATCGGCTAGTTCAATAATTTTCGTTCTGTATTGAGCATCCCACTTTACGGTGCAGCCGAACCTTTGACAAGCCGCACAGCCTCCATTTTCCGCGTGCCGCACCGCGACTCGCCCCGCCAACCCGTGATAAACTTCCGGTGAGACAAACAAAGAGGAACACACTGTGTCCGAACATAAACAAGAAGAGGCCTTTCGCGTAATCGACCGCCGCCCTTTTACCGCGGAAGGTGACTTGCGCAAGGAAGTCGTCGAAGAAGAAGAGCGGGAAGCCAAGCGCGAGGCGGCGAAACATCCAGTCGCTCCGCCTGAAGCAGAGAAGGCCGTTGTCCCGCCACCTCCGCCGGCGGACACCCCCAAGCGCATCCCCGCCTTCGAGAATCTCGTCCGCATGCTGGGCAGCAACGCCGCTATGGTGCTAGGCGCCTATGCCGACCCGCGCACCGGCCAGCCGATGATCGATCCGGAAGCCGCGCGCGAGCTCATCGACATGCTCGATGCCCTTCATGAGAAAACCAAGGGCAATCTGGCTCCCGAAGAAGACACTTTGCTTCTGGATCTCGTCGGCAAGCTGAAGATGACCTATCTGGAGATCAATCAGGCGGTTGCCGCCGAAGCCGCCAAGGTCAAGGCCAAGGGCCGTCCATAGCAGGTGACCGCCGCCCTGGCCTGTCTAGCGTGGCGATCGATCCCAACGCTTTCACCATGCCTCACGCCTCGCTAAAAGTCACCGTTCTCGGCTCCGGCACCTCCATGGGTGTCCCCACCCTCGGCTGCCCCTGCCGTGTGTGCAAGTCCAACGATCCCCACGATAAGAGGCTGCGCCCTTCCCTGCTGATCTCCCGCGGAGGCCAGAACGTCGTGATCGATACCACTCCCGATTTCCGCCAGCAAGCTCTTCGCGTAGGTCTCGACCGCCTCGACGCCATTTTGCTCACCCACGGTCATGCCGACCACATCCTCGGCTTCGACGACATTCGCCCATTCAATCTCCGTCAGCGTTCCGCGCTCCCTGTTTACAGCAACGAAGAAACGTTTCGCATAATCCGCCGCGTTTTCGCCTATGTGTTTGATGACAAGCCGACCCTCAGCACCGTACCCAGCGTCAACCTCTACGACATGCAGCACCCCGTCGAACTTCTGGGCATCCCCTTTATCCCCGTCCCGCTTCTCCACGGAGAAATTGAAGTTCTCGGATTTCGCTTCGGCCGCGCCGCTTATCTCACTGACTTCAGCCGCATTCCGGATTCTTCCATGGCTCTGCTGCAAGGCCTCGACGTGCTAGTTCTGGACGCCCTCCGGGACATTCCTCACCCCATGCATCAGACGGTCGAACAAGCTCTCGCGATCATTCAGCAACTCAAGCCGCGCCGCGCGTGGTTCACCCACATCGCACACGACCTGCCCCACGCCGAGACAAATGAACGCCTCGTTCGAATGGGCTTCCCGCATGTGCA
>Ga0210409_10008993_pt1 | contig 10122 bp, 10 predicted proteins | sample IncBWH17MmetaG_FD_161649 | JGI IMG/M metagenome (GOLD analysis project Ga0210409, IMG submission 161649) | Forest soil microbial communities from Barre Woods Harvard Forest LTER site, Petersham, Massachusetts, United States - Inc-BW-H-17-M | ecosystem: Environmental > Terrestrial > Soil >...
CCGACAGGTCAAGCGTTGGTCGTCAAGCATCGGACAGCGTGAGGTTCACCGAGACACCGCTCCCCGGGGCATGGGTGATCGAGCCGACACGCCTCGCAGACGAGCGCGGATGGTTCGCGCGCACGTTCGACGTCGAGGCGTTTCGTGCACACGGGATCAGCGCCGACGTGGTGCAGTGCAACGCCTCCTTCAGCGCCAAGCGCGACACGCTACGGGGGATGCACTATCAGGCCGCGCCGCACGGCGAGTCAAAGCTCGTCCGCTGCGTGCGCGGCGCGGTGTTCGACGTGGCGATCGACCTGCGAAGCGACTCGCATGCCTACTGTGGCTGGCATGGCGTCGAGCTCAGCGCGGACAACGGCTTTGCCTTCTACATACCTGCAGGGCTTGCCCACGGCTTCCAGACGCTCACAGACAGCTGCGAGCTGCTCTACCAGATGGGCAATCCTCATGTGCCGGAGGCGGCCCGTGGCGTGCGCTTTGACGACCCCAGGTTTGGGATCCTCTGGCCCGCTCCCGTGGGTGATCTCGTGATCTCCGAGCGCGACCGCTCCTACCCCGACTTTCCGGCGGATTGACGTGGGCGCTCTCGGCGAGGCCGAGCGGAGTGCCTCCAAGCCGTGCCGTCTGTGTGGGGGCCCATCGAGCTTCGAGTTCGTGGTCGGAGACCGCAATCGCGGCCTCGGCCCCGGCCGTTTCGAGTACCGGCTCTGCGGCGAGTGCGGAGCGATCGCCATGACCGAGCTGCCCGGCGACCTCGCTCGCTACTACGCCGTTGACGGATACGGCTCTGTGGTGCAACAGATGACCCCCGAGCTGGCTCGCCGCGAGCAGGCCAAGCTCGAGCTCATGGCCGAGCTTCCCCCGCGGGCCTCGATCGTCGAGATCGGTCCCGGGCCGGGCCTCTTCACACGTACGGCAAGCGCTGCCGGCATCGCTGTCACCGCGCTCGAGATGGATGCCCACTACTGCCGAGATCTGAACGCCCGGCTCGGCGTCACGGCGATCCAGACGGCCTCCCCCGAGACGGTGCTGCCGACGCTTCCCACCTGCGACGCGGTGGTGATGTGGCACGTGCTCGAGCACCTCCCCGATCCGTGGGCGGTGCTCGCCCGCAGCGTCGAGAAGCTGTCTCCCAACGGCCTGCTCGCCCTGTCCATGCCAAACCCGGGCTCACTCCAATATCGCGCACTCGGTCGCTACTGGACACACGTCGACGCGCCGCGTCATCTCCAGCTGATCCCGATTGCCTCGCTCGAGCATAGGCTCACGCAACTCGGCATGCGAATGCTTCGCCTCACCACCTCCGATCCGGTCGGCCAGGCCCTCAACCGCAGTGGCTGGGAGGCCGCCGTCTGCCGCCATCTCGCGCGCCGCCCGCCGACCATGAACAAGCTCCACTTGGCTCGCGCCATCACCCTGGCCCTCGCTCCGATCGAGCGTCGAGGTCTGCACGGCGCTGCCTACACGGCGGTCTTCGCGCAGGGAGGGGGCTAGCGCGGCGGTGAGAGTCAATCCAAGCACTCGCGACGGAGAGGGAGACGCGCTTCGGGAGTTCGACGATCTGCTCTCCAGCGAGGGCGCCGGTCCCGCGGCGGTGCGTGGCGGGGGTCTGCGGGGCATCGGCTTCCTGATCGGGTCCATCGCGAGCATCGGCTCGGCCGCGCTCCTGTTCCGCCATCTCGGCGTCCTCGAAACGGGGAGATACGTGACGATCGTCTCGCTCGTGGCCGTCGTCTCGGGCTTCTCGGATCTTGGCCTGACCGCCATCGGGGTGAGGGAAGCGTCGGTGCGCGGTGACGAGGAGCGGCTGCCGCTGCTGCGTGAGATGCTGGGCATGCGCATCGCGCTCACCGTCGGGGGAGTTGCGATCGTGGGCGCCATTGCCGCGTTCCTCTACCCAAGCTTGATCGTCGCCGGCGTCGCCATCGCCGGCCTCGGCCTCTTGCTGCAGGTCACACAGGACAACTACTCCGTGCTGCTCCAGGTCGATCTGCGCCTGGGGTGGGTCACAACCCTGGACATGCTCCGCCAGCTCTCCACGGCTCTGTTCGTGGGCCTGCTCGTGCTCGCCGACGCCAGGCTGCTCGCGTTCGTCGCGGTGGCCGTGGTCGTCGGCGTCGTGTGCCTGACGTCGGTGACCTTGCTGATCCGAGGTCGACGCTCGCTGTCGCCGGCGTTCCATTGGGCACGCTGGCAGCCCCTGATCGCGCAAATCCTGCCGTACTCGGCAGCGGTGGCTGCCACGGCGCTCTACTTCCGCATGGCGATAATCCTCACCTCGCTACTCGCAAGCGGACACCAGTCGGGCCTGTTCGGCGCCGCCTTTCGCATCGTCGAATTCCTCACCGTCATACCTGCCCTGCTTGTGGGCGTGGCGTTGCCGATCTTCTCGCGCGCGGCTCACAACGATCTCGAGCGCCTCGGCTATGCCCTTAGGCGCGTCTTCGAAGTGGCCCTTGTCGTGGGCGCCTGGATCGCCGTTTCGCTCGCCGTGGCCGCCAGCCTGGTCATCGCGATCGTCGGCGGGCCCCATTTCGCCGCCGCCGCGGGCGTGCTTCAGATCTTGGGGGTCGCGCTTGCGGGCACATTCGTGAGCGTCGTGTGGGGCAATGCCTTGCTCAGCCTGCGCATGCACCGCGAGCTGCTCGCGATCAGCCTGGGGATGCTCGTCTCGAGCTCCCTGCTGATCGCGCTTCTCGTCAGCGCCGACGGAGCGACGGGCGCGGCCATCGGTGTCGTCGCGGGCGAGGTGGGCATGGCTGCGGTCGCCGGAGTGGTGCTCGCCCGGCGACACTCCGAGCTGCGCCCCTCCTTGAGGATCCTCCCGCTGGTCGGCCTTGCCGCGGGGGTTGCGCTCACGCCGATGCTTGCCAGCGGCATACCCGTGATCGTGCGGCTTCTGGCCTCGACGTCTCTCTACGGCGTCGTGCTGATCCTCACCCGTGCGCTTCCCCCGGAGCTTGGCGCGCTCTTGCCGGACGGTCTCGCCCGCCGCCTCCCCGGCATCCACCCAGGGGGGGCGGGTCAGTGAGTCGTGTGCTCGTCACCGGGGCAAGCGGATTCATCGGCAGTCGCGTGCTTCCCGGCTGCCTGCACGCCGGTCACGAGGTGCACGCCGTGGCGAGAGAGCTTCCACAGGGTCGCTCAGAGGTGCATTGGCACCGCGCCGACCTGCTCGACTCGGCGGCAACGGTCGCGCTCGTGCAGAGCGTGCGGCCCGATCTGCTCGTGCACCTTGCTTGGTATGCCGAGCATGGAAGCTTCTGGTCCTCGCCCGAGAACGTTCGTTGGGTGGAGGCCTCGCTCGCGCTGATCCGAGCCTTCGCCGCCGCGGGCGGTCGCCGTGCGGCGATAGCCGGCACATGCGCCGAATACGACTGGAGCGCCATCGGCCACGAGGGGCCGGAAGGACACACGCCTGCGCGCTGTGACGAGCTGCGCACGCCGTTGAATCCACGAACCCTCTACGGCGCTTCAAAGTACGCGGTGAATCTGGTTGCCGGGCGTTTTGCGCAGACCGTCGACCTGGAGCTTGCCTGCGGTCGCGTGTTCTTCCTGTATGGGCCTGGCGAACAGGCGGGACGGCTGGTCGCGGCGGTTGCGAGATCGCTGCTTGCGGGCGAGCCCACTCCAACCACCGACGGCCGTCAGATCCGAGACTTCTCGCACGTGCAGGACGTCGCCGACGGCTTCGTGGCGCTGCTTCACAGCGACGTCCAGGGTCCGGTCAACATCGCATCCGGGCAGCCTGTGACGGTGGGAGATCTCGTTGAGACGATCGCCCGCCTGGTCGGCCGTCCCGAGCTTCTCAGGCGGGGCGCCATCGCTCGTGCCGCCGGCGATCCCGAGGCGCTGCTCGCCGACGTGAGGAGGCTGGGCGAGGAGGTCGGGTTCACGCCCCGCGTCGATTTTGAGGATGGGCTCGCGGCGACGGTGGACTGGTGGCGCGAGCACTTGCGCTCCCCGGCCCACGAGTAGAGTCTCCTCCGCATGCCCCGGGTCAGCGCCGCTGTGCTCAACTACAACGGACGAGAGCTGCTCGAGGTGATCCTACCCTCGCTGGCCGCCCAGGACTACCCGGACTTCGAGATGGTGGTGGTCGACAACGGCTCCACCGACGACTCGCTCGACTACCTGCGCGAGCGCTGGCCGCAGGTGCGCCTGGTGGACGTCGGCGGGGAGAACACAGGTGTCGCCGCCGCGCTCAACCTGGCCGTGAGCTCATGCCGGGGCGAGCTGGTGGCGCTGCTCAACAACGACATCGAGCTGGACCCCCGCTGGCTCTCAGAGCTCGTGCTGTGCCTCGACCGCCATCCGCCGGCGGGGATGGTTGCCTGCAAGCTGATGCGCTATCGCCAGCGCGACGTGTTCGACGGGGCGGGCAACGTCTTCATGCGCAGCGCCACCGGCTGGCAGCGAGGACAGGGCCAGCGCGACGTCGGACAGTTCGAGGAAGAGGAGGAGGTGTTCGCCCCCACCGCCGGCGCCGCGCTCTACCGCTCTCAGGCTTTCGAGCAGGTCGGTCCCTTCGACGAGTCCCTGTGGGCCTACTTCGAGGACGTCGACTGGGGCCTGCGCGCCCAGCTGGCCGGGCTGCGCTGCTGGTATGCGCCCAAGGCCGTCGCCTTTCACATGGGCAGCCAGACCACCAAGGGGGACGCAAACCCGCTCTACTTCGAGCTTCAGCGGCGCAACACGCTGGCCCTCCTGGTCAAGGACGTGCCGGTCGCCTTCATGCTGCGCAACGCCCATCGCATCCTCTTCCATCAGGTGCTGGGCCTCCTCTATAGCGCGCGTGCCGGCAAGCTCGGCCTGCACCTGCGCGCGCTACGCTCGGCGTGGCGGGCGGCGCCAGGGTGGCGCGCCCAGCGGCGGGAGATATTGGGCGCAGGAGTTGGGCTGAGCGAGTTCAACCGGTTCGTGAGCAAGCGCAGGTAGCGGGCGATGCGGGAGCCTCGTCGATGAAGGGGGATCGCAGCGAGGGCCAGCCGCGGCTCGCCGTCGTGCTCACCAACTACAACGGACGGCAGCTGCTGGAAGAGATGCTCCCCTCGCTCGAGCGTCAGAGCTTCAGGGACTTCTCGACCGTCGTCGTGGACGACTGCTCGACAGACGATTCGGTCGCTTACCTGCGCCTGCACTGGCCGCTGGTCGACGTGATCGAGCTTCCCGTCAACGGTGGCGTCACAAAGGCGATGAACGTCGCCATCGGCGTCGCCCAAAGCGAGTTGGTGGGGCTGTTCAACAACGACATGGAACTCGCTCCGGAGTGCCTGGCCGAGCTGGTGAGCGCGATCGACGGCGATCCGGCCGCCGGCTCTGCGACGCCCAAGATGCTCGACTTCGCCGACCGTCAGAGGATCGATGGCGCCGGCGACGTGCTCAACTGGCGAGGGGGCGGGCGCCGTCGCGGACACGGAGAGCTGGACGGCGGTCAGTACGATCGGCCCGGAGAGGTGTTCGGTCCCTGCGGCGGGGCCGCGCTCTACCGCCGTGCGGCGTTGGACGTCGTCGGCGGATTCGACGAGGCGTACTTTGCCTATTACGAGGACATCGACTGGGCCTTCCGCGCGCAGCTCGCCGGGTTTCGCTGTCGCTACGTGCCGAGCGCGGTGCTCTACCACCATGGCAGTGCGACGCTGGGCCGCGGCATCACGGACTTTAACGGCTATCAGCTGTGGCGCAATCCCGTGTGGCTGATGGTCAAGTGCTTTCCAGCAGGAGTCCTGCTGCGTCACGCCCCGGAGCTGTTGCGCGGCCAGCTGGGTAACCTCTACGTGGCCGTGCGCGAGCACAAGCTGCGGGTGTGGGCTCGCGCCCTGCGCGATGCCCTGCGCGGTCTGCCGGCGGCGGCGCGCAAGCGCAGGGAGGTGCAGCGCACGCGCGTCATCACGCTCGCCCAGCTGGAGGAGGTGGCTCGTGTCGGGCAGCCGTGACGATGCGATCGGCGTCGTTCACCTCGTGTGGGCTCCGCTCGGGGTGGAGCCCTTGCGTGAGTTCCTGCGCTCCTACCACGCCCATCCCGCTGGGGCCGAGCACGAGCTTGTGATCGTCCTCAACGGCGCAGGCCCGGAGGGGCCGGCCGACGGCGCTTGCCGCGAGTCGCTGCTCGCCGAGCTGCAGGGCACGGCGCACAGGCTGATCGAGCTGGAGCGACCCGTGCTCGACCTCACCGCCTACGGCCAGGCGGCTCGCCTGATCGAGCACCGGCGCGTGTGCTTCCTGAACTCCTACAGCGTGCTCCTGGCGGACGGTTGGCTTGGGCTGCTGGCGAGCGCGCTCGACGAGCCGGGCGTGGGCATCGTGGGCGCTACCGCGAACTGGGAGAGTCAGGCAGAGTGGACGCGCGGTGGGCTGCGCAACTGGCCAATTCAGATCCTGGGCCTGCGGCAGGCGAGGCGAGGCTATCCGCGCTTTCCCAACCCCCACATCCGCACGACCGCGTTCATAGCCGAGCGGCTCTCGCTACTCGAGATGGGCTTCGAGCGGGCCGCCGACAAGCGCGACACCTACCTGCTCGAGAGCGGCTGGCGCAGCGTCACCCGTCAAGTTCAAGAGCACGATCTGCGTGTCGTCGTGGTCGGACGCGACGGTCGTGCCTACGAGGTCGACGAGTGGCCTGACAGCGCCACATTTCGCTGTGGCGGGCAGAGGAATCTGCTCGTCTCCGACAACCAGACGCGTGCATGGGAAGGCTGCTCGCCGGGCGCGCAGCGACACCTATCGCGCGACAGCTGGGGCAATCGTCATCGCTGAGTGGCAGTGCCTCGGCCAACGGTGCCGTGGGTCGTCTGAAATGATCGTCCCCCGATGAGCCTGCCGGCCCGCACCCGCGACGCTATCGCCACGCTCCTGTCCAGAGCAAGCGTCGCCCCCGCCGTCCTCAGGCTTCAGTTCCGCCGCCGGCGCCTGGCCCGGCGCTACCTGAAGGGAGAGGGTCTCGAGATCGGGGCGCTTCACTACCCGCTGTGGGTGCCCTCGGGGGTGAGGGTGCGCTACGTGGATCGCATGGACGTGGCGGACCTGCACGGCCACTATCCCGAGCTCCCGCTTGACAAGCTCGTGGCGGTGGACGTCGTCGACGACGGAGAACGGCTCTCCTCCCAGCCCGACGGCTCGGCCGACTTCGTGATCGCCAACCACTTCATCGAGCACACCGAAGACCCCCTCGAGGCGCTCGCCAACCATCTGCGCGTGCTTCGTCCCGGTGGGGTGGTCTTCATGGCGGTTCCCGACCGCCGCCGTACCTTCGACGAGCGCCGCTCGCCCACCCCGATTGAGCACATCGTCGAAGACCACCTCGAGGGACCGGCCAGGTCGCGGCGAGTGCATCAGGAGGAATGGGCGCGCCTTGTGGAGCAGACGCCCGAGAGCGAGGTGGCGGCGCGAGCAGACGAGCTCGAGCGGGAGGACTATTCGATCCACTTCCACGTCTGGGCTCCCTGGGAGTTCACGGCGCTGCTCGACTACGCCCGCAACGAGGGACGGCTTCCCTTCGCCGTCGAGGAGCTGAAGGGCAACGAGCACGAGTTCATCGCGATCCTTCGCCGCACCTGAACCGCCCGCGCGTGTAGCGCGCACAGGACGAACCGAGCGGCACGGCGCCGCGCGGCATCACGTCGCGCACAGAACGACTCCCGCGCTCACAGCGCACCGCGGCGCAGCATCAACGAGCGCCACAGCGTGATCGAGCGGTCGATCGCCTCGCTCGGCGGTTGCGCATGTCGCTCGCGCCCGCGCCCGGCGCGCCATCCCTCGGCGCGCCCGCCCAGGGCCTGCATGTCGCGACACGCGAGCAGGTCCAGGGCCAGGACGACCGTCTCGGTGAACAGGGCACGCGCGGCGGCGCGGGAGCGCAGCACGCCGTAACGGCGCAAGAGGTAGGCGCGGCTGAACCCCGCCAGGCGACGCTGCTCGCGCGAGCGGCGTCCGTACGTGGCCGAGCCGAGATGAACGCCGCAGGCCTCGCCCGCCCCGGCTGCGCCCCAGCCGGCGGTGCGCAGGCGCAGGGCGAGGTCGAGGATCTCCATGTAGGCGACGATCGTCTGGTCCAGCCCTCCCACCTGCTCCCACGCGCGCCGCCTGTAGGCACCGGCGGTTCCCTCCGGGCCGGTCAGGACGGGCAGGCGATCGTCGTGTGCGCGCGCGGCCGGATGGCCCTGCAGGCGGGCGAAGCCGGCGAGCGTGGCGTCGGCGGTGACCCCGAAGCTGTCGATCGTGGCCTCGTCTGCTCTGAACAGGAGGGCCGCCACCGAGCCGACCTCGGGGTCGAGCGCCATCGGCGCGACGAGCCGCTCGATGCAGTCGGGGCGCAGCTGCACGTCGTTGTTCAGCAGTACGACGTACTCGCCTCGGCCACCCCGCGGTTGACGGCCCGCGTATAGCCGTGATTGGCTGCGAGCTCGATCGCCGTGACCTCGGGCCAGTCGCGGCGAAGCAGCGCGGATGTGCCGTCGGTCGATCCGTCGTCCACCACGATCGCGCGGTGGGGAGCGCTCTGGCGGCGTAGCTGCTCGAGGCAGCCGTTCGTAAGCGCATAGTGGTTGTAGGCCGGGATGACTACGTCGATCGAAGGGCGCATGGCGGGTCATCGTAGTGTCACCGCGGCCGGCTCCGAGCGCGGGCACGCTAGCCTGTCGCGGTCTTGGCGGCGAGCGCAATGCACGTAGGCCTCAACCTGATCTTCCTTGTGCCCGGCGAGACGGGCGGGATGGAGGTGGCCGCGCGCGAGCTGATCCCGAAGCTGGTCGAGGCGGCGCCGCGCGGGACGCGCTTCACCGCGTTCGTAAACCGCGAGGCAGCCGCCGCCAAAGACGGGCCGTGGGGGGAGCTGCTACCCGCCGTGACTGTGCCCGTCGAGGCGCGCAACCGAGTGCAGTGGGTGCGCGGTGAGCAGACGCTGCTGCCGCGGCTGGCGGCACGCGAGCGAGTGGATCTCGTGCACAGCCTTGCAAGCACGGCGCCCGCGTGGGGCGGCTTCCGGCGTGTGGTGACCGTCCACGACCTGATCTACAGGCGCTTTCCAGAGGCCCACGCGGGCATCCGCGACCTCGGCATGCGCCTGCTGGTGCCGCTTGCGGTGCGCCGCTCCCACCGCGTGATCGTGGACTCGCAGAGCACGCGCGAGGACCTCGTCGAGCTGCTCGGGACGCCGGGCGAGCGCATCGACGTGGTACCGCTCGGCGTGGGGACGGTGCGCCGATGCGAGCCGGTGCCCGAGCACGAGCTGCGCGAGCGACTCGGCCTCGACGAGCGTCGCGTCGCGCTCAGCCTGTCGGCCAAGCGCCCCCACAAGAACCTGCTCGCGCTGATCGGCGCGCTGGGGGGCATCCCTGTTGAGCGCCGGCCCCTGCTCGTGCTGCCCGGCTACCCCACGGCGCATGAGGCACAGCTGCGCGAGCGTGCGCGCAGCGCGGGCGTCGAGGGGGACGTGCGCTTTCTCGGGTGGCTCTCGGGCGAGGAGTTCGAGGGGCTGTGGCAGGTGGCCGAGGCATTCGTCTACCCCTCGCTGTACGAGGGCTTTGGTCTGCCGGTGCTGGAGGCGATGGCGCGCGGGGTGGCGGTCGCCTGCTCGAATGCCTCCTCGCTACCGGAGGTGGCGGGCGAGGCGGCGCTCATGTTCGACCCAAGCGACGAGCGGGCGATCACGAGCGCGTTGGAGCGCCTGCTATCCGACCCGGCCGAGGCCGAGCGCCTGCGCACGCGAGGCAGGGAGCGCGCACGCGAGTTCACGTGGGAGCGGACCGCGCGACTTACGCTGGAGAGCTACGGGCGCGCGGGCGTGTAGCTCTGAAGCACCGCCTGCAGCGAGCTCTCCAGCGAAAGCCGGTCGGCGTTCTCGGCAAACCAGCGTGCGGTGGTGTCGCGCATCGGAAAGCCCGCTTCATGCACGCGGACGATCGCGTCGGCGATCGCGAGGGGATCGGCGCTCGGGGCCACAACGCCGTTGACGCCGTCCTCGATCAGCTCGACCGCGGCGTTGTCGGGCGCGGAGACCACGACCGCGGGGGTGGCGTGGGCGCAGGCCTCGACGACGACCATCCCGTAGCCCTCGCGCTCGGAGGGCAGGAGCACGCACAGGGCGAGACGCATGTCGGCGTCGACCACGTCTCCGTCGGC
>Ga0210409_10008999_pt1 | contig 10119 bp, 9 predicted proteins | sample IncBWH17MmetaG_FD_161649 | JGI IMG/M metagenome (GOLD analysis project Ga0210409, IMG submission 161649) | Forest soil microbial communities from Barre Woods Harvard Forest LTER site, Petersham, Massachusetts, United States - Inc-BW-H-17-M | ecosystem: Environmental > Terrestrial > Soil >...
GTGCCCATCGGACCCATGTCGGCTTCCTCGATCGAATAGCCGAATGCGGCGGCGTAGAACTTTGCGGCGGCCGCGGGGTCGCTCGTGTGCAGCTCCTCCCAGCAGAACGCGCCGACCGGAGGCCTCTCGGGCTCGGCAGGATAAGGTGAATTGCTCTTGTAGATTGCGAACGCCGCCCCTTGTGGATCCGTCACCGGCGCAAAGCGCCCGACGTTCGGAATGTCCATGGGCGCCATCAGCGTCTTGCCGCCGAGTTCCTTGATCTTGGCCGCCGACGCATCGACATTGTCGACGCCGATGTACGGAAGCCAGTGCGGCGGCACGTTCGCTGGCGCCATTGACTTCGTGATTCCTGCGAAGTCTTTCCCGTCCTGTTGGCAAAGCGTGTAGGGCTCACCGGGGCCCATGGGGACGTCCTTCGTCTCCCAGCCCAAGAGCTGCTTGTAGAACTTCGCCGCCTTGGGGCGATCACCGGTGTGAAGCTCGTGCCAAACGAAGCGTCCGATGTTCGTTGCAGGCATGATGTCCTCCGTTATGAGAGTTGAGACTCTTCCCTCTACAACCAGGTCGGCCAAAAAGAAATGCGCGGCGGTGTCCCAAATCACGGCTGACCCCGGTGGGAACGCTAGAGGCCGTGGGCCGCGGCGAGGAGCTCGGTCCAGATCGGCCTGCCGGTCGGATCGTCATGCGTTGCGGCTTCAGTGCGCCGCCGGCGCTTTCCGGCATGCGGCGGCCTCGCGGCGAAGATCGTCGATCGAGACCTGCTTCATCGGGCTCCAGGTTTCGCCTCCGAGCAAGAACCCATCCGTCGCACTGTCGAGCGGCAGATTGCGCTCGATGGGAAATGCGAAATTGTGCTCCTCGATGAGGCGATTCAGTGCCTCCAGGCCGCGGATCACGTGAGTCGGCACCGCATCCAGCGATTCTCGCTCAGAGAGCGCCAGCTCGTTAATCAGGGATTGGTGGAGGTCCTCGATTTTCCTCAGGCGCACAGCGAAGCGAGGTGGGCCCGCGACCGCCGCGCCTATTCGCTGCTCGAGGCTCAAAGTGAAGTTCCGCGGCGGAGAAAACGTGTCTGCGTCTGCGCGGGCTGAGATCCGAGGGGCTTCGGCGGGGCGCGTCGGAGGCACCGGGGTCGAGCGCTGCTCTTCCCGAGGCGCCGGCGGGCCCATGGATCCCCCGTCGGTTCCAAGGCTTCGAACGACCGCCTTCGTAGACGCGCCAGGCAATCTCTCCGCGAGCGCCTGCTCAAGGCGCGAAACGAACGTGGCGAACTGAAGCTGTAGCCCGGCCAGCGGCTTGGGGTCAGAAACGATCGCTGCGATACGCCGGCGGTACGCGTCCGTGCTTTCGCCCGCCTGCGGAGCGAAGTCGAGCACACGGCCAAGGACCGAGACCAGCGCGGTGGGCTCGTCCAATTCGTGCTCCATCGCAAAGCGGGCTTCGATCTCGAAGTTGAAGCCTGCTTCCTCGTGCTCGACGCAGAGGCGAAGCTGCCGGCAGCCTTCGCTCGCCACGAGCGCGTGGTCGATGAAGGCAACCATCAAGTCCGGCAAGTCGTGCGGTTGACTGCGCGAGTCCTCGAACACCATGACCCCGTCGACGACCAGGAAACGCGCGTTGTCGATGCCCAGGGTATCGAGCGTGGTCCGCACTTGATGAAGGAATGTCGCCGCCTCCATGCGCGTCCGCACGCGATGCGTGGCGAGATTCACGTTTGCGCCAAGGAGCGAGCGGCATGAATCCCAGATCGTAGGCGAACGCTCGACGATGTCGTCCGGTAGATCGATCTCGAGGCTTGCGGCGAAGCGCACGCGGCGATCTTACGTGGCGTTGACGCGCCTTGCGCGATCAGGATAGAGAAAACAAGCTGTTCAAGGAGGGTTGCGTCATGAAAGAGAGCATCGGATGGTCGCTGGTCGCTGCACTCGGGTGCGCGCTCGTCGCAGGGGCCTGCGGTGGCGAAGCCCCGCCCCCCGCCGCGACCCCGGCTACGGCGAGCGCGGCTCCCGCCGCGGCGGCGCCGGATAGCGATGGTGACGGGATTCCCGACAACGTGGACAAGTGCCCCAGCGCGAAAGAAGACGGACTGCCGCCCGATCCGAAAGACGGTTGCCCGAAGCAGTAGGGCCGCGAGCTGTCCTCGACTTCGGCAAGCGCCCCCCGCAGTGATATTATTGCCGTTCGCTCTTGGGGGGCGCATTGCCGTCGACACTGACCATCGGAGCCATCCTGCGCGCCATGTGGGACCAATCCGCGGACCCCATGTACGTGAAGGACTTGCAGGGTCGATACATCCTCATCAACGAGGCGGGGGCTCGCATCATCGGTCGCAACCCGTCCGAGGTCATCGGAAAGGACGACTCGGAGCTGTTCCCCCCGGAGACTGCTCTCGAGTTCATGGCGAATGATCGAGCGGTCATCGCCAGCGGTCGTACAGCCAGCTACGAGGACTCGGGCACGTCGGGCGGCGTGACTCGCCATTACCTGACCACAAAGACGCTTTACCGTGACGACGAAGGCAAGGTGGTGGCGATCGTCGGAATGTCGCGCGACATCACCGAGCATAGGCGCGCCGAGGAGCTCCTGCGAAAGGATCTGCAGGAAAGGCTCGTCGAGGCCGATCGGCTCGCCTCCGTGGGCACCCTTGCGGCCGGCGTGGCGCACGAAATCAACAACCCACTCGCATTCGTCATCGCCAACCTCGATCCACTCGATCGGAAGCTCGCATCGCTCGAACGAGCGCTCGAGTTCCTGGGGGACGAGGGGCAGACGTTGGACCCGGGCGCGCAGGCGCTGGTCACCGAAGCGCGTACGAACGCCGAGGAAGCTCGAGAAATGTTGCGAATCGCGCATGAGGGCACCGAGCGGATCCGCCAAGTCGTCAGCGACCTACGGACGTTTTCACGAGAGGACGCAGAGCACCGAGCGCTCATCGACGTGCGCTGGATTCTGGATTCGGCGATCAACCTCGCAAAAAATGAAATCACGCGGAGAGCCCGGTTGATTCGCGACTACGCGGACGTGCCGCCGATTGAAGCCAACGCGGCGCGGCTTGGCCAAGTCTTCTTGAACCTCCTCGTCAACGCGTCCCAGGCGATCCCGGAGGGCGACGTCGAGGGCAACGAAGTGCGGATTCGCACCGGGAGTCATGCAGACGGGCGCCTGCTGGTCGAGATTTCCGATACCGGCGCCGGCATTCCCGACGATATCGCGCGACATATCTTCGAGCCGTTTTTTACGACCAAGAGCTCGGGCACCGGAATGGGATTGGGGCTGTGGATTTGCCACAGCATCGTGACGAGCATGGGGGGCGAAATCAATGTCGATTCGGTCGTCGGTCGCGGGACGACGTTTCGTCTCGCGCTGCCGAGCGGCCGGGCGTGACTGCGCAAAGGAAGCGGACCGTCACTCTCCGACCCATGCGTAATAGCGGTACCCGACGTCCGTGCGATCCGGCGTCGAGCTCGTCCCCAAGCGTTCCAAGGCGAACTCGTTTCGAGGTGGCCGAACGGAGCGCCCTCGGGGTGCCACACGCCATTGAGGTCGAGCGAGAGCGGCACGGAGTGCGGCCACGTCCGAGGCCGTCAGCGCGATGCCGTCTCTGATCTTGCTCGCGATACCGTCGCCCAGATCGAGCTCGCTGTCGCACAATTCGTGCAGCCGCTCGTATTCGGCCATCGTGAGCCCGACCCGCGAGCCTCCTTCCTCCTCGGAGCGCAAGTCCTTGTGCGTTCGCAGTCCGGCGACCATTTCAGCGTATCGCGGCGCGATGATGCCGCTGAAGACCTTTGCACTCGCGCCGCTTCCATATGAGCCGAACACGACTCGGTGGCAAGACAGGTGTTGGTCTCGTGTTTCTTCCAAGAGACTGACGAGCGCAAGGTACAAGGAGGCCGAATACGCGTTGCCGATATCGCGAGCCAATGTGAGCGAGGGCGCGACTTTGGCGGCGAAAGCGTCGCGAAACAACTGCGACCTTGCGAGGCTGCGCTCGAAGTCTTTTCGCGCGAGGTCCGTCGGCACCTCGCGCTCGAGCGTGCTTCGCGCCGCGGGGTCGTCCAGCCAGAGCCGTCCGAACATCCGCAGCGCCGCATACTCCGCCATGCGCGGGAAAGGCACGTGAAACAGAAAATGCGCCGCAGCGTCGTAGATGCCTCCGGCGCCGCGCGCTCGCTCGACACGGCCAACGTAGTCCGAGAGCGCGCCTTCCATGCAGTCGAGGTACACATCGATCGAGTACTTGCCGTCGACCACGGCGGCGGCGCTCCAATTGGGTCGAAAAAAATCGCGCTCATCGCGCGTCACGGTTCCGACGAGCCTTGGTTCGAGGACGAGAATCCGAGGGTCGGCGCACACGAGCAGCGCGACCGCTCCTGCGCCCTGGGTATACTCGCCGGCCGTGCGAAGCGGGTACTTCGAGATGTCGCTCGCGAGGACGAGCGCGTAGGGCTTGGTGCTCTCGCCCGACCGGATTCGCGCCACGGCGGCCTCGAGCGCGTACGTCGCGCCGACGCATGCAAACTGAACCTGCGGCGTCCCGACGTGCGCGAGGCTCACACCGTAATGGCGCTCGAGCATGCCGAGAATGTACGCCGCGACCGACTTGGACTGGTCGACGGTCGTTTCGGTTCCGACAGCTAGGTAGTCGATGTCCCTCGGATCGATGTGCGCAGCGTCGATGGCGCGTTTCGCGGCCATGGCCGCCAGCGTCGCGCAGTCTTCGTGGGCGTCTACGACGGCCATCTTTCGGACACCGATGCCGTCGGTCACTTTGCCGATGAGCTTTGCTATGTCGCCTCCGGCCAGCGCCGGCGCCCGAGCTCGCGCCCATTCCCCCGTCAAGTCCACGAACAACTTCGGTACGTACACTCCGATCGCATCGACTCCTACGGGGGTGTCCATCGGCGAAATCTATAAGCGAAGCTCGCGAGCGGCGAGGAACGTGTTCGAGGGAAAAACAGCGTGCGACCGCTGCTCGCGCGGCGTGCGCCGCGTTACAGATAGCGGACCTTCCATAGCCCGAGAAGCGTTTCTTTTGTCCCATCCGCGCAGCAGGCGCGGCGCGGCTACTCGCGGCGAACGTTTGCGTAGCAAGCGGTTGTCGTGGCGCGCGTTCGTATGTAGGAGGGCACCATGAAGTTGAAGTCGGTCGGTACTCTCGCTTGTCTCATTTCTATCTTCCTCTTGGGTGAATCCTGCAGCAGCGGCAGTGGTAACGGCGGCAACAACGGGAACTCGAATGGAGGTTCCGCAGGCGGGTCGAGCGGAACGTTCTCCAGTGGGGGATCGGGCGTCTCCGGTTCCGGCGGCGGATCCGGATCGGTCGGCGGATCGGGCGGCTCCAACGGCTCGGGCGGCTCCACTGGGTCCAGCGGCTCAACCGGTTCCAAAGGTTCGAGCGGGTCGAGCGGCATGACCGGCTCCTCGTCTGGAACCGGTTCCTCGGGAAGCGGTTCCTCGGGAACAGGATCGACATCCTCCGGGAGCAGCACGGGCTCGTCGAGCTCCGCAAACCCCGGCGACTCGGGCGTGACGATCCAGCCGGACGGAAGCATCAGCGCGCCGCCCGACGTCGCCGGCTGTGCGCCGACAGTAAAGCTCTACAAGACGGCGGACGACATGACCGCGCCCGGGCCATGGCCTGTCGGCGTGAAGACCGTTCAGCTTCTGCTCGACGGTGTGATGGCGAACGTCGAAGTTTGGTATCCGTCGCCGCTCGGAAGCAACGTCGGCAAATCACAAGCCACCTGGGATCTCCGAGACTGGTTGCCCAGCGGAATGGGCAGCATGATCCCCGACTCGGCGAACCACATCGTCGTTTGCGATGGGTCCAACAATAGCGCCCCCTGCTATCGAGACCTGCCCATCGACACGACGCATGGCCCGTATCCCGCGGTCATCTTCATCCATGGCACCGGCTCGTTCCGGCTTGCGAGCGGCAGTGCGATGAGCGAGTGGGCAAGCCGCGGGTTCGTTGCCGTCGCTGCGGATCACCCGGGTTTGTTCCTCACCGATTTCCTCGCATCCGGCTCCTGCCAGGGCGGCGGTACCGGCACGACGCAAACGGCCGGTTCGCTGAACGCTCAGGACGTCACGGACGAAATCAATGCACTCACGAGCAACTCGAGCGGGCCTTTTGCCTTCCTCGGCAACTCGGTAGACATGTCCCGAATCGGCATCAGCGGTCACAGCCAAGGTGCATCGGGCGCCGCCACGGCGGCGAGCCAGCCCAACGTGCAGGTCGACATGCCCCTCGCCGACGGCGGTGGGACGGTGCCCCGTGGCAGCTCCCTCAAATCAGCCCTGTTCATGGGCGGGATGAACGACAGCGTCGTGGCGTATTCCAGCGACACGAGCGCCTATATGGGAACGACCGCTTCGATTAAGCGCGTCATCGGCATCACCGGCGGCAATCACCTGGATGTGACGGACCTTTGTACCCAGACGAACTCGATGGGACAGACCGGCATTCAGATCGCGGACATGTACATGGTCTGCGGCAGTAACGCCTCCCTCGTGCTCCTCAACTCGCTGGCCCAATGCGGCAACGTCACGCCCGTCGCAGCCGGGCCGGAGATCGTGAACTACGCTACAAGCGCCGCCCTCGAGGAGACGCTCCACTGCGTCGACCGCAGCGCCGCATTCAGCATGCTGCAAACGCAGTTCTCTCAGGTCGGCGACTTCCAGCACACGCCTTAGGAGTCGATGCGGGCTCGGACTTCTCCGCGAGCTTGGTAGAGGTCCCAAAACTTGTTCGCGATGGTCGATGCCTCGATGGTCGCCGACCCGCTGTCCCAGCGAGTGCCCTTGACGATGCCGGCGACCATGACTTCCCCGACGTAGACACCGTCGCTCTTCAGGCGCTGCGCGAGCAGGCCGACTAGCTTGTGCTTCGCTGCATTGCCGAGCGCGAGGCCCATGGCCTTTGCAACGACGGCGTACTGGTCGATCTGCGGGCTGTTCTCTCCGAATGCGCCATTGGTGACCAGAACGGCTCCGTCTTTCGCTTTCACGAGGTCGGGCAGCGCTTCCTGAACCGCGGCCAGGAGCCCTACAACGGCGACGTCGAAGATGCCATGGAGCGCTGCCACGTCGGCTGTGACAAGGTCCGCGGCTTCGCCGCCGCCGTACGCATTCCAGTGAAGAACGGTTAGGGGTCCGCCCGCCCCGCGCGCCTTGCGGACAGCCTCGCGGATCGATGTGGGATCGCCGGCGTCGGCCGAGAACGCGGCGGCGTCGATGCCTTTCGCCCTCAGGGCCTTGACCCCGGCGGCGAGCCTCTCATCGCTTCGCGCCACGAGTCCGACCGAAAAGCCGGACGAGCCGAATTTCTCGGCCACTGCGTTCGAGATTCCCGGCCCAAACCCGACGACAAGGATGGTCTTTCCCACATGCCCTCCGATGATGTGAGGAGTGCTTCCGTTGCCGCACGTCGAGACCGTGCACGTCAAGCTGTTCGATCGAAAAGCGCCTGACAGTCAGCGCGGAGGAGCGCCACGCTCGAGCTCCCTTATGTGTATGCTTCAGGTAGGGAGGCGATGAGCGGGAAAAGCGTTTTCGCGTGCATCGGCGGCACTGGTGCGACCGCGATCGCGATGTGCCTGCTTCTCGGCTGCAACCTGGGAACGTCGGGTCAATCCGACGCACCAGACAGCGGGGCGGCGAAAGCGGACGGCGGGGCGGACGATGCGAACGACGGTATCCAGACCTTGACTGACCCGGCGGCCGCCGCGGCTGCGTGCAAGCACTACTACGCCGCGCAATACCAGAGATGCGGTGGGCCGGTTCTGCCTACAAGCGAACAGACTCGCAGCGAGGGACGGTTCGTACAGGTCTGTCTGAACGACATGGTACTGCCGGGCAGCGGCATGTCGCCCGATAGCGTCGAAGCATGCGCGTCTGCGCTCGACGCGTCCCCTTGCGAGTTGCCGGATGGCCTGCCGATGGAGTGCAACTTCCACGGATCGCGAGCATCCGGAGTCCCGTGCAACCGAGGCGTGCAATGCCAGAGCGGCCAATGCACGGGAACGGCCGCCATCAGTCCCGGAGGTCCGATCGGTCCGAGCACATGCGGCACCTGCGCGCCCTTCGTGGCCCTCGGTCAGGTCTGTGCGCACGGGGACGGCGGGGGCGGATGCGCCGTCGGCCAAATCTGCATGGTGCAACCCGGCACGCAGACCTCCAGCCAACCGAGCTACACGTGCGTCGGGATCAAACAAGGCGATGTCGGAAGCACCTGCGACGACATCTCGACGACTTGCAAAATCGGCCTCTATTGCTCCGCTCAAACTGGTCAGTGCGCAACGCTCGGTGATGCCGGGGCCCCGTGCGGGCAGGGTGCTTCGCCGCCGGGCGCTCCCGGAGGTTGCGTGGCGCCGCTTGCTTGCGTGGGCGTTTCGGGAATGACCTATTGCAGCTCGGGGATGACCGGCGCCTTCTGCCTGAGCGACTTCGATTGCTCCTCGGGCCTGGGCTGCGCTCCCGGGCCGTGCTCGAAAACCGTGGCGCACGTCGGTTGCTCGGCGACCGGAACGTGCCAGCCAGTACAATGGGTCTCGCCCGGCCAAGCGTGCGACGGCTATCGCACGCGGTGTATCACGGGTGCCTGCGGCTCAGGCTCCGGGGTCGGCCCTCCGCAGCTCGCCCCCACTTCCGACGGCGGCCAGCCGATGGGCACATGCCCCACGATCGCCTCCGACGGACAACCGTGCAACTCCCCGTGTGACACATTCGCGGGGTGTTTCACCGCCAGCGGCAAGGCTGGCATGCCTGGAGTCGCCGGCACGTGCACGCTCCTGGACAGCGTCGTTTGTAAGTGACCAGCTCGAATCGCCACTTGTGTGGCGGAACTGCTCTGCCGACCTCGAAGAGCTCCGCGCGAGTGTGGCGCCTTACCGCAACCGAAGCGCCACGATGGATCCCAGTGATGTCCTTCGGAGGCGCAAGGTTCGTGCGCTGGGAAGTCAGAGATGTGATCACCTCGAATGAAGGAGAATCGGCGAATAGGACAGTTCCGTACTCAGAGCCGGCGGCGGCAATGCCCCTGCCTTGACCATCTCGGGGACGACCTCTTCCGTGAGACTCGACGCGCAGTCCTTCGTCAACGAGGCCCTGTCCGTTCGCGTGTTCGCCGACCAGACCACTTTGGCCGCGCGCAAATCCCATAATGAGGTCTCGAACCTGACGGCGCCCGCGTTGGCGATGCGGTCCGGACCATACGCCGCGCCCCAACCGGGCCTCTGCAGTACGCCCCAATACTCCGGCGCCCCCTCGGCCTCAACGGTCGTGTTTTTCTTCAACACCCTTAGGTTCGACACGAGCGCGCCGTCGACGGCCGCTTCTTGAAGAGCGGCACGGGCTTCTTTCCCGCTCGGGAGCATGCCCGGAAACAGCTTATAGGACGGCGTCGCGCGTACGCCGTGCGTAGTGAGTGCGGTCACGAAAGCATCTTCCAGTGCGCGACGATTTGTTTCGTCGAGTCCGACGCCGAAAACAACGAGGGTTTTTGGCGGCGCTCCGGCATGGGTTGCACCCCGCCCCGCATCGTTCACCTTCGTCGTCGTGCTGCAGGCCATAGAAGACATTGCGAGAGCGACCAGGCAAACCGTCTCACTCCAACGGAAGTGCGACTGTACAGGCATGGCTCCTCCTACGGAGCTCGTCGCACACCGACGTGCGCTGCAAGCTCAGTGCAAAGGTCAGTTGTTATCGCAGCCTAAAAGCTTGAGTCCCTGTTACCGGCGCGGACGAGCGCGGGTGCGATCGTGCGAACCGCACAGCCGGGAGATGGTCATTCGACCTCAACCGCTCGTCCTTCTTACGAATGCATCCTCCAAGTGCGCCGAACGTCACCGGATCGATCACCGGCACCGATGGTTTTGCGGAGCTGCGTGTAATTATTCGCTCTCCCTTCGGGCGCCGGGCGGGAGGCGCGGGCGCGGGGCGCCGGGCGCGAGGCGCGGGCGCGGGGCGCGGGGCGCGGGGCGCGGGGCGCCGGGCGCGAGGCGCCGGGCGCCGGGCGCCGGGCGCGGTGCGCGGGGCGCGGGCGCGGGGGCGGGCGCGGTGCGCGCAAGGGTGGAGCGCGAGGTGCGATGCGCAAGAGCGCCTTGGACCGAT
>Ga0210409_10009000_pt1 | contig 10119 bp, 8 predicted proteins | sample IncBWH17MmetaG_FD_161649 | JGI IMG/M metagenome (GOLD analysis project Ga0210409, IMG submission 161649) | Forest soil microbial communities from Barre Woods Harvard Forest LTER site, Petersham, Massachusetts, United States - Inc-BW-H-17-M | ecosystem: Environmental > Terrestrial > Soil >...
CATTTCGCCTTTTAAGCACGCTCCATAACTGCGGTAATTCATCCAGGCTTGTCTTCCGGAGGAATTTTCCCACAGCCGGAAGGATGCGCGGATCCTTTCGAAGCTTAAAACGGCACTCCCACTCGGCACGAATTTCGGCCGATTCAGAGAGGACGCTCGTCAGCGCCGACTCCGCGTCAGGGCACATCGTGCGAAGTTTAGTGATCGAGATTCCGCGGCCCTTCTCGCCTTCGCGCTCCTGGCTGTACAAAACCGATCCCCGGCTGACGAACTTGATCCAGACGGCGGCCGTTGCCAGGACAGGCAGAGCGAGCAGGCCCAGGATCAGCGCGCCGGCGATATCGATAGCGCGCTTGGTCCAACAGTTGTAGGGAATCAAGAGGTCCTGCCGCATCTCCAAGCCCGGCATGCCGCCAATGTCCCGCGCGGAAGCCCACAGGCTCGCGAGTCCGAACAGGTTGGGGATCAGGATCACGTGAGTGAAGGCCGCACCCCAGTCATCCAGCATCCAAACCAGGTCCTCCCGGGCCATTCCGGTCGCGGCAACCAGCGCGTGGCGCACCTTTATGGATTTCGCAAGCGCGCCTGCCAGTGCGAGACGGCCGTAGATGGGCACTCCTTCGCATTCACCCTGGCCTTGAGGATCATCATCAAAGCAGGCCAACGGCTTAAAGCCGATCTCCGGGTGTTGTCGAAGACACTCGATCAAGGCCGCGCCGGCGCGGCCCGCACCCAAGACGATAACCGGCACGCCCCACCAATGTCTTTTCGCAAACAGCCTGCGGACGGCGGAGCGCGCGAGCGGCACGGCTGCCGCGGTCAAGCTACCTGAGAGGACTAGCAAACCTCCATGAATCCGGGGGTGTTGCAGGAAGAACAGGGATGCCGCCAGCAGCAAGCACACAAATCCAGTGCCGAGCACCGCGCGCCGCAGTTCCTCGACAATACTTATCCCTCCTCCCATGTACAAACCGAGAGCTTCATAGGTCAATACCAATAGTCCAAGCGACTCCAAGAAACCCAGGAAATTGGGGAAGCCGGCGCCCGGATGAGGCCAATGCAACATGCCCATCGCCAGAATGCGGGCGGTGAAGATGGCGCAAAGGTCGGTGGCTAAGAGTGCGCACGCGGTGGCTCGCGGCCGCGCTCGCTGCACAACCGCTGCCTGAGCAATCTCTGCCGGTTGCAACGCCTGTCCCGAGAATGAGGTCTGAGTCCCCATCAAGCCGCCCCTATTGGATTCCACCCGAATTTGCGGAAGAACCGAATCGCCCCCAGTACCTGCTCGCGGCAGGCGCGGCTGAACGGCCGGCGCACGCCCCGACGGCGTTGCGAATGAATGGCCCAGGCGTCAGGAACGCGATACACGCTCCAGCCTGCCTGCCGCATGCGGCAGCACCAGTCGAGGTCTTCCCAGTACAGGAAATAGCTTTCGTCGAGTCCGCCCACAGCCTCGATCGCCGCGCGGCGAGCCACCAGCAAGGCCCCCGTGACCCAATCCACTTCAGCGGCGCCGCGCCGCTCGCCGTCCATCAAGTAACGAGGGACGGGCCGACTCTTCCATACCGCATCCACACGCAAGGCGCGCAACGCCAGCGCGGCGGGTGTGGGTACGCGGCGGCAGTTCGGTTGAAACGTGCCGTCATCATTGAAGAGTTGCGGCGCAGCGATGCCGGCACGCGGATGCCCGTCCATGAAGCCTACCAGCCCGTCCAACAAACCGGGAATAGCCGTCACATCCGGATTAAGCAGTAGGGCGTAGCGGCCTCGCCGGAGCGCACGCAGGCCCGCGTTGGCATTGGCGGCGAAACCCAAAGGCGCCCGGTTGCGGTGGATGACGACCTGCGGATACCGCGCCGCTACCCAATCCGCAGTCCCGTCGGCACAAGCATTGTCGATTAGCGCAACTTCGAAAGTCGCACGATCCGGCAGGGAATATAGCGATGCGAAACAGTTTTCGATTACCGGACGGTGATTGTGGTTCACAATGACAACGGATAGATCTACCGCCGTCACGCCGTTCTGATGCATTCGATGAATCCACGGGCAAAGTTTTCCAGTTCATACCGGCGGGCGAAGGAACGGGCAGCATTGGTTCGCATCCGGAGGCGCGCCGGAGCCGGCGTGGCGAGCCAGCGCTCGAACAGCCCAGTGATTCCCGCTACGTCCGGTGTCGCCGCGAGGCCCGCGCCATCCGACTCGATCTCGCGCCAGATATTTACCTGGTTGGAAACCAGCACCGGCACGCCACAAGCCATGGCTTCCACCACGCTGATGCCGAAATTCTCGGTGTGCGAGGGAAGCGCCAGCACATCGGCAGCGCCCAACGCGCCTTGTTTGACGGACCCGTACAGCGGACCGGTCCAGACCACCCGGTTGCCGACACCCAGTCTTGCGACAAGACGTTCCAGTTCGGCCCTCCAGCCGCATTCGTCGGGACCTGCCATTACGAGCCGAAGCAGCGGGTCCTTGGATGTCACGCAGGCGAACGCTCGAATCAGCAGATCGCAGCCCTTTTTCGGATGGAGGCGGGCCAGAAACAAGGCCACGCGCTTGCCGGCCAGCTGCGGGAACAATGCATAGAATTCCCGCTTCTGGGCCGCGAGGTCGCCTTCGGGCCGTGCGATACCCAAACCCACTACGCGCTCGCGACAGGAATAAGGCCAAAATGTCCGGCGCGCCCGCAGGCGCTCTTCTGCGCAGGTGAACAGCACTGCCTTGGCATCCCGGAGCACGCGGCGTTCCGCGGCGAGCCAGCACGCGGCTTTCTGGAGATGCTTCCTCGGGTAAGCGCGCTTGAAGTACGGATCGAGCATGCCGTGAGCGAAGACGAAATACGGAACTTTGTGTCCGCGGAGCCCGCGCCACACGCCCGCGCTGGTATAACGCCAGAGGCCGTGAATCACGATGGCATCGTATTTCGACGCGTGTTGGGCAATCCATTTGTGGAGGCGCGGACTATAGAGATACCGGGTATGGGAGGGCCCCGAGCAATGGACCGTTCCCGGCCAGCCGGCGATCCAGTCCGTCTGCGGCCGGCGCAACGTGACCAGCTCTACACCGTGGCCCAGACGATCGAGCGCGATTGCGAGCTGCCGCGCGGCTTCCACGCTCCCTCCCAACGCCGGATCGATATTGCCCACACATTGCAAAATGTTCATTGGGGTTTACGGAGCAGATACATGTCCTGTCTGCCATTGCCCAGGGCGCCTCGCGGCTTCGACAGCGCGAGTGTGAAGCTTTCGGCCAGGCGCCCGCGGACGTACGACTCGGGATGATAGATGCTGCACAAATTCGTCCCGGCGGCGTGCTGGTACCGGGTCACCATGCCTCCGCCGCGATACAAATTGCGTTCGGTATCGTTCAGCTTGGGCAGGAACTCGTCGCCTTGAGCCGTAATCAGAAGATATCCGCCAGGCCGCAGAACTCTCCGCAGTTCGTTCATCCACGGTCTTTGCAGATCTTCTGGTATATGGGTGAAAACCGACAGTGCATAAGCAAACTCAAATTGTTGATCGGCGTAATCAAGTCGCGGCTCTAGAGTGTTTGACTGAAATTTTGCAAGGGGCAGGTTGTGGCGGCACCATTCCACGGCGTCAGGATTGTAGTCGGTGCCATACAGACCGCCGGGCGTGATGGAACGCCAGCGGCGAATTACGCGCCCGCACCCGCAGCCAAAATCGAGGACGGAGCCAAAGTCATTGGGCGAGACACCGGCTTCGCGCAGAATCCCACAGATGCTCTCCGCCGCCAGCCGGCCGCCTTCGGTATACCAAGTTGGGTCAGCCGATCCTGTCGCCAGAACGATGAGCCTGGGTGGAGGGATGGGAAACCCATCGGGCGATTCGACGCGACGCCCGCGGCGCACGAGACCGCGCCAGAATTCCCGAATCCGAAAAGCCGGGAGCGCCAGTCCGAGACCAAGTAAGATTCTCTTGATCCGGGCCATCATCACGGAAATTCATGCCGCCGTTCCCGATCGAGCAGGCACACGATCACCGCAGCTAGCGCGACATCCAAACGCGCCAGGCCCGCGAACGGGCTAAACAGGAGGTGCCACATGGCGCGCAGCAGGCAGAAGGCGAACAACACCGAGAACACGTCGGCGGAGCGATAGAATACACACCAGCCGAATCCATGGGCGAGCTTCCAGCCAAAGTAGAGGAAGAATGCGGTGCCAAAGATGCCGGCTTCAAACCAGGCCTGCAGGACCTGGGAGTGGGGCGAAAAGGTGGAGATGTCGGTTCGCTGGCCGCGATAGCGAATGCCTGTATGTTCGGCAAAGATGGAATCGTAGCGAGACTGAAGGTCGGAATTGTTGGCTTGTGATCCATTGCCCAGCCAAGGCGAGTCGGAAATGGCGGTGGCGGCGGTGATCAGCGACGCAGTCCGCCAGGCATTCGAAAACCCGCGGCGCTCGCCGTACGACGCATCGGTCACAGCGTAGGCATAGAGCAGGATGCCGGCTCCTGTCGACAAAAGAATCGCGACGACGGCCCGCGAAAGAAATTTCGATCTTCGGATGGGGGAGCAGAGTGTCAGCAGCAACAAGCCACCCAGCAGGCAGTTGCCTCCGATTTCTCTCGCGTCCAGTTCGATGTGCAGAAGGCCAATGGCCGCCAGAGCGAGCGCGCCGGCCATGGAACCCCGCGGCGCGGCGAGCGGTACCAGACACGCGACGAGAAGCGTCAGCGGCCCCGAAGCGCCAAACTTCCAATCATCGAACAGCGCGCCGGTAAGAGCCAGATATCCGAGAATGCCTGCTGCGGCGGAGATCGCATAAATCATCAGGTTGAACGGATTGCGCCGCGTGAGAAAATACAACCCAATGAAATTGCTGGCTAGAAAAATATTGCGGGCCCAGCCACGCGCCAGATTCTGAAGGTCAGTGCCCAGCGTCACGTCGGCTACCACGTACGCCAGCAGGGTGGCGCCGAGACAGGTGAGCAGCGTGCTGAATGGCCGCTGCCAGAAGCGCGTGTCCGTGAGATGCGTGAGAACAGCCCACAGGGCTACGGCCGCCAGCAGAACCTCGCTCGCATAGAGAATACCAAACCATTCGAGTTGCCATGGCGTGGCAAGGCCGACAAGGATCGCCACATAAAAAGTGGGGCGGACCCCCTGGTCCGCGGCCGACGCCCTCGTCGGCCTGCTTCTCGATTCCGCCGCGAATCTCAGCCGCCGGCGGAACAGGGAATCCGCCCCACAGATAAGATCACGTGGCATGGGACATTGCCGGAATGCGATCCGACTGACGTGCGAACTGCCCGATGGAATCCGCGACGTAGTCGACCATCGGCTCCGTAAGGCCCGGATGGACGCCCACCCAAAATGTGCGGTGCATGATGACATCGGTAGCAGTTAGTTCGCCCGCAACGCGGTAGTGCACTTCGCGAAAAGCGGGCTGGCGCGTGAGGTTGCCCGCGAATAACAGCCGGGTAGCGATCCGGCGGTTCTCGAGGAATTCGATTACCTCTCTTCGCTCGAATGGGGCGTCGTCTCGGAGGGTAATCGCGAAGCCGAACCAGCTCGGGTCTGCGTGCTCGGAGGCGCATGGGAGGATCAGGAAATGTTCCAGGCCGGAGAGAGCCTCCCGCAGCCTCTTCCAGTTTCTTTTACGCGCTTCGATGAAGCCGGGCAGCTTGCACAGCTGTGCTACGCCGACGGCGGCTTGCATGTCGGTTAGCTTCAGGTTGTATCCGGCGTGCGCGTAGGTGTACTTGTGGTCGTACCCCAGGGGGAGTTGGCCCATCTGGCGCCCGAACCGTTGGCCGCAGGTGTTGTCCTTTCCCGGTTCGCACCAGCAGTCGCGGCCCCAGTCGCGAAAGGACTCAACCAGGGTTTTCAAAAGCGGCGTGCCGGTGAGGACGCAGCCGCCCTCACCCGTGGTGATGTGGTGGGCCGGATAGAAGCTGGCGGTCGAGAGGTGCCCGAACGTTCCCGTCATACGGCCGCGCCATCTGGATCCCAAAGCGTCACAGTTATCCTCAATCACCCAGAGATCGTGCTGGCGCGCCAGAGCCAGCACCCGATCGAGATCGAAAGGATTCCCAAGGGTGTGGGCCAATACGATGGCTCGAGTCCGAGGCGTGATAGCCTCGGCGATTCTATCCGGATTCGCATTGTAGGTTCGCAGATCGGCATCCACAAAGACCGGCACGAGCGCGTGCTGCACGATCGGAAAAACAGTGGTGGGAAATGCGGCGGCCGCGGTGATCACTTCATCGCCACGCTGTAATCTTCGGTCGCCCAGCTTGGGTGACGTCAGAGCGGCGATGGCCAGCAAATTTGCGGACGAGCCCGAATTGCACAGCATGGCGTGGCGCACGCCCAAAAAAAGCGCCAGGTCCCGCTCGAAGCGCGCGGCGTAGGGGCCGCTTGTGAGCCAGAAATCGAGCGCGGCATCCACCAGGTGGCCCAGTTCGTCGCTATCGAAAGTACGGCCCGCGCAAGGCACAGGCGTCTCGCCCGGCAGGAATCCGCATTGAGGAAACGCGGCCTCGTGGTACCGGGCAACTCCGCGAAGAATCTCCGCACGCAGTTCAGAGGCCGTCATCCGGTCCTCTCCAGTTCTTCCCCACCGAAGAAATAGGACCAGTGGCGGCGGAGGTTGAACTTGTAGAACGCCTTCATCGCACGCACTTCGAAACCGGAAGCGCGTTGAATGCCTGCGCGCAGGATCTTTTCGCGCATGTGGGCGCGGTCGCTGCGGAGGGCTTCGGCGAAACGGCCCGAGCCCGTGATGGAATCGCCGTAGATGCGGAAATCGCCCAGCAGTTTATTGGTGTAGGCGAACCGGCAGCCGGCAAGTGCCATATCGACCACCAGCTCACCATCCCAGGCGGTCTTGCTTTGAACGTTGAATCCGCCGGTCTTCAGAAACGCCTCGCGCCGGAAGAAGGTCGCTTGCTGCCAGAAGAAGCAAGTTTCGTAGGCGTAGCTGCGCAGGTCGATGCGGTCCGGCGTGCGGCGCCGAATGCTGGCTTCTCCGTTTTCATCGATGATACGGATCGCGCCGCAGAGGACGTCGACATCGGGGCGCCGCTCGAAATAGCGCACTACATAATCCAGCGCCCCGGGAGTGAAACGATCGTCAGCGTTGAGATACCCGACCACGTCCGCGGTGGTCGCTGCGAAACCTTTGTTCAAGCCGTCGGGAGGCCCCTTGTCAGGTTCGAGGATAATTCTGCTGAAGCGACGGCGAAAACGTTCGATGATGTCACGCGATCCATCGGTCGAGCCGGGATCGACCATGACATATTCCAAGCGTTCGATGTCGGCGACTTGGACGGATTCGATAGCTTCAGTTAAGTAGCTCGCCTGGTTGTAGGAGATGGTAACGATGCCAATTCTCATGCGGTCCACTTCCTTAGGGTTTCCGGTAAATAGCGATCGGCAATGGCGCCTGGGCTTACAAGGTGGCGCCGCTGTTTCACGGAACGCAGCCATGCCGCCGCTAGCGTGGATGCGAGTGTCCAGCGCGCCTGGGTGTGGGCCGCAAACCAGATGCGCGCCTGGTGATAGGCGTCGGCCATGCGGAATTCGTCGGAGAAAGTGATGGATCCCTTGTGCTCGCGGAAGAACACCAGCGCTTCGGCCACGAAAGCCACTTGCTCGTACCGTGCCGCCGTCATGAGGTATAGCAGCAGGTCAATGCCCGCTCCATGCTCTTCGAAACCGCCGATACTGGGCGAAGGAATGCTCAGCTGCAAGCTGGCGCGTAAATCGCTCATACGGAACAGGGCGGCTCCGGGGGAAACGGGAGCGCGCGAGCCGAGAAGCGCGCAGCGAATGTAGCGGTTTCGCGAAAATTTTCCGGTATGGCCGCCGAATCGATATGCCACGCGGCCCTGCCACAGTTCGGATCCGATGGTGGCCATTGAGAAAACGAACGCCACGTGCGGATCGCGCAACAGCGGGAGGGTTTTCTCCAGAAAATGCGGAGACATAAGGTCATCGGAGAAAAGCAGTTTTCCGTAATGCCCGTGCGATTCCTTGAAGCAGCGCCGCCAGTTGCGCACCGGGCCGATGTTCTCGGGATTTTGAAAAATGCGCACGCGCGAATCGATGCGGGCGAATTCACGGCACACATCCCAGGTGCCGTCGGTCGAGGCGTTGTCGGCCACCACTACTTCAAAGTCACGGCAGGTCTGGGCCAGCGCGGACTCGAGGCACACGGCCAGCAGGTTCCGGCGGTTATGGACCGGCACCATGATGCTCACGAGCGGAGAACTCATACCGCCAGCTCGGCCGCACGTGGCTCGCTGCGCCATATGATCGCCTCAACCGCAATCTGATAGCAGATGCCGGTCAGGATGTTGGCTGCGGCAAACGACCAGGCGAGCTTGTGGAGCGTCATGCCCCTGGCAGCGGCGGCCACGAGGAACGTCACGTTAAGCAGGGCGTTCATAACGTAGAACAGCGTGTTCAGCCCCGGCCTCCCCAGTCCGTTCACCAGGTGAAACGGCGCGGGCGATAGCGCCAGAAAGAAGTAACCCAGAGGGAAGATCGGAAGAAGGGGCCAAACGGAAGCCGCCAGCCCCGCGCCCAGCCAAATCGCGAGAAGCGGCCTCGCCAGCAAGATCAGCGCCGCAAAGCCGCCCAATGCTACGGCCGCGCTGCCCAACAGCATGCGGAGGTAGACTTGCCGCAGCCTCGCCCGATCGCGGCAAGCGCCCGAAAACGGAAACATCACTTCCGTAGCAGCACTCACGGCTGCGTGCATTTTTGACGGCACCACGGCCGCGGTTTGAATCACCGTCATGGCAACCGGCCCCAGAATCACCCCAGCTACGTATCTCTGGACCTGATAGAGCAGGAAGGCCGCTACAGAATTCACCGTAAGGACCCATCCGAAGCCCAGGATGCGGCGAAAGACGATGGGGCGCCCCCGGCTGAGCCGGATGCCGCGAGCCCGGCAGAGCCGCACACCGGCAAAACAGATCGCTGCTGAAGCGGCGAAGTTGGCCAGGACCGAAGCGGCCATGGCTCCGCCCAGCCCCGCGCCCGCCAGCACCGCGGCCACCGCACCCCCATAAGTAGCGATCGACAGCAAAGAAGCAAAAACAGCGGAACGGTCAAACTGCCCGAGGGCTTTAGCGACGGAGACGAACACCATGGCGGGTAGAAGCATCATGAACTGCAAGGCTGCCAGGCGAAAGGCAAGAACCGCAGCCGCCGGCTCGTCAATCATGAAGAATCCGGCGAGCGAAGGCGCTAAGACCGCGACGGCTGCACCGCCCAATGCGCCCAGCACAGCATAGCCCACGAGCGACGTCACGATGACGTCGGCGGCTTCCCTGAGCCGGCCGGCCGCCAGGTCCCCGGCGACGAATTTCAGCGTCGCGGCGCAAAACCCGAGGTCCAGCAGCATCACCGTGCCGCTCAGCGACAACGCCAGCAAGTAGACGCCGAACACCGCCGCACCCAGGTGGCGGACCAGCACCGGGTAACTGGCCACTACCACCATGGTGGGGCCCATAAAACCCAGCACTCCGTGAACCACATTGCGTCTCACGTTCATGCGGCCCACGTGCCTCTGGACCACTCGATCAACTCAGCCAGCCCCTCGGCGACCGGGACCGAGGGCTGCCATCCCAGGTGCCGCTGGGCTTTTCGGGTATCCGCAATAAAAACTCTCTGATCTCCCATGCGAGCCGGCCCCGCGTCGTATTTCATACGAAATCGGTATTCTGATTCGAGTATCGAAAACAGTTCGACGACCGACACGCTGGCCTGCGGGCCGCCGCCAATGTTGAACGCCTGTCCGAACGCCAGGCTCTCGCGTGGCGCTCGCGCGATCGCGCGATAGCACTCGATCAGATCGGAAATGTGCAACAGGTCCCGCACCTGTTTGCCAGTGCCGCTAATGCGGGACCGCCTCCGCTCGACGCCCATCTGCACGAAGTAAGACACCCAGCCCTGGTCCTCGGAGGCATACTGGCGGCCGCCATAGATGCTGGACTGGCGCAACGCGACCGTACTCAGGTTGTACACGCGGTGGTAGTCGAGGACATACTGATCGGCCGCGCCTTTCGAGCACGAGTAGCCGCCGTGCAGTTCCATCGGCAGATCTTCGGCGAGACCGTGAGGATAGCCCGGAAGCACATAGCGCGTTTC
>Ga0210409_10009002_pt1 | contig 10118 bp, 9 predicted proteins | sample IncBWH17MmetaG_FD_161649 | JGI IMG/M metagenome (GOLD analysis project Ga0210409, IMG submission 161649) | Forest soil microbial communities from Barre Woods Harvard Forest LTER site, Petersham, Massachusetts, United States - Inc-BW-H-17-M | ecosystem: Environmental > Terrestrial > Soil >...
TGGACGGGATCCTGTATCCGATGCGGGTGCGCGATCTGCGCGCGTTCGGGTTTGCCGACGTGCTGTTTCCGGGCCAGCCGCTGCTGCAGGAGTGATTCTTAGGCCCCTGCCAAGCATCTCGACCCTCACAACCGCTGGTTGACACGCGAGGCGGGCCAGGCAACGCATCGGGTGAACTCGCTGGGTGCGGCAATTTGTCGCGCGACAAATGTCGGGGCGGGTGTCAAAGTGCGTGCTGTTTCAAGACGGCACCCACTCTGTGCGCTCCTTTCCATCGCTTCTCGTTTCGGCGGCACTGGCTGCGTTGCTCTGCGCTGCATCGCCGGCGGCGGAATTGCCGTACGACGAGCACGCCAACGCGTCCGAGCAGATCGGCCAGGCTCTGCTGGCAGCGCAAGCCGCGCATAAGAACGTCCTGCTGGTGTTCGGCGCGAACTGGTGTCCGGACTGCCGAGTGCTCGATCTGGCGCTTCATGGCAAAGACGCAACTTCGATCAGCGATCGCTTTGTGATCGTCAAGGTCGATGTGGGCAATTTTGACAAGAACCTGGACTTGGTCAAGCGCTATGGGGTGCCGCTGCGCAAGGGCATTCCGGCCGCTGCGTTGGTGAGCGGCGAGGACAAGTTGCTCTACGTCACCAAGGCCGGCGAGCTGGCCGCTGCACACCGGATGGCTGAACCTGCGATCGTCGATTTCTTTACTCGAATGGTCGCGGACGCCGCGCCCGCGGGGCGCTGAGCTCCGCTCGGAGGAAATGTGACTTCAACCAGGCTGCTTGACAGCGGCATCGGCAGCCTTGCGCCCGGCACCCTCTTCGGGCGTCGCACCCGCCTCGCCGCGGCCGTCGCGCTGCTGGCGCTCGCCTGCGGCGAGCAGGCGCATGCCTGCGCGACCTGCGGCTGCACCCTGTCGAAGGACTGGCTCGGTCCGCAGCTCGGTTCGGTCTCGGGTTGGGCAGTGGGCATCTCGTACGATCAGATCGACCAGAATCAGATGCGTGCCGGCAGAACCGACATCGGCCAGGCTGCCGCGCAGGCGATCCTCAATCCCCCAGGTCATACCGGAAACGAGGTCGAACTGCAGACGTTGAGCCGTACGATGACGCTCGGCGTCGACTACAACACCGCCGACTGGGGCGTCAGCATCCAGATTCCATTCGTGGCCCGCTACCACACGACGCTGCAGGACGGCACGCAAGCGGGCTACAACTTCAACAAGTACGACAAATTGGGAGACGCCCGCGTCCTGGTCAAAGTGGGCCTGACCGATATTTTGGGTCTGCCCGACTCTTTGGGCGTCGGCGTGATCGCGGGCCTGAAGCTGCCCACCGGCAACACGAACGAGCCGTTCAACGGCCCGGCCGGCGGGATCGTCGACCCTAGCCTGCAGCCGGGTACGGGTTCGACCGACCTGCTGTTCGGCGGCTATTACAGCGGCGGCGTCGACAAGTTCGGCTGGTTCGCGCAGGGCCTGTGGCAGCACGCCGTCGCCTCGGCGGCTGGATACACGCCGGGCGATGCGATCACGGTCAACGCGGGGCTGCGATACGCCGACGTGGGCCAGGCCGTGGTACCCCTGTTCCAGGTCAATTACATTCACCGAAACATCGACCGGGGCAACCTGGTCAACGTCGAGTTCGATGGCAGCCCGCTCACGGGCGGCGACCTCGTGTACGTTGCGCCGGGCGTTTCGGCCAGGTTGGGCGCCGGATTCAGCGCCTACGGATACGTTCAGTTTCCCGTGTACCAGGACGTCAAGGGCGTGCAGCTGACCCCGAAGGAGATCTACTCGGTCGGGATTCGGAAGACCTTCTGACCTTCATACGAATACAATCGCATCAACGGACCTTGCTCCACCCATGTGAAGGAGCTGCCTGATCAGCTCTTCGGCACCCAATGGCTGACCCGGCAGCGGCCCCAAGCCCGACCGCAGCGCCGGTCCCCGTCGCGAAAGACGTCGCATCCGGCGCGCGGCGCCTGATGGCGATGCGCTGGATCGCGATCGCCATCCAGCTCGCTTTTGTGCTGGTTGCCTCGGTTTTTTTCGACGCCCCGATCTCTCTGACGCCGGTCCTTGCGATCTGCGCGCTTCAGGCCCTCCTGAATCTGCCTTCCTTGTGGCGGTGGGTCGCGGCCGCGGCATCGGAGCGAGTCGCCGCTTTCTCGCAGATGCTGATCGACGTTCTTGCGCTCACCGGGATCGCTTATTTCGCCGGCGGGGCATCCAGCCCGCTGATCTCGCTCTACCTGCCACTGATCGCGGTGGCCGCGACCATCCTGCCGCCTCGCCTTGCCTCGCTGCTCGCGGCGATCTCGATCGGGTGCTACTCGTTGGTGAGCCTGGTACACGTACCGACCCATGTACACGATCCGGCCGAGGCGTTCCGGAGCCATCTGATCGGCATGTGGGTGATCTTCGTCTGCTCGGCGCTCACCATTTCGTGGTTCGTGGTCCGTCTGAATGCCACGATTCGAAATCGCGACGCGGCCCTGGCCGCGGCCCGGGAGACTGCGCTTCGCAACGAGCGGGTGGTCGCGCTCGGCAATCTGGCAGCCGGGGCAGCGCACGAGCTCGGAACTCCGCTCGCGACGATGGCCGTCGTGGTGGGGGAGCTGGCGGCCGATCCCTCGCTGTCGCCCCAGGTGAAGTCCGATGTGGACCTGGCGCTTGCCCAAGTGCGGGAATGCAAGCGGATCATCACCCGCCTGGCAGCGCGCGCGGGCAGCTCACGCGCCGAAGCCGTGCAGCCGGTGTCGGCGGATGCCTGGATCGAGCAACTGGTCGAGCGCTGGCGCCGGCAGCGCCCTCAGGTCGTGCCGGACGTCAGGATCGAGGGCGCGATCCCCGGGCCGCGCATCGCCGCCGACGTAACGCTCGAGCAGGCGCTCTTGAACCTCTTCAACAATGCTGCAGATGCGAGCCCGGGTCAGGTCGGGATCCACGCTGGCTGGGACTCACAGCATGTCCAGGTGGACGTGCTCGACCGGGGCAAGGGCATCTCGCCGGAGATATCGGGCCGACTCGGCCTGGATTTGGTGTCGACGCGCGACGAAGGCAGCGGCATGGGCGTCGTGCTGGCCCTGTCAGCGGTCGAGCAGAGCGGCGGGACGCTGTCGTTCACGAACCGGGCGGGCGGGGGCACGCTCGCGCAAGTGCTCCTGCCGCTGACCTCCATTGGCGCCAATGCCGCCCACGGGTTCTGAAGCGTCCGCCGCGGCTGCAATGAACAGTGGCTGGGGAGAGCTGTTGCTTGTCGACGACGATCCCGCGTTCGCGCGCGTGCTCGGGCGCGCGCTCAGCGCACGGGGATTTACGGTGTATTCGGCCGCCTCGGCCGCCGAGGCCGTCGCACAGTTGAATTCCGACAGTGCCATCCGGCCCGATTTCGCCATTCTGGATCTGAATCTCGGAGGCAGCTCCGGGCTGAAACTGATCGGCGCGGTTCGACAAGTCAATCCCGAATGCCGCATCGTTGTCCTGACGGGATACGCCAGCATTTCGACCGCGGTGGACGCGATCAAGTTGGGCGCCGACCAATACCTGGCAAAGCCGATCGAAGTCGATGCCATCGTGCGCTCGCTGACCGACGTTCGGGCGCCGGACGACGACGATGCCGGCGAAGGCACGCTGTCGGTTTCACGTCTGGAGTGGGAGCATATCCAGCGCGTGCTGACCGAAAACGGCGGCAACATCTCGGCAACGGCACGGGCCCTGAAGATGCATCGCCGCACATTGCAGCGCAAACTCGCCAAGCGTCCCGTGCGCGAGTGATCTCGGGCCCTCACCCCCGTCCCCTCTCCCGCTGCGCGGGCGAGGGGCGATCGGGCGCCGCAAGCGCGTAAGTATTCGCAGGGGCACGCTGTGTCGCCCCTCGCCCGCGCAGCGGGAGAGGGGATGGGGGTGAGGGCTCGCGCGGCGCTAGGGCGTCAGCGCCTCCAGCAGGTCGCGCTCGAGCTGCAACTGCTGCTTGGGCTGCGTCAGCGCGGGGCCGTCGATCAGGAACACGTCCTCGACGCGCTCGCCCAGCGTCAGGATCTTGGCGGTCTGAACGTTGACTTCGTGGCGCGCCAGCACGCGCGCCACCGAGTACAGCAGCCCGATGCGGTCGGTCGCGACCAGCGACAGCAGATAGTGCTGGCCCGACTCGTCGGCGTTGAGCTGCACCGCCGGCGAAACCGGAAAGTGGCGCGAGTGCCGCGACAGGCGCCCCTTCACCGGCGCCGGCAGCTCGACCCGCGCCGCCATCCATTCGGTCAGCTCGGCCTCGATCTGGTCCAGCAGGTCGCGGAAGTGGGTGCCGTCGCCGCGCTCGGACACCAGGAACGTATCCAGGGCGTAGCCTCGCCGCGTGGTGTGGATCTTGGCGTCCAGAATGCTCAGGCTGCGGCTGTCGAAGTATCCGCAGGCGCGGGCGAACAGATCCTTCTGGTCACGCGCATACAGCAGCACCTCGATGCCTTCGCCGGCCGGCGCCAGGCGCGCGCGCACGATCGGCCGGTCGGTGCCGACGTGCACCAGCAGGGCCCGCGCGTGCCAGGCGATGTCCTGGGCCGAGTGGCGCAGGAAATATACGATGTCGAGCTCGCTCCACAACGGCTCGTGCGCGTGCTCGGACAGCCCGTACAGCCGCAGGATCCGCAAGGCCTCCTGCTTGCGTCCCTCCAGCTCGGCGTCGGCGCCGCGCGTCTCGCCGCCCAGCGCGCGCCGCGTCAGGTTGAACAGCGTCTCGAGCAGGCGCGCCTTCCAGGGGCTCCACACCCTCGGGCTGGTTCCGCGGATGTCGGCCACCGTCAGCAGATACAAAGCCACCAGGCGCCGGTCGGTGCCGACCAGCTGCGCGAAACGTCCGATCACGGCCGGATCGGCCAGATCCTGCTTCTGCGCCACCCGCGACATCGTCAGGTGGTGCCGTACCAGGAACACGACCAGCTCCGTGTCTTCCGGCCCGATGCCGTGCTGGCGGCAGAAGCGCCTCGCATCGCCGCTGCCCAGCTGGCTGTGGTCGCCCCCGCGCCCCTTGGCGATGTCGTGGAACAGCGCCGCGACGTACAGCAGCCAGGGCCGTGCGAAATCGGCCACCAGCTGGCTGCACAGCGGGTACTCGTGCGCGAATTGCGATTGCGTGAAGCGTCGCAGGTTGCGCACCACCATCAGTATGTGCTGGTCGACCGTATAGACGTGGAACAGGTCGTGCTGCATCTGCCCGACGATGCGGCGGAACGCTGGCAGGTACGCTCCCAGCACCGACCACTGGTTCATCCGGCGCAGCTCGTGCACCACGCCGCGCGGCTGTTGCAGGATGCTGAGGAAACACTGGCGGTTGGCCGGATCGCCGCGAAACGCCGCTCCCATGGAGGCGCCGGCGTGCCAGATCGCCCGCAGCAGCCCGGGCGACATTCCCTTCAGCTCCGGGTGCCGCTGCAGCAGCAGAAAGGCGCGCAGGATGGCCGTGGGCTCGCGCTGCAACACGCCCTCGTCGGCCACGTCGAGTAGCTCGTCGCGCGAGAAAAACACGTTGTCCAGTACCGTGGCGGGGGTCGGATCGCGCGGCCTCAGGCGCTGCTCGATGGCCAGCAGCACGATGGTGTTCACCTGCGTTGCATTCTTGGCGGCGCGGTAGTAAGTCTGCATCAGCAGCTCGCTCGCCAGGCGCGTGGGCGTGCCCTTCAGGCCCAGGGAGCCGGCCACCGCATGCTGCACGTCGAACAGCAGCCGATCCTCGCGCCGGCCCGCGACCAGGTGCACCCGCGCGCGGATCGACTTCAGGGTCCGCTCGGTGCGGCGCAGGGTCGCGGTCTCCTCCTGGGTCAGCAGCCCGCCGCGTTCCAGATCGCTCCACGAGCGGCCCAGGCCCCCGGCCTGCGCCAGCCACAGCAGGATCTGCAGGTCGCGCAATCCGCCCGGGCTCTCCTTGCAGTTCGGCTCCAGCGCGAACGGCGTGTCCTCGAACTTGGCGTGGCGCTGCTTCTGCTCGAGCAGCTTGGCGTTCAGAAACGCGCGCGGGTCCAGTACGCGGCGAAGGTCCGACTGCAGGGCCGCAAACGGCGCGCGCTTGCCGCACACGATGCGCGACTCCAGCATCGAGGTCATCACGGTCGGATCGCGGCCGGCCTCGTGGCCGCATTGCTCGACGGTGCGCACCGCGTGTCCGATCGGCAGTCCCATGTCCCACAGCATGTGGACGAAGGATTCGATGTGCTCCGCCTGCGCGGCGGTCGGGTTCTGGCCGGGGATGATCAGCAGGTCGACATCGGAGTGCGGAAACAGCTCCGAGCGTCCGTAGCCGCCCACCGCCACCACGGCGGCGAAGCGCGACACGCGCGTCTGCTCCGCGGCACGCCGCACGAAGCGGTCGGCCACGCGCGACAGATGCGAAAGCAGCCGCTGTACGGACCCGGTGGTCTGGAATTCGCCGATGACCTGGGCCCGCTGCGCGTTCAGTTCGCCGCGCAATGCGAATCCGGGGTCGTTCATCTTCAGACGGCGGCCAGGTTAGGCGTCCAGTTCAAGCGGGTCAACGCGATGGGAGGCGGCGCTGCGGCCCCGGCCGACATCGTCAGGACTTCCACGCCCGACTCGGTCACCAGTACCGTGTGTTCCCACTGGGCCGACAGGCTGTGGTCCTTGGTGACGATGGTCCAGCCGTCGGCCAGTTCGCGGATCTCGCGCCGCCCGGCGTTGATCATCGGCTCGATCGTGAACGTCATGCCCGGCACGAACAGGTCCAGCGTTCCGGCGCGACCGTAGTGCAGCACCTGCGGCTCTTCGTGGAAGCGCCGCCCGATCCCGTGGCCGCAGAACTCGCGCACCACGCTGTATCCGTGCTTTTCCGCGTGCGCCTGGATGGTGGCCCCGATATCGCCGAAATGGCCCCCGGGCCGCACCGCAGCGATGCCCAACCACATGCACTCGAATGTGACCTCGCACAGCCGCCGCGCCGCCAGCGAGACGTCGCCGACCAGGTACATCCGGCTGCTGTCGCCGTGCCAGCCTTCCTTGATGACCGTGACATCGATGTTGACGATATCGCCGGCTTTCAGCGCGCGCTCGCCTGGAACGCCGTGACAGACCTGATGGTTCACGGACGTGCAGATCGACTTCGGATAGGGGCGGTACCCCGGCGGCGCGTAGTTCAGCGGCGCCGGCACGGTGCCCTGGACATCGACCATGTAGTGATGGCACAGCCGGTCCAGCTCGCCGGTGGTGATGCCGGGTTTTACGTAGGGTGCGACGAAATCGAGCACCTCGCCGGCCAGCCGGCCGGCCAGGCGCATCGCTTCGATTTCTTCGGCGTTCTTTATCGTGACGGACATTCAGGCGCGGCCCAAGCCCTGCGGTCTGGTCACCTGCACGAGGGTCATGGCATTGCCGCTATAATACGCGGCTTCATGGGGCTGGCCCGCCGCTTGAGCAAAGCGAACCAGCCCTTTGATTTGTTTCGAAGTTCCATTTTTCCACAATCGCGCGCACCGCGTCCAAGGTGCCGCCGGCGAAGATGCAGCGCTTGGCTGCGGCCGGCGGCCTCTGCGGCCAGCGTCGGACCCAACCTTGGAGAGCAATATGTCGGTCACAATGCGTCAGATGCTGGAAGCAGGGGTTCATTTCGGCCACCAGACCCGCTTCTGGAACCCGAAAATGGCGCCGTTCATCTTCGGCCACCGCAACAGGATCCACATCATCAACCTGGAGCGCACGCTCGACCAGTTCATCGCGGCCACTAAGTTCGCCCGGCAACTGGCCTCCAATCGCGGCACGATGCTGTTCGTCGGCACCAAGCGTCAGGCGCGCGAAATCCTGGTCGAGGAGGCGCACCGCTCCGGCATGCCGTTCGTCGATCAGCGCTGGCTCGGCGGCATGCTGACGAACTTCAAGACGATCAAGACGTCGATCAAGCGCCTGAAGGAGATGGAGCAGGCCAAGGAGGAAAGCGCGCTGGACCGGATGCCGAAGAAAGAGGCGCTGCATTTCCAGCGGGAATTGGACAAGCTGAACAAATCGATCGGCGGCATCAAGGACATGAACGCGCTTCCCGATGCGCTGTTCGTGATCGACGTCGGTTACCACAAGATCGCGATCGCCGAGGCGAACAAGCTCGGCATTCCAGTGGTCGGCGTGGTCGATACCAACCACTCGCCCGAAGGCATCGCCTATGTGATTCCGGGCAATGACGACTCCAGTCGCGCCGTGCGTCTTTACGCACGGGGTGTCGCCGATGCGGTCCTGGAAGGCAAGGCCAATGCGTCCCAGGGTGTCGTTGCCAGCGTGACCGACGACGAATTCGTCGAGGTCAGCGAGGACGCGGGCAAAGAAGGCTAACGAACGCATAACAGGGAAGCCGACGATGGCCGAAGTGACGGCGAACATGGTGAAGGAGTTGCGGGAGAAGACCGACGCGCCGATGATGGAGTGCAAGAAGGCGCTGGCCGAGGCAGCCGGCAACATGGACCGGGCCGAGGAGATCCTGCGGGTGAAGCTCGGCAACAAGGCCGCCAAGGCGTCCAGCCGGGTCGCCGCCGAGGGCATGGTGGCGATTCACGTGGACGCGCCCGGCAAGATCGGCTCCATCGTCGAAGTCAACTGCGAGACCGACTTCGTGGCCAAGAACGAGGAGTTCCAGGCGTTTGTGCGCGCGCTGGCGGCCCTGGTGACCGCTCGGGCGCCGGCCGACGTGACGGCGTTGTCGGCGCTTTCGCTCGAGGGCGCCGGCGTGGAGGCTGCGCGCATCGCGCTGGTCGGCAAGATCGGGGAACACATATCGATCCGGCGGTTTGCCCGGCTCCAGGCGGTGGGCCGGCTGCTGAGCTATGTGCACGGCGGATCGAAGATCGGCGTGCTGGTGGATCTGACCGGCGGGGACGACGCGCTGGGCAAGGACCTGGCAATGCACATCGCGGCCAGCAAGCCCAAGTCGTTGCGCGCCGACGGCGTGCCGCTGCAGGAGGTGGCGCGCGAGCGCTCGATCGCAGAGCAGAAAGCGGCCGAGTCCGGCAAACCGGCCGAGATTCAGGCCAAGATGGTCGAGGGCGCGGTCCAGAAGTATTTGAAGGAAGTCACGCTGCTGGGGCAGCCGTTCGTGAAGGACGACAAGCTGTCGGTCGAGCAGCTGCTCAAGCGCAATGGGGCCACCGTCAACGCGTTCGCCCTGTTCGTCGTGGGCGAGGGCATCGACAGGCCGCCGGAAGATTTCGCGGCCGAAGTGGCGGCCGCGGCGCGGCGCTGACGGGTCGGCGGCGCCGAAGAAGAAGGGCGTGATGGGCACCGAACGGCGCTACCGCCGGGTCCTGCTGAAGCTCTCCGGCGAAGCGCTGATGGGCGAGCAGGCGTTCGGCATCAGCCGGGCCACGATCGAGAAGATGGTCGAGGACATCGCCCAGGTGGTGCGCCTGAAGATCGAGCTGGCCATCGTGATCGGCGGCGGCAACATCTTCCGCGGCGTCGCGCTCGGATCGAGCGGGATGGAGCGCGCCACCGCCGATTACATGGGGATGATGGCCACCATCATGAACGCGATGGCGCTGCAGGACGCGATGCAGCGGGCCGGCCTGGAGGCGCGCGTGCAATCGGCGCTGAACGTCGAGCAGGTCGTCGAGCCGTACATCCGGCCCAAGGCGATGCGGTATCTGGAGGAGGGCAAGGTCGTGATTTTCGCGGCCGGAACCGGCAATCCGTTCTTCACGACCGATACGGCCGCCGCACTGCGCGGCTCCGAGGTCGGCGCGCAGATCGTGCTGAAGGCGACCAAGGTCGACGGCGTGTATTCGGCCGACCCGAACAAGGACCCGTCGGCCGAGCGCTATACGCGCATCAGTTTCGATGACGCCCTGGCCCGCAACCTGCAGATCATGGATGCAACCGCCTTTGCCCTGTGCCGCGACCAGCAGCTGCCGATCCGGGTCTTCAACATCACCAAACCGGGTGCGCTGCTGCGGGCCGTGCAGGGGGAGGATGAAGGAACTCTGGTATACGTTTGAAAACTGCGGCCGCGGTCGGCCTGCGGGTGCCCGCGGGCGCCCGCGGGCGCCCGAAATGAACCGCGGATCGGGCGCTGGCGAGGAGGCACAGCATGAATCCAAGTGACATACGCAGTTCCACCGAGCAGAAGATGCTCAAGAGCGTC
>Ga0210409_10009006_pt1 | contig 10115 bp, 6 predicted proteins | sample IncBWH17MmetaG_FD_161649 | JGI IMG/M metagenome (GOLD analysis project Ga0210409, IMG submission 161649) | Forest soil microbial communities from Barre Woods Harvard Forest LTER site, Petersham, Massachusetts, United States - Inc-BW-H-17-M | ecosystem: Environmental > Terrestrial > Soil >...
TTCCGCTTGGTTGCTTCTTCAGCTCCACCGTCTCTTCGCCGAGATGAAACTGCGCGCCGAACGGTTTGATCTGCTGCATCAGCCGGTCCACCAGCTCCTGCGCACCGCACATCGGTATCGCCGGAATGTCATAGATCGGCTTGTCCGGATACAGCTCGGTGCACTGACCGCCCGGGGCCTTCAATGTATCGATGATGTGGCACTTGATGCCCAGCAAGCCCAGCTCAAATACCTGAAACAGGCCGGCAGGACCGGCGCCAATGATGACCACTTCGGTCGTGATGGGTTGTTCGCTCAAGGTGTTACGCTCACGGATAAAGGGCTGCAAAACTTTGGAATTTTAGCGATGCGACAGCGTCGAGGGCAAACAAAACCGGTTATGAGGTTATAGTGCCCCGATCAGGAGGAACTGCGCATGAGTGACAATTCCGAGCTGCATCGACGGCGCGGTGCCGCTGTCGCCCGAGGCGTGTCCAACGCCCACGCGATCTACATCGAGCGAGCGCGCAACGCGGAGATCTGGGACGTCGAAGGCCGGCAGTTCATCGACTTCGCCAGCGGCATCGCGGTGCTGAACTCGGGTCACCTGCATCCGCGCGTCGTGACGGCGATCGAGCAGCAGTTGCAGCGCTTCTCGCATACCTGCTTCCAGATCATCCCGTATGAGGGCTATGTCGCACTGGCCGAGCGCCTCAATGCGATCACGCCGGGGCCGACGGCGAAAAAATCCCTGCTGTTCTCCACCGGCGCCGAAGCGGTGGAGAATGCGCTGAAGATCGCACGCTACTACACGCGACGATCGGCGCTGATCGCGTTCAGCGCTGGTTTTCACGGACGCACATTCGCTGCCTTGACGCTCACCGGCAAGGTGCAACCCTACAAGGCCGGCTTCGGACCGCTGCTGCCTGATGTGTTTCACGTGCCGTTCCCGATGGCCTACCACGCTGTCACGCCCCAGGATTGCCTGGCGGCAATCGAACAGTTGTTCAAATCGGAAGTGGACCCGGAGCGCGTGGCAGCGGTCATCATTGAGCCGGTGCTTGGCGAGGGTGGTTTCTACATCGCCCCGGCGGAGTTTCTGCAGCGCTTGCGCGCACTGTGCGACCGCCACGGGATCCTGCTGATCGCCGATGAAATCCAATCTGGGTTTGCGCGCACCGGCCGCATGTTTGCGTTCGAGTACTCCGGCGTCGAGCCTGACCTGATGGTCGTCGCCAAGAGCATCGCTGGAGGCTTGCCTCTGTCCGCGGTGATCGGCAAGGCCGCCATCATGGATGCGCCGCCGCCAGGAGGACTGGGCGGAACCTTTGCGGGCTCCCCGGTGGCCTGCGCCGCGGCTCTCGCGGTGCTCGATGTGATCCGCGACGAGCAGTTGTTGGCGCGCGCGCAGCAGCTCGGCAGCGCGCTGATCGCAGGTTTGCGCAAGCTGCAGGCCAGGTACCACCACATCGGCGATGTGCGGGGTGTGGGCTCGATGGTGGCGATGGAGCTGGTCAGGAACGGTTCGGCCGCGGAGCCGGATGCTGACCTGACGCGCGCACTGGTACAGGCCGCCGCACGTCAGGGACTGATCATTCTGTCGTGCGGCGCCTACGGCAACGTGATCCGGTTCCTGGCACCGTTGACGATCAGTGACGCGCTGCTGACGGAAGGATTGTCGCGGCTCGAGGCCGCGCTCGCGGAGGTCACGCGGCTGCCCGCGACCGCCGAGGCTTAGGCAGGCACTGCAGCCGGTTCAGGCCCGGCCGGCGTTGGCGTCGGTCGGGGCGTGAAAGTACTCGCTCTCGGCCGCGAGCTGATCGATCAGGCGCTTGAGCTCCGCCATGCGTGCATCGGCCGTGCTGATCGGGACACAGTCCTCACAGCGCGGGTCGCCACAGGGCTGGCGCGAGTAGAGCCAGTACTGAATCGCGCCGGCCAACAAACCATCAGCAATATCCCAAAGATCGGCTTCCTTGTCCTTACCGGCGAGTCGGTTGCCAAGATCGACTGCCTTGGAGAAGGCGGAATCGAAAGTATCGGCGGTGGTTTCTTCCATTGTTGATAGCTTCATCCCCAGATGACTCCATTGTAGCGCGTATCCACCGACAAACATCAGCGATAGCCGCGCGCCTGCAGCGAAAACAGCTGCGCGTAGTGGCCACCGAGCGCCATCAGCTGTTCATGCGAGCCCTTCTCGATGATCCGACCACGATCGAGGACTGCGATCTGATCGGCCATGCGCACCGTGGAAAAGCGATGCGAGATCAAAATCGTGATATGCCCGCGGGCGAGCGTGCGGAAGTGTTCGAAGATCTGCGCCTCCGCCCGCGCATCCATCGCCGCAGTGGGTTCGTCGAGCACCAGAATGTCCGCTTCGGTACGCATGAAGGCGCGCGCCAAAGCGATCTTCTGCCATTGTCCGCCCGATAGTTCCTGCCCGTTCTGAAACCATTTTCCCAACTGCGTCTGATAGCGTCCCGGCAAGCGCTCGATGAAATCAGCGGCCTGCCCCTTGCCCGCTGCGTCGCGCCAGCGCTGTTCATCTTCGAAATAGCGCTCATCCCCCGCTCCAACGTTCTCTCCCACCAACATCTGGTAGCGAGTGAAGTCCTGAAAAATCACACCGATGCGCGCACGCAGGGCATTCTGGTCCCACTGCGGCAGCGGCAGACCATCCAGCAGTATCCGGCCTGAGTCCGGACTGTAGAGTCGCGTCAGCAATTTGATCAGGGTGGTCTTGCCCGAACCGTTCTCGCCCACCAGCGCGACGCTGCTGCCGGGGATCAGATGCAGAGTAACGTCCACCAGCGCGGGTTCGGAGGCACCGGGATAGGTAAAACTGACCTGCTCGAACCGCACGCCGTCCGAAGGCAAAGGGCCGCGCGCCGTGTGACCTGAAGACAGGGCGACCGGTGTCTCCAGATACTCATACAACGTGGACAGATAGAGATTGTCCTCATACATGCCGCCGACCGAGGATAGGATCGCGGCCACCGCGGACTGTCCCTGACGAAACAGCAGCAGGTACATCGTCATCTGCCCCAGCGTAATGAGCGAGCGAATGGTCGACAGCGCGATCCACGCGTAGGCACCATACAACGCCGTGGTCGCAAGCAGGCCCAGTCCAAATCCCCAGCTGTCGCGCCGGATCGACAACGCGCGGTCCTCGCCGTAGAGCCGGGTAAAGATGTCGCGGTAGCGCTGCAACAGACGCGCACCTAAGCCAAACAGTTTGACTTCCTTGACGTGATCCTCGCGCGCGAGCACGGTCTCCAGATAGATCTGCATCCGCGTCTCGGGCGAGCGCCAGCGGAACAGGCGGAACGCGTCGCCGGAGAACTTCGCCTCCGCGATGAACGCCGGCAGTCCCGCCAGCAGCAGCACCACCATGGTCCACGGCGAGAAGCGGATCAGTAGCGCGGCATAGCTCAGCAGCGATATGGCGTTCTGGCCCAAGCCGAAGGTGCGGATCACCAGGCTCAATGGGCGGCTCGAGGCTTCGCGCCGGGCGCGCGTGAGCTTGTCGTAGAATTCGGAGTCCTCGAAGTGACGCAACTCCAGCGTCAGGGCTTTCTCGAGGATCATGACGTTCACGCGCTGCCCGAGCTGCGCCCGCAGCAGCGCCTGCGCCAGTGACAGACCGCGCTGAGCCCCTGCGACCGAGGCCACCAGCACCCCTTCCAGCAATACCAGGCGCAACACCCGCATTGCATTGTGATCGGCCGCGTTGCGGGCAGTGACCACCGCATCGACGATCTGAGCTCCGACCCAGGCAATGCTTGCCGGCAGCAGACCCGCGATCAGGGTCAGTATCGCCAGCGCGAACAGCAGCAGGCGGTTGGTGTCCCACACCAGCGCAATCGCACGCCGACTGTAGCGGAACACGCCAAAGAAGCTGCGGGTCACCTCCGCCTCCCCGGCGGCGGACTTGCGACCGCCCGCGGCGCTTAAGGGCGCGGCCAGATGCGCCTCGTGCCGGTTCATGCGATCAGCAGCGCGCTCGGCTCCGGTTCGTACCCCAGATTGGGCGAAAGCCAGCGCTCGACGTCTTCAATACTCATGCCCTTGCGGCGCGCATAGTCTTCGACCTGATCACGGTCGATGCGACCCACCCCCAGGTAGCGCGACTGCGGATGCGAGAAGTACCAGCCGCTCACCGCAGCGGTCGGATACATCGCGTACGAGTCGGTCAGCGTGATAGCGGCACGCTTATCGACCTCCAGCAGTTTCCACAGCGTGGCCTTTTCGGTGTGATCCGGGCAGGCTGGATATCCCGGCGCCGGCCGGATACCGCGATACTCCTCGCGGATGAGCTGCTCATTGCCCAACTTCTCGTCCGGCGCATAACCCCAGAACTCACGTCGTACGCGCTCGTGCAGCCGCTCGGCGAAGGCCTCAGCCAAACGATCCGCCAGTACTTTCAGCATGATGCTGGAGTAGTCGTCGTGCGCGGCCTCGAAGCGCTGCAAATGCGGCTCGATGCCAATGCCCGCCGTGAGCGCGAAGGCACCGATGTAGTCGGCCACTCCGGAACTCTTGGGAGCGACGAAATCGGCCAGCGCTCCGTGTGGCTTGCCTTCCGGCAGGTCCTTCTGCTGCCGCAGGAAGTGCAGCCGCGCAATCACCCGCCCACGAGTCTCATCCTCGTACAGTTCCAGGTCCTCATCGATGGCGTTGGCCGGGAAGAGGCCGATCACCGCGCGCGCCTGCAGCCATTGTTCGCGAATCACGGTGCGCAACATCTTGCGCGCGTCCGCGTACAGACTGCTGGCCTGCTCGCCAAACTGCGCATCGGTGAGAATGTCAGGGAATCTACCTCGCAGCTCCCACGCCTGGAAGAACGGGGTCCAGTCGATGTAACGCGACAGCTCCTCGATCGAATAGTTCTCAAAGCTTCGCAGGCCGAGCATGCGCGGCACCGGCGGCGCATAGCTCTGCCAGTCCTCGCGCACCTTGTTCGCGCGCGCCTGTGCCAGCGTCAGCTGGGGTCCCTTGGTACGCCGTGCACCGTGTTGTGAGCGGCGCAGCGCGTGCTCGGACTTTACCCGCGCGGTGAACGTCTCGCGCGTGCCCGCCGCAATCAGTTGCTGGCAGACGCCGACGGAGCGCGAAGCGTCCTTCACATACACCACCGGCCCCTGATACTGCGGATCGATACGCACCGAGGTATGCGCCGGTGAGGTGGTCGCGCCACCGATCAACAGCGGTTGCGTGAACCCCTGGCGCTGCATCTCCTTGGCTACGTGCACCATCTCATCCAGCGACGGCGTGATCAGACCCGACAGCCCGATCATATCGGCGCGCTCGCGGCGCGCGGCCTCGAGGATCTTCTCGCACGAGACCATGACACCGAGGTCGATCACCTCGAAGTTGTTGCACTGGAGCACAACACCGACGATGTTCTTGCCGATGTCGTGCACATCGCCCTTGACGGTCGCCATCACGATGCGGCCGTTGGTTCCCAGCGCGACACCTCTGCTCGCCTTTTCCTTTTCGATATAGGGAATCAGGTGTGCGACGGCCTTTTTCATCACGCGGGCGGACTTGACCACCTGCGGCAGAAACATCTTGCCGGCGCCGAACAGGTCACCGACCACGTTCATGCCATCCATCAGCGGGCCTTCGATGACCTGCAGTGGACGGTCGAACTGGCTGCGCGCCTCCTCGGTATCCTCGATCACATACTCATCGATCCCGCGTACCAGCGCGTGTTCCAGCCGTTTGGTCACCGGCCAGTTTCGCCAGGCCAGGTCTTCGGCACGCCTGGTGCCGGACTCACCCTTGTAGCGCTGCGCGATCTCGAGCAGTCGCTCGGTCGCATCCGCACGGCGATTGAGGATCACGTCCTCGACCCGTTCGCGCAGCTCCGGCTCGATCTGTTCATAGATCGCGAGCTGCCCCGCGTTGACGATACCCATCGTCATCCCGGCGCGAATCGTGTGATACAGGAACACCGAATGCATCGCTTCGCGCACCGGCTCATTGCCGCGGAAAGAGAACGAAACGTTGCTGACGCCACCGCTGATCATCGCGTGCGGGCATCGCTCCCGGATCTGCGCGGTGGCCTCGATGAAGTCGAGCGCGTAGCGGTTATGCTCTTCGATACCGGTCGCGACCGCGAAAATGTTCGGGTCAAAAATAATATCTTCGGGCGGAAAGTCCAGCTTCTGCGTCAGCAGGTTGTAGGAGCGCTCACAGATCGAGACCTTACGCTCCACCGTGTCGGCCTGGCCTTTCTCATCGAACGCCATGACGACCACGGCCGCCCCGTAATCACGCACCTGGCCGGCACGCTCCAGGAACTGCGCTTCCCCCTCCTTGAGGCTGATCGAGTTGACGATGCCCTTACCCTGCAGACATTTGAGTCCGGCCTCAATCACCGACCATTTGGAAGAGTCGATCATCACCGGCACGCGGGCGATATCCGGCTCCGAAGCGATCAGATTCAGGAAGCGCACCATGGCGGCTTCCGAGTCCAGCATGCCCTCGTCCATGTTGATATCGATGATCTGCGCACCGCTATTGACCTGCGCGCGGGCGACATCGAGCGCGGCGTTGTAGTCGTCCGCCTCGATCAGTTTGCGGAACTTGGCCGAACCGGTAACGTTGGTGCGTTCGCCGACGTTCACGAACAGGCTCTCCGGTCCGATGTCGAGCGCCTCGAGACCTGCCAGCCGACATCGTGGCTGCAGTTTCGGCGGCACCCGAATCGCGAGCGATCCGACGGCCTCGCCGATGTGCGCGATGTGATCGGCCGTCGTGCCGCAGCAGCCGCCGACGATGTTGACCAGGCCCGCCGCGGCGAATTCGCCCACCAGCTCCGCGGTCTCACACGCCTGCTCATCGTACTCGCCGAAAGCGTTGGGCAGTCCGGCGTTCGGATAGGCGCAGATCGCGATGTCGGCGATGCGGGAAAATTCCTCCACGTACGGACGCAATTGTTTCGCGCCGAGCGCGCAGTTCAGGCCGACGGCGATCGGTCGGGCGTGCCGCACCGAATTCCAGAATGCCTCGACCGTCTGACCCGACAACGTGCGACCGGACGCGTCGGTGATCGTCCCGGAGATCATGATTGGCAGGTCCACGCCACGCTCGCGCATCGTACGTCGTACCGCGTACAACGCGGCTTTGGCGTTGAGCGTATCGAAGATGGTCTCGACCAGGATCAGATCGACGCCGCCCTCAATCAATGCCGAGGTCGCTTCAGCGTAGGTGGCGACCAGCTGATCAAACGTGATGTTGCGATAGCCCGGGTCGTTCACGTTGGGCGACAGCGAAGCGGTGCGGTTGGTCGGCCCCAGAGCGCCCGCGACGAAGCGCGCGCGCCCGGTGCGTTCGGCATAGCTGTCGGCGACCTCGCGAGCGAGGCGCGCAGCGGTGAGATTGAGTTCACTCACCAGGCCTTCCATCTTGTAGTCGCCCTGCGCGGGAGCGCTGGAACTGAAGGTATTGGTCTCGATGATGTCGGAGCCTGCCTCCAGATACTTGGCGTGGATCTCACGGATCATGGCCGGCTGCGTCAGCGTCAGCAGATCGTTGTTGCCCTTCAGGTCGCACTGCCAGTCATGAAAGCGCTGGCCGCGATAGGCCGCCTCGTCGGGCTTGTAGCCCTGGATCATCGTGCCCATCGCGCCGTCGAGCAGCAGTACCCGCTCGGTCAGCAGACGACGGAACTCGCGAATGCGCTGCTCGCGGTTCATGCGCTCTCCTCAGTCAGTGATGCAGTTCGTGTTGGACGTACGCCGAGCGCATGACAGATCGCGTAGCTCAGGTCGGCGCGATTGAGCGTGTAAAAATGAAACTCCCCGATGCCCTCGCGCGACAGCGCCTCAACCTGCGCAATCGCGACCGCAGCTCCGATCAGCTTGCGGGTATCGGCATCCTCTTCCAGGCCCTCGAAGCGCTGGTGCAGCCACCTGGGAACGGCGGTACCGCAGCGCGAGGCGATCTTGAGCATCTGCGGAAAGCGCGTGATCGGCAGAATGCCCGGTACCAGACTCGCGCGAATGCCCGCCGCGACGCAGCGGTCGCGAAAGCGCAGGAACACCTCGGGGTCAAAGAAGAACTGCGTGATCGCCCGATCGGCGCCCGCGTCCAGTTTGGCCTTGAGGTTCTGCAGATCGAAGGGTGCATCGGGTGCTTCCGGATGCACTTCCGGATAGGCGGCTACCGAGATTTCAAAATCGCCGACCGTCTTCAGGCCGCGCACCAGGTCCGCCGCATACGCAAAGCCACCTGGATGCGGCTGATAGACGCTCATGCCTTTGGGTGCATCGCCGCGCAGTGCCACGATATGCCGGATTCCCGCCTTCCAGTAGGTGCGCGCGATGTCGAGCACGTGCTCGCGATCCGCGCCGACGCAGGTCAGGTGCGGCGCCGGCAGCAACGAGGTTTCGTTCAGCACACGCATCACGGCGCGGTGCGTGCGCTCGCGCGTGGAGCCATCGGCGCCATAGGTGACCGAGACGAATCTCGGCCGCAACGGCGCCAGACGCTGGATCGACTCCCAAAGCGTCTGCTCCATCTTTTCGTCTGCCGGAGGGAAGAATTCGAATGAAATCTGCACCGGGCGCCGAAGCGCGCTCAGATCGCTGCCCATCTGATCAGACAGAGCCGAGCCATTCATGCGAGACCTGCTTGCTGTTGCGGTTGTGAAAGTTGAGAGGCAGACGAGGCGTGCCGGCCGAAGGCGATAATGAAATGCCGGCCACCGAGATCGCATGGCCGAAGATGCCCAATGCTCATTCCGGCCGCATCGAACCAGCGACGCAGTGCAGACAGCGGGTTGGAGCCGCCCCGCGCATCGATCAAATCAAAGTCCTCGACCACGAGCAGCCGGCCATCCGGTCGCAGGATGCGCGCGACTTCGCCGATCGCGGCGCCCGGCCGCTCGGCCGAGGCGAGCACGCGATGGATCGTCACGGTATCGAAACTGGCATCATCAAACGGCAGGCGATACATGTCGCCGCGACGGAATTCGACGTGCGCCAGCCCCGCGCCATGAACGCGGGTTCGAGCCAGTCGCAGCGCCGGAGCGCAGATATCAACGCCCACCGCATGACGGGCCATCGGCCCCAGGATCTCGAGCATCAGGCCGTGGCCGGTACCAATGTCGAGCAGCTCGCCGACGCTGGTAGGCCCGAGTACCTCGCGCAATACGCTGGCCAGATCCTCCCGCGGCGCGAGCTCATCGGCTTCGACCTGCTGCTGCGCCACCCGCGCGCGATCGCCCACGACGCGCAACGCCCGCTCCCGATCACGCTTGAGAACACTGGCATCCGGATCGGCCATCGACAGCACCTGGCGAACCCAGTGGGAATAGCGCCCCGCGACTGGCATTCGGTAGTACACGCACTGCTGCTCACGGAAGCGATCCAGCAGACCAGCCTCGGTGAGCAGCCTCAGGTGGCGTGAAATACGCGGCTGACTCTGTCCAAGGATCGTGCACAGCTCACCGACGGTGTATTCGGCGGCACTCAACAGACACAGCAGCCGCAAGCGGCTGGGCTCCGCCGCGCTCTTGAGCGCGCGCACCACTTCCTCGATATCCTGACTGGCGACTGATCCTCTGAACATAATTCATCTACATATAAAGATATCTTTATATAGACCGAAAAATATCTTACCAGCACCCGCCCCAGTTCTGCTACCCTCCACGCCCTTTTTCCATACCCGTCAGCCGCATGCAGCGTCCGATTCGGAACATTGCCATCATCGCCCATGTCGACCACGGCAAGACCACACTCGTGGACTGCCTGCTGAAGCAGTCCGGTACGTTCGCGGCGCATGAGAAGCTCGGTGAGCGGATCATGGACTCGAACGACATCGAGCGTGAACGCGGCATCACGATCCTGGCCAAGAACTGCGCGATCGAATACGGCGGCACGCGCATCAACATTGTGGACACGCCCGGGCACGCGGACTTCGGCGGTGAAGTCGAACGCGTGCTGTCGATGGTGGATGGCGTATTGCTGGTGGTCGATGCGGTCGAGGGGCCGATGCCGCAAACCCGGTTCGTCACGCGCAAAGCGCTGGCGCTCGGACTCAAGGCGATCGTGGTGGTCAACAAGATCGACCGCCCCGGCGCCCGGGCCGGCTGGGTAGTCGATCAGACCTTCGAACTGTTCGACAAG
>Ga0210409_10009007_pt1 | contig 10114 bp, 8 predicted proteins | sample IncBWH17MmetaG_FD_161649 | JGI IMG/M metagenome (GOLD analysis project Ga0210409, IMG submission 161649) | Forest soil microbial communities from Barre Woods Harvard Forest LTER site, Petersham, Massachusetts, United States - Inc-BW-H-17-M | ecosystem: Environmental > Terrestrial > Soil >...
CGGGTCGCGGTCCGGCCGCGGACGGAGGTAACGCCCTCCTCCTTTGCTCGCGTTGGAGGGCACTTCGAACACGGTCTCGGGCGCGAACACAGTCGTCTCGGGCGAGACCGACAGCACGTATTGTAGTTCCGCGCGGCGTGCAGCTTGTCGCGCAGCTCGGTGTTGTTGCCATAGGCGCAGTCACCCAGCACCGGCGCTTTCTTAACCTTCCAGCCCGCGGCGCGCTCAACCAACTCGACGCCCAGCTCAGGCTTGGTCTTGAACCGAACCTCCTGGGGGATCTTCGCCTTGCCGCGCCGCTCCGGGTCCACACACCATCCCTCTGGCAGATACAGCGCCCAGCCCAACGGAACCGTCCCCTTCCCGTCGACGGCATGCAGCGACACGCCGATCTGGCAGTTGCCGGTCTTCCCCAGCGTGCCGGAGTACTGGCGCTTGACCCCTGGCGAGTCCTTGCCGTCCTTCGGGAACCCGGTGTCATCGATCACCCAAGCCTGCACATCGACCGCCGGCGCCACCCGCTCCGCGACTGCCTTGACCACCAGCGCAGGATCCCACGGGCTATCTACCAAGAACTGCTGCATCGAGTGATAGTCGGCCTCCTCGCCCAAGCGCTCGACGAGCGGCTCAAGCGACTTACGCGGACCCTGCTCGATCAACCCCCGCAGGTACAACCCGCCGTTGACCATCCGCACCGGCCGATTCGTCGCCTGCGCCAGCAACTCACCCGCGAACGCCTCCAAACGCTCACGCACCACCACCGGAGGATCAACACCCACCATCTCATCCGCATCAGCCACCACCACAGCAACCATCACGCCTCCTCGCGTCGAGATTGACAGACGCAAAAAGGGTTCGCCGCCCAGCCAGCCAAACCCACCCAGGACTTAACAAAGCACTACTAAGCGGCCCGGCTCACTGCCGGCGTTTTGGAGTGTGGCCCCTCGGGGTGCTGTTGGGCCAGTCGGTGCTTCGATCTACGGTCAAGAGTTGCTTGGCGAACAACTGCCAAGGCGAACGGGCGCGGTTCGCGCGTATAGCGCGAGGCGCTACAGCTCGCGGTTCTGACTGCTCCTTGGCGTACCATCTTCAGCGTGTTGACTGTTGCTGAGGCTGCCGATCGGCTGGGTAGGAACCCCGAGACTGTCCGTCGCTGGATTCGTTCGGGGCGTCTTCCGGCGCGCCGGGTCGGCGCCAGGCACGCGATAGATGACGGCGACCTGCGTGTGGTCGAGGATGAGCTGTATCCGATGTCCGAGCTGCCGGAGGAGTGGCGGATCGGGGATGACGGCACCCCGGCGCCGAACTGGGTCGCTGCGCTTCACCGCTCGCGCAGCGGTCACTGACGAGTGTGCTGGTTGTCGATGCGTCCGTGGCGGTTGCCGCGTGCCATACGCCTGTGGGCTTCGCCAGCCTGCGTGGGCACAAGCTCCTGGCACCGAAACTGATGGTGACGGAGGCGAGTTCGGCGCTGCACGAGATGGCCTGGCGGGGCGAGATCACCAAGCCTCGCGCCAAGACGATGCTGGAGCGTCTCCTCAAGGCCCCGGTAGAGATCCGCACGCCTGACAACCTCATTCAGGCCGCATGGAACGTTGCCGACGAACTGGGATGGGCGAAGACCTACGACGCTCAATACGTAGCGCTCGCGCAGCTGCTGAAGTGTCGGCTGGTGACGATCGACGAGCGGATGCTCCGAGGAGTCGCTCGCCTGAAGATCGCCGTGAGACCCCGCGAACTCTGAGCGCTCGCGACTCGACGGCGCTATCGATCGGGACGTGACGTGACGTACCGCACGTCCGCGGCATTCCGCACTCGAGACCCGCCTTAAGGCGGCGCAGCACGATGGTGTCGGCTTGGCACGACTCCGCAAGCGCGTGGTGTTTGAGCGTCTGCTTGCGCGCCTACATGCCGTGGCGCCTGGTGCCTGGGTGCTCAAGAGAGGGTTCGCGCTCGAGCTGCGGCTCGGCGCTCAGGTCGTGCTCAGTCCTCGGGGCCGAACTTCGGCCCGGGCGCCGCGGAGACGTAGTCCACGTCCCGGGCCACTCAGTCGCTCAGACCAGGGCTGTGTACCGTCTTGCGGGATCTCGTACCTGGCACGCAGAAGCTCTTTGGGTCGAACAGCTCCTCGGTATTTCGGTGCCGGTCTCATCGGTCAAGGACTGGTTGGCTAAGCAGATTCGGGATAGGCAATCCCAGGTTGTGCGGTTGGGGCGCGGGCAGTATCGGCTTGCCTAACGTGCTCCTCGTCCCCGGCGGCCCGCTGTCACGCCGAAGCGCGAGCTGCTCGGGTTCGCCAGGGCGGTAGGGCAGGCCGGCGGGGCTCGCTGCGACTATGGGAAGCCGAACCCTTCTTTTCCGCTTTCTTCAAAGCCTTTGAGTTGCAGTTTCACTGGAGTCGTCTGGCACGCGGTCGGGGCCTTTCTGATTTCTCCCGCGTTTTTTGGTCTGCAGAATCCATCGAGGCTTTTCGACTGGAATTCTTCAAGGACCGATTTTTCGGTGGGTGTTACTCCGCCACTGAACGGGCCGGCGCCGTAGGAGGGGTCGTACATCATGGCGCCTGCAGCGGGGCCGGCCTTGACGATGTAGTGGTTGTAGAAAGCCGCCGGCGGGTTTTCGAGTCCCTGCCCAGGCACGCCTTTCGTGCGCACGACTTCGGCCGGCGCATACGGGAATTCTCCCATGCCGGGATTTTTGAGGGTCCAGTTCTTCACGAGCATTACGCATTCTAACCCTTTTTCGCAGACTTTTCCTTCGCCGCCGGCATACTTCACCTGGAGTTGAATAATTTCTGATTTGATTCCCTCGACCGCCAAAGCGTTCTTGAAGGTGGCGGCCCACCAGTCGCAGGTTCCTTTGAGACTTTCCAGCACAGCCGCGGTCTCCAGATTCCCGCATTTGCTCGAAAGTTCTTCCGTTTCGTCTATTTCGCCGTTTTCTTCGACCTTTTTTCCACTCAAGGCCGTATTTGGCGTTTCTTCGGTCCAATACCACAGGACTGTGCCGGAGCGGTTGACCCATGCGCCGGTTGTGGCGTTGTAGGCTCTTATGTGCACGCTCGGAATGTTTGCAGCGCCTTCTAAGGTCGAGAACCCTTTCCATGCGCCTTTGATGACGCGTTCTTCGTTGGGCGGTTTGGCTTCTTTTTCGATGTTCTGGGTGTCCAGATCGAGGATCGTGAGGAAGATTTCCGTTCCCGTTAGGGCTTTTTCGTTGGTGATGTAGAGATTATGGGTGCTAGTCCCTGCCGAGGGTTCGATCGTGGGTCCGCCTTTTTCCTTTACGACCCACTTCCAATTGATCGTTGCGGATTCGTAGAGCACTTCGCTTGGGAGGGTGGCGCTGGTGGTCATTTCACCGGTGGTGAGGTACGTGGCATGTGCCGCAAGCTGTGTTTTTATTTCCGCGATCGTAAATTTCTTGGTAAAGGTGATTTTGGTGCCTTTTACCGTAACTTCACCGACCACCTTGGGTTCGGGTGGTTCTTCGACTTCAGTTTCCAAGAACGTCTTGGCCGCAGGTTCAACCGCCAGCTTTACTTCTTCGATTAAGACTTCTGTGCCCTTCACATAAGCGATCGGCCAGTTCTTTGTTATTTCCCCTGGATTCGGTGACTTCCAAAAGATAGAGTCACCGTCGAATTCGCTGATGCTTATAGCTTTTTCAATTTCCCCGTGCGTGGAGTTTTTTCTGTGATCGACTAAGACGGGTTCGCTTTTCTTGAATGTGATCTGTTGGACCCTCGGCATGTTGGGGCACTTGGCGAGCGCGGAGGACGCTAGGAACAGGCTCGTCGCGAGGAGAGACATAACAAGCAGTCCCTCGAACTTTGGGTGTTTCATGTCTGCTGGCTCCTCCGCTCGGATTGGTTGATTGCCGGGCGCGCCGCCTTGCAAGTAAGACGTACCAGTCCGCCCTGTTGGCGTCAAATGGAGTGATGCCTCAAGCTGGGGCTCAAATGGCGAGGACCGCTGAAACAAGCGGCTTTGCGACTCCCGGCTGGCAGTCGAAGGCAGGCGGTGTTGTTTCTCACTTGCTCGATATCCATGCTGAGGTCGAAGAGCTGCTCGGGAAGTCGGTGCCGGCCTCCTCAGTCAAGAACTGGCTGGCCAAGCAGGTTCAGGATCAGAAGCCCCAAGTCGTGCGGTTGGGACGCGGGCGGTATCGGCTGGTAGTCCGGAACGCCCGCTGGCTCTCGGCGAACCGCTTCATCCAGGCCGACGAACGATAATGGCTGATTGTCCACGAACGGTTCGATTAGCCACATGATGGTCTCCGCGGAGACGGCTTGCGGGAGCCAAATGGACGCGGCGGTGTGTGGTTGCAGGACATAGCGGACTGATGTCTCGGGAGATACTGGACACCAACGGCGAAAGGTGGCTGGTATGGGCTCGATTCGGCGGGGTTTGGGCCAGCGAGCGGGTCCACTGGCCTAAACATCTGGATGAGGTCGCCGAAAGCCGCGGTCGGCGAGGGCGAGCTGAACACCTACCGACGGTGGTCCATTGCATCGAGGATCCTGACGTCCTGGAGCGGTGGTATTGTCACGAATATGGCCGGAGAACCCGTAGGTTCTAATGACAGTTCGGTGATGGACCGGTTGTACGAGATCGCCGAGGCCCAAGGCGGGTTCCTCGCCGCGCACCAGGCCGTGGCCGCCGGCATTCCACGCTCGACGCTGTCCTATCACGCCACCGAGGGCGGCGCGCTGGAGCGCGTCGGGCATGGCGTCTATCGAATGCGACGGTTTCCAGCACCACCGCACGGTCACGTGATCGCCGGATGGCTTGTGCTCGCGCGCGCCGACGGCGTGGTCTCCCACGAGAGCGCGCTGGAGCTCCTCGATCTCACCGACCTGATCGTCGACGAGGTCCACGTCACCCTGCCACGCGCAAAGCGAGGGCTGCGCACCCCGCCCGGTGTGCACATGCACTTTACCGACCGGTTGATCGACCGTCGAACTCGACGCTATGTGCTCGGCATCCCAGTGACCAGCGTCGAGCGCACCGTTGCCGATCTGCTGCGCAGCGGTGGATGGACGGAGCAGACCGACCTCGCCGTCCGTCAAGCCATTCGGCGTAGCCTCACGACACGCCGGCGGCTGGAGGCGGAACTGCCGGCCAGGTGGCGCTCGCGGCTCGACGGTGCTATCGATCGGGACGCGACGTGAAGTACCGCACGTCCACGGCGTTTCGCACAGCGCTCGAGGCCCGGCTCAAGGTGGCGCAGCAAGATGGCGTCGGCTTGGCACGACTCCGCAAGACGCTGCTCCAGTTCCACAGGTGGGGCCGACCTCAGGCGAGCGGATCACTCTTGAGTTGACGTGCGGCGAGCCGCTCACGTGCGTAGAGCGTGGTTGCGGTCTCTCCCTGGCGGTCGGCGATCTTGGTGATGAAGGTCCAGGGATCCTCGGGTGGCTTGGCCGTTGTGCGCAGTCGCCAGATCTGTGGGGTCTCTGGCCGGGTCAGACTGCATATGCCGTTGATGTGTGCGAGTACGAGACCGGTGGCCTTGATCGGATCGTGTCCTGCTGCGACCGCGATGATCAGGCTGAGACGGCTTTGGCAAAGAACGGAGAGCTCCTTGGGGAGGCTAAGCATGTCGTGGTCGGTGGTGATGAGGCCATCCCAGGGGCGTTCATGGACGTGGAGCGCTTGTAGTACCTGCCAGTCATCGCACGTCGGCAAACGCTTGTCGATGTGCCGCAGTGGGACGAGCTCCACATCGTCCTCAAGGTAGCGTTGGAGCGCTACGACGATCGGCTCGGGAAAGTTCTGATCGAGCGCGAAGAGGTGCGGCATGACCGCTACGAATCAGGCTGCCAGAGCGAAGTCTGGCTGAAGTTCGCGCTCCAGGTCCAGCGCATCCTCGATGTCAGCAGTCTGGATCGCGGGGTAGAGCGCGGTTATCTTGCTGACGCTCAGCCCACGCCGCTGGAGTGCGGCGAGTGCCTCGGTCTCGATGCGAGTGCGATGTACGTGGGGCGCCCCGGCAAGCTTTCCAGGGACGATGCGCAGCCGAGGGCGCGGGGTGACGAGATCGGGTCCGCGAACCAGACGTCCGATCGCCAACGGGCGCAGAAGATCCAGCGCTTCGGCGGCGAGGACAGCCTGTCCATCGGGGTGCTCGGGTGAGGGGTTCGCTTTCAGGACGATTCGCCCACCGCGGTCCACAGCAACGTTTGGGCTGCCATCCTCGGTCCACAGCGCGAGGTCGATATTGGCTAGCTCGCGTAGAGCGATGCGCACGGCATTCATAGCAGTAGGCGGGACAGCCTGTCCGTCGGGCGTGGTCTTGGTGGCGCGCAGCCAGGCGATGGTCCGCAGCGCGAGCAGATCGCTGTAGGACCACAGCTTCACCCGCTCGGCCGAGACGCTCGGGGTGAGGATCTCTCTGCGCGCCCAGTAGTGCACAGTGGACTTGGGTACGCCTGAGAGGGCGGCTGCGCGGTCTGCGCTGTATGCGCCACGTGGATCCATAGCTGAAGTATCGCTGTTGATGCCGATGGATACCGAGTTAGCGGCTGTCCGGGACGCCCTTTTGCCACTGTTTTGCCCATCCAGAGGATTTGGTCCGTCGGCTCGCTCATTCAGTGGCAGCTGAGTTTGGCTTGAATACATGCGATACGACCGATGGACGCGGCGGGTTTCGAACCTGCGACCTCTCGCGTGTGAAGCGAGCGCTCTCCCACTGAGCTACGCGTCCCTGTGGCGATTCTAGTCGCACCGAAGGCCGGCGGAGGCCACACGTCGAGGAGCGGCGTGAGCCGGGAGCGGAGGGCACCCGTCGGTGCGGGAGCTGCCAGCGCAGGCTACCCTGCGGCGGCCGGAGCCGGAGCAGGGCTACCCGCCAGCGGCCGCCCCCGCAGGGTGAGGCTCGAGCCTGACCGAGGGAATCGAGTAGGCGGCGGCCAGCGCGTTGACCTCGCCCTGAGAGAGTCGCGCGCCGAAGGCCTGGGGTCCCCCGAGCTGCTGGTAGCCGCTGAGGAGGCTCTTCCCAAGCAGGGATAGGTCGAAGTGGGCGTCGTAGATGGCGTCCACGTACAGGGAGGAGTTCTGGCGCGCGAAGCCGCTCGCCACCGGATCGGCTCCCTCGATCGCGCTCACCGTGGCCGCGGTTAGCGGCCACCCACGCTTGGCCAGGCGTTCGTAGTCTTCGTAGATCCCGGCGATGCCGGCGGTGGGCCCGGTGAGGCGGGCGGGGGCCGTCATGAAGCGGGGTTCGGGGAGCGCCGTTGCGTTTGCGCTCGCCTGGCTGACGGCGGCTGCCAGCGGGGGGGAGAGCACCGGCGGGAGCCCACGGGCGAGCAGCGGCCAGGCGCCGCGCGAAGCCGTCACCTCGCGCTGCACGGGAGCCTGGAGCGCGCGCAGTTCACCGCTCAATTGCACGAGCTGGGCTCGCTGGAGCGCCAGTTCGCGTGCGCTGGCGGTGCGCGAGGAGGCCGTCGAGCCGCACCCGGCGGCGATGAGACCCGCAGCGCAGAGCACTCCGGCAGCGAGCGCGCAGATGGCAGGAGGGAGTCTCAGCGCGGGGCTCTGCCGGCGGGGCGCAGCGACCTAAACGCCGAGCAGGTCCACCACGAACACGAGCGGCGCATTGGGCGGGATCGTGGGCGGCGACCCGTTCTTGCCGTAGGCCAGTTCGGCGGGGATGATCAACTCGCGCCTACCACCCACCTTCATGCCGGCCACGCCCTGGTCCCAACCTTTGATGACCTGGTTCTTGCCGAGCGCGAACGTAAACGGTTCGTTGCGCTTCCAGGAGGCGTCGAATTCCTTGCCCCCGCGATAGAGCACGCCCACGTAGTTCACGGTCACGGACTGGCCCGCCTTCGCTTCGGGGCCGGTCCCCTTGATGAGTTCCTTGGTCACAAGCGTCGTCGGGGCGGCTCCGCTTGGGGGCGTCACCGTCGGCTTGGTCGCCAGGGGGCCGCTCGTAGGGGTCTTGGCTGAGGCGGTAGTCGGCGTGGTGGGGGTCGTCGGCGTGGTTTCGCCCTTCACCTGCGGGACCGAGCTGGTGTCGGCCTCGTTGCCGACGGTGATGGTGCTCGAGTTGCTCGACGACCCACAGCCTGCGATCACGGCTGCCAGGGCGAGCGTCGCGATGGTGGCGCCGATGCGCCCGTGGGAATGCTTGGGGGAGTGCGAGGGAATCTTGGGGGAGTGCGAAGGAATGAAGTTCATAACGGCGGGCAGCCTAACGCATTTTGGGTCGTTCGCGCTACGATCGTCCTGGACCGTGCTAGGCGGGGATGTAGCGGCGCCCTGAATCCGCAATCCGCTCTAGCGGGGCTGAACTCCCCTTCGAGGGGTTCCGCTCCGGTCGCTCCCTCGCTCGGAGCGTCGATGGCTCGGGTCCCGCGCGGTGTCGGCTTGTGAACCAGGTCAGGTCCGGAAGGAAGCAGCCTTAAGCGATCCCCGGCAGGCGCAGCGGGAGTACCCGATCCGGAGCCCCGGGCGGCGATAGGCGATCGGAGGCGGGAGCCTCGACAAGGGGTGCACGGTCCTTTTTTTGCCACCGGCGTCGGTCAGCTCAGCTGCAGCGCTCGAAGACGAGCCACGAGCGGTTGGAGTGGGCCTCGGTGAAGCCCGGAGGGATGGAGACATTCGAGTGGGGATCGTGGAGGTCGAGGATGTAGTCGCGTTCGACCTCGATGCTCGCGGGGTCGACGTACGTGCCTTCTTCGAGTTGCCTACCTTCTCCCTGGGCCGCTTCCGCACTGACGATCAACGAGGGCTTCACCTTCAGGTAGAGCGCCAGGAGCGGGATCGGGGCGTGGTTGGGGACCCCGACGGGGACGCACTCGGGCGCGATAGCCCTGCTCTTGACGAGCGCCACCAGGTCGTCTTGGATGCGTTGCTGGCGGGCGAGGTTGTCGAGCTCGTGGTGGGCCTTGTGGATCTGTCCGGGGAACGTGGCGAGCAGGGCCACCCCCACCACGGCTCCGGCCGCCATCCACGGCCGGCGACGACGGTCTCCACGTGGGAGCAGCCTCCAGCCGAACACTCCGGCCCCGCAGAACACGCACAGGATGGCCCCCGCGAGGAAGGCGTAGCGGGTGTCGATCGGCAGGCCCACGCTCGCCATGGCGGCGAAGACGACCACCGCGGCCACCCCGGCGGCGGCGCCCAGGCCGGCCCTGGGGCGCAGCCACAGAAGCGACAGGACCCCGCCGAGCGCCGCGCCTGCGAGCACGACGGGGCGCAGGACCTCCCCGATGCGTCGCGGTATGTACTGCCCGGCGTCCACGATCCCGCTCGGGCGCCGCAGCGTGGCGGCGGTGTGTTTGGTGTTGGTGAGCGACCACATCGGATGTCCGGTGACGAGCAGGTCGCTCGCCACCCAGAGGATGGGTGCCGCGGCCGCCAGCAGCCCTAGGCGGGCCAGCTCCCCACGGGCGCGCCTGGGGTCGGAGCGGGCGGAGGAGACCGCCAGGTAGACCCAGTAGATCCCAGAGAAGGCCCACGCCTCCGGTCGCAGGAGCCCTGCCAGGCCGAGCAGCGCGAGCACCGGCGCTCCGGCGCGAGGACGCCTTGTCTCGACGAGCAACGCCGAGAGCACGAGCAGGGTGTAGGGGACGTCCACGTAGGCCCTAACCCCGTATGAGAGCACCGGCACGCGGGTGAGCAGGACGAGCGCCGCCACAACTCCCGCCGGACGCCCGAACCAGGCGCTGCCGAGCCGGTAGATCACCCACCCGCACGCCGCCAGCGCGAGGAAGGCGAGCACAACGACGATCGTCGTCTCGGCGCCGGCGCCGAGCGGGGCGAGGGGGATCCCGAGCGCCTCCACCAGGGGATGCGGCGTGGGGGCGATCGGGAGGCCGTATTGCGGCGCTTCCCCGCGTGAGAGCTGCTGGCCCCATACGAGCCCGTAGAGGGTGTCGTAGTTGACGAAGCCAACCTCCGTGAGCATCCACAGCAGCGCCGCCCCCGCGAGGATCGCAAGCGTCGCGGGGGCCCAGCTGGCGAGCATGGCCCGGTCCGGGGGGGCCAGGCGTTTGCGCAGCGCCTCTCCCACGCGCGCGCGTGGGGCATCCGTTTTTGCGCCACCCTCCGACTTCGTGGTTGCTTGCCTTGTGAGCATGTCTCGTATGCCCTGCCCCACGCGT
>Ga0210409_10009009_pt1 | contig 10112 bp, 1 predicted proteins | sample IncBWH17MmetaG_FD_161649 | JGI IMG/M metagenome (GOLD analysis project Ga0210409, IMG submission 161649) | Forest soil microbial communities from Barre Woods Harvard Forest LTER site, Petersham, Massachusetts, United States - Inc-BW-H-17-M | ecosystem: Environmental > Terrestrial > Soil >...
AAATCGGCGTCGAACAACGCAGGATCATCAATGAAGGCCCCCTGCCGGGTATACATCTTTCCTGGAGCACTGGGATCCGCGTGGTAGTAAGTTTCAAGGGGCCATCGTGAAGGCGGTACGTCGGTAATTGTATTCGTGCCGACAGACAGGATCTTCCAAAACGATTCTGCGTTGGAAGCCCCACCGGGAAAGCGTAATCCCATGCCGATTATCGCAATGGGCTCTGTGCGCGGGCGTTCCAGCTCCTGCACTTTAGCCTTAAGCGAGCGAATTTCATAAAGTGCGCGCTTGAGCGGCGACAGCTGATCGAATTGTTCGCTCGACGACATAGGTTCAGCTTTGCCCGAGTTCTTCCCTTAACAGTTGCTCGGCTTGTTCATCGGAAAGCATGGCAAGATCGGCGAGACCCAGATCGTTTGTCTCGGCACGCCCATTTGCACTGCCGTTCAAGTAGTCCGCGAGTGCCCCCAGCGTCGGATAATCAAACAAAAGAGTGGCGGGAAGAGGCCGGTTCAGAGCCGACGCAAGGAAGTTGCGAAATTCGACGGCCATCAGCGAATCGAGCCCCATCTTCAGCAGCGGTTGTCGTTCATCGATAAAGTACGAATCATCAAGTCCAATCACGCGCCGGAGCTGTTCGAGCAGAAAACTGATCAGGACTCTCCTGCGGTCTTTCGCAAGGCTGCTTTCCAGGATTTTCAGAATGCCATCCGGTTTGCCGGATGGCGGTAGGGCAATGGAATGCTTGATCATTTCGGAAACCAGGCGCGACGGGGAATCCCATTTGGACCAATCCACATCGGCAATCGATACCTGGGGGGCAGTTTGCATAAGAGCCAGGCCGAAGCAGTCCAAGCAATCTCGCGGCACCATGGCCCGAAGCCCGGCCAAAACACGTTTCCGGCCTTCGGCCTGCACGCGTGCGGCCATCCCCGCCTCTGCCCACGGTCCCCAATTCACGCTTAACGCCGGCAAGCCACGGCTTTGCCGGTAATGCGCCAGCGTATCCAGGAATGCATTTCCTGCGGCGTAAGTCGACTGCCCTGGCGAACCCGTCAGCGACGCCACGGATGAAAACAATACGAAAAAGTCCAGCGTTGCCTCGGCTGTGAGGGTATGGAGGTTCCAGGCACCCGAAACTTTCGGGGCCAGGACGGATTCGAACCGCTTCCAGTTCTGCTGACTCATCACACCGTCATCGACGACACCCGCGCAATGAATAACGCCACGAAGCGGAGGCATGCCGGATTTCAGTTCTCCAAACAGATTTTTCATCTCCGCCTCGTGGCACACGTCGGCGGCGCGAATCTCGACCCGCACACCGGCGTTGCGCATGGCGTTGATCTGTTCGAGAGCGGCAGTGGAAGCGCCACGGCGGCCTACCAGCACCAGATTTTTCGCGCCGCGATCGGCCAGATATTGCGCGACGTGAAGCCCAATCGCGCCCAGACCGCCGGTCACCAGGTACGTCGCGTCGGCAAAGATTCGCGGAGGGGCAGGATGCCGCAGGACGATTTTGCCTATGTGCTTGGCCTGCGCCATATAGCGAAAACCTGCCCGGGCTTCGCTGAATTCGAACGCCCGAAGAGGCAGCGTGCGCAGCCGTCCTTGTGTTACGCCGGCAGAAATTTGCGACAGGCACGACTGGATCTTGCGGGGATCCGAGTCGATGATTTCCGCCAAATCCACAGGAAAGTATTCGATCGATTTGCCCAAAGCGGAAACGCGATCGGCGCTCCAAATTCCGGCCTTGCCGATCTCAATAAACCGCCCTCCTTCGGCAAGGCTCGCGAATCCGGCGTCGATGAACTCCCCAGCGAGAGAATTGAGGACCAGATTCACTCCTCTTCCGTTTGTTTCGCGGAGAATCTCTCGCGCGAAATCGAGCGTTCGGGAGCTATAGACGTGTGAAATGCCCAGCGAGCGCAGGTAGTCTCGCTTTATTTCACTGCCGGCAGTGGCAAAGATTTCGGCGCCGGCTTGCTGTGCCAGTTGTACCGCCGCAAGCCCAACGCCTCCGGTGGCCGCGTGTATCAGAATACGGTCACCACACTTAAGTCTGCCCAATTCAATCAGGCAGTACATTGCAGTCAAAAACGCATTCGGCAACGTCGCCGCTTCAGCCGGCTCTAACGCGTCAGGTATACGGGTAACCAGCAGCGCGGGAGTGTTAACGAATGAGGCGAAGCTGTTCCAGGCGATCCCCATGACGCGATCGCCCGGCCGATATTCCTCCACCCCTTCGCCCACCCGGGCGATGCGCCCGCAGAATTCCAGCCCGGGTTGGCCAGGGTCCCCCGGATACATTCCCAAAACGTTGAGCACGTCGCGGAAATTGAGAGCTGATGCTTCGACTTCTACTTCCACCTCGCCCGAGCCCGGTTCACGACGCTCCATCAATTCCGTAGCCAAGCGATCCACAGAGCCGCGGACGGGAATGCAGAGCCTCTGTGGCTGCGGTTCGGCGAGGATTGCAGATTCGAGGCGAGAGGTGAAGCGCTGCCCCTCGCGTAAGGCAATCTCTTCCTCACCGTCCGGATGCACAATCTCTTCCGCCAGCCACGCCAAACCTGCAGTCGCGGCATCGAGGTCGACGCGTACGCAGCGAAATTCAGGATTTTCGAGGGCGATAGTCCGTCCCAAGCCCCACGCCGGCGCTTGCGCAAGCCCGTCGCAGTTGTCACTGGGCGTAACCGCGATAGCGTTCTCTGTCACGAACCAGAGTTGGGGCGGAGACGAAGGAAAGCGCTCGAGCAATTCCTGCGCGAGCGACAAAGTGGCGCCGCAAACTCTCCGCTGCTCAGCTATTGGGTTTTCGCCAGTTTGCCAGGCGATCAACCGCACGACGGCATCAAACTTGCCGGTCGCGCCAATCCGCTCGCCCGGGCTGCAGAGACTGGCGCCGCAACCGCGAGTCATCAATTCGTGGGCCAGCCGTTTTCCCTGGTCTGCGTCGTCTGCCACAATGAGCAAGCGGCTAGCCCCTGGCGCTGAAGTCCCGCGATCCTGAGCGCGCCATTTCAAGCGATAGGCCTTACGGTTGGCGACCGAGGAAAGGTCCCCGCGCCGCTTGAACCGAACGCCCTCCAGTCGCGCGACCAGAACCTCACGATCATTGAAAACATCGATGTCAGCTGACATCGGGGATGCCTCAGAGCCGACGTTCGTGTGGATTCGCACACGCGCCCAGGCGTCTGCTCCCGCCGGCGCATAGGTTTCCAAACGGGCGATCGCAAAAGGCAGGTAGACTCCCTCACCGTCCTCTTCTACTGCGGCCAGCACAGCCTGCAGGCACCCGTCGAGAAGGGCGGGATGAATCTGGTAATCAGAAGCCTCGCGCCGCTCCCGTTCTTGAAGCCGGACTCGCCCGAGGACTTTCTCCCCGGTGCGGCACGCACTCTCAAGTGTGCGGAATGCAGGACCGAAGTGGTAGCCTTTCTCGGCCAAGCCAGCGTAGAAAGATGTGGGTTCAATGGCACTTGGACCGGTGAATTGATCGATGGCGTCATGCGTCGCGTGAGGCGAAAATTCCGAAATTCTTCCGCTGGCATGCAGAATCCATTCCTCAGCGCGCAAACTCAACACTTGGAATTTATCTCCGTCAACCAGCGCCTGGATCGTAAGCCCACACTCTTCTGACAGCACCAGCGGATTCGTGACGATCACATCCACGAGCGCCTTTTGTTTGCCCACTGCCTTCGACACGGCGGCGCCGGCAATTTCCAGAAACGCGGTCATGGGCAAAAGCAGGGAGCCTTGTATGCGGTGATCGGCGAGATACGAAGGGTCGCCCGGGCTGAGTTCCGCTTGGAATGCCGCGCCCGACAGCGAAGGAGATTTCAACGGCCTGCCCAGCAGGGGATGCAGCTTCCCTGTTTCTCTCATTTCAGTCTTCGGCCGCCGCTCAATCCAGAAGCTCCGCCGCTGGTAGGGGTAGACGGGAAGAGAAACGGGAGGCGCGCCTGCGGGGTAAACGGCGGGCCAATTCACGGCGCCGCCCGCCACATAAAGTGCCCCGAGAGACGAAAGCATCGAGGTCATTTCATTTTGTTTACGCCGTAAGGAGGGAACGAACCGTGCATTCGCCTCCCCAAGGCACTCCTCGACCGAGTTCAGCAATACCGGATGAGGGCCAACTTCGAGGAATGTCCGGAAGCCCTTCTCGGCCGCTGCTTGCACAGCGTTAGAAAAGAGGACCGGGTGGCGGATATTCTTTCCCCAGTAAGCGACTCCGAAATCTGCGCCTTTTGCCTCTTTCCCATACACGGTCGAGATGATCGGAACTGTCTCCGCATGCGTAGCAACGGAGCCGAGCACACGCACGAGTTCGAGGCTAAACGAGTCCATCTGGGGGCTGTGGAAGGCATAATCCACGGGCACGAGGCAACACCCAATGCCGTCACGCTGCCATTTTTCAAGAAGCTGAGCGATGGCACCGCTGTCGCCGGAGATCGTCGTTGACTCGGGGCTATTCGAGGCCGCGATAGAAACTTGGGAACCGAACTTCCTGAGATCTTCGGCTACAGCCGCAGGCGAGCGGTGAACGGCAGCCATTTTCCCCTTGCCAGAGGCCGCTTCCATCAAACGGCCGCGGTGGACCACCACGCGCACCGCCTCTTCAAGAGTGAGGACTCCGGCGATGTGAGCAGCCGCTACTTCTCCAGCGCTATGTCCAATCACCATCGCCGGCGAAATGCCCCAGGATTGCCAGAGCTTCGCCAAGGCCACCTCGACGGCAAAAATTGCCGGTTGTGCGAACTGGGTGTGATGCAATTGCGAGACTTCTTCCGCAGCAGAAAGGTGCTCAATGACCGACCAGCCGGCACACAGCTGAATCAACGCTTCACATTCATCCATGGCCGCGCGAAATCCCGGCTGGCGCTGATAAAGCGACATTCCCATGCCCGGCCATTGCGAGCCTTGTCCCGAGAAAACGAAGACCACTGCTTCGCCATCGCGCGAAACCCGGCCCACCTCTACTCCCCGGCGCGTGTGCCCAGACACAAAATCGCCTAGAAGCCTACTGAACTCGTCTCGCGATGAGGCAACTACGGCGAGCCGCTCCTCATAATGGCTGCGCCGGATGGCAGCGGAATGGCAAACGCTATAGGGAGCCGCTGGCTTTACAGCGTTTTCAAAAAATTCAGCATAAAGCCGCGCAAAATCTCTGAGCGCATCCCCGGTGCGAGCGGAAATCGGCAGCAGATAGGGTTCCGGCGGAAATTCACCGGCCTCCGCACGGAGGAATTGTGGAGATTCTTCAAGGACGGCGTGTGCGTTTGTTCCGCCAAAACCGAATGAACTGACGGCAGCGAATCTGACTTCTTTGTTTCGCCTCCACGCGGTTGGCTTCGTCGGGAGATAGAAACGGGTCCCTTGCAGGGAAATGTGCGGATTAAGTTCGGAGTAGTGCAGATTCGGCGGAATCTCCTCGTGTTCGAGAGCGAGCGCAGTTTTGATCAAACCGGCCACCCCGGCGGCAGCTTCCAAGTGGCCGATGTTGCTCTTGACTGCCCCGAGAGCGCACGGACACTGTACTGTCGTCTCCTTACCAAGCGTCTCGGCCAGCGCCTCGACTTCGATGGGGTCGCCGAGAGCCGTGCCTGTGCCATGCGTCTCGACGTAGCCGATGGACGATGGCAGGACACGGGCGTTTTGCAGGGCCGCTCTGATCACCTGCTGCTGTGCCAGGCCGTTCGGCGCCGTAAGCACGCTCGTGCGTCCGTCCTGGTTTACTGCAGTTCCTCGAATGACGGCATAAATGTGATCTCCATGGGAGAGCGCATCGGCCAGAGGCTTTAGGACGATCAAGCCGCAGCCTTCACCCGACACGAAACCATTCGCCCCAGCATCGAACACTTTGCAGCGTCCATCAGGGGAAAGCATGCCCAGCTTGGCCAGCCCGACAAAATGTTCCGGCAACAGGTACAAATTGACTCCGCCGGCCAGCGCTAGATTGCAGTTGCCAGACCGCAGACTCTGACAGGCGAGATGGATCGCAACCAGGGAGGAGGAGCAAGCGGTGTCAACCGAGATGCTGGGACCACGCAAGTCAAGCAGGTAAGAAACGCGGCCGCTGGCAATACTGTGATAGGCGCCTGCGCAGGCGTGCGAGCCGATGGTGCCGGCATCCTCGAAGAGAAGGCGCGCGTAATCGCAACCAGAAATCGCGACGAACACGCCGGTCTGGCTGCCCGCCAGGGATTCCGGCGCCCTACCGCTATCCCAAAACGCTTCCCACGCGACTTCCAGCAGCAGGCGCTGTTGCGGGTCCATGCTTGCCGCTTCACGTGGTGCAATGCCGAAGAGCAAAGGATCAAACATGTCCACGTGTGGGACGAACCCGCCCCAGCGCGTATTGGTTTTTCCGGGAGCTTGTGGGTCGGGGTCAAAGTAGCGGTCGGCATCCCATCGCTCGGCGGGGACGGTGGTGATGGCGTCAACGCCATCGTGGAGTAAGCGCCAAAACTCCTCAGGCGATCGCACTCCACCGGGGAAGCGGCAGCCAATTCCGACAATGGCGATGGGCTCCGACTGCGGCAGGTCCGCGTCTGTTTGGGCGCGAAACTGCCTTACCGCCAAGGCCAGCTTTGCCGACGAAATGGGTTTTACGGGATGCTGGCTCATCGCGGTGCTGCCTTTTGATTCATGAGCGAGCGAATCGCTTCTTCTTCAGTTAAGGCGACAACACCGGAAGAGAACCCGGACGAGGCTGCCGAACTCGAATCGCTCAGGCGGCCCGAATCAGCGGTGTTTTCCTCCAGCGAGATTTCCATCCGGCGCGCAAGCTCTGCCGCGAGCAGCCGGACCGTGGGGTAATTGAAAACAGCGGTCGACGGAAGCTGAACGGAGGTAGCTTGAGCGAGCCGCCGTACAATCTGAAGCGCCATCAGTGAATCAACGCCCATCGCGCCCAACGGCTTCATAAGATCGATCTGCGACGGACTTGTCCCGAGAACCTTGGCGAGGTCTTCCTGGATTTGAGTTTCAAGCAGCGACCGGCGCCGCACGCCTGGAGGCACCGCCAGAAGCGCGCCGCGCAAAGACGTTTGGTTCGCGTCACGATTGGGCTCTGCCTCTGCCGCCGGAACCAATGAGAGGAAGGCGCTTGGAATACGTTCCGAGCCAAAACTCCGCGCGAAATCCTTCCACGCGACGGGCAATACAAGGCTGTCGTGCCCACCTTCACTTAGCAGGCGACCCAAAATGGCAAGAGACGTGTCCACGGGCAGAGAACTCACGCCCTGCTCCCGGTACGCACGCACGCTGCGCTGCGTTTCTTGTTGCCGGGCCAAACCTACATCACTCCAAGGACCCCATTGAATGCTCAGGGCCGCAAGGCCCTGTGCACGCCGGTATCGGGAAAGGGCATCGAGGTAAGAGTTGGCCACTGCGTAGCTGCCCTGGCCCGGCTGGCTAAGGACACATGCCACCGAAGAGAAGAGCACAAACAAATCCAAGGGCATGCTCTGAGTCAGACAGTGCAGGTTCCAGGCGCCCGCAGCTTTCGGCCGCATCACTCGCGCGAGCTTTTCTTCGTTCAATTCCGCGAGAAGGGCACCCTCCGTCACCACTGCGAGATGAAAAATGCCACGCAATGGCGGCATTTCCGCGGCGATTTTCTTGAGTACGCTCTCCATCACAGCGAGATCGCCTACGTCGCCGTTGAAGATGCGGACGGACGCTCCGTTCGCTTGCAATGCTTGTATATCGCGGCTAACAGCAGAAAGATCGTGACGACGGGTAACAAGTGCCAGGTGGCGCGCGCCATGAGAAGTCAGCCAGCGCGCCAGGACTGTGCCGATACCCCCGAGTCCTCCCGTGATCAGGTAGGTAGCATCGCGGATCAGGGCGGGCGGTTTCGCCGCCATCGGCTGCGCACAACGTTGGAACCGGGCCACGAAGCAGTTGTTGCCGCGCACGGCTATTTGCTCTTCAGGGCTGTTTTGCTGCATCCAATTGACTAAGGTTTCGAAGTCCTTTGCGTTGGGCTGGCAGGGTAGATCCACGTTTGTGCTGGAAAATTCAGGGTGTTCGCGCGCGATGACCCGGCCCAGGCCCCACAAGGCCCCCGCTACAGGACTGACTTGCCTATCCTCCAGCAAGTTAAACGCGCCAAGGCTCAGCAGCCAGAGCCGCGGCGGCTTCAGCAGCGCGGCAGCAGCCACGGCCTGCACTAGGTTTACGACACGAAACGTCTCCTCAGTGGCGTCGTTTGGCTCCGTGCCGCCGGTTCGCGGCAAACAGATAATCCCGCGGCATGCTTCTGCGATCTGAAACGCCTGTCTCAACTCGTCGGAGTGGGATACAGAAATACACTGTTCGCCATGCGCTCGAATCTGATGGGCGAGTTGGGCCGCCATAGGTCCGGCGTGACCGAACAAAATCCACGTGCCGTTCTGCGCATTCGTCTCAACGGGCGACGCCACCGGTTTCCACTGAAACTCGAAAACCGACTCGGCTAAATCGTGCTGGGCATTTGGCTTTACGGCTGGGCCGGGACTGCGCGACACGATCTGATCGGGTTCGATCCAGTGCCGTTTGCGCCTCCACGGATAAGGGGGAAGTCGGAGGAAAGCGCCCTCGGGATAGAAGCGCCTCAGATCAAGCGGGAAGCCGGAGACGTATAAAGCGCCAATCGCATCCAGCAGTTCGGTCCTTTCATCCTTTTCACGGTGTAACGAGGCGACGACCACGCCTTCGCATTGCTCCTGCGCGATGCCCTCTTCCATCGCCTGGGAAAGTACTGGATGCGGACTGACTTCGATGAAAGTGTCAAATCCATCTCTCAACAGCGACTGCAGCGCGGATGAAAACAATACCGGCTGCCGCAGATTCTGGCCCCAATACTCCGGGGTTAGGCCAGATCCGTCTTGTAACTTACCGGTCGTCGCGGAGTAAAATGGGATAGACTCCTTTTTTGGCTGAATCTCGCTCAAAGCCTTAATCAATTCAGGCCGAAGTGGATCCATGTGCGCGCTCTGAGAAGCGACGTCAATCTTGATGCGGCGGCAAAAAACCTGCTGGTCCTCGAGTTCCGCCACGATTTCCTCAATAGCAGCCGCGTCCCCGGAAAGTACCGTGGAAACTGGCCCGTTATAGCCGGCTATGGAAACTCGGCCGTTGTAGCCACGCACAAGCTTCTCGGCGGCAGAAGAGTTCAGCTGCGCCACGATCATGGCGCCGCGCCCCTGCACGCTCTTCATGAGCCGACTACGATGGCAAATCACCGCCGCCGCGTCTTCGAGCGAGAGGGCACCGCAAACTGCGGCCGCAGCTGCTTCACCCATACTGTGTCCGACGACGGCTGCCGGCTCTATGCCCAGCGAGCGCCAGAGGGCCGCCAAGGACACCATCACAGCAAAGAGCACAGGCTGGACGACATCGACGTCGCGAAGGGCGCTTTCGGAATCGGAGGTTAGTTGCTCGATCACGCTCCAGCCGGTGTAACCTCTGATCACTCGGTCACAGGCAAACAGCGCGTCCGCAAAGGCAGGTTCCTCGCGCAGTAAAGTTCGGCCCGTGCCTCGCCATTGGCCTCCCTGGCCGGAAAAGACAAAAACGGCTCGCCGGTGCTCTTTGCTGATGCGTTGAGCTATTCGCGAATAGGGTCGTTTCTCCTTGGTAAGAGCGGTAGCGAGGTGGTCCGCCAGTTCATGGCGATTGTTCGCCACAAACGCCAGCCGGAAATCGTGGTGCGACTGCCGCACCCCCGCGGTATAGGCGAGATCTGAAAGGGACCCCGGCCATTGCGGATCGTCCCGCAGCCGATCCCGCCACGAGGCAATCTTGGCTTCAAGCGCTTCGGAGCTATGCGCAGACATCAGAAATAAGGGGGCGCTTCGGCGGTCGGCTGCCACTTCGGGCAGGCGGGGCGCCGCTTGCAAAATCACGTGGGCGTTGGTCCCGGTGATGCCGAAGCCGCTGACCCCCGCATAAGGCAGGGGCGCTGCGGTCGGCCACGGAATTGTCTCCGTCTGGATTTTAATGGCCTTGTCGTTCCATTGGATTTGAGGACTCGGCTGCCGCAGGTGCAGGCTGGCCGGAATTGTTCGCCGCTCGAGCGAGAGCGCCACCTTGATCAGGCCGGCCACCCCAGCTGCTGCTTCTGT
>Ga0210409_10009012_pt1 | contig 10109 bp, 10 predicted proteins | sample IncBWH17MmetaG_FD_161649 | JGI IMG/M metagenome (GOLD analysis project Ga0210409, IMG submission 161649) | Forest soil microbial communities from Barre Woods Harvard Forest LTER site, Petersham, Massachusetts, United States - Inc-BW-H-17-M | ecosystem: Environmental > Terrestrial > Soil >...
GACATGCTGCCCTATTCCATCGACGTGGTGTGCCTCGACCAGACCGGCATCGTCGCGGGACTATCAGGGTTCTTTGCGCAGCGCGGCGTCGACATTGCGGAACTTTCAACGCGCGCCTACGCGGCTGCGCATACCGGGGCGCCGATGTTTTCCGTCCAGATGATCGTGAATGTGCCGAGTCGTCTGCACATCGGGGTACTGCGCGAGGAGTTCATGGATTTCTGCGATCATCTGAATTTGGACGCCATTTTCGAACCTGTAAAGAGCTAGCATGAGCAAGACAGAGGTCGGCAAGAAGGCGCCGCAGTTCAGCCTCGATGGCACCAACGGAACTTGGTCGCTCAAGGATGGCGCCGGCAGTGCGGTGGTCATTTATTTTTATCCGCGCGACAACACTTCGGGCTGCACCCAGGAAGGCCTCGATTTTGCGGCGCTGCATGATCAATTCAAAAAAAACCAGACGCTCATTTTCGGCATCTCGCCGGATAGCGTCGCGTCACACGAGAAATTCAAGAAGAAGATGTCGTTTCCATTTAACCTGTTGAGCGATCCCGAGCAGAAGGTCTGCAAACTCTACGATGTGATTCAGGAAAAGAGCATGTACGGCAGGAAATACTTGGGGGTCGAGCGCAGTACCTTCCTGATCGACGGCAAGGGTGTGCTGCGGCACGAGTGGCGCAAGGTCAAGGTCAAGGATCATGCCGCGGCAGTGTTGGCGGCGGTGAAAACGCTGTGACCGGCAATCTGCGGCCGCTAGGGGCCGTTGTACTGAAGAGCCGGCAAAGCAAAGCGGAGCGGCGCATTTTCGTGCTGGATACGAATGTGTTGATGCACGACCCCACGGCCATCTTTCGCTTCGAAGAACACGACATTTACATTCCGATGACCGTGCTCGAGGAGCTCGACGCGGGGAAAAAAGGGCTGTCGGAATCGGCCCGCAACGTGCGCCAAGTCAGCCGCTCTCGACGAGCTGATGCAGGGAGCCACCAAAAAGCAGATCGATCGCGGACTCTTGTTGCCGACGGTCGTGCCCGTCAATCACGGCAAGCGTCCACCGGGCGGCAGACTGTTTTTTCAAACCCAGTTGCTGGAGTCCGTGTTGCCGGACAGCCTGCCGGGACAGGGCGCGGACAATGCGATTCTGGCCAACACTCTGGCATTGCAACAAAAATCCCGCGGTGCGCGCGTTACTTTGGTATCGAAAGACATCAATTTGCGCATCAAAGCGGCGATTCTCGGCGTGCATGCGGAGGATTATTCGAGCGATAAAACCATTGAAGATGCGGATTTGCTCGTCAGCGGGGTGCAGCAGCTGCCGCAGAATTTCTGGGACCGGCACGGCAAGGGCATGGAATCCTGGCAGCAGCAGAGCCGCACCTACTACCGGGTCCGCGGCCCTTTGGTGCGCGAGTGGCAGACCAATCAATTCGTGTATGACCCCGGAGAGAACGGCGTGGAAGCCATCGTGCGAAAGCTCGAAGGCGAGTCGGCGATTCTCGAGCTGACGGTGGACTACCGCAACGAACGCAACAACGTGTGGGGGGTTACTTCAAGAAACCGCGAACAGAATCTCGCCCTGAATCTGTTGATGGATCCGGAAATCGACTTCGTCACCGTGTTGGGGCCCGCCGGCACCGGCAAGACCCTGTTGACGCTGGCGGCCGGGCTCGCGCAAACGCTTGATCACAATCGTTTCAGCGAAATCATCATGACCCGGGTCACCATTCCCTTGGGCGAGGACATCGGCTTTCTGCCGGGCACGGAGGAAGAAAAAATGGAGCCGTGGATGGGCGCCCTGATGGACAATCTGGAAGTCCTGACTCAGAGCCAGGGCGGCGGTACCTGGGGACGCGGCGCCACCAATGATTTGCTGCGCCATCGCATCAAGATCCGCTCGCTGAATTTCATGCGCGGCCGCACATTTTTGAACCGTTTCATCATCCTCGACGAGGCACAGAACTTAACGCCCAAACAAATGAAGGCATTGGTCACCCGCGCGGGACCGGGCACTAAAATGGTCTGTTTGGGCAATATTGCCCAGATTGATACGCCCTACCTGACGGAAACTACTTCCGGACTCACCTATGTGGTAAACCGGTTCCATGGGTGGGCGTTTTCCGGACATATTACGCTGGTGCGCGGCGAACGCTCCCGCCTCGCCGACTATGCATCCGAAGTTCTTTGATTTTGCGGCGGTTTTGCGCGAACTTTGTAATCCGCGAGCGTTCCAACCTGCTTAAGGAGCTTTGATTGCCGGTACTCAAATCCATGCTCGCATTGCTTGCCGCCGCAGCGGTAGGCGCGAGCGTGGGCGTGGGTTACGCAGCCGGAACGGCGCCCGGCGGCGAGCAGGATCTTCCCGACTTGGGCAGCCCGGCAAATGCCGCGGTCTCGATTGAAGAAGAGTACCGCGCGGGGCTGGGGTATGTGAACGAGATACGCAACACCGGCCTGATCCTCACCGATCCTGAGTCCAGTCAGTACGCTCAGGACATCGGCCACAGCCTCTCGAGTCACGCCGAGGAGGGGCAGCACCGCTTTTATTACTTCGTGGTGCGCGACCCCGTGGTGAATGCGTTCGCCGTGCCCGGCGGCTTTGTTGCCATCAATAGCGGATTGATCCTGGCCACGCGCAATGAAAATGAACTTGCCGGCGTGCTGGCGCACGAAACTGCGCACGTCACTCAGCGGCACATTGTCCGCCAGCTGCTCGATCAAAGCCATGCCGGCCTGTTGACAACGGCCGCCATGCTGGCGGCCGTACTGTTGGGTGCGACGGCCGGCCGCGGCTCCCCCGACGCGATCGAGGGCGCCATACTCGGTGCCGAGGGCGCTGCGATTCAGCACCAAATCAACTATACCCGCGCCAGCGAATTCGAAGCCGACCGGATCGGCATCAGTACCATGGCGAGCGCCGGATACGACCCTTTGGGTATGGCCAGTTTTTTCGACTACATGTCTCATGAAGGTCCGGAGCCGAGCCGCATCAATGCCGTGCAGTTCTTGATCGATCACCCGATATTTTCCGACCGCGTCGCAGAGGCGCGCAATCGTGCGGATCAGATCGGTCGACTTCGGCACGAGGATTCGTTGAGCTATAGGCTGATCCGCGAGCGCTTGCGGTCGGTGGCCGGCAATCCACAGGTCGCGCTCGACTACTATCGCAGCTTGATCAAAAACGGCGGCGGCAAGACCGTCGAAGAGCGGTACGGCAAGGCCGTGGCGGAAATCGCCACGCGAAACCCCGCTGCCGCTATTCCGGATCTGGAGGCACTGCTGCGCGAATATCCGAAGGTTACCCAGTTTTACGGCGCACTGGGTCAAGCCTATATGGGCAATAACCAACTGAAGGAATCGCAGGCGGTGCTCGACCGGGGAATGGATCTGTTCCCGCGCAATGTACCCATCACGATTCGCCTGGCGGAAACATTGATGCATGCCGGCGACAATAGGCGCGCGCATGTGGTGTTGCTGGATTTATTCAATAACGTCGAGCCGACGCCGGATCAGACCCGGCTCATCGCCAAGGCCGCGAATGCGGCCGGGGACTATGCGGACTCATACAGTTACATGGCGGAGTTTTATTTCATGACCGGCGATCTGCAGAGAGGGGCGGGCCAACTGCAGATGGCGTTGGCGCTGCCTGCGCTCGACCCGATTCAGCGCGCGCGTTTGAGTGCCCGCCTCGAAGAGGTGCGTGCGGCCATGCCAAAGAACCGCAATAACACCGTTGCCGACGGCAACGGCCGCTACTGATCCGCCGGCAATCTTCCCGCTGCATCTTCTCGCCAGAGCCTGTATCGTTAGCTGGTCCAAGCGGTCCTCCAGGGAGAATTTCTGCATGCTGAGAGTCAAGCACGCCCGCACGGCCCTCGCCATCGTATGTGCGGTTTGTGTAAGCGGCTGCGTTACTTTGCCTGCCAACAGTAAGCGTGTGCCCCAGGATCCATGGGAGTCATGGAATCGCGGCGTGTACAAAGTCAATGACAAGCTCGATCGCGCGGTCGCCAAGCCGGTGGCGCGCACCTACGTGCGCGCAGTTCCGAAGCCGGTGCGCACCGGCATCAGCAATTTTTTCCAGAATCTCCGCCAAACGACCGTCATGGTCAATGACGCGCTGCAGGGAAAGTTCAAGGCAGCAGCCAATGATCTGGCACGCTTCCTGCTCAATACCACGGTTGGCATCGGCGGACTGTTGGACCCGGCGACGCAGGCGGGACTGGACCTCAACAACGAAGATTTTGGACAAACCCTGGGCCATTGGGGCGTCCATCCCGGTCCCTTCGTCGAGATACCGCTGTTAGGGCCATCCGACGTCCGCGATGGGGCGGGCCGAGCCGTCGATATATTCACCGGCCCGGCGCACTACGTCTCCAACCAGCCCGTCTCGTATTCCTTGTACGCGGTTGAATTGGTCGACACTCGGGCGGGATTGCTACCTTTGGACGACACCTTGCAGAATGTCTTCGACCCCTACGCCTTCATTCGCGACGCCTATTTGCAGCGGCGCGCCTACTTGATCTCGGACGGCAAACTCAAGGAAGAGCCGCTGGAAGATCCGGGCGAGGACGAGCCGCCGGCAAAGAAGACAATTCCCCAGCCAGTGCCGCCGCAATCGGCAACGGCCCAGTAATGCTCAGTGGAATTTCACGCGCGCCTCAGGCTCGCGGCTAGTTCGGCGGATTGTTGGCTTTGAGAAACTCCACGGAGGCTTGCAGCATCTGCAGCCGAGTCTCGCTGCGCGACAGCCAATGGTCCTCGTGTTTCATCGTGACCAGTTGTACGGATTTGCCCGCACGCTTCATCGCGCTCAGCATGTCGTCGCTCTGCTCGAAGGGAACCACGGTGTCGTCGCGGCCGTGGATCAAGAGCACCGGCACCGTCACGGCACTCACATGTTCGATAGGCGAAATAGCGATGAGCGCGGGATCGTTCTGATCGGCAGTGCCCATGAATCGATCCCAATACCGCTGACTCCAGCTCAAGTGATTTTCAATGGTCCATTTACGAAAGCGCCGCAGGTCCGAAATACCCGCAACCGATACGGCGCAGCGATACACGCCCGGATCCAGAGTTACGCCGGCAAGCGCCGCGTAGCCGCCGTAGCTGGCGCCGACGATACACACGCGTGCCGGGTCGATCACGCCCTGCTTGGCAAGATAGCGCACACCGTCGGATAGATCGGTTTGCATCTTGCGGCCCCACTGGCCGAAGCCGGCCTCGATGAATCTGAGACTCAAGGCCGAGCCGCGGTAGTTGGGTTGCAGCACGGCGTAGCCTTGCGAGGCAAGCGCCTGCGCCCACCAGTAGAAATCCAGAGTTTCCGCCACGGCGGGTCCGCCATGCGGCAGCACAATCAGGGGAAGGTCTTTTTCCGGCATGCCCCGCGGTAAAGTCAAAAAACCGGGGATGCTGAAGCCATCCGCCGCGGCGTAGGTAATGGCTTTAACCGGCGCCGGAGCAGTCAATCCCGTGTAAACCGCACCCAGAATGGTTGCATGATGCGTGTACCAATCGTACAGGGCGTATACATAGCCGTCGTTGGCGCCAAAGATTTCGACGACGACTTTCGAAAAATCGTCCGAGTGCGATACCAGGCGGACGCGCTCGTTGGGGAATGTTCGCAGGATGGCGTTCCAGTGGGCCTGCAGCTCATTGTCGAACAAGACATACTGATTGTCGCCGATCGCGCGAGTTCCGCCGATGATGCGCCCGCTCTTGCGGTCTTCAATCACGCTCACAAACGCCGCGCCTCTTTCCAGCGGCGGACCCCAGGTACCGTCTTTGACAGAGAGCGGCTTCCACACCGAATCGCCGTTTTCGATGAAGTGCACGATAATGTCGGTGCCATCGGCGGAAAATCCCAGAACGTTGGGTACATCGATTGGCGCAGTTCCGGACGCCACCAGCGTCAGGCGATCGTCCCTGCGCGCTCTGATTTCCCAGAGTTTCGTGTTGTCGTGATAGACGAATTGCGCCGCGATGCGGCCCGCCTCATCGATCAGCCAGTCGGTGTTCGGCTCCGGGCCTTTTGCAATGAGCCGCGCCCGCCGCTCGGGAATGGAAAATGTAAACAGGCCGGGTAACACCTTGTCGCTGACGTAATAGCCGGGTACGTACAGCATCGCCTGTCCGCCGACATCGCGCACTGCCGTATCGCCGACAACTACATTGAAAGTTTTTTCGCTCTGGATGTCGAAGGACAGGGGTCCCACATGGCGCTTGCTGACATTGTATGCGATCAGTTGATACCACTCCCGCATCCCGCCCAAATAGCCGAAGGGCGGCAGGCTGGTGCTGGAAATGGTCGCCAGCAGATTGTCATCATCGATCCACTTCACGCCCCGCAGCTTGGTATCGCCGACGCGCACTCCGCCCAAGGTCTCGGTTCCTTTCAGCAGACCCACCAATAGGGTCCGCTTATCCTCGGTTGTCCGGACGAACGCGAGCTTCGTGCCGTCGGGCGATATGATGACGTCTTCCAAGGTCGGCAGGCGTCCGAACACCTCGAGCGGGGTCGTTTCGGCCGCAATCGCCGCATGCGGCGCGGCAACGAACATGCCGATGCCGGCCGCGGCCATCAGCAAGGCCCGCACTCGACAGCGCAATCTTTTCATGGTGGGTAGACTCCATCCCTGGCCGCCTCGGAGGGCGCACATTTTTCTTATCCTAACCGGCAGTCAGCAGCTCTTCGACCTCGCTTAAGCGCGCGAGCTGATGCAATTGCACCGGAATGTTTTCATACTTCAAGCTGCGGCTCTCGGCTTTGGCAATGCTCAGCCACTCGATCAAAAGCGCCAGACCGGAGCTGTCGCTGTCGCTCACGCCGGACAGATCAATGACGGTGGCATGTCCGCCGCCAATGGCTGCCGTACCGGCGCGCAGCAGTGCCGTGACCGTGGAAAAGTGCAGGACTCCGTTCACGAGTGAACGATTATCTTTCTGAACTTCGAATGTGGCGGTGAGCCCCGTGCTATTTTTCAATGGCTGCTCACCGCTGCGCCGGCAGGGCCGACCTTGCCCTCGCGCTCGAGCCGGACGATCACATCGTCCAGTCCCTTTTGCTGAATCTCGGCTGCAAAATCCGTACGGAAACTTTTTACGTATGAAATGCCGTCGATCACCACATCCCAGGCTTTCCAGCCTTCAGGGGTTTTTCGCAAACTGAAATTCACCGGTACTTTGGCACCGGACTCGCGCTTGACTTCCGTGCGCACCGTAGCCGTCGTGTCGGCGGGGTCGCCCTTATACGGCAGCACCACGAACCGGTCGCCCGTAAAATCGATCAGCGCCGCGCCGTAATTTCGCAGCAGCGAGTGATAAAACGCGTCGACAAAGCGTTTGCGCTGTTCGGGGGTTGCAGTCTTCCACGTCTGTCCCAGGACCAGGCGCGCCGCATAGTCGGTATCGAAATTCGGCAGGAGTACGTTGCCTACCAGGGCATCGAGCTTCTTCGGATCACCTCGGTACATTGCCCGATTGGCGTCCAATTCCAGCAGCATGCGTTTGGCGGAATTTTCCACCAACTCGCCGGGGCTCAAGGTATTCGCGTTGGCTGCGGGAGCCGGCGCGGGTACATCCGCGGCATACGCACACAGGCCGGCGACCGAAATCAGCATTGCCGCTATCGTAACTTTCATCATTTTGCTTTCTCCGCAGTTTTAGGCTTGCCCGCCGTCTTGGCATCCGCCGGCGCGGCTGCCGGCGCAGCATCGGGTGCCGGCGCATCGGCCTTGGATTTGGTGAAGTTCGCCAGGACTTGACCAATCAGGTTTTCCAGCACGAAGGCCGACTGCGTGAAATCAATCTGATCCTTGTCCTTCAGATACGTGTCGGCTCCTCCCGCGGTAAGCCCGATGAACTTGCCTCCCAACAGGCCTTGAGTATAAATGCTGGCGTCGCTGTCGGTGGGGATCTGGTTGTATTTTGCATTGATGCGCAGGACAACCACGGCTTTGAAATCCGTCTCGTCGAAGTCGATCTTTGTGACCCGTCCAATTTCGACTCCGGACATCGACACCGGAGAACCAACTTTAAGATCGCCGACGTTGTCGAACTTCGCCGTAAGATCATAGTGCGGCGGACTCATGAAGGGTAACCCGCGGCTCGTGGTCTGCGTCGTCAGGAAAAACAGCGCCGCAAAGCCGAGCAGCACGAAAGTACCGGTGCCGAGATTCAACGTGCGTGACTTTTGCATTGCAATACTCCCTACAAAAACGCTGCCGTAATCAAATAGTCCAAGAACAGAATGACGACCGCGGATGTGACGACCGTGTATGTGGTGGCTCGTCCCACGCCCTCCGCAGTCGGCGTCGCATAGTATCCTTGGTAGACGGCGATGAGACTGCACGCGACGCCGAAAACCAGGCTCTTCACGATGCCCTCATTGACGTCCGACAAGTGAACGGCGGCACGCATCTGCGACCAGAAACTACCTCCGTCCACCCCCATGATCTGCACGCCCACCAGCTGTGCTCCGTAGATGCCGATCACGCTAAAAATTGCGGCAAGCAGCGGCATGGCGATCACGCCGCCCAAAAATCGCGGCACGACCACGCGCTGAATGGGGTCGACCGCCATCATTTCCATCGCCGAGATCTGGTCCGTCGCCCGCATCAATCCCAATTCCGATGCCAACGCCGTGCCGGCGCGGCCGGCAAACAGCAGCGCGGTCACCACCGGACCCAACTCCTTGACCAGTCCGATCGCTGCCGCCTCGCCCAATGCTTCTTCGGAACCGAAGCGCTGCAACAAATCATAGCCTTGCAGGCCAAGCACCATCCCCACGAAAAGCCCGGAAAGCATGATGATGACCAACGATAGCGCGCCGGAGTTGAAGATCTGCTGCGAAATCAAATCGAATCGCATCAGGGCGCGCGGCGAATTCACGATCAGCCGCAGCAGGAACTGCACCACTGACCCGAGCGCTTCCAAGGCGTCGGTAAGGCTCTCCCACAGTTCGCGCAGCATGATTAAGGATCCCCGCTGCGGGCGAGCAGCTCGCCAAAGTACTCAGGAGCCGGAAAATGAAATGGCACGGGGCCGTCGGCCAGTCCGCCGATGAATTGCTTCACGGTCTCCGATGGATAGCTTTTCAGCTCCTGCGGCGTGCCGCTGGCGACGACCTTGCCGCCCGACAGCAGGAAAATCTGATCGGCGACTGTACTGATTTCCTTCACATCGTGCGACACCACGATGCTGGTGATGCCCAGCGTGTCGTTCAAGCGCCGAATCAATCGCAAAATGACTCCCAAGGAGATGGGGTCGAGGCCCACGAACGGTTCATCGTAGATCAGGAGCTCAGGGTCCATGACGATGGCGCGCGCCAGGGCTACGCGCCGACTCATTCCGCCCGAGAGTTCAGCCGGCATCAGTTCTGCCGCACCGCGAAGTCCCACCGCCTGCAATTTTGTGAGCACCAATTGGCGAATAAGCCGTTCGGGCAAATCAGTGTGCTCGCGCAGCGGAAAGGCGACGTTTTCGAAGACACTCAGGTCGGTGAGCAGCGCGCCGTTTTGAAACAGCATTCCCATGCGGCGGCGAAGCACATACAACTTGGTGCGCGACAGCGCCCTTAAATTCTCCCCCGCCACTTCGATTGAACCGCCATCGGCCAACACTTGACCGGTGATCAAGCGCAGCAGCGTGGTTTTTCCCGTACCGCTGGGTCCCATGACCGCGGTTATTAAACCGCGCTGAATCTTGATATCGAGTCCGACAAAAACCGGGCGGTTGCTGACCGCGTAGTCGAGGTTCTGTATATCAACGATGGCGGGGGATTGGTTCAAAGGTTTGGCTGCGGACCCCGTCTCCAAGGCGGGGCGTGGCGCGGGCATTCAGCCCGCGGATGCTTCCATTGCCGCGGTGTACTCACCGGTTGCCGCCAAACCGTTGAGCTTCGCCCGGGTGGCCAGCGCCTGCTGCCCGGAGGCAATGCCGCTCGCCTTGCCGGCCCAGGCTTTCAACGCATCTTCCTGCAGCGCGCGCCCATAGCTGAATGTCAGCGCCCACGGCAGAGGTCCGGCCGCATGCATCAAATTCAAATGCAGTGTGGCGTCGGTAGGGCTTTGACCGCCCGACAGAAAGGCGATGCCTGGAACCGCCGCCGG
>Ga0210409_10009013_pt1 | contig 10108 bp, 9 predicted proteins | sample IncBWH17MmetaG_FD_161649 | JGI IMG/M metagenome (GOLD analysis project Ga0210409, IMG submission 161649) | Forest soil microbial communities from Barre Woods Harvard Forest LTER site, Petersham, Massachusetts, United States - Inc-BW-H-17-M | ecosystem: Environmental > Terrestrial > Soil >...
GAAGTTTACAAACAACCGCATCAAACCATTGTTCGCGTTGACCGAGTACATGTAGTTCATGTTGTCCACGCCGCTCAGTTGTTGTTCGATGGGAGTGGCGACGGATTGCTCGATGGTCTTTGCATCGGCACCAACGTAGTTTGCTTGAATGAAGATTTCCGGTGGCACCACCTTCGGAAATTGCGCAATCGGCAGTGACACCATGGTGACCAACCCGACTATGACCATCACGATGGAAATCACGATGGCGACGATGGGACGATTAATAAAGAATTTGGACATGGTCTAACGGGTTGGCGACCCTTGGGCCGTCGGAACGGTTTGCGGCACAAAATTCGTCGGACTTACGAGGACTCCATCGCGAACTTTCTGGAGGCCCTCGACCACGACGCGCTGGCCAGGTTCAAGGCCTTGCTCAATGATCCAGAGGCTGCCACTGCGCTCACCAACGTGCACGGGTTGAACGCGGACTTTATTGTCCGCATCCACGAGGTCAACTTGGTAGGCCCCTTGTAGCTCCGAGACGGCACGTTGCGGCACCATCAATGCGCCGCGTCTGGTATCAAATTTTACCCGCACGCGCACGAATTGGCCTGGACGAAGGGTGTGGTCGGGGTTTGGAAAGAGCGCCTCCAATCTGAGCGCTCCGGTGGTCAGGCCGATTTGCAGGTCCGGGGCATAAATTCTACCAGCAAGGGGATAGACGGTCCCATCAGCCAAAATTAATTGGATTTCCAATTGTTTGAGGCGTTCCTGGCGGTCATTTTCCTTTAAGTATAATCTGGCGAAGTTGATGTAAGCTTGTTCGGTGACATTGTAATAGGCCTTGATCGGGTCGATTGTGGAGACGGTTGCTAATTCCCCGGTCGAAGGACCGACCAGATCACCAATCTGTCCTTTCGCGATGCTGGCGGTTCCGTCAACGGGCGAAACAACGCTGGTGAAGCCTAGATTTAACTGGGCCTGCTCGACTTGGGCTTTCGCGGACAAGACCGCAGCCTTGGCTTCCAAATCCGCCTGCACGGCATCATCGTATTCCTCCTGGCTGATGGCTCTGCCCTTAACCAGCGGGGCATAGCGTTTTACGTCCAATTCGGTCTTGCCCAAACGGGCCTCGGCCTGGGCAAGTTGGCCTTTAGCTTGGTCGAGCACCGCCTGGAATGGACGCGGGTCGATCTGGAACAACGGAGAGCCCTTCTTGATTGCGTCGCCTTCCCGATAATCTTGCGTCAACAAATAGCCGGCGACTTGCGCCCGAATGGTGGCGTTGACCAACCCATCAAGGGTGCCAATCCACTCATGATAAATCGGCACGTCAGCTTGGGTTACAGGCGCCACTTCGACGATGGGAAGCGGCGGCGTTGCGGGTGGCTTCTCCTTGCACCCTGCGAAGCAGAGAAATGCTGTGGCGGCCAGCACTATTTCCGCTTCAGCTTTTCCTAACAGGTTCATCGTATTCGGCACGCGTCCCTCTAAGCCGAAGTCTCCCTTTCCGTGCCAGGAGGCACCCCAGTCAGTTCACGCTCGGCTTGAAGCCAATGATCGAGATCGCTGCCGTGGTTACCGCCCTCGTTCAGCCAAATCTGGTAGGCGCGTTTCTCAACTTCAGCTCGCAAATCCGGGGACTCTCGGGATGCGGGGACACTGTTTGCTTTCTTTCGCGTTCCATTTTTCATTGTTTAGTCCTTTCTGTAGTTCTTCTTTGTTCATGTGAGCAGTTAATAAAATGATTGGGATCCGGCCGTTCGGATCCTTGTTGAGATTGAGAGTGCTTTTTCCCTGTTGAACGCATTAGGTTGTGAGACGACTGAGTTGCGCCATCAGGTGGTCCTCAAGGTGAAGCAGGGCTGACTGGACATTACTTTCGAGGTGGTCCACCTTCGATGTTCCAGGAATTGGCAAGATGACCGGTGATTTTTTGAGCAGCCACGCCAGCGCTATCTGGCCGGGAGTAACTCCAAGCTGTTTAGCGGCGGATGCCAGCGGACTCCCAGCATTGGCCAAAGTCCCAGTCGCAAGTGGAAACCATGGGATGAAACCGATGCCTTCTTGCGTGCAGCAATTGAGGACATCCTCGGACCGGCGTGCGACGAGGTTGTACTGATTTTGCACGGTGGCGATTGGCGTCAGGCGCTGCACGGCGTGGATTTGATTAACGCTCACCTCCGAAAGGCCAATGTGGCGGATTTTCCCTTCGTTTTGCAGAGTGACCAGAATACCGATCTGGTCTTCGAGGGAAACTCTAGTGTCAATGCGGTGAAGTTGGAAAAGCTCGATGCGATCCAGTTTCAGGCGGCGCAGACTTCCTTCGCACCTTTCGCGCAAATAATCGGGCCGGCCGTCTGGCTCCCATTGATCCGGCCCGGGCCGTCGCAGCCCGGCCTTGGTGGCGATTACGACGCCGCTCGGGTATGGATGCAAGGCCTCCGCGATGAGCCGCTCCGATACAAAAGGTCCATACGAGTCGGCGGTGTCAATGAGGTTGACGCCCAAATCCACAGCGCGTCGAAGAACCGCAATACATTCGGCCGGGTCTTCGGGTTCACCCCAGATTCCCTCACCGGTCAGACGCATCGCGCCGAAACCAAGGCGGTGAACGGGGAGGTCGCCGCCGATTTTAAAAGTGCCGCTATGCGCGGCCGGCTGTTGAATCAACTTTGTCTTCATATTTTCTTTTGCTTCGATGTGAAGTAGTTCACGCTGAACCACCTCTCCTTGTCCGTCCAGGTTCGCTCGGGCTGCCAGCCTGCTGCCGCAGCGAGTTCGTGAAATGTTTCCATCCGGTACTTGTACGAATATTCCGTCGTGATGCGCTCGCCTTCGCCAAATTCAAATTGTTCACCTGCAACGACGACCTGGTGTTGGCAGCGGCTGACCAGGCGCATTTCAATTCGACTGTGCGCCTCGTCATAAATAGCCTCGTGACGAAACCGCTCTAAGCTGAAATCTGCGCCGAGCTCGGCGTTCGCGCGCTGCAACAGGTTCAGATTGAATGCGGCCGTGATTCCCTTCGCATCATTGTAGGCCAGATGCAAAAGCTCACGGCTCTTCTGTAAATCCACGCCGATGAAAAGGCCGTCTCCAGGTTTACACCAGCTTGCGAGGCGGCGGAGAAAAATGGCAGCTTGCCAAGGCTCGAAATTCCCAATCGTCGAGCCAAGAAAAAAAACAACCATCTGTCGCGGCTTTCTCGCCGGAGTCGGCAATGTGAACGGTTGGGTGTAATCGGCGCACACGGGAAGGATTTCGAGGGGAAAATAATCGCCGTTGAGGGTTTGGGCAGCGGAAAACAGATGCGCCTGCGATATGTCAATGGGCACATACGCGATCGGTCTCTCCAGATGATCCAACAGTAGTCGCATCTTGCTGCTGTTGCCGCTGCCAGGCTCCACGAGAACGCAGTCTGGGCCGCAAAGCGCCGCGATTTCAGTGATGTTGTTTCGAAGGATTTCTGTCTCAGCGCGAGCCAGATAATACTCGTCGAGCTGACAGATTTGGTCGAAAAGCCGTGACCCGCGCTCGTCGTAGAAAAGTTTGCATGGCAGAATCTTCGGGCGCCGTTTCAGGCCGGCAATGAACTCAGCTTTGAAATTATCTGGCGTCGGTTCGAAATCGCTCAGGCGGATTTTGCCGCAAACTTCAGTTTTCAAGAAACACCCCCGGCTAGCCGGATTCCCATAAACTGCCATCGTTTATCCGGCGCGAAGAAATTTCGATACGTCCGGCGAATATGGTTCCGAGAGGTGGCGCACGAACCGCCACGAAGCACGTATTGGTTGCACATGAACTTACCATTGTATTCGCCGATGGCGCCCTTAGCAGTTGCATAGCCCGGGTACGGCGAGTAAGAGCTCTGCGTCCATTCCCAAACATCGCCGAACATTTGCGCGAGTTCGCCGCTTCCTGTCTGGCGCAACGGAATCGGATGAAGATTGTGTTCTTCCACGAAATTACCGATGACCGGAAGATTGACCGAAGCGATTTCCCATTCTGCTTCGGTCGGCAAACGCCCTCCGGCCCAACGAGCATAGGCATCGGCCTCGAAGTAGCTCACATGACAGACCGGTTCGGACAGATTGATTTTGCGTAAGCCCGCCAAGGTGAACGCGAACCACTCGCCATCCCGTTTCTCCCAATAGAGCGGCGCAATCCATTTCTGGTCGTTGACTGTAAACCAACCTCCTGCGAGCCAGAATTCCGGACGTTCGTATCCGCCATTTTCCACGAATGCAAGATACTCTCCATTTGTGACGAGGCGCGAAGCGAGTTGAAAAGTGTCGAGGAAAACCCGATGGCGTGGTCCTTCATTGTCGAACGCGAAATCTTCGCCCTCGTGTCCAATCGAATAAATGCCTTCGGGAAAACTGACCCAGCGCAAAGGCATTGGAGCGTGACCATGGCCAGGGACTTGGATCGTGGCGAGGCGCTCGCTTCGGCGTTCCGACCGTTCCACGTTTTGAGGCACCGAATAAACGGGACAAAGCGGGTTCTGCGAAAACATGTGCTTGATGTCTGTGAGGAACAACTCCTGATGCTGTTGTTCGTGACTCAAGCCGAGCGCCACTATCAATGCCAGTTCGCGCCAACGGTCTTCCGGCCCGCGCTCAAAGAAGTCCATCATGGCGGCGTCAATCTGCTGCCGATACTGATGCGTTTCCTCGACGGTCGGTCGTGAGATCATTCCGCGCCGCGCGCGGCAGTGCATTGGGCCGACGGCATTGTAGTAGGAGTTGAAGAGGTAAGAGTTGAGTGATTCGGATGGGACGTAGCCCGGCAGCCCTGGTTGCAGAATGAACGTCTCAAAAAACCAGCTCGTGTGGGCCAAATGCCATTTTGCGGGACTGGCGTCCGGCATGGATTGGATCACGTAGTCCTCGGTTTGGAGAGGCCGGCAAAGATCCTGGCTGAACGCGCGCACCTCGCGGTACCTCGCGGCCAATTGGTCTCTTCCTGACCCGCTAGTCCGTTGGCTTCTCTGGCGTGTCGTGATGGTCTCTTCAATTACTGTTCTCATAATGCAGAATTCAAATCCGACTCAGGCCGGTTCAAAGAGAAACGTGAGCTGTCGTTTGCAGTAATCGAAGATTTCCAATATTTCCTCTTGGTCACGGCCCCCGATATTGATCAGGCCGTAACGATAGCTGCATGTGTCCTGCATTTGTTGTGAAAGCTTCCGTCCCTCAGTTGCCAGAATCTCGATTCGGATGTCTGGGAACTCCCTTTGCAGCATCTGGAGCTCCTCCTGGGAAGGAAGCTTTAGAACCATTTGATTTCGAAAAGTTCGAAGCACACAACTGAACGCCGCTCGGTGCCTTCCTTCGCTTCGTTTGGCGTGCGGGGTTTTGCCGAGCGCCAGATCCAAGAGCAGCGAATAGCTGTTTGTCCCGTCCACTTTCTCGAACAAGTCCGCGAACTGGGATGACATGCGCGGGTTGATTTCGACAATATGGACGGTGTCTGCTTCGGGATTGTAAATAAATTCGATATTGAACTGTCCATTGTCGAATCCGAACGCAGGGATGACTTTGCGCGCCAAGTCCGCCATGCGATCCTGCACGGGAGGGGGCACGGACGAAGGATATTCGAAACGCTGAAAGGCAATCGTATTCGGGAACATGATAGAGTCCACCACGCCCATCACATGCACTTGGCCGGCGCAGACGTAGCCGTCGAGGGTGGTCTGAATACCTTGCAGCAAGCTTTCGCCAAGAAGGTAATTGGTTCCAAGGAAGTGCCCCGTGTATTTGTGGAAGAGAATTTCAAACGGGTGAAAAAATGCAGCCGAACGTGCCCACCGATTCTTGATTTTCTCCAGGTCACTTCGACTTTCCACCGGTTGTGCGCCGACCGAGAAAAATGACTTCACCGGTTTGACGAACAAGGGGAAGGAGCGACCTGGCGGCATCGCAGCTTCAGGCCGCACATCAATCAACTGGAAGTCGGGAGTGGCTTCCGGTGCGGCTAAGGCTTGAATCTGGCGCGAATAAAATTTGTGCTGACAGAATAAGTTGGCTTCTGGCGTCGGACTTGGAAGGTTCAATTCATGAGCGACGACACTGGCCACCGTGGTTCCTGGATAATCATCAGTCGTGATGACTCCTTGAATGTGCTCTGCGCGGCAGCGTCTCAGAATCGTTTCGATTTCCTGTTCCGGGTCGCTGATGCCCACGTTGCTCGGACATTCCTCCGCGCTTAAATCCTCCAAGGCCGAAGCGTAATCGTGATGGAGAAACGTGTGCCCGCTGGCCAGTGCGGCAAGTTCGCGGTGATCTCGATGCGTCGGACAGATACAAATGACTTTGCTCATTTCGTCTCCTCGTTGGTTGCGCCCAATACCCGAGCTATCGCACGTTCCCGCAGAGGCACGTTCCCACAGAGCGTCCCCGTTCTAACGGGCGAGGGAATCACGGGTAAGCGCCGAGCGCTTGATGCACTCCCTCCACGGCCATGCCGCCTTCGCCCACGGCGGCGGCGCAGCGCTTTACCGAACCCGAACGGACGTCGCCCGCGGCGAAAATGCCGGGGCGGCTCGTCTCCAGCGGTCCCGGTGGGCGCTTCGCGGCTTTCCACGCGGAGGCATCAGCCACTGCGGTGCCTGTTTTTACGAAGCCTTTGTTATCGCGTTCGATCTCCGGCGGTAGCCAATCAGCGCACGGCTTGGCGCCGATCATGGAAAAAACGGCGGGCGTCTGCACGGTGCGCCGCTCGTGGGTCTCTATGTTCTCCAGTTCGACGGTTTCCAAGTGCTTCTCGCCCGTCATTTTCCGAATCTCTGTGTGACAGAGAATCTCGATGTTTTTCTTCGCCTCTACTCGGAGCGACAGGTAGCTCGACATGCTCTTGGAGAGATTGGCGCCGCGAATCACAAGCAACACCTTCTCGGTGCTCTCGGAGAGGAACATGGCTGCTTGTCCGGCAGAGTTTCCACCGCCGGCCACGATCACCGTCGAACTGCGGCAGAGCTGCCTTTCGATGGCCGTCGCAGCATAGTAAACACCTCTGCCCTCGAAGCGCGCGCGCCCATCGGCGTCGATGCGATTGTAGTCCGCGCCGGTGGCTATAATGACGCACTTCGCTCGTAGTTTGGCGGTGGAGCCTTCTATTTGCAGGACGGCGGCGTGGTCGCCCTCGCTGAAGGCGAGTGAAAGCGCTTGTGCCGGCGTGGAGAATTTCGCGCCGAAGCGAAAAGCCTGGAGCTGCGCGCGGTTCGTCAACTCGCCCCCGTTGATGCCGGTGGGGAAGCCGAAGAAATTCTCGATGAGCGACGACGACCCCGCCTGGCCGCCTGGCGCGAAGCTCTCCAGCACCACGGTCTGCAATCCTTCGGAGGCGGCATTGACCGCCGCGGAGAGGCCCGCGGGTCCTGCGCCGACGATCGCCAAGTCGCACAAAATCTCGCTTTCCCCCTCATCCGCTAGCGGTCGGAGCAGACCCGCCACTTGCGCGACCTCCCGCAAGGAGGGCTTGCACAGCGGCGCGCCAGTGGCCGTGATCAGCACGGGCAGGTCGCGGGTCGCGAGTTTCTGGCGCTCGCAAAGCCCGCGTCCCTCCTCGCTTTCAAATTGAATGAGCCGATGCGGGATATGATTTTTGTCCAGGAAATCGTGGATAAGGTGCCCATCGCGCGAGCCATCCGTCGCGACGACGCGCAGGCCGACGAACTCGCGGTCGCGCAGCAAACGTTGGCGCCGCATGATGAATGCGTTCACGATCGGCTCGCTGACGCCGGGCAACTCCACTAGCGCGCGCCTCAATTCCGCAGCGGGGATTTCGAGAATCTCCGATTCCTCAGCTTTACCCCTGGCGCTCGCTACGGCAGAGGTGCCGTTGAGCATCGCCACGTCGCCGTCAAAACCGCGCGGCCCTAACGTAGCCAGGATTTGTTCGATCCCGTCGCGCGCTTCAAAAGCCTCTATCTCGCCGCTCAGAACCACCGTCAGCCCGAGATCACGCTGGCCTGCTTTGAAGAGCAGTTCCCCGCGGCGCAGCATCCTACGGTGCCCCAGCGGCTCCAGCAGCGTGAGTTGCCAGTCGTCCAACTTCGGAAATGCGATAGCCTCCGTATCCCGGTAAAACAGCTCGTCTTTGTCGTCTTCGCTCATAATGGGACGGCTTCTCGCGTTTTCACGCTGTCGTTTCTCATGTATAGGTCGGAAACTTGTTGCCGAACATGGGTCGGCCGCTCTTGGACTGCGCGCTTGTCTTTTCGTCCTGGATGATATCCCAGTGCTCGACCAGAAGGCCGTCCTCGATGCGAAGGATGTCCGCTGCAATCCAGTTCACGGGCTGCCCGAAGCCGGAAAATCGCCCGTGGACGATCACCAAGTCGTTCTCGGCCACAATCATGCCCGGTTCATACTTGAACGTGGACGGCATGGTCTTGACTAACTCAAACAAACCTTCACGACCGGGGGTGATGTGATCGCTATGCTGTATGTAGTTGGGCGACCAATAGCGTTCAGCCGCTGCGTAGTCACGTTTGTTGAACAGGGTGTCAAAAGCCTCAATAACGAGTGCTTTGTTTTTTGCCGGAGGTGTGTTTTTCATAGGTTCGCGTATTCGGTTGGTTATCGCGGTTGTTCCATCATTTCGTTGAATTGCGTTACGAACCCTCCTTCGCTGCGACCGACGTTGTCTCGGAGTTGTTGACCGCGTTCGACGACAATCTCTTTCGCGTCTGAATCCAAAAGAGCCATCGTCTCGCGAATGAAATCGGCGAGCGGCATGGCTCTAGGCTCATTGTTGCTGTTCAACAAATCGGTCTGGACCCACGGCGGCGCAATCTCGATCACTTTTACCGTGCTATGTCGCAGCTTATGACGCAGCGATAGTGAATACGAATGCATGGCTGCTTTCGTGGACGAGTAAACCGCGGTCATTGCGAGGGGAACGAACCCAAGAACCGAGGACATATTAATTATGGCACTCGGTTTCTGCTGCTTGAGATGGCCCACCAGTGCCGAGGTAAGCCGTATCGGCCCCAGCAAATTGGTCGTGATGGTGGCGACAGCCATGGCGTCGTCGACCGGCCCGGACACGTCGTCGATTTGCATGATCCCGGCGTTGTTGATCAACACATTCAGTTTTGGAAACTTTTGGGTCAGCTCTTTCGCGACAGCCGAGATGGACTCAGCATCCTGAACATCCAGCTCAATTGATTCCATTCCTGGATTCGACTTGAGTGTCTCAGCCAGGTTCTTCTTCCGGCGTCCCGCAATGATGACTTCGTTTCCGCCTTTGAAGAATGCTTCGGCCAGCCCGCGCCCGATGCCCGAACCACCGCCTGTGATGAATATCGTGTTTCCTGTCATTTCCATTTTCGTTCCTTTTTTGTTTGGTTTAATACAGTTTCTGCTCTGTATCTTTAGTCATAGCGATTGATTGCGTGATTGCCATCACCCTTCAAAAACAGGCTCGCGTGTTCAACGAAGAGCTCCGGGTACATGTGGTGCGCGCCGTGATTGGAGTCGGGGTAGATGATCAACAGCGCATTCGGCATGTTCTGCTGCATGATGAAAGAATTCACCGTGGGTATGTTCACGTCGTTACTGCCGTTCACGACGAGTGTTGGCTGCTTGATCCTCTTCAGATAGTCGGAGGACCCCTTTTGCTGGACGCCCCACTTGCCAATCGCTTCGACCTGGGCGGGCGACACCTTGTCGTTCACTTCGGGATCGCGGCCCTCTTGCCGACGATGCGTGCGCTTCAGGAACTCCCGTCCCGCCGCCTGGCCCGCTGCGGACGGACTGAATTTGACCGCGAGCCAGACACTCTCGGGCGGATCGTGGGGGTGGGGACCAAAGAGCCGTCCTGTAGCCTGGGCTATCAACTCCATTCCCTGACCGCCGCGTGGACCTGCGCCATCGACGATCAACTTGCGAACGAGATCGGGCGCCTGCAAAGTGATTTCCTGCACTACCATGCCGCCGATCGAGAAGCCAAATAGGTCAACTTGCCTCAGACCCAGCGCCTTGATGAAGGCGATGGCGTCGGCGGCCATCTGCTCGAACGTCGTCGGGACCTCGCCGGAGCTGCTGGAGACGCCCGTGTTGTTGAACAGGATCACCTCCCGGTCCCCGGCCAAGCCATCCGTCACCGTTGGGTCCCA
>Ga0210409_10009015_pt1 | contig 10108 bp, 7 predicted proteins | sample IncBWH17MmetaG_FD_161649 | JGI IMG/M metagenome (GOLD analysis project Ga0210409, IMG submission 161649) | Forest soil microbial communities from Barre Woods Harvard Forest LTER site, Petersham, Massachusetts, United States - Inc-BW-H-17-M | ecosystem: Environmental > Terrestrial > Soil >...
CTCCGCGCCCTTCTCCGTGGAGGCTTGGCCCGTCCGCGTCGTGCTGCGCGACGCGTCGATGCCCTTCTCTCCCAAATAGGCCTTAGCCAGGTCCGCACGGCTCTGCGCCAACTTGGCGGCCTTAGGCTCCTTCGGGTCGGCATAGCCCACGATCACTACTTTGGCGTTGGGTTCATTCTTCAAGCGCAACGCCACGTCGTCGCCGATGCGCTTGCAGAGGTTGTCGAAGCGTGCCACGCCAGCCTTGGTGTAGCCGCATTCCCCGACCTTGGTCGCTTGTGGCGGCGGTGGCGGCTGTTGTACGTCGACGTTGGCTTGTCCGTCGGCCTTGTCGCCGCGCGAATCGGTTGCCGAGCAATTCACTTTGTAACTGCCCGATTGCAGACCCGTCGAATCAAACGTTGCCGTTGGACCGTTTCCGGTGACCTGCCCGCCGGTCGCCGAATAGTTGTAGGTCAGATCCAGGTTATCCGGGCTGCTGGCTGTCGAAGTAATCGTCGACTTTTCTCCAGGAGCGATCGTGCTCGGGTTCGCCAAGCAGGAAATGGTTGGCGGGTGATGCGGCTTCTCTTGAACGGCAATGTCAGCCGTGCAGGAAGCGGTGCCGCCCTTCCCGTCGTCTACTTTGGCAGTGACCGTGTACGTTCCCACGGCCAAACCTGACGAGTTCCAGCGCGCATCCGGTCCGGTGCCGTCGACCGTGCCACCCGTTGCTGTATAGCTATAGTTCAACGGTAGGCTCGCGGGACTGCTGGCGGTCACATGAATCGCGGAAGGATCGTTCGAACCGGCAAACACCGAAGACGGGCTCGCGGAGCATGAAGCCGTCGGAGGTCCTGACGGTGGTGGCGGCGCCGATGGCGGGAAGCCCCAACGAATTACCAGTCCCGTTCCAAGCCGAAGGTTGTTCTGACGTCCGCTCGGATTCAGGTTCACTCCATTTGCGTTGGTCATCAAATAGTCGATCTGCGCAAATCGCCACGCGATGTACTTGGTGAAAACGACGTCAACACCGCCGCCGGCGGCAAGTGCGAAGGAACTCTGCCTGGCGCCACCGGTTACCTGTCCGTCACCGCGGAAGTCTCCAACCAAAAATTCAGCGAATGGAACGAAATGGTCACGCCGCAAGTTCAATCGCGGCCCGAATAGGAAGGTCTGAAATCCACCTTCGGCACTGCCGGTCGGGGTGCTTCTCGAGAATGAGTACGTACCGGCCTCGGCCGTCAGGCCCAGCCACTTGTTGGCGTTGTAGGTAAACGAACCCGTGCCGCCATTGTTGTTCCACGAATTGAACCCGGTGCCCGGATCGAAATTAATATAGCTGTACATACCGGCGAGTTCGAACTTTGGGGTCAGTCTTCCCGGCGCACTATCGTCGTCGCTTGAAGACGCAGCTGGACCCGGAAACGGTGTCGCTCGCGGCGCGTCCGGCACCGCAAAGCTGCTCCGTGATGCCGTCGGAACCGCATTCGTTGGTCCCGCCGTAGTCGCTGCCGCCGCGTTGTCGCCCGGCGCTTTCGCACCGTCCGGCGACCCATCGGTTCTCTGCTGGGCCCATACTGGCAGCGCCAAAATCGCGCTCATCGCCACTGTTAGACACAACCTGCGCATCGTATCCTCCCGAACACACTTTCTTGGAAAATCATCTTGTTGTTCACGCGCCCACCGGGTTTCACCCCGCTGCTGCCGATGGACTGCGTCAGACGCGTGCAGCCTAACTTTGCTTCTTTCTGGACCCGGTCGACAAAACTCCCCAGCTCCTTGGTCCGTCACCTGGGGTTTACTTCACGAGAAAGTAGCAAAGCGCGGTGCCCATAGGGTATTCCACACTTCGTCACTTCCGCAAGCGTTTCCTCCAGGTTCCCGGTCTTTTCTGCTCGTGATTTTTTCCAATATGACGTCTGCTTGGCCCACACCAGGTACACACCACACCCGTACGTCGGAATCGTCATGGATTCGAACACGCAACTTGAACCGCAACGTCCCAGCTCGCTCGCCCTACGTCGTTCGCGGAAAACTCTCTAACGGACTAGCGAACAATTTTTTCTCGCAACAACTGCGCAACGCTTACCGCGAAGCCGAATTCTTGTTCGCTGCGCCTTGGTTTGCGTTCGCGTTGAACACCGTCACTTCCACACGCCGGTTCTTCTCCCGGTCATCACGTGTCTTCTGATCGTTTACCGGCTTGTCTTTTCCCAGTCCCACAATCTGTATCCGAAAAACGGGCACATTGTGCTGCGCCACCAGGTACGTTTGCACCGCTTCTGCCCGGCGCCGGCTCAAATTCAAGTTATATTCCGCCGGCCCGATCTTGTCGGTAAATCCCTGGATGGCGATGAAGTAGCGCTTCAGGTTTCCTACCTCGCCGGTCACCAATTGATCCAGCTGCTGTTTGCCGTCGTTGGTAAGCTCCGCCGAATTGAACTTGAACAGCACGGTGACGTCCCCGGCGGACTTGTAGTCATCAAGATTCGCGATTCGATCGTTCAATTCGCCGCGCAACTCTTCCTTCACTTGGTCCGATCTCTTCGACGCCGCGTCGGCCCTGCCTATGGCGTCACCCGCTCGTGCGTCGGCCGAAGTTGCCTTTTCGTCGGCAGCGCTGATCTTGGTTTCCGCTTCGTCCAGCTGCTTTTGCGTGTTTTGTTGCTTGTGATCGACCTCGCCAACTTTGGTATTTACCGGGTCGACGCGCTCGGCGACGTACCTCTTTGTGGCGCATCCTCCCAAAAGGACCACGCCAGCCAGCATCGTTACCTGCAATCGCTTCATCGCTTTCCTCCCTTACACATTTCGCTATCCTTCGTCGGGTGCAGAAAGCCACCCGGGGACGCGGGCGAGGGCTGGTCACACTAATCGCTACGTTAGGACACACTCAAAACTTAGATGTAGGAGAGGGGTACTTGGGTGGCAATTGGCTGCTAGAAATTCGGCTGATCCTCGGGCTGCCGGTCGCGAGCCGCCGCTCCCAAGCTGCTCCACCCCTTCCGCATTTCTCGAGTGACCGCGTCCTTCTGGTCACGTGCAGCATCTCAACCCCAGCAGCTTAAACCGCGCTGTCGCCGCCTCCCCGGGCGTCCATCGGAACTACCGAACGGCGCCGCAAACTTGCTGCTGATGCAGCGGAGACTTCAGGAGAGAAACGATGAAACTTGCAATTAGCGCAGCCCTGCTTGCCTTGCTCGTGGGCGCACCGGCCTATGCCCGGCAGGACCCTGAGCGGGAAAAAGAGAAGCCTCAGCAGGAAGAACGCAAGAAACAGGAACCTGACCGCAAGCAACCTGCGGAAAAAGAACGCGAAAAACCGTCCCAGGATAGAACCCAAGAAAAACAACCGACACGCGACGTTCCAAGACAGGACAAGGAACAAACCGATCGCACCCGTCAAGCGGACAGACAACAGCAGCAGAACGAGAAACAGCAACAGCAAAACGAAAAAGATCGTGCCAAGCAGGATCGCGGAGCGCAAGAGCAGCAACAGCAAGCGCAACGCAATGGTCGCACGCGCGATGAACACAACAACGTGCAACCAGCGCAGCGTGAGTCCGGCAACCGCAACGGCCGCCGCATTCGTGATGACGATTTCCGCGCTCACTTCGGACGCCAGCACGCCTTCCGCGTTTCGCGCCGCGATGATCGCCGCTTCAACTACGGCGGCTACTGGTTTGTTTACAATGACCCGTGGCCCGCGGAATGGAGTTACGATGATGATTTCTACGTGGACGACATCGATGGTGACTACTACTTAATTGACCGGGAGCACCCCGGAATTCGCCTTTACGTCGTCGTCGGAGATTAATTTTCTGCCGCAGGGGGCCTGGGCTATCCTGGGTCCCATCTTTTTCGCAACAGGCCGGCGGCCAACCGCGGCCCTACACAACGCTCACCCGTTAAACATAGGCCACGGTAACGCGTGGCATAGCCTAATCTGAGGAGCGCTCCATGCAGCCATTCCGCATTTTCAGAAATCTCTGTTTCTGCTTTACGTGCGCGCTCATGCTCGCCTCCGCCGCTTGCAACTCCAATGATCCCGACCAGCGCGCCCGCGACGAACGCACACGCGACGAAGTCGCCAAAGCCACCGAGCGCGCCAAGCCCGCCATCGAAGACGCTGGCCGACAGCTCGGCAAAGCCGCTCATGAAGCTGCCGACCAGGCTCGCGCCGCCGCCGAAGGCGTTCGCGACGGTTGGAAAAATGGCCAGCACCCGCTTCTCGATCTCAACTCCGCTTCCGAAAGCCAGCTCCTCGATCTTCCCGGCATCAATCGACCCACCGCCAGCAAAATTATCGCGGGCCGCCCCTATCGAGACAAACACGACCTCCTCGACAAAAACATCGTCTCCGGCGAGACCTACCAAAAAATCCGCGACCAGGTCACTGCGAAGTAGTTCCGCAAGAGTGACTGCGCGAAATATAGGTCTGAAAGATAACTGCGCCAATCCTCATTCGGCTTTCTCCTCTTGACAATCAGTAGAAGAGGTATATCCTTCCCCCTGATCCTCAAGAGGAAGGAAACTATGGCGGACAAGCCCGGTGATCTTATCCAAGGCACTCTGGACATGCTCATTCTGAAAACCCTGGCGCTCGAACCCATGCATGGATACGGGATTTCTGTTCGGCTCGAACAGATGAGCAAGGGCGTTTTCCGCCTCAATGCAGGTTCACTGTTTGTCGCCTTTCAGCGGATGCAACGAGCGGGCCTGATCAAAAGCGAATGGAAAGCCACCGAGAATAGCAGACGCGCAAAGTATTACGCCCTGACCGATCGCGGACGCAAGAGGCTCAACAGCGAAACCCGAGAATGGGGAAGGCAAGTCGCCGCAATCACCAGAATCTTGGAGGCATAAACGATCATGTCCTTGCTGCGAAACATAGCCAGTGGCCTCCGATCTCTGTTCCGAAACGAGCAGGTCAGCCAGGAGCTGGAGGAAGAACTAAATGGCTTCCTCGAAATAGCCGCCGAAGAAAAGATGAAACACGGGATGAGTCACCACGATGCCATTCGCCAAGTGCGCTTAGAGCAAGGTAGTGTTGATATGACCAAAGAAGTCGTTCGCTCTGCCGGATGGGAATCCTTCGTAGAGACCTGTTGGCAGGATGTGCGCTTCGCTACCCGCATGCTCGGCAAGAGCCCAGGTTTCACCGCCGTCGCGGTGCTCACACTGGCGCTGGGCATTGGTGCGAACACCGCAATCTTTAGTGTGGTGAATGCTCTTGTCCTTCGTCCCCTCCCAGTGGAGCGGCCGAAAGATTTGGCCTTTTTAGAAAATGCTCACTATGGGCCGAGTCAGTCGTTCCCGAACTACAAAGACCTTCGCGACCGGAATCAGACCTTTGCAGGGCTGATCGGATACCGGATGGCTCCCGTAGAGTTAGAGACTGATCGTGGTGCGCTGCGCATTTGGGGATACCTCGCGACCGGCAACTACTTCGACATCCTCGGCGTCCGGCCGGCTCTGGGTCGTTGCTTCAACCAAAACGATGACCTGCGCGTCGGCGCCAGCCCTTACGCTGTGCTCAGTTACAGCGCTTGGCAGTCACGATTCGGATCCGACCCCGCCGTCGTTGGCAAAACGATTCGCCTCAATCGCGTGCCCTACAGCGTAATCGGAGTAGCCCCGCCGGGTTTCCACGGTACTGAGGTTTTCTACTGGCCCGACGTTTGGGTGCCCATGATGATGGAGCCGCGCATCGAGAGCAATTCGTGGCTCGACAGCCGAAACACCTGGAATACCTGGATCATCGGCCGCCTCAAGCCAAACGTCTCTTTGTCACTAGCCGAGGCAGACCTGAATGTTGTCGCCGCCGAGATGGCACGCCAATATCCCGACATAAACGACGGTCTGCAATTCAAGCTCGCCAAGCCCGGCCTCATCGGTAACATGATTGGCCGCCCGGCGAAGGCTTTCGCGTTCGGCGTGCTGATGCTCGCGGCTTTGGTCCTTCTGGTGGCTTGCACAAATCTTGCGGGCATGTTGGCAGCGCGAGCCGCGGACCGGCAGCGCGAAGTGGCGATCCGCCTCGCCATCGGCGCGGGTCGGGGCCGCGTAGTGCGCCAAGTGCTGACCGAAACGTTGATCCTGTCCCTGTTAGGAGGGGCCGCGGGCTACCTGCTGGCGTCATATTTGTCCGAAGCGCTCAGCCGTTGGCGCGCGCCGCTGGACTTCCCCGTTCAATTCAGCGTCAACCCGGATTGGCGAGTATTCCTCTTTGCTTTAGCAGGCGCGATTCTCGCCGGCATGCTTTTCGGCTCTGCTCCCGCGTGGCGCGCTTCGAGAACGGACCCTAACACAGCGTTGCGGGGCGCCTCCGCGACATGGGGCCCTGGCCGCCTAGCCTTCCGCGACCTGCTTGTCGTCGTGCAGGTCGCCCTCTGCTTTGTTCTCGTCTCCGCTTCCTTTCTGTCTTTGCGCGGCCTTCAGCAAGCCTTGAAGATGAACCTCGGCTTTCAACCCGAGCACGTGGCGACGGCGGCGTTCGAATTGAACCTAGCTGGGTATTCGGAAGAACGCGGCCGTGCCTTTCAGCAGCAAGCGCTGCAAACCATTCAGCAATTGCCCGGCGTGCAGTCCGCCTCCTATTCCAATTCCGTTCCCCTCAGTATTGACCAATCCCATACCGGCGTTTTTCCCGATAAGCCAGACCTGCGTCCTTCCGACCGCATCGGCGTCACTTTCTACCAGGTTTCTCCAGAATTTTTCGCGACCATCGGAACCAAGCTGCTCGCCGGCCGTGAATTCAATTGGCACGACGACGCGAACTCGCGCCAGGTCGCCATTGTCAACCTCGCCTTCGCGAAACGTGTGCTGTACACCGACAACGCCGTCGGCAAGCGTTTTCGCAGCGGCATTACGGGCCCTTTCGCAGAAGTCGTTGGCCTCGTCGAAGACGGCAAGTATGGAAGCCTCACGGAATCACAGCAGCCCGCTGTTTTTTGGTCAATATTACAAGCCTATAACTCCGCCACCACGCTCGAGGTGAAGTCCTCTTTGCCGGCAACGCAGATGATCGGCGAAGTACGCCAGGCGATTGCACGGCTTGATCCGCAGCTGCCTCTCTATGGCGTCGGCAGCCTCACACAGATGCTGGGTTTCGCCTTTTTTCCGACACGCGCCGCCGCTATCGCGCTGAGCGCCTTCGGCATCCTGGCCATCATGCTGGCCGTTACCGGCATCCACAGCCTGCTGGCCTACGCCGTTTCCAGGCGCACACAAGAGATCGGCATCCGCATGGCGGTTGGTGCGCGTCCCGTTCAGGTGCTTCGGCTAGTCCTGGGCAGGGCTGCGGCGCTGCTCGTTTTGGGATCGCTCGTCGGGCTGACCCTGGCTCTGGCAGTTGGGAAGGTGATTTCCAGCATTGTGTACCAAACGCAGCCGCGCGATCCATTCGTGATGATCACCGCGTGGATTGCTATTGCGTTGCTCGGACTTTTCGCCTCGTGGGCGCCAGCGCGCCGCGCGATGCGCGTCGACCCCCTGGTAGCCCTACGTCACGACTAACTCATGGTTCCCCTGCGAAACATAGCAAGCGGCCTTCTCTCGCTGTCGCGCATACTCTCTCAATTAGATGTTGCGCCAGCTCTCCCCGGAAAAGCGAACGGCACTGTCACACCGATTGGCCGCCTATCGAGAACGAAGGATTCTTGAGGCAACAGTTTAAAATGGCTATATCCTTGGACGCACCTCGCAGCTTCCTTTCTTCGGGTCGGGCCGTTTTTTCCGATTCGCCCGATGTGGTGACGACAACCTTTATGGAATTCACATTGGTCTACTGGGACACCTCGTTTAAAGCCGCTCAGGCAACTAGATCACGGGCAGTAGAAAAACATCAAGTACGCTGCCTGGACTTATGGACTTATAACGTTCGATGAGTCCTGTTGGGCCGCAATCCGTGAGGGGCTCGCGCCGTCCAGCGGGTAATACTCGATCCAAACCGTTAGATACGTCCCTGCGGCTACGCCCGCTCCGGTATTGACCACCAACTGCTTCCCCGTGAGCCCCCACGTGTTCTGACTGCCAACAGCTGCGGAAATTCCCGTGATAGCCGCATTAACTATATCCACTGTGTTACCACTGGAGAGCGACGAAGTTATGTCGCCGCTATTGTGACTCCCTGGAGAGACGGCGAAAGTACTGGTGATACCGGTCGTGCTACTCGCATAGACCCTGAATTTCTTGTAGATACCGTCAGGGAGATTAAGCGTATTGGCGGAACTCGCCGTAAGGGGAAGCTGGCCGCTCCATTGGCGCGGAGCGCTATAGGTGCCGTACATAGTCGAGACATTCGCGTTGCCGTTCGTCCAGACAAACTTGCCCCACATATTGGCAAGAAGATTGCCCGGTTCCATAGTCGCCATACCGGTTACGTTCAAATTAACGTTTCCAGCCCAAATGTTTCCTGTTTGTGTGTTATTTTGGTTGTCGAAGAGGGCTTGAGAAGCAAGCCCTTCGATTCTCCAGCCGTCCACATGGACTTCGCAGCCTTGCCCGACAGCTATTTCTATCACGCCGGATTGTGCGACGGTCGTATTGTTGATGGACTGCAAATTCTTAATGTAGATATTTTTAGAAAATGCTTCACAAGTGAACACTCGTGTGTCGAACTTACTGACTCGCAAGTTTGTAAGGGTAACGTTGGTTGCTTCCGTAACCTCCGCTCCGATACCCTTTGAAGCCGCGCCAAAGGCAAAGGATGAGAGCACGCCCACGTTATCCACGCTCACGTCGTCTACGAACTGGGTGTAGACCGCTCCCGCGCCGGGGTCGGTGGCCTGAATGTCGTGAATGTGAACGTTGCGACAGTGGGCGCAATAAACGCCGTACTCGGCACTACCGCCGTTAGCATGATCTGTGACGAACTGGAAGCCGCCAATCTCAATATTCTGGACGAACCCGAGTGAGGACTTAAAAATCTGCCGGTCGTATGCAAGGGTTGATGCGACGGTCATCGCTTGATTCAGCGGACGGTCAAGCGTAAGCTGAGTGCCATTTGGGATCGCGGAGATTTTCGCAAAGCCGAAATAGCTGGCCTCTGGCGGGTTGGTCGTGTCGGCTCCAAGCCTGAAATACACGTCATCACCGATGACGAAACCCGCCGAGGAATTCACCGTGAAGTTCGTTTGCCCGGCGACGGTATCCGCAGTGATGGTTGCGGTCGTAAGTGTGGCAACAATCTCTGGGTCGTAAAATATGAAGGCGCTGTTCCCGCGCAAGATGAGCTTGGTATTGTTGCCGAGCAACGAGCAACCGGGGTACCCGTTAATGCCGCCCTGCTGGTTTGCCGCGCCAAGTCTGCCAGATGTAGTCCCGCGCGTAAGGACGTACCCGTTGGGAGTTGCCGGGATATATACAGTTCCCGGTCTACCACTATTCTTGCAAGCATTCATCGCGGCCTGAATGCTTGCCGTATCATCGGTCGAACCATCTCCCTTAGCACCGAAGTCGGAAGCATAGAAACTGCCTACGCTAACTCCATCTCTAGTCCAACCGTTAACTCCGCAATGTTCAAGTAGCTTCGATGTGGTGTTATAAAACAACGACCCCTTGGTGGGGTCACAAGTAGCCGGATTTGTAGGGCCACTGATTATTCCAGTAGCTTGTCCGGGGCTCTGCGCAAAGGTAGTAGTTATCAGAGATAATATTACCAAAAACGGTATAAACAGTTGCTTCATATTGTCCTCAGCCAATTTGATGAAACTTATTTATTACGCTTTACCTACCAGTCCGTACCGTCGCTCACAAATACGGCACGCTGATCAGGATTAGAAAGGATATAGGTTGTCCCAACCGAATTATTCAAGGTCTTAATTTTTCAGCAACGTGTGGGTTAACTGTAACAGCCCCAGCGGCGGCGTCTCTCCAAACGTTAGCGTAGAAGTTCATGTGCCCGCAGGGCAGGGGTCCGTTTCAAATAATCCCTCAGATTTCCCTTTTGTCGATCCTAATGGCGCTGGGACTACGGTTTCAGGTAATCCAGTCATTGCGACGAAGGTCGTGATTGCTGGAAACGTCCGATTCGCAAAAGTGATAGAGGCGATCACGCAGACGTGGGACAAAATTGTCGAAGACTAAACGACCTGTTTGAGCGGTTGGGTTGACTATTGCCAGA
>Ga0210409_10009018_pt1 | contig 10105 bp, 6 predicted proteins | sample IncBWH17MmetaG_FD_161649 | JGI IMG/M metagenome (GOLD analysis project Ga0210409, IMG submission 161649) | Forest soil microbial communities from Barre Woods Harvard Forest LTER site, Petersham, Massachusetts, United States - Inc-BW-H-17-M | ecosystem: Environmental > Terrestrial > Soil >...
GGCGAACAAGGCGCGCATCCACTATTTCCGTCCGGACTCCAATTATGCTTCCTGGACGGTGTATGCTTTTGGCGACACCACCGAAGACACGTCCAATTTCAACGGCGGCCCGGTGTTTGTCACTGGCTACGACCCGTACGGCGCGTTCTACGACGTTGGCTTAAAACCGAATCCAACTGACCTGGGTTTCATCGTTCACAATATTTCCACCGGGATAAAGGATCCCGGGCCGGACATGCACCTCGACGTTGCCCTCTTCAAAGAAGCTTGGGTGATATCCGGAGATTCTCAGGTCTTCTCCACGCAACCGACCGCTGCGCAATTGCTCGACGCGGTCTTCTTCAAGCAGCAGGCCTTTTGGATCGATCGCACGACCGTGGCTATCCAGGGCCAATTCCTACAGTCGGGTTTTTCATATTTTCTGAATTATGACCCCAACGCCAATTTGCAATTGACTTCGACTGGAGTGACTGGAGGCTCCAGCATTGCGCTCACTCCCTTTGCCTCCGGCTTCACGTCCGCCGAGCAAGCGCGGTTTCCGCAACTTTCCGGCTACGCTGTGCTACACCTGCCGGACAATACCAGCGCTTCGCTACTTGCATCCGTGCTCAAGGGTCAAGTCGCGGTGTCCTCCATCGCCGGCGACGGTTCGCTTAAGTACGTCACCAGCGTACAGACCGCCGGGGTGCTCGACGATCTTTTCTTTTTCCCCGGCCGCCTGGGTGCCATCTTCGCCGACAATCAGGAAGACGAATCTTTAGACGCCAACAGCTGCGATGGAAACGCAATCTTGTTGCGCGTGTGGGCGCCAACCGCGCAGTCTTTGAGTGTTCAGCTCTTCAACCAGGCCGCGGACGCCATCCCGGCCCAAACCTCCACGATGCAGGAAAACAACGGGGTGTGGAGCGCCTGCGTCGAAGACACCTGGACCAACAAATATTATTTGTACGACCTGCATGTCTATGTGCCGAGCCAGCGCGCCATCGTGGAGAACATCGTCACGGATCCCTATTCGGTCGACCTGGCCCTCAACGGCGTGAAGACTCGCATCACGGATCTCGACGGTCGCAACACGCAGCCGCCAGGTTGGGAGGAGTCCCGTTCGCCTTCACTCGCGAGCGTGAACGATCTCAGCATCTACGAGTTGCACATCCGCGATTTCAGCGCCAACGACATGACCGTGCCTTCCTCGCATCGTGGCACCTACCTGGCCTTCGCCGACAACGGCAGCAACGGCATGAAGCACCTGAAAGCGCTCGGCGATTCCGGCCTCAAGGCTGTGCACCTCCTGCCGAGCTTTCATTTCGCCAGCATTAATGAGGATAAGACCACCTGGCTGACCACACCCGACCTGAGCGTCTTCCCGCCCGATGGCACGCAGCAGCAAGCTGCAGTTGCCGCCATTCAAAACGCTGACGCGTTCAACTGGGGCTATGACCCGGTGCACTTTTTCGCACCCGAAGGCGGGTATGCCCTGAACCCGGACAATCGTGTCCTGGAGTACCGCGAGATGGTCCAGGGGTTGCACCGTTCGGGTCTTCGCGTTATCCAAGACGTTGTCTTCAACCACACCAACGCCATCGGAGAAAGCCCGAACTCCGTGCTCGACAAAGTCGTGCCCGGTTACTACAACCGCCTCGACGCCGACGGCAATCAATTATCCGGCAGCTGCTGCCCGGACACCGCGCCTGAACACCAAATGATGGGCAAGCTCATCACCGACGCCGTCGTGTTGAACGCCAAGAAGTACAAGATCGACGGCTTCCGATTCGATCTCATGAGCTTCCTCTTCGTCTCCAACATGCAGCAAATTCAACGCGCCCTCGCGCAGCTCACCCTCGAAAAGGACGGGGTGGACGGCAGCAAGATTTATCTCTACGGCGAAGGTTTCGATTTCGGCGAGGTGGCCAACAACGCCCTGGGGGTCAACGCCAGCCAGAAAAACCTCTTCGGCAACGGCATCGGCACATTCAACGACCGCATTCGCGACGGCATCCGTGGGGGCAGCCCGTTCACCGACGAGCGCGTCCAGGGCTTTGCCACAGGACTGGTTACCGACTCCAACGCTTTCACGAATCAGAGCATGACGTCTGCCGCGCAACTAGGCACGCTGCTTGAGAACACCGATTGGATCGAAGTCGGGCTTGCCGGTAATTTGCGCGATTGGACCTTCACCGACCATAACGGCGCAACCGTTACCGGCGCTCAGGTTAATTACAACGGCCAAGCCGCAGGCTACACCGCCAGCCCCGTCGAGGACATCGACTACGCCTCCGTGCACGATAACCAAACACTGTTCGATGCCGTGCAACTCAAATCTTCAGCGGCCGACGATGTGCACTCTCGCGAGCGCCGCCAGGTCCTCGCCATGAGCTTGATCGCACTCGGCCAGGGTGTGCCCTTTTTCCTCGCCGGCGACGACCTGCTGCGCTCGAAGGACATGGACAACAACAGCTTCGACTCCGGCGACTGGTTCAACAAGCTCGACTTCAGCTATCAGTCCGACAACTGGGGCACCGGGTTACCGATCGCCAGCCAAAACCGGGGCAACTGGCCGATCATGCAGCCGTTGCTTGCCAACTCCGCGCTCACTCCGCAACCCGCGGACATCGCCCATGCCCGCGATGCCTTCCGCGAATTTCTGCGGATCCGCGGCACCTCCGGCCTGTTCCACATGCACACTCTCGCCGAAGTGCAAGCCAACCTGCATTTCTTGAATGCTGGGCCAAGCCAGACGCCCGGCCTCATCGTCATGAAGCTCGATGCCAATGGCGGCGACTATGGGCGCTTTCAGCATATCGTCGTGGTCTTCAACGCCACCAATGCGCAAGTCTCATTTCAAAATTCAGCGTTGGCCGGATTGAAATTGCATCTCCACCCCGTTCAACAGAGTTCGTCGGACTCCATCGTCGGCCAATCCTCGTTCAACGCGGCGACCGGCACCGCAGTAGTGCCAGCCCTGACAACCGCCGTCTTCGTTTCCGAACAACAGTAGCGGCCCGCATTCTCGCCGAGCCGCCCGCCGGAGAGCCAGCACGCCGCACTCCTGCCTGCTCCCACTTCACATCAGGCTCAACGGGTCCATGTCTACCAGCACGGCGGTCTCTGGGATCTCTTTCAGCTCAAGATACGTCATGGCGCCGCTCAAGACGTTGGCCAGCACCGAACGCCTCGGCGACTTCAGCAGAAACTGGAAACGGTGCTCGCGTTTCAAGCGCGCCAGCGGGGCGGCGGCTGGGCCCAGGATGCGTAAGCCCTTACCGTCGTGGGGTGAAAAATATTCGGAAAGCTGGCGCGACCAGCGAATCGCTTTCTGCAAATCGGTGTCGCGCACAATCACGTTGGCCAGCGACGTAAACGGAGGATAGGCCATCACGCGACGGAATTGCGTTTCGCGCTCGTAGAATGCCGGATAGTCCTGCTTTACGGCGTCCTGAATCGCGTAATGTTCGGGATAAAATGTTTGGATCAGCACTCGGCCGGGCAATTCGCCGCGACCGGCGCGTCCGGCTACTTGGGTGAGCAACTGAAACGTACGCTCGGCGGCGCGAAAGTCCGGGAGACTCAGCGAGGAGTCGGCGCTGACTACGCCGACCAGCGTGACACGCTGGAAATCGTGGCCTTTCGCGAGCATTTGCGTGCCGACCAGAATATCGAGAGCGCCGTCGGCGAACGCTCCGAGCGTTTCCTGATACTGGCGCTTGGTGCGCGCCGTGTCGCGGTCCAGCCGCGCGATGCGGGCGCCGGGAAATTCCTTGCGCAGGCGTTCTTCCAGGTGCTCCGAGCCTTCACCGAAAAAATAAACGTATTTCGACTGACACTTCGGGCACTGTTTCGGAATCGGCTTCAGCGAACCGCAGTAGTGGCATTCTAGGCGGTTGCGCTGTTTGTGATGCGTCATGGAAATGCTGCAATTCTCGCATTGCACCGACGCGCCGCAGCTCCGGCACAGCACGGACCAGGAATAGCCGCGGCGATTGATGAGCACCAGCGCTTGCGTTTTTTGCGCGAGGCATTCCTGGATGCCGGCGTGTAGCGCGGAGCTAATGGGGCTGGTTTGATGCGTTTTCGCGAAGTCCTCGCGCAGGTCGACAATTTCCACATTGGCCATGGCGCGCTTTTCGACGCGCGAAGCCAGCGTCAGGAGCTCGTACTTTCCATTGCGCGCGTGATGGTAGGTTTCGAGCGAAGGCGTTGCGGAGCCCAGCAGCGCGGCCGCGTTTTCCATTTTGGCGCGCACGATGGCGACGTCGCGGCCGTGATAGCGCGGCGTTTCTTCCTGCTTGTAGCTGCTCTCTTGCTCTTCATCGACGATGATGAGCCCGAGATTTTGGAGCGGCGCGAAAATCGCGGAGCGCGTGCCGACCACCACGCGCGCTTCGCCGTTGCGCACGCGCCACCATTCGCGCGCGCGTTCCACGTCGCGCAGCGCGGAGTGCAGCACGGCCACGCCCTCGAATCGCGCACCGAACCAGGCGCGGCATTGGCGGCCGATCCACAGCGTCAGGGCGATTTCCGGCACCAGGATGATTGCGGTTTTGCCCCGCGCCAGCGTCTCCTGCACCGCGCGCAGGTAGACTTCCGTTTTGCCGCTGCCGGTGACCCCGTGCAGCAGCAGCACACCGAATTCTCCAAGCTCGAATCGCGCGCGCACCAACTTCAGGGCGCTCTCCTGCTCCGAGTTCAAATCGTGAGCCGGCGGCACGTAGCCCGCATCAAAAGGGTCCTCCGTAGGATCAATGCGCTCTTCCCAACTCTCCAGCAAGCCGTCGCGCAGCATGCGCTCAATCACACTTCGCGAAACGCGCGCCACGCGCAGCAATTGGGACAGAGGCAACGGCCCGCGGGCCTGCAGTGCGGATTTGACACCTTCCGCCTTCGTGTCGCACGCAGGTGTCTGCGCGGCTCCTTGGACCATACCTGCAACACCCTTCCATGCAATCACGCGTTGCGTCTTGGCTTTTCGACCCAGCATTGATTGGCGAATTTCGATCAAACCCGCGCGCCGCAGCCGCTGCAGCGTCGTGTCGTCCCAACCGAGTTTGGCAATCGAAGCGAACGGCAGCACGCCCCCCTTTTCCGCGAGTTGCGAAAGCAGAACGTGCTGTTGTTGATTCGCGCTTGCCGTCACAGCCTGTTTGTTCGCAGCCGCGCGGCCGGAGTCGGTCAGCACGATCGGGCGCTCGATTCGCAATTCCGTGACTGGAGGCAACATGGCGCGAAATACTTCACCGACTGGAGCGAGGTAGTAGCCGGCGATCCAGTGACCCAGCTCCATCAATTTCGGAGTTAGCGCGGGAAGAAAATCCAAGGCCTTGGTGATTTCGCGTATCTTCGTGCTTTCCGGCGCGTGCTGAACGCACTCGAGGACGACGCCGACGAGCGACTTGTTGCGAAAGGGCACGAGCACGCGGCTGCCCGGCTGCACCGAGCCGCGCAGCGCGTCCGGGATTGCATAGGTGAACGCGGTGCGCAGGGGCAGCGGCAGCGCCACATTGCAAAACGGAAGGCTCATCTCGGCGAGTAGTGTATCAGGCGAAGTAAACGGCGCTGAAAACGGCAGGGAGTGAACTGCCTCGTCGAGTTGGCCAACGTTGAGGTCCTTCAGCGAACCTCATCGGTTCGCTTCAGGATGAGAGCGTGTTCGCTGTTGCGCTAAACACGAAGGCCTCAGCGGCTCATCAGATAGATGCCGACGAAAATTGAGCCGATGCCGGACCATTGCCAGCGCGAAACATGTTCGCGCAAAACGACCGCGGCGAGCGCAACGGTCACGGCCCCGTAGAGCGAGCCGAGGACGCTGATCACCGCGACTTGCTCGATTTGCATTGCACGGTTGCTCAGCACGAACGCGCTGGTATCTCCGGCGCCCATGCCCAGCGAAATCCAGCGCGTGTTGCGCGGCAGGCCGATCGGCTGCCTGGCAAAAAGAATGACGGCGGCAGCGATCGCCGTGCAGGTCAAGCGAATCATCCAAACGGCTTGAGGAGCGCCCACGATGGGAATCACGCGAATGCCCAGCAGCCAGAAAAGCAAACCGAATCCGACCGCCGAACATAGCGCCCAGCCAATTCCTTTGCCGCTGCGGCGCACTGCTTCCGCGTCATCCTGGTCCGGCGGTTTTTCTCCGGCGGCGACGAGCAGCACACCAACCATGGTGCAAACAATTCCGGTGGCGCGTGCGGCGCTGAGGCGTTCGCCGGACAGGAAGGACAGCGAAACGCTCAACACCGGATAACTCGCGGAAAGCGGCGCGACCACTGCCATTTTCCCGATTTCGAACGAGCGGTAGAGGCTCAGCGTAGAGACGGCGTTGACGCTGCCCGCAAGAATGCCCCAGGCCCACGGCTGCCAACCTGAGCCGTCGGCGAGATGGCCCCAGCCGCCGAACCAAGGCAGCGCAAGCGTGAGCAAAATAAATCCGATCAACTGCATGTACAGCATGGCGCGCAGCGTGCCCATGCGGTGGGTGGCGAAGCGCGCGAGAAAATCCGAACCGCCCCAAGTCAGCGCGGTCAGAACGCCCAGCAAAATTCCCATGACGGATTAGGAGGATTTCCCCGCCTGCGAACCTTTTTTGCCCTGCAGGCCGAGGACGGCCATAACCTTCTGCAAATCTTTCCAGACTTCGCCCTTCGCGCTGGGGTTGCGCAACAAGTACGCGGGGTGATAGGTGGCCATCAGTTTTCTTCCGCGAAATTCTAGCCATTCTCCGCGAAAATGCGAGATGCCGCGATTGGTTTCGAGCAGGGTCTGTGCAGCGACGCTGCCGAGACAGACAATCACTTTGGGAGAGATGGCGTCGAGCTGGCGCAGCAAAAACGGCGAGCAGGTTTCGACTTCCTCTTTTTCCGGCGTGCGATTGTCCGGCGGACGACATTTCACGACGTTGCAAATGTAGACATCCTGGCGCTGCAAGCCCATGGCCTCGATCATTTGCGTCAATAATTTTCCCGCGCGCCCCACGAAAGGCAATCCTTGCGCGTCTTCATCGCGGCCGGGGCCTTCGCCCACGAAAACGAGCTCGGCCTTGGGATTTCCATCGCCGAAGACCAGCTTGGTGCGGCCGCGATGCAGTTTGCAGCGCGTGCAGTCGCCGAGGTCGGTGTGAATCTTCAGCAGCGTGTCGTCCGGTATTCTGTTGATCGCTTCGAACAACGAGGGGCCGGAGGCGGCGGGTAAGGCGTTAGGTTTCGGCGGCGTCGGCCTGACGTCAACGGATGGCCTTACTGGCTGTGTTTTCTGCACGGGTTTCGGCAAAGCGATTTCCTCGGTGGCACTCGCCAGTTGCGGCGGATAGCGGTCGCGGTAAAACAACTGAATTCCGATGTCTTGATAGAAACTCAATCGTGCCGTGAGCGTTTCTTGAAGAGCTGCAGGGAGGCGCTCGGGCATAGGGTCAGACGGCAGAGCGCTGCGGGGTTCGCGATGCGGAGCGCAGGCGCACGACTTCATCGAGGATGCGTTGCGCGACTTCGCTCTTGCTCATACGCGGGAGCGCGAGATCGCGGCCATCGCGCGCGAACAGCGTGACGACGTTGGTTTCGTGGTCGAAACCGGCGCCTTCCGCGGTGACATCGTTGGCGACCATCAGGTCGGCGTTCTTGGCGGCGAGTTTCTTGCGCGCGTTTTCCGCGACGCGTTCCGTTTCCGCGGCAAAGCCGACGATGAATCGGTCGCCTTTGATTCGCGCCACGCTGGCCAAAATGTCGGGCGTCGGCTCGAGCGAAATGTTCATCGACTCAGGGCCGCGCTTGATTTTCTGCCCGCTAGGTTCGGCGGGCCGATAGTCCGCAACGGCGGCGGCAAAAATCGCGATGGAGCAGTCTGTAACTTTGTGCAGAACCGTTTGCTGCATTTCCTCCGCGCTTTGCACATCGATACGCTCGACACCGGGGGGCGCTTCAAGCGAAGTAGGTCCGCTGACTAAGATTACGCGCGCACCGCGGCGCGCGGCGGCTTCGGCAACGGCGTAGCCCATTTTGCCGGAGGAGCGATTCGTCAGATAGCGCACAGGATCTACATTCTCGCGCGTGGGGCCGGCGGTGACGAGCACCTGCTCTGCGGCCAGGTCGCGCACGGTGTGCAGCGCTTCGTGCACGGCAGCCACGATCGCTTCCTGACCAGCGAGCCGGCCGGCACCGGTCATGCCGCAGGCGAGGTAGCCTTCGTCGGGATCGACAATTTTCACGCCGCGCGCGCGCAACATCTCGACGTTTTCCTGCGTGGCGAGGTGATTCCACATATTCACATTCATCGCCGGCGCGACGACTACCGGCGCGGTGCTTGCGAGGTACAGCGTAGTCAGAAAATCGTCAGCGATGCCGCGCGCGAATTTCGCTAGGATGTCGGCGGTGGCGGGCGCGACCAGCAGCAGGTCGGTGCGCTGCGCGACGGCAATATGTTCGATGGCGCTTTCGAGATTGGCCTCGCCGCTGGATTCGGCGAAGAGATCGGTGATTACTTTTTGCCCGCTCAACGCAGCGAAGGTAAGCGGGGTGATGAACTCGCGGGCGCCGCGCGTCATCACCACCTGCACGGTGAAGCCGTCCTGTTGCAAGCGGCGCACGAGTTCCGCGGCTTTGTATGCCGCCACGCCGCCGGTTACGCCGAGGGTGATTCGCATTTGCGGTCTCTGCTTCAGGGCTTAACGAACCAAATCCTGGACGCGCTAAGCGCGCCCCTACAACAGCCGCACAAGCGCGCGCTATTTGCGGCGCTTGTTGCCGTCTTTGTCTTCGTCGATCGAAGCGGGTTCGACGAAATCGTATTCTATCAAGCCGTTCTCGAGTTCTTCACACGCGATGCGCGTGGCCTTCAACGTCCTGGGATTCTCGAGCAGCGGCGGCGCACCCGCCATGATCTGGCGCGCGCGGCGCGCCGCAAGCACGACATACGCAAACTGGCTCTCCGGAGCTTTTGTCAGCACAGTCATCATCTAGTCTTTCCCTCCAAACGATGCCAGAAGTCTTTCCACCAGGCCTCGCCGCCGAACGCTGGAACAGCGCAACGCGATCACAATCGCCTGCACTTCGCGACCTGCGCGTTCGACGTCGTCATTCACCACGCAATAATCGTAATATTTGCCGAATTCCGCAATCTCGTCGCGGGCTCTTGCGAGCCGGCGCTTGATTTCCTCGTCCGAATCCTGGCCGCGGCTGCGCAACCGCCGTTCCAATTCTTCGCGAGCGGGCGGCAAAATAAAAATCGCGACGGACTCCGGAAGCTTCTGCTTCACCTGCGCGGCGCCCTGTACGTCGATCTCCAGCACCAGGTCGAGCCCTTTGTTTTTCGATTCCTCCAGCCACTTTTTTGGAGTGCCGTAGGAATGCCTGCCGAAGACGCGCGCATACTCCAGGAACTCGCCGCGCTGGACCATGGCGCCGAATTCCGCGTCGGTGACAAAATCATAACACTTCCCACTGGCCTCGGTCGCGCGGCGCGGCCTTGTAGTACTGGAGACCGAAGGCATCGTTCCGGGCAGCTCCAAAATTTTCTGCACCAGCGTCGACTTTCCGGAGCCGGAAGGGCCGGACACGATCAGCACCAGCGGTGCAATCTCGTTCGCCGCAGTCATTCGATGTTTTGCACCTGCTCGCGCAGCTTTTCAATCTCCGCGCGAATCTCCAGCGACAATCCGGTGATGGCGAGCGCTTCGCTCTCGACGCCCGGGGTTTTCGAGAGCATCGTGTTGGCTTCGCGGTGCATCTCCTGCAGCAGAAAATCCAGTTTCTTGCCGAGTTCGCCGGCGCCGTCCAATAGTTTGGCGAATTGCTGCAGATGGCTGCGCAGGCGATCGAGTTCTTCGCTGATGTCACTTCGCTCAGCCAGCAAAGCTGCTTCCTGAGCCAGACGCGCGGGATCGATGCCGGTTCCGTTCAGTAATTCTTTCAGACGCGCTTGCAGGCGCCGTGCGAAAGCAGGCGTCAATGTTTTGGCCAGATCGCGAACCTGGTCCGTCTGCTGGCCGATGCGCGCCACGCGCGTGCGCAATTCCTCCGCGAGGTGGCGGCCTTCGGCATGGCGCATGTCATCGAGCTTGAGCAAAGCTTCGCGCAAGCAGGCGTCCAGCGCTTTGCCAAGCTGGTCCTGGTCTTCGTCGGTT
>Ga0210409_10009019_pt1 | contig 10105 bp, 10 predicted proteins | sample IncBWH17MmetaG_FD_161649 | JGI IMG/M metagenome (GOLD analysis project Ga0210409, IMG submission 161649) | Forest soil microbial communities from Barre Woods Harvard Forest LTER site, Petersham, Massachusetts, United States - Inc-BW-H-17-M | ecosystem: Environmental > Terrestrial > Soil >...
ACCGCAGAAGTGGGCGCGGAAGGCCGTGGCGCTGTTTCATCGTCACGATGCAGATCGGGTCGTGGCGGAAGTCAACCAGGGTGGAGATCTGGTCGAGGCGACAATTCGCAATGTTGATCCGAACATTTCCTATCGTGCGGTGCACGCGACCCGTGGCAAGGCAGTGCGAGCGGAACCGATCAGTGCGCTGTATGAGCAGGGGCGGGTCCATCATGCGGGGGTGTTCGGGGAGCTGGAAGATCAGCAATGCGATTACGTCCCAGGGGAGAGCGCCTCGCCGGATCGCATGGATGCGTTGGTCTGGGCGCTGACGGACTTGTCTGCAGCGAGAGGGAATGAATTTTTGGATTGGTTGGTCGCGGACAAGAAGAAGCGCGAGGAAGTGGAGGTGGCGCCAGCGGGGATATCGGAGTCACTGATTGCGCCCGGCACGATCACGATCAACACGGATCAGGCGGGCCATGCGATATCGGCAGAGGAATCGGCGAAGCGAGGCGGCATCGCCGCGCCGGTGGAGAACAGGGCTTTCCGATTCCAGGATCCGCGCGGTGTGCTTTCACGGCCGCGGCGTTCGCGTTGAGAGTCGGTACGCGCATCGTACGCGCTGCATTCTAGCAAGTGTTCTGAACGAAGGTATCGAATTGGTCAGATGGCTGGCTGCCAGTGATGACCCTACGCTAATGTGGGAAACGGGGCAATTTAGTCGCTCCCGAATTGATCAGCGCGCTTTGAAGACGCCATAGAGTTCCCCAAACGGGTGCAACCGGAAGCAGTGCCCATCGATGCTTTCCCGCTGCGCAGCGGATGTGCATTCCGCTTCTTTCCGGGTCAACCAGTGTGATAGCGACATTTCGCCACTTGAGACAACTACCTTGAGCAGCACCTTTTGCGGCTGTGGCTCCAATAGCTTTCGCGTGGCGATTCTGGGCACGAGAGTACAATTCCACCGAAGCTGCCATGAAACCGACCTCGACCTTGCTTACGGCGCTTTGCGTTCTGCTCCTTTCGTTCACCGCACTTGCGCAAAAGGAGCCGGATGCGACCGACGAACTGCAACTCGGAGACGAGGCTTACCAGAACATCGATTACGCGGGCGCAATTGAGCACTTCCAGAAAGCGATTGCGTTAGATCCGGGCCTGCCAGATGCCCGCCTGTATCTGGCCGAGGCCCTGGTCAAGCTACACCGTCTATCCGAAGCGGAACATCATTTAAGAAGCGCAGTCGAGTTGGATCCGAAAGACCCGGCACCTCGCGCCGCGCTCGTTCGCGTTCTGATGGCCGAGGGAAGAAAAGCAGAGATTGAAGTTTTTCTACGCAAAACCAAGAAAGACTTTGCCGATAATCCGGACGGCTACCGCATGCTCGGGGATTATTATTTCGCCTTGGGAGATCTTGATAAAGCCGTCGCCGAGTACACCTCACTCTACGGTGACCATCCCGACAACATTACTGTCAAGCAGAACTACATTCAGATTCTGATTCTGAAGAACCGCCTTGACGAAGCCACAAAGTTGAACGATGAAATCCTGAAATCGAACCCTCAAGACGTGGCATCGCTCGTTTATCGGGGCCAAGTGCAGATCCGTCGTGGCGACACAAACGCTGCTGTTGATTCTTTGCAGACCGCGGTTCGCAACGAGCCCGACAACGCGGTAGCCCACTACCAATTAGGAATTGCCTTCGACAAGCAGCATAACGAAGCCCGCGCCGACTCCGAGTGGCGCGAGGCACTACGCTTGCGTCCCGATTTTACTGATGCCGAGCGTGCTTTGGAACGCCACATGTCCAAACACGTCGATTTGGCCAATTCGTCCTCGCTCCCGGCTGATTCCATAAAGCAAGAGCCGACTGCGTCGCCTTCGTCGCACTCCAATTCGAGTGACCGTCCGGCCGCAACCTCGGGCAACCCACCGAATCAGCTCGTCCAAGTGCCTAGCAAAATCTCCGGAGGATTGGAGAGGGTGGCGCCGGAGTATCCGGAGGCACGGAACGCGGGTATTCAAGGAACACCCAGTCAGGATTTCTCCAAGGAAGGCGCCGTCATTGAGCAGTGGACGACCAGGGTAGTCTTCCAGTCCGATGGTACCTCGACGCGTGATGTTCGCTCCCGGGTGCGAGTACACTCCGACGCTGGTGTGCGACAGTACGGGGTGCTACGCCTCCCCTATCAGGCCTCGGTCGAAAGCATCGAGGTTCAGGATGTCCGGGTCACCAACCCGAACGGTTCAGTAGTCGTAACACCTCTGGACTCGGTTCAAGACGTGACTTCGGAACTCTATCGGGACGCTCCCTTATACAGCGACCTGCGCGAAAAGCATGTTGCAGTCAAGGGACTCGAACCTGGAGATACGCTGGAGTATTCCGTCAGCTGGCATCTCGAGAAGCCGCTCGCTGCCAGACAGTTCTGGTTCGGCTATCAGTTCATAAAGAGCGCAATTGTTCTCGATGAGCAGTTGGAGATCAATGTTCCGCGGGAACGCGAGGTAAAACTCAAGAGTCATACGATTCAGCCAACGACACACGAGGAAGCCGGCCGTCGCATTTACACATGGAAAACATCGAATCTCGAAAGCGTAAGCCCCGCCGAACAACAGAAAGTCCAGAGTTACGACGCTTTCCGGGGATTACTCCCGCCGCCAGATGTGCTGATCAGCAGTTTTCGTACCTGGGAGGAAGTAGGCCGATGGTATGACAGTTTGCAGCAAGAACAGATCAAGCCTTCACCAGATGTGAAAGCCAAGGCGGCGGAACTGACCAAAGGTTTGTCGGATGACGACGTAAAACTCCGCGCCATTTACAACTATGTCAGCCTGCGCTACCGCTACGTGGCGATCTCCTTCGGCATCGGACGCTACCAACCTCATGCGGCAACGGAAATTCTCGGAAACCAATATGGCGACTGCAAGGACAAGCACACGCTGCTGGCCGCATTGCTGAGCGCCGTGGGGATCCGAGCCTACCCGGCTTTGATCAACAGCCGTATAGCGGTGGATTCCGACGTCCCTTCGCCCGGGCAGTTTGACCATGTGATCAGCGTCGCAGCGAAGGGAAGCACATTGTCCTGGATGGATACCACACCGGAAGTGTCGGCGATGGGGTATCTGGTTAATCCCCTCCGCGGGAAACCAGCGTTGGTCATCACACCGGAAAGCGTTGCTTTCGAGACCACGCCCGCAAATCCTCCATTCGCCAACCAAACGACAGTTGCCATTACTGCCAGGCTAGACGCCGATGGCACGCTTCAGGCACATGCGGAGATTAGGGTTCGCGGCGACGAAGAAGTCTATGACAGGTATGCCTTCCGCCGAATGCCTGAGGCGCAGTGGAAAGATATGATGCAAAAAATGTCGTACGCGGCCCATCTGGGTGCGACGATCAGTAATGCGCGAGTCAGCTCCCCAGAGAAGACGGAAGAACCTTTTACCGAAGCGTATGACTACACTTTGAAGGACTTTGCCGGAGGCGGTAAACACCGATTCGCAGTCCCGCTTTCACTGGGTATTCCGCCGGTCAAAGACGAGGATCTGAAGCGGAAGACGCCACTGTGGATCGGCTATCTGGGCGAGCGGCAATACGAATGGCGAATCGAGTTGCCCAGAGGATGGTCAGCGACGCCGCCGTCGGCGATAGACTTGAAAGAGAGCTTTGCCGAGTTTCAGGGGAGCTCGGAGGTGAAGGAAGGCGTGCTGATAACCAAGTGGCGCCTGCTCGAAAAAGTGATGGCGGTGACACCTGATCAGGTGACTCGTTTCAAGACATTCCAGAAAGAAATTTCGGACTATTGCTCCACCTACATTTTTCTCCGGCTACCTGCTGACGTTGCTGGAGCCAGCACTGCTGCCACGCCCGCACAGGGCCCTGCCCGGGTGACAGAACTGTTACGCGAGAGCGTCACGCAGCTTCCCGATAGTTCCAATTCCCAAGCTCTTCAAGCGGAGCAAAATGCCCAGAGTTCGATACAGGCAAAGGATTTCTCATCTGCGATCACGGCGCTGAAATATGCAGTTTCGCTTGACGCGACTTTTTCCCGCGCTTGGATTGAGTTGGGCGTTACGTATGCGGGGATCGGAGATGCGAGTTCAGCCCTCAATGCTTTTCGGAAAGCTGTCGAAGCAGATCCGAAGCAGGTTATTCCCTACAAGATCCTGGGCTTCATGTACATGTCCCGCGGGAACCGGAACGAGGCGATTGCCATTTGGCAAAAACTTCAAAATATCACTCCTGACGACCGCGACCTTGCGTTAAACCTTGGTGGGCTTTACATCGCACAGAAGCGTTACCCCGAGGCCGCGGCACTCTTTGAGGCCGCAGCCAAGACGAAGCCCTCAGACCCATATGCTCAAATGTGGTTGGGGATTACCTACTTGCGTTCCCACAACACGGATCAGGGGCTTGCCGCGCTGCACAAAGCCCTGGAGATCAATTCCGGCGCAGAGATGCTCAACAATGTGGCATACGAGATGGCTGAGGCAGGCACGGCCCTCCCCGACGCTCTGCTCTACTCTCAGCGATCCGTGAGAGAAGTGGAAGAGCTTTCACAGAAGGTTGATCTGGAGAAAGTGCAGGACGAGGATCTGCAGCTTCCGAAGAAGATCTGCGCTTACTGGGATACACTCGGCCGGATCTACTTCAAGATGGGCGACATGGCGCAGGCGGAGAGCTACCTGACCTCAGCCTGGCGGGTTAGCGAGGATGGAGTGGTGGGCGACCACCTTGGTCAAGTGTACGAGAAGGAGAAGAAATTCCCGGCTGCCCTGCACGTGTATAACCTTGCCCTCGAAGCGAATCCCAGGTTGGAAGAGACCCCGGCGCGCATGCGCAATCTTTCCCACGTTCCTCTTCCCAAGAAACGGATTGGCGCTGCGGAAGAATTGAGCCGGATGCGTTTCGTTAAACTTCCGACAATCACTAAGGAAGCGGCGACCGCGGACTTCGATGTCCTGATCGTGGGCGGGAAAATAGAAAAGACGAGCTTTGTCAGCGGGGCCGAGTTGCTCCGTCATGCAGGAGAGAGCTTCGAGAAAGTGCATTTCGAAGAGCCATTCCCCCCGAACTCGGGAGCGCACCTGCTCAGGAGAGGAATTTTTTCCTGTTTCTCGTATACCGGCTGCAGTTTCGTGTTCTATCCACTTTCGGTAGCCGCGAACACCAAATTAGGGAATGGGGAATAGAGCGGGAAACGGGTTAATGGGTTCATTGGGTTCGTGCACTTGTCCCAGTCAGCGGAAATGGGAGACACAGCACTTCCAAGCCCCTCGATCTTCGCTTGGGGCAGTTCAATGGAGAATCCGAACGATGTCGGCGGCCGTGAGCTTGTATGGTCGACGATGTACAAATCGAACTCCTAGAGAGACGCAAGCGATGGATCGTCTGATCGTCTCCGCCCTCTGCACCACCGCAATTGTGGCCGTACATGATTGCGACCAGATGGACTCTCGCTTCTGCGCTCAGCGGTCGACCGTCGCTTCGAGAACTGATCGGTGTGGAAGCCGAACGATCCAGAACGAGCAGCAGCCGCACAAGCTGAATCCGTGTACACCCGTGGACGGTTAGAGGGAGCCGATAACCGAGTCACCTGGAATCAGCAGCTTGCGGATACCGAAGTGCATACTCTTGCACTGTTAGTGCATGCGGCTAGCCGGAAGATGTCCCGGCAATTATGTTGCCATTCGGCATAAAAATGAAACTCCTCAGTGCCATTCGGCATCCAAAGACTGCAGAAAGCTTGCGCCGTTGCCCGATTAGGGGCATACTATCAGCCGTTATGGATGGCCCTGCGAATTTGACGTTGTCTCCAGCAGTCCTTGTGCGGATCGAAGCCAATGTCCAATGGATGTGGCGGAAGGGAGGCGGCGGTAACTATGTTGCCGTCTGCGACCCTTTGAAGATTACGCTTCAAGCCAGGAGCTATTCAGAGTTGATGGAAGATATTGCTAACAGCCTTGATGCTCTGCTGAAAGACCTGATGGAATCCCATGAGCTCGAACAATTCATGCAAGACCACGGGTGGAATGCAGTTGCGCCTATTCCAGCGCGTCCCGAAGATATGTGGTTTGATGTGCCGTTTACCGTGATGCCGGTAGCAATGGCAGGGACGAATGGTTCGCAGAGAAGCATTCATCAATAAAATCCGGCGCGATCTCGGTTACTCCTACAAAAATCAGCAGTTGCGCACTCAGCTCTGGAAAAAGAAGGGCACCACTGAACGGATGTTTGTACCTCTCGCGGACCTGCTAGAAGAGGACTACGTGACGGGCGCGTTGCGCCAGGCTGGCGTCCCCGACGCGGAAATCAAGTCATTTCTCGCTGCGGCCAAAAAATAGGCAACCGAGTCTCACGTTTACAATCATATTAAATGGCGGATGAACCGGTATTCACCGCGACGACGACGGGTGAGATCGACCTCTCGCAAGCGACAGATACGTTTGCCGCTCAGATCAAGGCAGAGGCCAATGTTCCGCGCAAACTGAGGCGAATTGCGGCCCGATCTTGCAAATGGGATATTCCACGCAGCTTCGTCGGGTACAACATTGACCCGACCATACAGGCTCTGGGCAACGCCAGAAAATGGATTCTTAGATCGGAATCTGGAGGTTCTGATTTTTACATCGTTAAATACCCGGACAAGTGGGGCGAGATTGAGACCTACACAGAGCTGCTAATTAATCAGTTCGGGTTGGCTTGCGGCTTCGACATGGCCCACAGCGGCGTGGCACGGCTGGACGGGAAGATCGTTTTTGTCACGCGTTCGTTTTTAGGGCCCGACGAACATTTGATCCACGGCAGTTTTCTCATTGAGGATCACTTCAAGGCGAAAGGGGCACTCGATAGCATTCGGCGTAACCAGGAGCAGGAATTTTATAGCGTTGATTTTGTTGTGAAAACGATCGAACAATACTGTGGCACCGAAGACGGTCCCGCCGTGATCAAGAAGTTCGTTGAGATGTTGGTCTTCGACGCACTGGTGGGATCGAACGATAGGCACCCACAAAACTGGGGGGTAATCCGAGCTAGCAAGACTCACGGCGGTTATCGGCTCGCGCCCATTTTCGACACTGCTCGAGCCTTGCTTTGGAATACTTCGGATGATAAGCTCTTGAAATTCCAGAAGGACGAGCAATTGCTGCGCTACCATATTGCGCGCGCGAAACCCATCGTTGGGCCGGAGCGTGCGTTCCTGAAAAACAAAGGCACTACGTCGTGCAATCATTTTGATTTCCTGGAGAATCTTTTTTCCGTGCTACCTGAGTTGAAGGTTACTGCGGTTACGAAGGTACCGTCCAACCTAGATTGCATTGCCGCTACCCTCGTAAAACGGACGTTTCCGTTCCGAGGAGCGTTCAATCGCCTGCGAAGGGAGACGATACTCAAGTTACTCTCACTTCGTGCCGATCAACTGCTACGAACTCTAGAGAAGGGAGGGACCACATGCTGAAAGCAGTCAGACAGTTGCTGTACGGGTACGATGCGCCGCCTCCGACGCTGAAGATTTTGTACAACGGAGAGCAGATCGCGGAGTTAAAGCTGGAAGGCAAGCGTTACTCATTTCGCTATCTGGAGGCCTTCTACAGACTTGCCTTGCAGCCTCTGCCAGGTCTCGACCCTAAAGACTTGCGAGATGGTGAGGCGTTCGACGAAATGCCTCTCTACTTTCGTGAGCGGATGCCTGACACGCGAAGGCCCGATGTCAAGCGGGTAATGCAGCAGTTCGGCATCCCCGAGCACAACACTTTGTTGCTCCTAGCGACGTTAGGGAAGCACACAGTCACCGATCCGTTCGAGTTTCAATTGTCAGCTGCCTGATAGTGACATTTCGAACGACAAAAGCCCGCCCTACTAAAGGGGTGGGCTTTTGTTTTGTGGGACAACGGAACCCACATCAGGAAATCGTTAGACCGTCTCAATAGCACTGTCCTGCGCAAATTAGCAGCTTAGAGACAGGTCAGTGCACACGTTATGGATCGAGGTGCATGGCCTGAGTGGTTGTTCGCTCGCAGTACAATCGGACCTTGGCGCCGTGAACTATCTGGTTGTGGAGGACTCCATGATGCCTGATCCGGTCGTTCGAGAGATGAGTGTTCACCTAACCGATTCGTTATTCCGATCATCCAGAGATGCCCTTAAAAGGTCAGAGAGTGTCTCTCCCAAGGGCGATGAAAGCCTTGGAGTGTATACGTCTTCGATGTTCGAAATCCAAGCCGTTGTCGAGTGCGCAATCGCATCCTTCTTAACTATCGAGGCTCTGGTCAACCGTTTTTTTAGCAACCTCGTGAAGCGGGGAAAGACATCGCCATTCGAGAGATGGCTCAAGTCCCGGTGGCATTTCGGTCTGCGAACTGAAGATAAGATCACATTGGTGCTCGACCACTACGCGAGCACGGATTTTTTGGATTTTCCAATATTGCGGGAGCTTTTTCTCGAGATGACCTCTTTTAGGAATACCCTGGTGCACACAACGCCGCAAGATTACGAGATGCTGATACAACCTTCGCCGACAGATCCGACGTCTGGAACACTTGCGAGTGTTGCCGAGAGATCAGGACAGAGTAACAAGTATCCGAAGACGAAGCTTAGTTCAGGGATCTGGTCATTGCGACACGAAGACGCGGCCAAGTGTCACGAGATAATGGTGCTCATGCTGGCATTTCTGGGAGCTCGTTTTAAGGATCAGCAGTCTTTAGTCTGGAAGGAAACGGGATCACCAGAGAAGTGGCGAGTCACAACCCCTGAAGATTACCTCAAGGAGCTCCCGGTACGGTATTTCGTCAACGTCGACGTGACGAAATTTGGGGTCAGCGTCCCCTAGTGTTGTGGTTAGACGTGTTGCCTAACCCGCACATCTGAAATCAGCAAGGCGAACTCTTTTCCGTGACAGCCACGGCGTGGCAGATTACACTGCGTGCGAACGGCACGACAAACCTTATTGAGAAATCCTCTCATGGAAAGTTACGGGCGAGTCGTCTGGAGTCCAGTGATGCAGGTTGAGGCCGAACGAGCAGCGCAGCGGCCGGCGCCGGAATTGCCAGTCGATCGTCGGGGACATCAGGGCAACATTGGGCATGTCACCCTGCGCAGCGATGGCGCGCGGCCCAACGAACGAGGAGCGGTCGATGTGCGCTTGGGTCACTTCAACCGAGAATCCGAACGATGTCGGCGGCCGTGAGCTTGTACTTTTCCTTGCTGGCATTCCACTCCCCGAGCATCCTTTTGTACCTGCCCTCGGTCTGGGAGTGAGAGTTGAAATCCTCTGCAGCGAGATCGAGGAACGTCCACTTGCCGTACTTCCTCATGTGGCGAGCGTAGGCCACGAATTTTGTCTCGTTATTCCCGTCAAAGCCGGGGAACCTCAGCCTGGCTGGGTCTACGCCGGCAGTCTGACCATTCTTGAAGGCTCCCTGCATCATGTCGTACATCTGAAGCACGTCCCCCACATATTTGCAGTCGTCCGGACTCATGGTGTCAAGACCGTCGTACACGTCCTGCAGCTGCTGTTCATATTCACCCTCGAACCCGTCCTCGAAAACCTCCCTCGCTTCCGCGTATTCGGCCGCGCGGCTTGGGTCGAGCTTTTCAAGGATTGTGAACTGGTTGGCGAGTATCTTGCGTTCGACTCGAGTGGGCTTTGTCATGGAGTTAGGATCGCACAACATTGACCTGAATCGGTCCAGCGGTGGACCCTTCTGCGTTTCCCGAACAAGCCAGAATCACTGTAGTGATTTTTGTAGAGACTCACCGTCTAGCAGGGCCGATCAGCGATGATCACCAAAAAAGCCAAGCGCCTGAATTGATAGACACTTATCAAAGGTGAGCAATCCTGCGCCATACCCCCTGAAATGTCTACGAACCAGAAGGTCGGGAGTTCGAATCTCTCAGGGCGCACCATTCATCTCCATTTCAAACTAACCCCAATCGTATTTCATAACTACCGTGGTTCGCGGCTGATTCCGTTGAAGGGCGGGTTCTGTTAGTCTCCTGCGAGACCTGTTGTTCTGTAAAACCGCCGCCGGACGTCTCCGGTCATCGAGCCAGCGCGCCATGTCGAAAGATACTCAGCAGCAAGATGTTGCGGTGCTGTTGTCGGCCAAGAACGGGCTAGCCTATCTA
>Ga0210409_10009020_pt1 | contig 10105 bp, 12 predicted proteins | sample IncBWH17MmetaG_FD_161649 | JGI IMG/M metagenome (GOLD analysis project Ga0210409, IMG submission 161649) | Forest soil microbial communities from Barre Woods Harvard Forest LTER site, Petersham, Massachusetts, United States - Inc-BW-H-17-M | ecosystem: Environmental > Terrestrial > Soil >...
GTCGCCCTCGCGCTGCGCCAATCCGAATACATCGCCGACCAAATGTCCCGGCGCGCGATCTGACGGAGCAATTGGGACGGAAGGCGTACTAAGCTAAAGCAGAACGGTAAATCAGCGGTTCAACGCGGAGTCTTCCGGTTGGCTACTGCCATTCAACTTCGTCTGCTCGCGCCGGATAGCGAGAAGATTGATCAAAATCAGCACCGCCCATACAAAAACGCCGACGACAATTGACGATAGCGCCGCCGAAATCTGGTGTTCGTTCACTGTGATGACATGGGTGCGGTCGGCCACGATATCCTTGTACGCGCGGCCCTCACATCCGTAATAGCTCACCGACAAAAACCCTGCGAGCGCAATCAGAACCGTGCTGAGGGGAAACGCTTTCTTTATGATTCCTTGCCACTGTTTTCGCTGGAGCCTGCCGACAATCTGATCAAAGGAGCGGCGCAGCACAAAATACGCCGTCAGCCCCAGGCACAGACAGATGACGCCGACCAAAAAGTAGGAAGCGATCAGAAACTCTTCATTTCCCATGTCTTGGTCTCAAGACCGCAACTAAGACTGTGATCAGGCCGAGGTACACCAGCAGAACGACGAAGAGGTTTCCGAAGACGCCCGAAAGATCACCGGCAACTGCCCACACATATTCCATGAAATGAGCCTCAGGCTTCATGTGCACGCCTGTGATTACTTTTTCTAAGGCGACAGCGACTAGAACTAGCAAGAAAGCGCGGAGATAAAAGGCGGCGCCTCCAGGGATCTCGATCAGATTGTCCAGAAGGGTCTGCATATTGCGTCGCAACAGCCCGTAGGTGACTAGAGCGATGCCGACGCCAATGACAAAATCCGCGACAAACGCGATCGCATTACAGGTTGGCATTTGCCCTCCGCGAGCCGAACCAGGATGTATTACAACGGGGTCGAAGGTTGAATTCTCCACGCATGCTACGCTGGCCAGACGCGGAGTTCAACTCAAGCGCCGAGTTGGGAGCCAATCTGGTAGGAATGTACTCGGAGTGATCGGGGCGCAATCTCGGGCGAGATTGTCGGCTTACGTTTTTCCCGCTGGAGTCTTATTCAGGTAGGGACCGATGCGGTTCGCCAGCGGCTGGCCTGGTTCTTCGCCCTCGAATCGCTGCAGGACTTTGCCGCTGCCGTCGGTCAGGATATACGTCGGAAAGGCGTGCACGCCGTACTGCTTCGCCATCTCGCCGCCGGAATCGAATTGCTGCTCCCAGTTCATCTGGTTTGCCGTGGCGAATGCGCGTCCGGTCTTTTCATCGTCGTCCTCGTTCACGCTGATCACTTCGAGCTGGTCGCTTCGATATGTTTTTTGCAGCTGCTTCAGATCGGGCACCGATTCCCTGCACGGCCCGCACCACGACGCCCAAAAATCCAGCAGCACCATTTTGTTCGAGCGCGAACCCGCGGAATCGCCACCGCCCGCGCCTCCTACTACGCTGATTCCGCCTTCCCTCGGGAGATTGTCCTCGTCATAGACTTTCGCGGCCTTCGCGTCAGTCTGCTTTCTCGCTCGCGCCAGCCGCGCCAGATCGCCCAGCGACGTCGGCTGATCCGCTTGCGCGGAGCTGTCCGCCGGCGCCGTTGGCTGCTGTTGCGCGGAACTTTGTGCGGGACTCGGAGCGGCGGTTTGCGACGCATCCTGCGCGGCGGCGCCGCTGGAAACTACCAGCCAAAGCGCTCCCGCCGCAATAGTAAGCACGGTTCTCTGCGTCCAACTGCGCGTCATGACAACACCCCGGGAGTCTCTATGGCGAGCTTGGGGTGGGCGACCGTACACGGCAATGGTACGAACGATAGATGTGATTCAAGACGCACCCATTCGCACGCATTCAATGCGCGCAGCCCGGACTGGCCCTGCCGGGTCTCGCAGCCGCTTTCATTTCAATGCGCGGGCTTCAGGGCTATCATCCTCGAGGGCAGTTTCAGCAATTTGGGGTCATGCGGACCAAGGAGCGCCAAATGAGCACACCGCCGAAAGTTGCAGTGTCCCTGCTACCGCCGTTCACAAAAGAGTCGGCCATCCTGAAGGTACGCGCGGTGGAGGATAAGTGGAATACCCGCAACGCCGAGCAAGTCGCCAGCGGTTACATGGAGAATTGCTATTGGCGCAATCGCGCGGAATTCATCCGCGGCCGGGCCGAGGTCGTTGCTTTTCTCACTAGGAAATGGAACGCGGAACTGGACTACCGCCTCATCAAAGAGCTCTGGTCGTTCGACGGCAGCAGGATCGCTGTTCGCTTCGCGTATGAGTCGCACGACGATTCCGGGCAATGGCATCGCTCCTACGGCAACGAGAACTGGGAATTCGACGCCTCCGGCCTGATGAAGATCCGCCACGCCAGCATCAACGACCTTCCCATCAAGGACCAGGATCGGCTTTTCCACTGGCCCTTGGGTCGCCGGCCGGATGGGCACCCCGGTCTCACCGAATTGGGCCTGTAGCATGAGCCGACAAATTTACGACCACAGATTCGGGGGGTCTAATGAAGGCCTGTTTGCTTCGTTCGCCCGCGCCGGTTGAGAGCAATCCGCTCGAATTTGCCGACGCGCCCGATCCTCGGCCGGGCGCGGGCGAGATCCTCGTGCGAGTGAAAATGTGCGGCGTCTGCCGCACCGATCTTCACGTGGTCGAAGGTGAGCTGCCGCCGAAAAAATCGCCGGTCATTCCCGGGCATCAAATCGTAGGTATGGTCGAGGCGCTCGGAGAGAGTGCCCGAAGATTCAAAATCCGAGATCGCGTCGGCATTCCCTGGCTGCACCGCACGGATCAGACTTGCGAATTCTGCCGCGCCGGGATGGAGAATCTTTGCGACCATCCCACTTTCACGGGCTATTCCGTTGACGGCGGCTACGCGCAACTCTGCGTCGCTCCCGAGGATTTTGTTTATGCCATCCCCGCGGCATTTGCCGACGAGCACGCCGCGCCGCTGCTCTGCGCGGGCATCATCGGGTTTCGCTCGCTGCGCCTTTCCGGAATCAAGCGCGGCGGGCGTCTCGCGTTTTACGGCTTCGGTTCAGCGGCGCACGTCGCCATTCAAGTTGCGCGTCACTGGGGAGTGGAAGTGTACGCAGCCACGCGCGGAGCGAAACATCAGCAGCTTGCATTGCAGCTCGGCGCGGTCTGGGCCGGCGAAGCCTCGGCCGAGCCTCCCGAAAAACTCGACGCGGCGATTATTTTTGCGCCTGCCGGTGAGCTTGTTCCTCCGGCGCTTGCGGCGCTCAAGAAAGGAGGCGTGCTCGTTCTCGGCGGCATCCATATGAGCCCGATCCCGTCGTTCGACTACGACCTTCTGTATCAGGAGCGCGTGATTCGCAGCGTGGCCAACAACACGCGCAAGGATGGCGAGGATTTTCTGCGCATCGCCGCCGAGATCCCCATTCATTCGCAAGTCACCATGTATCCCCTGCACGAAGCCAACCGCGCGCTGAACGATCTGAAGAGCGACCGCATCAATGGCTCCGCGGTCCTGGATTGCAGAATATGAAAATCATCTCGCTCAACGTCGGGATGCCGCGCATCGTGCGCGACGCCCAGGGCCGCGAGGTGACCACCAGCATTTTCAAATCGCCAGTGCCGGGCCCGCTTCTTCTTCGCCGCCTGAATCTCGATGGCGATCTTCAATCGGATCTCACCGTTCATGGCGGAAAGAACAAAGCGGTCTACGCGTATGCATCCGAGCATTACGATTACTGGCGCCGGCAGCTGCCGGACTTCGAATTTACCTGGGGAAACTTCGGAGAAAACTTTACGACCGAGGGGCTTCTCGAAGAAAACGCCTTCCTCGGAGACCACTATCGCGTGGGTGGAGCGGTGATCAAAGTCGCGCAGCCCCGCTTGCCGTGCTTCAAGCTTGCCATTCGCTTCGACCGTCCGGACATGGTCAAGCGATTTCTGGCCAGCCGGCGCTCCGGGATCTATTTTTCCGTCGTCGAAGAGGGCATGGTCGATGTCGGCGACACCTTCACACGCGTCAGCGAGGACCTGCGCCACATCAGCATCGCGGATATCAATCGCGCCTACGGCGACCCGCAGGAGAATCTCGAATTGATTCAGCGCATCGTTCGCCAGGAAGTGCTTCCCAGCAGCCTGCACGCGGAATTCAGCGAGATCCTGGCCGCCCTCGCGCAATGAGCTGCGAACCGTCGGCGCTACTTCTTGTACGTTTTAGAAAAGCTGTTTCGGGAATTGAGCACCGTGAAAGTGGCGTCCGGCTCGGCCGAAACCTTGATGTAGTGGCCTTCGTCGTTGCCGCCGACGCTGTCGCCGCCAACGTTGGCGATGAACTGCTCGGGCGAGTTGTGTTCCTTCGCGCCCTGCACCGAAAAGTGCAGTTGCCACAGATCCTCGAGCCCCGGCGAATCATGGACGATCTGCCATGCCACCGGGTGGCCGCCCTTGATCGCTCCGTTGTTCATCACCGCCACGCGCGGATGCAGCATCTCCACAATCGCGCGGGCGCCGGACCCGTCGCCGCTTCCCGGATGCGCGGTCCCGTGATGCGTGGTCAGGTACAGGTCCACGGTGCCGATCAGATTGTTCGGGCAGGCGAGCGCAAGCTCCCTGCGGTTGGTCAAGTCGCCGAGATCGATGAACCGGAACTTGCCGAAGGTGATCAGCACGCCGACCGAGCGGGAATTCTCGCTGGGATCGGGGCCCAGCACCGGCTCGGACGCGCACTCCGGATTGGGCTGGCCCGCGCCCGGCAGCGGAGCGGTGATCACTTCACCCGCCGCGCTCAGCACCTGCACGCGCATTCCCTTGAGTGGAAGTTCATAGCCCGGCTTCACGGTCACGCGCTTCGTTTGTGCCGCGACCTTTTCGTAGCCCTCGTAGCTGGCGATCGTGGCGGCGTTGCTCTCGGTGTTCGGGCCGTGATCGAAAAACGTGCCGACCTTGATGCGGCTCGCCAGTTGCGGAACTCCGCCGGCGTGATCGGAGTGATAGTGGGTAATGATGACGTCGTCGAGACGATCGATGCCCGCTGCTTTCGCCGCGGCCATGATCCGATCGGCGTCTCGTCCGTCGAAATCGTCCCAGCCCGTGTCAATCAGTAGCGATTCACCCTGCGCGTCGACGATGAGCGTGGATTGGCCGCCCTCCACATCAATGAAATAGATCTGCAGCGGTTTCGGCGCGCCCGCGACGGGCGCAAACCAAAGAGAAAGGGCGAGAATGAAAGCGGGAATCATGGCGAGGCGGCGCATGCGAAGTTCCAGTCCTCGGGCTGAGCGAATCAATTCAATGGGCGCCTGCAATTGTACCGGAACTGGCGGCGAGCCGGCACTCGGCCATTGGTCTTGGTGATGCAAGCCATCGGAACAGTTGCTCGCCACGCATCGACTTTGCCTTTATGATGATCGTGTATCGGCGCTACGGTTTGCAGGAGCGTGCGCTTCTTAGTTTCGCGCGCGAACTTACGGAGCGGGAGCGGAGCTCGTGGCTGAGAACGAAAAGATTGGAATCCTGACCGGCGGCGGAGACGTGCCCGGCTTGAACCCGGTGATCAAGTCCGTGGTTTATGGCGGAAGCGAAATTCGGCGGTCCGTGATCGGCATCCGCAAGGGCTGGGCGGGGCTGACGTATATGACCAGCGCGGACGATCCCGCGTACGTCCGGCAACTCACGCGCGACAACACTCGAACCATTGACCGCACCGGCGGCACGGTGCTGCACACCTCGCGGACCAATCCGCGCCGCGTGCCGGAATCCAAGCTGCCCGCGCATCTCCCCAAGGAACAGCTGAAGAAACTGCCGTTCGACGGCAAGACCTACGACCTGACGTCCATCGTGCTGGCAAATCTCGAAAAGCTGGGAATCGGCTGCCTGGTGGCGATCGGCGGCGACGACACGCTGAGTTTTGCGTCGGCGCTTTCCGCGGCGGGATTTCCGGTGGTGGCAATTCCCAAGACGATGGACAACGATGTGCAGGGCACCGAGTACTGTATCGGATTTTCGACCGCGGTGACGCGCGCGAAACAATCCATCACCCGGCAGCGAACGACCGTGGGCTCGCACGAACGCATCGGGATTTTTAGGATATTCGGCCGCGATGCCGGGTTTACCGCGCTCTACACCGCGTACGTCACATCCACGCGCTGCCTGATTCCCGAGCACCCGTTCGATCTCGATCGCTTGTGCGGCCTGCTGATGGAGGATAAGGCGAATAATCCGAGCAACTACGCGCTGGTGGTGGTGTCGGAGGGCGCCGTCTGGACGCAAGGGCAGGTGAAGGAGTACGGCGAAGCGGACGCGTATGGCCACAAGAAAAAGGAAGACATTGGCACCGCGCTCGCGGACGAAGTGCAGAAGCGCACTGGGCAGGAGACTATGGTGAGCGACCTGACCTACGACCTGCGCAGCGGCGAGCCAGACTCGATCGATCAGATTGTGGCAACCACGTTCGCGAACATCGCCGTGGAACTGATCCGCGAGGGAGTCACGGGCCGCATGGTCGGCGTGCAGAACGGTTGCTACGCGCACATTCCGCTGCCGGACCTGAGCCTCGGCGCGCGTAAAGTGGACGTGTCCGCGCTATACAACGCGGATCGTTACCGGCCGAACTATCATTCGAAGCTGGGCGCTCCGCTGTTTTTCACCGGCTCGTGATCGCGAAAGTCTCGCCTAAGCGTTGCCCTTCTCGCGCATGGAAACTTCGTCCCAGACCCGGATGAGGTAGCCGTCCGGATCATTCAACTCAGCTCCATATCCCCAGAAGTGACGTTTGGGCGGATGCAGGAATCGGACGCCCTGTTTCGTGAGATGTTGATGCGTCTGATCCACGTCCTGCACCTGAATCGTCAGCGAGCATTTGTCGTCGCTCAATCGCGCCGCGGTCTTTTGCAGGAATATCGTGAAATCGTTGTCGTCCTGGATGGCCACGACTCCCACAGCGATATTCTCAAACTCGACTTTGAATCCCAGGTTTTTCACGTACCAGTCACGCGATCTCAGGCAATCGGAGACGGGGAGCGTTAGGTGATCGAATTTTGCCAATGCTGCCTCCTTCACTGAGCCGCGGATTCCGCGATGCGCGCGGCTCCGGCGACGCTCGCCAGTTTCCGATATGCCACAATCGCCAGCCCGGTGAAAACGATTGCCTGCGCGGCGTGTACCCAAAACCAGGCGTCCGCGCCGCCCTGCCAGACGAGCCGCCGCGCCGCGTCATGCGGCCAAATTAATGCGAAAAAAGTCATGTCCGCGAGAATGTGCACCGGCAGAGACGGTAAAGTTGACTTGCTGAAATAGGCCGGCACGCTGAACACCAGACCCGCGAGAAAGTAGACGAACAACTTGGCCGGAAAGAAGCCCTGCGTCAGGTGCGCGAGCGCAAACAGAATGGAAGAGATCACGATCGCCACAGGGCCGCGAAAATTCTTTTCGAGAATGGTCTGGCAATAGCCGCGAAAGGCCGCTTCTTCGGTGAGGGGAGAAACCAACGAGGCAACCACAAATACCACGGCGATCGTGAGTCTCGGATACGTGGAAATATCGGGCAGGACATTGGCGCGCATTTTGAACAGCTGGAACATCGCGATCCAGTAGCCGGTGAGCGCGACGATTGAAAGCACACCGGCCACCATAGTCCATGCGAAGACTCGGCCTGGTACGCGCCTGGCCCGCAGATAGCTGCGCCGGGTTTCCGAAGTGCTGCGCGGCCACCATCTCCCGCCCAGGTACTGCCACATCAGCCAGAGGACGACGGCCATGGCAGGCGCCGCCCAGGGGATTGCAGGGGTGGTTGCAAGATTGCCGACCAGCAGAGCTCCCCAAACGCCCTGGCCGAAGGCCAGGATGAGAAACGCCAGCACCGCCGACCAAATAACGACAACAGCGCGCTTGGAAGCCGGACTCATATTCGCTTTGGTTCCCGCGGATTGGCGCGAACGCGGGTTTTAGGCTATCATTAACTTTCCCCGCGGGCCTAGCGACGCGAATACTTTGGATAGCATGACGTTCGCGCAGACCGGCCTGCAGGCAGGAGCATTTCATGAAAGAAGGAATTCATCCGGACTACCATGCCGTGACGGTGCACTGCGCCTGCGGCAACCAGTTTGAAACGCGCTCGACGATCAAAGGGCAGATGATTCGCGTGGAAATCTGCTCGAATTGCCACCCGTTTTTTACAGGCAAGCAGAAGCTGATTGACACGGCCGGGCGCGTGGAGCGCTTCCAGAAGAAGTACGCCGACAAGGCTGCTTCGATGGCTAAGAAATAGCGGGCTTCGCTAGGATCCTCTTTTCCGGCCGGCAATCCTGACCCACGCGAGCAAGGCGATCGCGCCCATCGTGAAGATGGAAACGAAGGCGCAGGTGCGCGTGATATCGCTTACGTTCCACTGTGTCCCCGAGGGATCGGAAACCACAGCAACCCCCGCGCGTGCAAAAACCAAAAGGACGTTCCCTGCCGCGGAGATTCCGTAGAGCAGCACTGCCAGACGCCAATAGCTGGAAGGCAATGAATCGGCACCCGGTCCGCGCCCCCGTAAATAAAGCGCGAATAGCTGATAGATGATGTAAACCGTCAGATACCATCCGAAGAAATTGCTCGCGGGCACGCCGAAGTAAGCTCCTCCCTGCAACCAGACCCAGGCGCGCAGGATGGTTGACCACACCGGTTCCTGCGACAGGTCCCAGGCAACCATGATGAAGGCCGCGACCAATGGCACGGTCACAACGCGTGATCCAGCGAGCGGATGGGCGCCTCCCACAATCAGGCTGCCGAGGATCCAGGAAAGGTAGCCCATCCCCACGTACGCCAAGCCGAGCAAGATGGGAACGGCAAAAAGTTTCGGCCCCATCAAGTCCGTGAAGTAATAATGACCGAACGGAAAGCCGGTGCGAACTCCGATGTTTTCAGAAATGTTTCCAATCACGAGACAGATCGCCAGAAACACGAGGATGCCACGAAGCCGGTAGACCATCGCGCCGTGAATCAGGGCGAAGACCGCGAGCGGCACGACGTGCAAGGCGACCACCGCCAGCATGGGGATTTGGCCACGATAGACTTGCAGAATTCGCGCGGCTAAATAGAGCGCGATGAGAAGCGAAAGCAGGGGAATCGTTCCATTCTGGGTTTCGCTGGAGTTTCCGGCGCGACCGTTCATCGCGGGAATCATAGGCTATAGAGATTCCGGTAGTCCATGACACTCGCGTCGAACGTCTCAGTGAATCGCTCGCTCGCACGGTGTACAATGCCGTGAAGATGGCCACGCAATTGTCTCCCATTCCCGACGCGCCCATTGGATCGCAAGTGGAGACCGCGGCGCCGCGCGTGACGCTGCGCAACGCCTTCGCGCAGCCGTTCAATTCTGCGATTGCCGCGGCGCGCACCTGCTATTCGCCGCACCTGGTGGTTCCCGAGGAAGTCACCGAGAAACAGAAGGTGACCATCGGCTCGGGAACATACTTCGGCGGGCATCACACCGTTTATCAGCACGCGCATTTCGAATTCGGGCTCGAAAATGTGAGCCGGCAGTTCGTATGGTCCTTCCTCCACGCGCATCCTTTCTACAATTCCGAGCAGCAGAGCCAGCGGTACGTCAGGCTCGACCGCGCGCAGGCCTACATTCCCGCGGCAAGCGCGGAATTTGGTCCGGACGAACGCGCGATCTACGAAAAGGCCGTCGCGCGGGCATGGGACCACTACCGCGAGTTGACGCGCGTGCTCGAGCCGACGGCGCGAATGATTCTGGGCGACATATGGCATGTCGGCCCGATGTCGCATGCGCGACGCGTGCAGAAGGTGGAGCGGCAGTCGGTGAAGCGGGCGATCGAAGTGGCGCGCTACGTCCTGCCGGTCGCGGCGTTCACCACCATGGTACACACAATTTCCGGAATCGTGCTCTACCGGCTATGGCGGATGCAGGCGGCGAACGACACGCCGGCCGAGGCGCGGCATGTGGTCACCGAAATGGCGGCGCGCGTGCGCGAAGTGGATCCGGAGTTTTTCGACCGCTTCGACCACGGCGCGATGGAAGACATGCCGGAGTGGCGGCAGCCGGCGCGCGACGGCGAAGCGTTTGCGCGTGAATTCGACGCGCGACTCGCGGGACTGACTTCGCGGCTGGTGGATTTTTCT
>Ga0210409_10009021_pt1 | contig 10105 bp, 20 predicted proteins | sample IncBWH17MmetaG_FD_161649 | JGI IMG/M metagenome (GOLD analysis project Ga0210409, IMG submission 161649) | Forest soil microbial communities from Barre Woods Harvard Forest LTER site, Petersham, Massachusetts, United States - Inc-BW-H-17-M | ecosystem: Environmental > Terrestrial > Soil >...
GCTTTGGGCCACAAGATTTACTTCTGGAGCCTGGACGGGGTCACCCGCTGTCCACGGTGCAACGAAGTCATTCACCTGGAGAACTGGGGAATGCACAAGCAATTCGGGTGTGACCACTGATTTATGCCAAAGAAAACTCAGACAAAAATCGAACCCCTAAAAACTTACATCCGCTACGAGCTACACTCGCAGATGGAGAACGGGAATTGGTGCCGGGTCACTGCAGTGCGCGGCGATGACCAGACCGCAGCCTGCGCCGAGTTGCTGCGCCGGTATCGAGAGATTCACAAATACGATGACAGCCTGCGCTGGCTTATCCCTGCTGAACTGTTGCGCCGGGGCAAACTGCGCTTCGCCAAGTGCACCGTAGAAGTGCTGGGCGAACTGCCGGAGCGCTTGGTGAAGGAGGACCCTGAGGCATGAGCTACCCCTGCCCTGTCTGCCAAGTGCCGCTCACAGTTCAGCCCGGCACTAAGATGAACCCTCGCGACGGCGTCACGCTGTGGTGTCTCAACCGTGACTGCGCAGCGCAAGAGGTCATGGGCCACGGCCGCACCGACAAGGAAGCTTTTTCAATCGTGCGCGACCGGCTCAGCAAATCTGAGGTGCCCCAAAATGAACCCGACGTTGCAACAGCTTAATGGCTTCGCCAAGTGGCTGCGCCGGTTCGGCCGCAAGCACACCGTGCGCAGGACGTGGGGCACACTCCGGCCGACAACCCGCGTTAAGCCATCAGCCAAAATTTACAGAAGGAACAAACATTATGAGAATTAGATTCAGCGACCCTGACGAAAGGAACAGCACACCAACCATGTTTGTGCAGCACTTGGTGCGACAGCAGATAGAGCGCGCCTCGCGAGACGTGCATGGCCATACCGAGAGCCAGGACGCAGAGCACCGCGAGCTGGTTCAGGCTTTTGCCCGGCTCGTGGACATCCTGGCTGAGAAGCGAGTGCTGACCAGCGCGGAGGTGCTCAGAGTCGCTTACGCCGCCTACATACCAGACCCCGCGAAGAGCGTGCTTATTGAAGAGGGCTAAAACTATGAAAGAAGCGAAGATGAAAGTCCTGGGCAAGTGCGTGCACTGCGGTGGCGAGGCCACAATCAAAACGCAGGCGATGCTTGGCCCCAATAAATTCACAGACCCTGTGCTGGTCTGCCAGGGTTGCCTCAGCAAAGAGCTGCCGCCGGGTCCTGCGAAGCGGGAAGACCGCAAGCACCTCGTGCAATCAGCCGCGTATTGGTATAAGTCCGCTCACCTGAGCTTCCGTAGCCACGGCGGTGCGGTCTTCGCAATGGAGAACGCCTACAACCACGTGGAGAACGCCCTGGCAGCAGCGCTGCGGCAGCTGCACAGCCTCTCAGCCGCTTATGAGCTGGACGGCGGCAACATGGAGGAGGTCCAGAAGTTTCTAGAAGAGTTCCCCGAATTCAAACCATGAGAACGCATCAATACCGCTACGTCGGCACAGCTGTTCCCAAGTTCACCGGCCGCACAGCCCTGGGCATGTGGTCACGCGGTCATTTCAAAGTTCAACTGGACGACTGCCGCTACTCCTGGGCGCAGGGCTGGCACCGCACACCACGCAAGGATTGGCAGCTAGACACCTGGGCTGCTATGGTAGCCAGGGTGAACGGCATGATGGGGAAGGCGCTGATGGAATCCAACCCCTACATTACCCTCCTGGCCGGTGGAGTTTTTCCTCGTGGCGCTGGTGATACAATTCACTCTGTGGTAAAAGGAGGGCGATGAAGACCTGCCCCATTTGCGGCAAGCCTGCGCCGAAGGGTTACGACACTTGCGGCAACTCCTACTGCCAGGAAGCCAAGTTCTATCGTATGATGGCATCGAACCACCGCCGAAAGCGAGCCTACTACACCGAGCTGGCTGAGCGTGCTATTGCCCTGGGGGCAATGGAGCAGCTCCAGGGCAAGAAGGATTAGTCGGCAGGCCTGTCATTTATCTCTTACGCCTGGTTGCTGGTCATTCGCCCGAGGGATAAAAACTCTGCACTACGCCGTCGAAGAAAACCTGGTCTCCCCTCGCAACAACAGTGTGTGAGTTGGTCGTCGCGGTGTCTCTGACATAGGACAGGTAAAACTCCGTCCCTGAAACGGCCGAGGCGTCTTTAAAGTAAGCCCACACAATGTCATCCCTGCCCCCATTTATCACCAACGCCGTTTGCATTGCGCCCTCCTGGAAAAGACCTTGCACGCTTCCGCCGACGGCCGGGTATTTGAGTTTGAAGAACACCTGCCCTACCCCGTCCTTAAACTTGCAAACGATTACACGGTTGGTATCCGAACCCTTGAATTTCTCGAACCTCATTCTGGAGTATAGTCCACCTACCAGTTTTTCGACGCTCTCAATCTGTTTCTGCTGGGAAAGGAGGTTCGATTGAGCAGACGAAAGTTCACCTTCCATAGAGGACACCTGGTAAACTTGATTGCTCGCCGTCACCTGCTGCTTTCCGATGTCTGTTTGTGTTTTTCGGATTGTCCCTTGCTGGTCGGAGAGTTCGCCCTTCATGTCGCTAACCGTCTGCTGAAACGCATCAAGCTTTTTATCGTAATCAAATAGCTTTCTGATGAACTGAGTTTCAAAAAAGCCTTGAAACATGCAGGCAAGAAAGACGGTCACCGCGAGGGAGGCGGCGAGCATAGCCTTGGTTTCCTCCTTCCTGTCGAACAGTTTGTAAGCAAAACGCAGGAGGTAGATTGCGAACACTACCCCAACAAGTTGAAAGAATACTCTCATTCAGATTCCCTTGTTCAAATCACGTAAAGCTTCTCAAACCCACCCCGAATTTACGAGTATAATCTCCAGCTCGGTTTATACTCCACCGGCTGGAACTTCGCCACGTCCGGCTTGACGACGGCTTAAACTCAGCCTAGCGTTCGGGTGTGAGCAGGAAGCATCGAAGCAAACGCGTCGAGCCAGCCAAGCCAGCCAAGCCAGCCGAGGCCCAGGGGGTGCGTGCCTTGCGGCTGGGGGTCGAAGGAGCCCCGATAACCGAGTCACAGGCTGCCGAGCTTAACGCCTTAATAGAGAAAACCATGGCCAGGCTTGGAGCTCACGTGGCTGGCCATACCCGGCAGGAAGCCACCGCCAAACTTGAATCAGCCCGTGGGCAATTAGAGGGGCTTAGGCGCCATGTCGCAGAGGGTCTTGTCATTTCCACGCGTCAGATTGAAGAGTCGATGCAGAGCGCCCAGGGGAGTTATCTTGATAAGAAGTGGCTAGCAGGTGCTGCGATAGTCATTTATTTGCTGGTCATGCTCTCAATGGCATGGGTCGATAAGCCGACGTTTTTGAAGTTAATCGGAAAGTAAAGTCTCCCCTTGGATGGCTAACCCGCTCTCACCTTGGCAGAGGTTTGGGTGGGGCTTTCTAGGTGGTCTCATCATCGTCGTGTTTCGTTTGTTGGCTTACGCACATGGGTTGCCTGAGGATGTGCGTTGGGGTTTGTTATTGGCGCCAAAGCATCTCCTCGTTGCAGGCTGCTGGTGTGCGTTTCCTTTCTTTTCGGGCTGGTTAAGCTTTGCGTGTGAGGCACACCACCGCTTCATTGCCCTGTATGAAGGAGCCTCTCTTCCTGCTCTATTTCTGGTAATCGCGAAGGGGCTTGTTGTCTAAACGCTTAGAGCGCCCGGCTAACCGGGGAAATGCTCGGCCGCCCAAAAGAAGAGCGCAGGGACGGACGCTCCTTCAAAGACGGCAGCCAATCGGTAATGGGGGCCAAGGGCGAGGCTTAGAAACCCAGATGCAATAGGGAATGCCAACGATAGAACGCAGAGGAGAACCGTCCTGAAGCCCACGCTGGGCCAAGGTGTGGCGTCAGTCAACGTGCTCGTAAAGATATAGAGTCGAAACCCGAGGACCAAGCACCCGCCCAAGAAGCCCCACCAAAACTGTTCCTTTGGGGATAACTGCTCCAACCCCGCGCGAGCTGGAATTGAATCACCGGCATGTAATTGTTCAGCCATTTTGTCACTGCTTTCTAATTTGGGAAACCTGAGCGGCGGGGCTCGCTCACTCTTCCCAAAGCAGTCAAAAAAATGTCCGAACTAAATTCTACTTCCCCGCACCGACGAACCCCCGAGGGGTTTTCATCGGGCAGCTAATCCCCATCTGTTCGTGAAACGTGGCCGTCTTGCGGTCACGCTGTTAAACCTAACGCGTCCATGCAACTTTACAAGTGGATTTCCTGTGGTTACTTGCGCGTCAGGTTTCCAGCTTAAGCCGGTTTCGTAATTCTTTGGGGTTGTCGGCTCTGAAAACTTAGTAAGCAAGGAGTGTTCCACGCCAGGGCGCGAAAAACTCGCACAAAAATAGTTTGAAATAGGTATTGCCTTTTTTCTAGAATCCGTCCACAGTTGCGCTCATGGTGAACGCAATCAAGAACGTAACCCAAGCAGGCGCAAGCCTGGACACCTTCACACGCGCCTACATCGAGGCCGCTCTCTGGTCCAGCCTGGATGACAAAGACCGGCCGATGGACGCCAACTACAGTGCGTCTGACCTCGCTGACGAGACCCTGGCGCAATTCAAAACCGACTGCGCCAAGTTCCAGGCTGAGCAGGCTGGGCTGATTGTGGCCCGTGAGGAACGAGCGGGCCACGACTTTTGGCTTACCCGCAACGGCCACGGCGCGGGCTTCTGGGACGGTGACTGGCCGGAGTCTGAGGACAAAATTCTAACAGACGCCGCGCACGCATTTGGCAGCTGTGAGCTGTATGTGGGCGACGACGGAAAAATCTACTGCTGACCTAGTTCCTGCTCACGCTCGGAGGTTCGGATTCGACGACATGAAGAACCAGTCCCGCATCCGCGATGACGGACAAGCTCTTAATAATCTCCTCGTAGGTGTCACCGATTATCCATGGCCACCTCACCACAATGCCCTGAATCCCCTGGCCCTTCGCTTCTGTGCATGCCTTCACTAAATTTGAGAACTTTTGTTCATAGGCCAAATCTTGGCCGCGTGTCTCGGGTCCCCTTGTGTAGGCTGCCTTCTTAGAATCCATAGAGCCACAACCTCCACCGCCCCCGACAAGAGTCAAGAGCATAGTGGCCGCCAGAGGTGACATCAGCCTTCGCGAATCACACATCAAGATAAATGAACGAGGCCGCTGAAAAATATAGAGCACTGGTCTCAGCCTACAAGGACTGGTGGAAACACGTTCAAAAGGCAATTAATGAAAATCGGAACTAAAACCCTACTGTTCGGAGTGCACTGCATTCCTCTCCACGCTGCCTTCCTCTTCCGCGCATGGTGGAAGCTCTACGGCTTCCCCTTCGACCCGCGCCTGTGGCTCGCCTTCCTGGTGCACGACATCGGCTACTGGGGGCGCACTGACCTGGATGGCAAAGACGGCAAGCGGCACCCTGTTCTCGGTGCAAAGATAATGGGCCGGTTATTCGGCGAGAGGTGGGCTGACTTCTGCCTGTTACACTCTCGCTCCATGGCGCGAAGATTGGGTTGCAACCCCTCTCGCCTCTGCTACGCGGACAAATACGCGCAGGCGTTGATACCGACGTGGCTGTTCCTTTTCCTGGCCGGGCTCACTGGCGAATTGGATGAACACATGCATGCCCCGTGGGCGATGACACCGGCCGGTGACCAGACGCCGGAGCAGTGGTGGAAGCGTGCGCGCCAGGGCTCACTCGCTGTCGTTCGCGCTCACGTCGTCGCGCTGCAAATCGACCGGCTGAAGCTGGGTGTGGATATATGAACGAAGACTTTGCAAAACAAATCCAAGCCGGCGTCGAGGCCGGTAAACAATGCTTCGGCACGCCGGAGCCAAAGCTGGGCATGCTACCAACCAAAGCAGGGAAACCTTTCAACTGGAACGTCTCCGACTGCATCGATTTTAAACTAAAGCTGGAGTTCACCAAGAGCTTCAACTCAGCGCTCGAAGAAATTCGGCGCGACAAAACCGAACTGGCCAAGTGGCGTCTTGTGGCAACGCAGGTGGCCGCTAAAGGTGGCGACGTATCAACACCTGAAAGGTTCCTGGCAAACCAGCGCGGCCTGCTTACGGAACTGTTGGACACGAGGGACAAGCAGAGCGACAGGATTGGCCAGCTGGAGAAGTTGCTCAGCGAGGTTGACATCAGCACCGAGGCCGCGTGGCACAGCTGGCTCTACCGGCGGGACCAAGCGCTTGCGACGGCTGCCCCGGTGCAGCAGGTTAAGGCCGATGACACTCTATCGGAACGACTACAGGAGCCGGGGACACAAAAATCAGGGGTTCAGCTTCCACACCACGATGGCCGGGGCCAAGGCGGAAGCTCTGTCGCGACAGGAGCAGTCCAAAAGAAAACCTGAGCCGGTTGAGAATGTGCTGACAGAGCCTGTGGACATCGAGCTAACAAAGCGTGGCGTTCTGGAACTCCTCGACCGTTACGCCACTCACGCGGCTAGGTCCTAAACCTGGCTCTCCTAATCTCCAGTATTAACTCGTCTGCAATCTTGATTTACATATTGACCTATTTCGAGCGCTTCTGTAATGTCTTCCCTAGTTCTTTGAGTGTTGGTTGAAGGCCGTGCCCGTGGTGAAACTCGTCGGAGTGGCCACAATGCCGAGGAGTAATCGGGGCCGAAAGGAAACGGAACGCCCCTCCTACCCTGGAGGGAGTTTGCAAACCTAGGTGGAGCGGGTGCCGCCTTCAACCAACACGAGGAGACAAATCAGAACATGAACGCAATTTGCAAAAAACTAGACTCGGCCAAGCTGCTCCTGCACGAAGCGCTGGCGCACAGCGAACACGCGCCAGAGTGCAGCTTCCGAAAATTCCGGGGGCACAACTCCTATCTGCCGGACAACCACCCTTCGTGGAAATCTGCACCGGCTTGCAACTGCTGGCGCGCCAACGTGGTCAACTTTTTGGAGGGCCACTGATATGCCTCGCGTCATTGGCTACACCTTCGAGGCCGACGTGCATTGTGTCCAGTGCACGCTTGAGCGCCACCGCACGCACCCGTTCGCCCTGGAGTATCCCGAGGGGATGGACAAGCGGCCGGATGAAAACGGCCTACCCTACGCAGCCGTCGACACCGAGGGCAACTCCGTGCACCCGACTTTTTCCACCGACGAAAACGCGACCGAGGAACATTGCGGCGACTGCGGAGAGGCGCTCTGGCAATGAGCAAGTCTACCCAGGCACAACTGGAACAGGTGCGCAAGCTGGTCGCAGAGCTCTGGCCGAGGCGACAGCGACATGCCGAATACTGCCGCCCAGACAGCCGCGAGGGCTGCAGCTGCTGGCGCGCCACACAGCGTTTAAACGCTCACAGTTTAAAAACTCTCGGTTAAACCCTTTATGCAAAAAACTAAACAAATCAGAAAGTCAATCGCCCGCGCTCCGCGCTGTGGCGTGAAACGAAACCACAACCGCTGCGACCGGGCTGCAATCCAGACGCTGCCGAGGCTCACGCCAGAACAAATCGCTACAGCACTGGGCGACGTCAAGGAAACGCCGCGTTGCCTCCAGGCCAACCCTGGCGAGGGCTACCGGTTGCTGCAGCCGGGTGAAATCATCCAGGAGGGGGACGACATCTGTATGGGCTCTTTGCGCTGGGAGCGTCGGGTGGTAAATATCGGCGAGGCTCAAAAGCCGAACTGGGCGGCAACCCGCCGCAAGGAGGCCAAACCGTTTTTCGGCCAGTTCCTCATCGTCAGCCGCGAGGGCGTCAAGACCTCTGTAAACACCCACCAGGAGCTGCAATCAGCGCTCTGGGGTAAGGATATGGCCCAGCACGACGTCTGGGTGCGGATGGACAGCCTTCCTTTGGACGTCGGCTCAGCCGCGCTCCGCGCAGCAGTTGTTCAAGCCGTATCAGAGCAGATGGCAGACCCCCGAAACCAGGGAGTCATCCTCATCGAAAATTAGTTGAAAATGATATTGACGTATATCAACTCTTCTGCCATAGTTTTACCGCAATGAACGAACAGCAGCAAACCAGGACCTCTAACTCTCAGTCCCTTGACGGCACCTACAACGTCGCCCTGGGCCTTCCTGCTGGCGCTGCTGCTCCCTGGGTCGGCGTGCTGAGACTCCAATACTCTCAGCATGCTGCCCAGGAGGCTCGCAGCGACCGTTACGGCAAGCTTGAGCTGTTCCCCGAAGTCGAGTTCGAAGCCGGTGACGTCGTCGAAGTGCTCGTAGAGCAAGGGCGAGCGGTCAAGGCTGTTGTCCGGTTTCCCATGGAAGACGGCCGGGACCTCGTGTTTGTGCTCAACCGTCCCGAGGCCGGGCAAGCAGTCGTCCGCACTGTCTGGGCCAACCAGGGCAGCGACAAGCATCGCTCTCTGAATCGCGCAGCCTACCGGCTGCCTCAAAAAAATTTTGCCGTATCTTGAAATACATAAATACCTCTAACAACATGAACAAATTCGCCACCCTCTGAGTTATGGCCGTCACCGCTTACCTAGCCACATTTTTTGCAGACCCGGCCGCTGTCATTGACTATCTGGCCGGAGAACTGGAGCCACACAAGGACCGCTTCGACGCCATCGCGTTTCGCGGCATGTCTGGTGCCATGGTGGCACCGGCTGTCGCAATCAAGCTTGGGAAGCCCTTCATCCTGGTGCGCAAACGGGGCGATGGTTCGCACTCTGAGCACCAAGTTGAGGGCGCTGTTGGCTGTTCTCGCTACATCATCGTCGACGACTTGATTGCAAGCGGGGAAACCGTCAGGGCAATTCAGGACGACGTATCGCGACACAGCAAGGCAACCTGCGTCGGCATAGCGTTGTGGTTCAACCAGTGCGTCTACTGGCGCGAAAAGGTCGAGCGGGAGCGAAGCTGGGAGGCCCGTTACTTTAAAGACTTCTCCTACCCGGCTCCTCCTGCGGAGCTTTTGAACGGGCAATGCAAGGCGCTGCAGAAGACCGCGACGCAGGTGCGCGAAGAGCAGGACAGATTCACCGCGAAACAATGCGGCGAAGCGGTCGAGTGGTTCGAGTCGCGCATCGGCTCAGGCTTCGATGAGACAATTTGGAGGAGTCAGTATCCGCCCGGCCAAATCAACATGGCCACCGCGCAGACCCTGCCAACTTCAACGCTGACGCTTGCCGAGCTGCAGAAAGTTTACAACGAAATCAGAGGCATGGGCATCGTGAAGGATTTAACGGCCGAAGCAAACACCGCAGTCGGCCCAGGTGGTGGACCGGAAAAACAGTAAACCAAAGGCTGGCCGACTCCACCCGTAGGCCAGCGTTTTTTTTCAGAATGCAAACTCAAACGAAACAAGCAGACGTCACTATCACTCAGTCGGTCGACCAGTGGCTGTTCCGGCCGAACAATGAACACGCCGAAGGCTGGCTGAAGGCCAACTCCATCAGTGGTCACTGGATTGGCGGCACACTCGTGGTGCCAACCCGGCTCGTTAAGCCTGCCCTCGCGGTAATGAACGCCTGTGGTTTAACGACCGACTAAAGGTGACAACTGCCCTTCAGGCGAACACATCAAAATTATGAGTGCAACAAATTGCAACCGCCGACGCCCGATACACTGCTCATCCACCGTGAAGCCTCCGCGCCGACGCTGTCAAGAGGAAGACCATGTGCCGGACTGCGTCGACCGGCTTAACGCCCCCGTAGGGAGGCGCATTGCCGAGGGCTTCGAGCTGCTTGGTCAGAATGGTGACTGATGAGACAACGAGTCAAAGACCTGGGGACCCTGCGCAACATCATCTGGTGTGCGCTGTTGGTCGCTCTTTTCATGTGAGGTATTCCTTGCGGTAATCAACAAGCCATACGTAATTCAAGCGTAAAATGAAATCGAGTGTTGACACGCGGCAACCCTCTCGTAAAAGTAAGCGCCACATGAGCAGCATCACTGGACATGGTGGGGCGCGTCCTGGTTCAGGGAGGAAATCCCTCCCTGAAGAGGAGCGCAGGGCTAACATCACAGTAAAGCTGTTGCCGGGTGCGGACGTCGCGCTGGAGGGACTAGCGCACAAATCCGCTTCCTCCAAGGGCGCGGTCGTGGAGTGGCTCACTCTGTCTCCGGAAGCAGATGAGGCGCGAAAGAAGTGCATCGCGGGCGCTGCCAGATTCACTCGACGGCAGCCAATGCAGGTCGAGAGCCACGCCG
>Ga0210409_10009022_pt1 | contig 10104 bp, 7 predicted proteins | sample IncBWH17MmetaG_FD_161649 | JGI IMG/M metagenome (GOLD analysis project Ga0210409, IMG submission 161649) | Forest soil microbial communities from Barre Woods Harvard Forest LTER site, Petersham, Massachusetts, United States - Inc-BW-H-17-M | ecosystem: Environmental > Terrestrial > Soil >...
CTCGGTGCAGCGTGCGACCAGGCCAAGGTGCGCGTCCATCGCGAAGGCACGTACGTTTGCATGGAGGGACCGCAATTTTCCACGCTGGCGGAATCGCATGTATATCGCCAGCTGCGCTTTCACGTCATTGGAATGACGAATCTGACCGAAGCCAAACTCGCGCGCGAAGCGGAAATTTGCTACTCCACTGTGGCCATGATCACAGATTACGATTGCTGGCATCCCGATCACGCCTCGGTCACCCTCGAAGAAATCATTTCCAATTTGAACAAGAACGCCGAAAACGCGCAAAACGTTATCCGCGAAGCCGTGCGCGCCATGCCCGCCGGGCGCTCCTGCAAGTGCGGCCGAGCCCTCGCTCACGCCATCATTACCGATCCCACCGTGATTCCGGCCGCGGCTCGCAAGCGCCTGAGTGTGATCGCCGGAAAATATCTGACACCCGGAGCCCGCTGAAAATGTCCCTACTCGTCGTTGGATCGGTTGCGTTCGATGCCGTGGAAACGCCGCATGGCAAAGTGGATCGCATGCTGGGGGGCGCCGCCACGTATTTTTCCGTCGCTGCGAGCTATTTTACGCACGTCAATCTGGTCGGAGTCGTGGGCGCCGATTTCACCGAAAAGGACGAGTCCATTTTTCGCGGCCGCCGCATCGATACCCTGGGACTCGAACGCGCGGACGGGAAAACTTTTTTCTGGGCCGGGAAGTACAGCGAAAACATGAACGAGCGCACGACGCTGGCGACGGAATTGAACGTGTTCGCGGAATTCAAACCGAAGTTGCCTGAGCCGTACCTGTCCTCGACTCATATCTTTTTGGCTAACATCGATCCGACGCTACAAGCCTCAGTGCTGCATCAAGTCAGCCGCCGCCCGCGTGTGGTGGCGCTCGACACCATGAACTACTGGATCGAGCGCACGCCCAAGGAACTGCGCGAGACGCTCAAGCACACCGACATCCTGGTGATCAATGACTCGGAAACGCGCCAGCTCTCGGACGAACACAATTTGTTGCGCGCCGCTCGCCACATTTTTAAGCTCGGCCCTAAAGCGCTGGTCATCAAGCGCGGAGAATACGGCGCCATGCTGGTGCATCAAAATCGAACCTTCAACGTGCCCGCCTTCCCCCTGGAAGTCGTGCATGATCCCACCGGCGCGGGAGATTCTTTCGCCGGCGGCTTCATGGGCTACCTTGCGACGGCGCGCAAAGTGGACGATATGGCGCTGCGGCGCGCCATGGTCTACGGCTCCGTAATGGGCAGCTTCGCCGTCGAAAAATTCGGGCTGGAGCGCCTGCGGGCATTGAAAAAGCCGGAAATCAACGCCCGGGCCCGCCACTTCCACAAAATGACGCAGTTCACGCTCTAATGTGCTGTGGGCAGAGTATGCGCCGCCGTACAAACTCCCGGAAGCAGCGGCGCTGAAAGCGCCGCAGGATACCAGCCCAGGGCAACGCCCTGGGTTTCGGAAGCCATGTGTGTTTATTGCGCCCTGAAAGGGCGCAGGGAATCACCTCCGCCCTTTCAGGGCGGACGGTCATCGCTGGGCGCGGTCCCCAGGGGCGTTGCCCCGGGCTGGTGCCCTCTGCGCCGTTGGCGCGACAACTCAACCATATTCTCAAGATGGAGAGAACGTTTGGATAGCATCTTGGTGGAGAACCTGGCACCGCATTGCGGTTCGAGCAACATTCGATGCGGTGAATGGGGCTGCTCCTGGCTTGTGCGTTGTATACTTCTTTTTTGCCGCCCTCTTCCATGACCAAACCTCGCAAGCCGCTGGCGCTCGTCCCGGGGAGCACGATCGCCGTGGTTGCGCCGGCGAGTTCCGCAAAGGAAGAGCGCATCCAGCGCGGCTGCGAAACTCTGGAACGTCTTGACTACCGGGTGAAGCGATTTACATCGAAGAGCGATCCGCAGGGATATTTTTCGGCACCGCTTGCGGAGCGCCGCAGTCACCTGCAAAAGGCTTTGACGCGCCCTGAAATTCGCGCGGTCCTGTGTTCCCGGGGCGGATATGGCAGTACTGAAATTCTGGACGGACTCGCAGTGGCGCGCCTCAAGCAGGCCAAGATATTTTGCGCGTTCAGCGATTTAACTTCGGTCCATATCTATCTGTGGCAAAAGCTTCGCTGGGTCACATTTTACGGGCCGCTGGTGGCCGGCGGATTTGACGCGGGCCCCAACGCCACCGGAGGCTTCGATCCGGACACATTCATGTGGGCGATGACGGCGACAAACACCGGCTGGACCGTGCCGCTCGAAGGCGAAACATTCACACGAGGCAGAGCCGAGGGAACGCTGCTCGGCGGGTGCATTACTCTAATCGAAACTTCGATTGGCACGCCGTGGGAGCTCGACACACGCGGCTCCATACTCTTACTGGAGGACCGAGGCGTGAAACCTTACCAGCTCGATCGCATGTTGTTGCATTTGAAGCAGGCGCGAAAATTTGAGGGCGTCCGCGGGATTGTTCTCGGTGAATTTCCCGAGTCCGAGCCTCCCGAAGGCAGCTCGGTGACGGTTGCCGACGTTTGCCGGCGCGTTCTCGGTCCTCTGCGCATTCCCATCGTGTACGGAGCGCCTGTGGGCCACACGCTGCGGCCGATATTGACCATTCCGCTCGGCGTCCGCGCGAAACTTCACGCCTCGGGCGAGGGGCGCATTGACATTCTCGAGCCGGCGGTGCGCGCGTGACCAGACACCTTCATTTTCATCTCTCCGGAATCGGCGGCGCAGCTATGGCGCCGCTTGCCGGAATGCTGGCCGAAAGCGGGCACCGCGTGACAGGGTCGGACGCGGGCGTCTATCCCCCCGCCTCGACGCTGCTCGAAAGCCTGAGGATTCGCTGGACGAACGGATTCGACGCCGCCAATCTCGATCCCGCGCCGGACATCGTGGTCCTAGGGAATGCGTTGTCGCGCGGCAATCCGGAAGTCGAAGCCGTGCTGGATCAAAAAATTCCGTGCCGGTCGCTCCCGCAGACACTCGAGGAATTCTTCCTGCCGGGGCATGACTCACTTGTCGTAACCGGCACACACGGAAAAACGACGACGACGTCCATGCTCTCCTGGATTTTGCACTACGCCGGGCGGGAACCGAATTTCCTGATCGGCGGCGTCGCCGAAAATTTCGGCCGCAGTTTCGGCCTGGGCGGCGGGAAAGAATTTGTTCTCGAAGGCGATGAGTATGATTCCGCGTTTTTCGATAAGGCGCCGAAGTTTCTGCATTACCATCCGACGGAAATTATCATCACCTCGCTGGAATTCGATCATGCCGACATTTATGAAAATCTCGCCGCCATCGAGCTGCAATTCCGGCGCCTCGTGAATCTGGTCCCCCGGACCGGGCGCATCGTGGCCTGGGGCGAAAGCGAAACCGTTCGCGGAGTCGTGCAAAAGGCATTCTGTCCCATCGAGACGTACGGTTTCACACCCGGCGTCGATTGGCTCGCGGGTGATCTTGAAATCACGGATGGCGAAACTCGCTTCCGCGTTTCGCGCCAGGGAAAGGAAGTCGCGCGCGTGAGGATGTCCCTTTCCGGCCGTCACAATGTCCTGAACGCGGTAGCGGCCATCGCTATCGCTCACGGCCGCGGAGTCACCGGCGAGGCGATCGCCGGCGCCATGGCCGAATTTCGCGGCGTCCTGCGGCGCCTGGAAGTAAAGGGAGAAGAGTCTGGCGTACTGGTGGTCGACGATTTTGCGCACCACCCGACGGCGATCCGAATGACCATCGACGCGGCGCGCCACCGCTGGCCCGGGCGTAGATTGTGGGCCGCATTCGAACCTCGTTCGAACACCATGCGGCGCAGGGTATTCGAAAACGATCTGGCTGCGTCTCTGGCGACCGCGGATGCCGCAATCCTGGGGGCAGTGAACCGGGCGAACCTGCTCAGCGATGAGGAGAGAATGTCTCCTGGTCGTGTTTTGGAAGCGATTCGCGGCGCGGGACGAATCGCGGAGGGATTTGACACGGCCGAGGAGATTGCGGAATATCTCGCCGCGGAAACTCGGCAGGGCGATCTCGTCGTGGTGATGTCCAATGGCAGCTTTGATGGTCTCTGCGGCAAGCTGCTGGGCAAATTGCAGGAACGCGGCGTCCCGGCGGGGAAATTCAAAGCATGAAGTTTCGTCCTCGCATCTGGTGGCGCGCCGCAATCGTGGCGGCGGTTTTTTCCTCTGCATCTCCCGCGCATGCCACCATCGAGTACACGATTTCCATCTCCCATCCCGAGAGGCACGTCTTTGGAGTGACGATGCGCATCCCGAACGTGCGCGACCAAGTGACGCTCCAAATGCCCGCGTGGAACGCCCTTTATCAGATTCGTGATTTTTCCGCACACATGATGCAGGTCACCGCGAAGGACGAGGAGGGGCATCCGCTCGCTCTGCGGAAGCTGGATAAACAGACCTGGAGCGCGGCAGGGAACGGCGTCGTCACGGTGAGTTATCCCATTTACTGGGATGAACCGGGGCCTTTTGCGTCGCAATTGAATGCGGACCACGCGTTTCTAAATTTTGCCATGTTGCTTTTGTACGCGTCTGACCGCAGGACTGAGGACACAAAAGTGGAGTTCAGCGATGTCCCTGAGGGCTGGCGCGTGGCGGTCGAACTGGACGCCGCCGAATCGGCCGAGGGGCGCCACTCCGGCGCCTACGTCGCCCCAAGCTATGACGCGCTGGTTGACGCCCCTGTGGAAATCGGCCATTTCGACGAATTTCGCACGGAGGCCGGCGGAAGACCGATTCGCATTGTCGTTCATGGAGATTCCGGCGACCGCTCGCGCCTCGTGGACTCGATCAAGCGCATTGTGGATTATGATGTTTCGCTGATGGGCGGAGCGCCGTTTCGAGAATATCTTTTCCTGTTTCACGTGGGGAACAATTTCGGCGGCGGCGGTATGGAGCATATGAATAGCACGGCTATTTCCGCCGACGTCCCGGCGCAATTGCCCGGCTATTCCGCGCATGAATTTTTTCACGCCTGGAACGTGAAGCGGATCCGGCCGCAATCCCTGGAACCCGTCGATTACACTCAAGAGATGTGGACGCGCTCGCTCTGGTTCGCCGAAGGCGTGACCAACACATATGGGGCCTACGCGCTCGAGCGCACTGGGCTGTGGTCCACGCAGCAGTTTTACGGCAACCTGGCGGAACAGATCGCAGAACTTCAAGCGCGTCCCGCGCACCGCTGGCAAAGCGTCGAGCAATCGAGCCTCGACGCCTGGTACGAAAAATATCCGCTCTACATGCGCCCGGAGGAAAGCATTTCGTACTATGACAAGGGGCAAATCGTGGGTGTTATGCTCGATATCCTCATTCGCGACCGGACCGACAACCGTGCTGGCCTCGACGATGTCCTGCGCGCGCTCAACGAGCAATACGCCAAAGCGGGCCGCTTCTATAATGAAAGCGAAGGGTTGCGACTGGCAATGGAAGACGTCATTCGCAAAAAGGCCCCCACCGCGGACGCGGATCTGACGGATTTTTTCAGGCGCTACGTATCCGGATCCGAGGAGATCCCGTATGCGGATTTTCTGACACGCGCCGGATGGACTCTTCGCGATACAAGCCAGCATCGTGCGGCTCTGGGATTTTCCATCAGTCGCGACAACGCAAATTCCACGAGCATTGCATACATGGATCGAGAGAGCGGGGCAAGTGAAGCGGGCCTGAAAGAGGGTGATGTCCTGATCGCTTTGAACGGCGAAGCCTTTCCGCGCGCGCCGGAGCGCTGGCTTCGCGACCACCAGCCCGAGGAACGCGTGACGATAGAGGTCCGGCGGGGCGGGGAAGAAAGAGAATTTTCCTTTCCGCTCGGCCGGCAAACGGAGGCGGCTTACCAGATCTCGGAAATAGCGTCCCCTACCGAAAGGCAGCGGCGTGTACGAGATGGCATTCTGCGCGGCGTTACCACCCCTTGAGATGATACGCACAGCTTTTGTCGCATTTTCGCTGGGGCTCTGCACTCTGGTGCTTGGGCCACCGCTGATTTTGTTAACGCTGGTGACAAAGTCGGCGACCCTGATGTACTGGACCGGCGTGAAAATGGTGGTCTACGTTACGCGATTTGCCGGGGAGAAAGTGGCTGTGGAAGGACGGGAAAATATTCCCCCGGGCGTATGCCTGTTTGCAGCGAATCATACCAGCAACGCGGACGCTCCCGCCATCGTGGGCGCCATTCCCCGGCGCATCGCTATACTGGGGAGGAAGTCGTTGTTTGACATTCCGATCGTTGGCAGCGCATTTCGCCTGGCGAAATTCGTGCCGGTGGACCGGGAGAATCGCGACGCCGCGCTGGCCAGTGTAAAGCAAGCCGTGGAATATATCCGGGAGGGATTCTCTTTTTTGGTTTATCCCGAAGGAACGCGCAGCCCAGACGGACGCCTTCGACGGTTCAAGAAGGGCTCCTTCGTCATCGCCATCGAAGCGGGGATTCCGATTGTGCCGGTGGCCTGTTCCGGAGCGCATCGCATCATGAAGAAGAATTCGCTCATCATCCGACCTGGAAAAGTGAAGGTGCGATTTGGAAAGCCGATCGATGCATCGGCGTATACGGTCGAGCAGCGCGATGAGCTTGCGCAACGCGTTCATGACGCGGTTGCGGCGGAATTACCCGACGATCAAAAGCCTGCGATGTGATGATGCTTTCGCGTTTCGTGGCGCCGGCGTCGCGCCGGCGGTTTTTGTACTCGTGCCGTCGCGCAAAACCGCCGGCGGGACGCCGGCGTCACGAAATTCTCTCCGATTTGGCCCGCGACCACGGATCTGAAAACTTGCGCCCTCGCGCTTTATCCATCGGCTGTTTTCTTGTGGTCTAACTCTCCGGAAAGCCGGCGCACTTTCTTCTGCATTTCCGGCAAGCGCTTGAGCGCCGCGATCACCTTTAAATACAGCTTATTTTCCATGACGGGCGACCCGGACCACGTCGTGCCCGGCGGAACGTCCAGATGCATTCCACTTTGCGCCGTGATGATGGCGCCGTCGCCAATATCGAGGTGACCTGCCGAACCGACTTGTCCTGCAAGAATGCAGCGGTTTCCGACGCGCGTGGACCCTGCAAGGCCGACCTGTCCGCACAAAATCGTGTCCTCGCCCACTTCGCAGGCATGGCCGACCAGCACGAGGTCATCGATCTTCGCCCCGCGGCGGATGCGCGTTTCTCCGACGGTTGCGCGGTCGATGCAGGCGTTGGCCTGAATTTCGACGTCGTCCTCAATGACCACGGGCGCATTCTGCATGATCTTATGCCACCGTCCATCCGAGCGCCTGGCGAAACCGAATCCGTCGCCGCCAACGACTACGCCATTTTGCAGAATGACCCGGTTTCCAATGGCGCATCCTTCCCTCACCACCGTTTGCGAATGCGCGAGGAAATCATCGCCGATCTTCGTGTTCCGGTAGATCGTCACGAGGCTGTGCAACACCGCGCGCCGCCCGATTTCCACGCCTTCATCCACAAAGCAGTACGGGCCAATATGCGTCCCCTCGCCGATCTTGGCTGATTTCGCGACGACCGCATTCGGATGAATCCCCGGAGGATACGCCGCCGCGGGGCAAAACAACTCAATCGCCCGCGCGAAATCGAAGTACGGGTTCGGCGAGCGAAGGGCGGCGAGAGGCGGCAGGCTGGGGCCGCGTTTGATGGCCACTTTTTCGTTCAAGAAAACAGCCGAAGCGAGCGTCGTGGCGAGCTCTCGGGAATATCTCGGGTTCGAGAGAAACGTAACTTCACCCTGTTGCGCATTTTCTATCCCCGCAACGCCATGAACATCAATGTTCCCGTCGCCTTGCAACTTGCACTCTAATCGCGCGGCCAGTTCGCCGAGTTTCATAGCTCGCTCTCCTCGAAAATTCGGTTCTGCGGTTTGCAAAATACAAGCAGCCCTGCCGCTCACTCTACATCATTCCAATGCGAGGCCGAAATTGCTCTACGTTTTGCGTGGCGCGCCGCGACCGTATCTTAACTAATCGAGGGAAAGTAATTTTGACGGACCGATGGTTTAATCATTAAAGAGTCCCGGCTGCGGCGGCGCAGCGGGCTTACGGCGCGCAATTCCCACCACGCCAAGTACAGTCATTTCCGTCAGGGCGGTGCGCGGGATGAAAATTCGCAGCGTCGTGCCGTGCAAATCGGGCGGAGTAATCTGCACGCCGCGATCCAGCAGGGAAAGCAAATCGTTGGGGACGACGCCTTCAATCGTGTCTTCGTCGCGGAACTTCAGGCGGACCCACAATCCATCCTGCTTCGGTCTGGAGAGAAATGCTTTGCGCTCGGGCTCGAAATCGTCGGCGAATTCGCGCACGAAATAGATACTTCGAACATCCTTCACGGCAAAATTCCGCTGTTCACCTTCGGGCGTAAGCAACTCGATTGCTTCCGAATCGCCGAGCTTGCTGGGGTTCAAATACCCGCGCAGGACGCGGCGATCGAGGAATCGCACGACGACTTTCTTGTGCGTAGAGGCTGGAGTTCGTACTTTCACGGAAACAGGCACGGAGCACGGGCCTTGCGAGTAGGGCGCAACTATGTTATGTTAAGCCCGCTTTTTGTGTCAAGTGTATATTTTTCAAAGGCTTAGACTGGGGCTAAGACTGGGGGCCTCGCTCTTTTGACCGAAACCGTCGCCCATAAACGGCAGATCCTTAAGTCTGCTTCCATCATAAGCGTCATCACGGTTGTCAGTCGGATTCTCGGGTATGTCCGTGATCAACGTTTGACCCTTCTTTTGGGTACCACGGGCCTGGCAGATTCTTTCGTACTGGCCTATAGGATTCCGAACCTGCTTCGACGGCTGGTTGGGGAAGGCTCCATGACGGCTTCCTTCATTCCGGTCTTCACCGATTACATGAGGAATCGCACCCGGGAAGAGACTTGGGCGTTCGCAAACCGTTTATTTTGGACGGTTTGTGTAATTTTGTCGGCTTTGACTGTCCTGGGGGTCATTTTTTCTCCCCTATTTGTGCGCTTCTTTTCGATGTTCGGCACGAATCAAAATGAGGTAGAAGCTGTCTATCTGAATCGCTTGATCTTCCCATATATACTTTTCATTGGGATGGCGGCGATGGCCATGGCCATCTTGAACTGTTTTCATATCTTTGGTTTGCCTGCCGCCACGCCCATCCTCCTGAATATCTCCTTTATCGTGTTCTCAGTAGCGGTAGTTTGGAGGTACTTTTCGAGTCCCGCTGCGGCTCTTGCCGTAGGGGTCCTTGTGGGGGGGATTTTTCAGTTCTTTTTGCAGGTTCCCCCGTTGGTCAAGCGGGGGATGAACTTCAAATTCGCCGTGTCGTTTACGGACCCTGGAATTCGGCGTGTGGCTCGGCTTATGGTGCCCGGGTTCATAGGGATTGGCATCGCCCAAATCAACTTGATGGTCGACACGGTCTTTGTGACCGCTAAGGTGATGCCGCAGGGGAGCCTCGTCTCTCTCTACGTCGCGGACCGGGTGACGGAACTTGTTCTTGGCGGTTACGCTATTGCCGTGGCGACGGCCATCCTCCCGATGATGTCGCATCAAGCCTCGGCCGGCGATCACGAGGGAATGAAGAAGACATTTCTTTTTGCTCTGCGGATCGTTTCGTTTATTACGATTCCGGCGGCGGTCGGCCTGGTGATTCTGCGTGAGCCCATCGTGCAAGTGTTGTTTCAACATGGCCTGTTCGTGGCCGAGTCCACTCGCCTGACGGCGCGCGCGCTGCTGTACTATTCGATGGGGTTGCCGGCGTTCGCAGCCGTCAAGTTGATCGTTCCGGCGTTTTATTCGACGCAGGACACGCAGACCCCCGTGCGCGTGGCTCTGCTGGCGATGCTCGCAAATGTCCTGCTCAATGTGGTTTTTCTTTTCTATTTCTTTGCAAAGCTGAAAAACGGAGGTCCCGCACTGGCGAGCGCTCTGGCGGCCTATTTCAATGTGATCACTTTGTTTGTTATTTTCCGATTGCGATTCGGACGGCTGGGGACCCGCGAGGTTGCCGCTTCCCTCGCAAAAATCGCCGTTTGCGCGAGCGCGATGGGGGTGGTCTGCTGGGGCACCCTGCGTTATTCGCAGTTCGACAGCATCGAACACTTTTTGCCCCGGCTGCTTGTCTTCATTGCGGTGATAG
>Ga0210409_10009023_pt1 | contig 10104 bp, 10 predicted proteins | sample IncBWH17MmetaG_FD_161649 | JGI IMG/M metagenome (GOLD analysis project Ga0210409, IMG submission 161649) | Forest soil microbial communities from Barre Woods Harvard Forest LTER site, Petersham, Massachusetts, United States - Inc-BW-H-17-M | ecosystem: Environmental > Terrestrial > Soil >...
ACCAAGGACGGCGTCACCGTCGCCAAGGAGATCGAGCTTTCGGACAAGTTCGAGAATATGGGCGCCCAGCTGGTGCGTGAAGTGGCGACCCGGACCTCGGACAGCGCGGGCGACGGCACCACCACGGCAACCGTGCTCGCCCAGGCGATCGTGCGCGAAGGCGCCAAGTCGGTCGCCGCCGGCATGAACCCGATGGATCTCAAGCGCGGCATCGACATGGCCGCCGAATGGGTGATCGATGAACTCAAGAGCCGTTCGAAGAAGGTCTCGACCAGTGCGGAGAGCGCCCAGGTCGGCACCGTCTCGGCCAACGGCGACAAGACGATCGGCGACATGATCGCCAAGGCGATGGACAAGGTCGGCAAGGACGGCGTGATCACCGTCGAGGAAGCCAAGAGCATGGAGACCGAGCTCGAGGTCGTCGAAGGCATGCAGTTCGATCGAGGCTACCTCTCACCCTATTTCGTCACCAACGCCGAGAAGATGATCTGCGAGCTGGAGAACCCCTACATCCTCATCCACGAGAAGAAGCTGTCGGGCCTGCAGTCGTTGCTGCCGCTCCTGGAGCTGGTCGCGCAATCGGGCCGGCCGCTGCTGATCATCGCCGAGGAAGTCGAAGGCGAGGCGCTCGCCACCCTGGTCGTCAACAAGCTGCGCGGCGGCCTCAAGGTCGCGGCCGTCAAGGCGCCGGGCTTCGGCGATCGCCGCAAGGCGATGCTCGAGGACGTCGCCATCCTGACCGCCGGCAAGGAGATCAGCGAAGATCTCGGCATCAAGCTCGAGAACGTCACGCTCGACATGCTGGGGACCGCGAAGAAGGTGCATATCGACAAGGACAACACCACCATCATCGACGGCGCCGGCAAGAAGAAGGACATCGAGAGCCGCGTCACGCAGCTCAAGGCACAGGTCGAGGAATCGACCTCCGACTACGATCGCGAGAAGCTGCAGGAGCGGTTGGCCAAGCTCGCCGGCGGCGTGGCGATCATCAAGGTCGGCGGCGCCACCGAGATCGAGGTCAAGGAGAAGAAGGACCGCGTCGAGGACGCCATGCATGCGACCAAGGCCGCGGTCGAGGAAGGTGTCGTCGCCGGCGGCGGCGCGGCGCTGCTCTATGCCACGCGCGTGCTCGAGCACAAGAGGGGCGCCAACCACGACCAACAGGTCGGCATCGAGATCGTGCGCCGTGCGCTGCAGACGCCGGTCCGCCAGATCGCCGAAAATGCCGGCTTCGACGGCGCGGTGGTCGCTGGCCGGATGCTCGACCAGAAGGACGTCAATTTCGGCTTCGACGCCCAGAAGTCGGAATACGTCAACATGATCAAGGCCGGAGTCATCGATCCGACCAAGGTTGTCCGCACGGCGCTCCAGGGCGCGGTGTCGGTCGCAGGCCTGCTGATCACGACGGAGGCCATGGTCGCCGAAAGTGCGGCCAACAACCCGCCGCCGGCGATGCCGGGCGGTGGGGGCGGCATGGGCGGCATGGGCTTCTAGCCTAGCCGCAAAGCTGCCTCACGCATCGGGGGACGGCAGGATGAAGTCGAGCCTTGGAGCATGGCTGGCGTGGGGCGCACTTGCCGTCGCTATCGTCTTCTTGGCTTTTTACCTGCTGGACGACAACAATCTCGAGTCCGGCCACGGCGCCGTCGAGTCGACGCAGCGATAAGCGCAGGCCTCGCTCACACGGCGCGCCAGCCGGGCTTCGACGGGTCGACCAGCTTGTAATTGACCGGTCCGATGCCGCAGATCGCGATGATCGCCGGCTCGTTATGGCTGCGAATCACGCCGTCGTAATGCGGTGTGCCGGCGACCCGACGCACGAAGCTGCCGGCCGGCGCGGGCACGCACGAGGCGGGATCGAAATCGTTGCCGCTGTTGCACCACCACGTTCCCGACAAGACCATGCAGAAGCGGTCGCTGGTATAGGTGTGCGGCGCGCTCATATAGCCCGGCCACCAGCGCACCAGCGTGTAGTAGAGACCCGGCTCGGTGGGCGCGCCCGTGAGCGCGCACGACTCCGAGCTGCGCGGCGGATTGTTGGGGTTGGGCTTCCAGGCAAGCTCGGCCGGAAGCTTGATGATGGTCTCCGCCGGATTGATCGGGCTGGCCGATGCAATCGACGAGCCGAGCGCGAGGCCGAGCGGCAGCGCCGCCGTCATGACCGAGGCGAGCAGCAGGTCCCGCCGGGTTGCGTCCTGGTCCATGCAAAGATCTCCCTTGTTGGAACGCGCCGCAGGATCGCCCAGAAGATAGGCGACGGATAGGGCTGAAGCGGGCGATGATCGGGTCGCCGAGGGAACGATGGCGAGATTGACGACTCTTGCGCGCACCGCCGGGGCGCGGATGTCCGAGCGGGCAAGTGCCGCGGTGTGGGGGCAGACGCGGCGCTTTTTCCGCATGCAGAGCCGGCTACGATCCAACGAGCCGACCCAGATCTTCGTTTGCGCCGTGGCCGGGGCGGCCGTGGGCGCGCTGGTCGCCGGAGTGCACTGGCTGGTCGATTTGCTGCACCAGCTGGGCTTTGCGGTCTCCGGCGATCACAGCCTCAGCACCGGCATCGGCGTCGATCCTTGGCGCATCGCGATCGTTCCGGCAGCCGGCGGTCTCGTGCTCGGCCTGGGGGCGCTCATCATGCGGCGTTTCCGCTCGCACGAGGTCGTCGATCCGATCGAGGCCAATGCGCTGCATGGCGGGCGCATGTCGATGATCGACAGCCTTCGCCTGCTGGTCGCCACCGTGATTTCCAACGCTTCGGGCGTCGCCATCGGCATGGAGGCCGGTTACGCCCAGCTCGGCTCCGGCGTGTTCTCCAAGGTCGGGCAGTATTTCAAGCTGCGCCGCTCCGACCTGCGCATCTTCGTCGGCGCCGGCGCCGCCGCCGCCATCGCCGCGGCCTTCAACGCACCCCTGGCCGGCGCCTTCTACGGCTACGAGCTGATCCTGGGCAGCTATGCCGTGCGGCCGCTGGCGCCGGTGGCGGCCGCGGCGCTCGCCGCCACCCTCACCCTGCGCGCGCTCATGGACCCGGCGCCATTGTTCGGCGTCGGCGTCATCTATCACTTCAGCCAATGGCTCTACCTGTTGTTCGCGCTGCTCGGCATCCTGGCCGCCGGCTTCAGCGTGCTGGCGATGCAGGCGGTGACCTGGTCGGAGCGCGGGCTGCGCCGCCTGCCGTTGCCGCAATGGCTGCGGCCTGCCGTCGGCGGCCTGCTGGTGAGCGGCATTGCGCTGTTGGTGCCGCAGGTCCTGGGCAGCGGCCACGGCGCCATCCAGCTGGTGTTCGACGGCGATTTCACCCTGCCCCTGCTGCTGCTCCTGTTGGTGGCGAAGCTCCTGGCCTCGGCGCTCTCGCTGGGCGCGGGCTTTCGCGGCGGCATGTTCAGCTCCTCGCTGTTCCTGGGCTGCCTGTTCGGTGCAGCGTTCGCCGACGTCGCGACCTACTTCCTGCCCCACCTGGTCGAGCAGCACGCGACCCTGATGATGGTCGGCATGGGCTCGGTGGCGGCGGCGGTGATCGGCGCGCCGCTCACCATGGTGTTCCTCGTGCTGGAAGGCACCGGCAATTTCCCGGTGACCGTGGGCGTGCTGGTGGGCGTGGTCTTCGCCTCGACGATCGTGCGCCTCACCTTCGGTTATTCCTTCTCGACCTGGCGCTTCCATCAGCGCGGCATCGGCATCCGCAGTCCGCACGATATCGGCTGGCTGGCCGACCTCACGGCGAGCCGGCTGATGCGCGCCGATCCCAAGGTCGTGCCGGAAGCCATGCCGCTGGCCGAGTTGCGCGAGAAGTATCCGCCGGGCAGCGCCAAGCGCGTGTTCGTCGTGTCCGACAGCGGCGCCTTCACCGGTACGCTCGACATCGCCGCCATCCACGAAGCGCCGCCGGAGGAAGAGCCCGACCGCCGCATCGCCGGCGACTTCGCCACCGACCCCGACCTTTTCCTGCTGCCCTTCGAGAACGTGCGCACGGCGCTCCTGCGCTTCGAGGAAAAGGAGGTCGAGGCGCTGCCGGTGCTGGCCTCCGGCAGCGACCGCGAGGTGGTGGGCTATCTCACCGAGCAATATGCGCTCCGGCGCTACAACCAGGAGCTGGAGCGCCGCCGCACCGCCGAGCTCGGCGAACGCGACCTGTTCTCGATCTCCGAGCCGCCGAGCTAGCTTCTTTTCATGTTCTTCCGGACCGCGGGCGTCCCGCCCGCTCATGATCATGAGCGGGCGGGACGCCCGCGGTCCGAATGACTGAGACTCACGCCGCCGTGCGCGGATGGCGGTGGCCGATCACCAGGACGCAGACCGTGCCGACGGCGGCTGTGAGGGCGATCGGCATCAGCGCCAGCGGGAAGCTGCCGGTCTCGGCCTGGATCCAGCCGATCAGGTAGTTGAAGAAGAAGCTGGAAAGGTTGCCGAGCGCATTGATCTGCGCCAGGCCGGCCGCCGCCGACGCAGCGCCCAGCCATTCCGAGCACAGCGCCCAGAACGGTCCCTTGCTGGCGTAGGTGCCGGCGGCGATCAGCGCGAGCAGCGGGATCATGGCCCACAGGCTATGGATGGCGAAGAAGGTCGCCACCATGGCGAGCGCCATCCAGCCCAGCGGCAAGGCATTGTGCCAGACCCGCTCGCCGCTCTTGTCGGAGCTCTGGCCCCACAGGATCATCCAGATCGCGGCGATGCCGAAGGGCACCGCGTTCACCAGGCCGGTCTGCCAGTTGGTGAGACCGAACGACTTCACGAGCTGCGGCATCCACAGCGCCAGCGACGTCGAGGCGCCCGACGCGCCGGCATAGACCAGCGCCAGGATCAGCACGTATTTGTTGGAGATCACCCGCCACACTGATTGGTGGCTGATGCGCGGCGCGCGCTGGCGTTCGCCGGCAAGCTTGGCCGACAGCCATCGGCGCTGCTCCGGCGCCAGCCACGTCGCATGCTCGGGCTGGTCGGTCAGCCAGACGAAGGCGGCGATGCCCAGCAGCACGGCAGGCGCCGCTTCGAGCAGGAAGATCCACTGCCAGCCGCCCAGCCCCAGGATGCCGTCCATATAGAGGATGGCACCGGAGATCGGCGAGCCGACGAGGCCGGCCACCGGGATCGCCACCATGAAGATGCCGACGATGGTGGCGCGATAGCGCGCCGGATACCAGTACGTGAAATAGAGGATCACGCCGGGGAAGAAGCCGGCTTCGGCGACGCCCAGCAGGAAGCGCAGCACCAGGAAAGAGGTCGGCCCGCCGATCAGCGCGAAGGCCGCCGAGACGAGGCCCCAGCTGATCATGATGCGCGCGATCCAGGTGCGCGCGCCGAAGCGTTGCAGGGCGAGGTTGCTCGGCACCTCGAAGATGAAATAGCCGATGAAGAAGATGCCGGCGCCCAGGCCGTAGGTCTTGGGATCGAGGCCGACCGCCTTGTTCATCTGAAGCGCTGCGAAGCCCACGTTCACGCGGTCGATATAGGCGATCAGGTAGGCGGTCAGTAGGAACGGCATCAGGCGCCATGACACGCGACGCATTGTGGCCGCCTCGAGCTGCTGCTCGGGGCTAAGGGTAGACATGCTGTTGTTTTCCTCCGGTTTTATTGCCGGCAGCGTAACATCGGGCGGCGCGGCGTCCCTAGGCGCCGGGCGAGGGGCAGCAATGCGTGCGCCGCCCGCGCGGGACAAGTCACGGCTTGAAATAGTGTACGGCGCGCGGCGTCGATAGGGTTCGGATATGCCTGCCCCTCAGCACCATGACCATGAGCACCACGACCACGATCACGCGTCTGGCCACAGCCACGGCCATGGTCACGCGCACAGCCACGCTCCGGCGAACTTCGACCGCGCGTTTGCGATCGGGATCGCCCTCAATGTCGGCTTCGTCGTCGTCGAGGCGGCGTACGGTATTGCCGCCAACTCGCTCGCTCTGCTGGCCGACGCCGGTCACAATCTGGGCGATGTTTTAGGCCTGGTGATGGCGTGGGGCGCAGCGACGCTGGTCCGGCGCCGCCCGACGGCGCGCTACACCTACGGGCTGAAGCGCAGTTCGATCCTGGTTTCGCTGGCGAATGCGGGGCTGCTGCTGCTCGCGGTCGGCGCCATCGTATGGGAAGCGGTGCAACGCCTCGGCAGGCCGGAACCGGTGGCGGAGATGACGGTCATCTGGGTCGCGCTGCTCGGCATTGCCATCAATGGCGCGACCGCGCTGCTCTTCATGTCGGGCCGCAAGTCCGACCTCAACATCAAGGGGGCGTTCCTGCATATGGCGGCCGATGCCGTGGTCTCGCTCGGGGTCGTGATCGCCGCCCTCGCCATCATCGCGACCGGCTGGCTCTGGCTCGATCCGGCCGTCAGCCTGGTCATCGCCGTCGTCATAACGGTCGGAACCTGGTCGCTGCTCCGCGACTCGCTCAAGCTGGCGCTCGATGCCGTTCCGGCGCACGTCGATCACCGCGAGGTCGATCGCTATCTTGCGGCGCTGCCGGGCGTCACCGACGTGCACGACCTGCACATCTGGGCGATGAGCACGACTGAAGTCGCGATGACGGTCCACCTGGTCCGTCCCGGCGCCACGCTCGACGACGGCCTGCTGGCCCGCGCCCGGCACGACTTGCAGGAGCGCTTCGGCGTCGGCCACGTGACGCTGCAGATCGAGACCGGCGATCCGGCCCACCCCTGCAGCCTCGCGCCGGCCGAGGTCGTCTAGCGGAAGGGCGATGAAGCGGCTCTGCGGAGCAACGTTTCGAGGGCAGCAGACGTTCACCTGACAGACATCTTTCATGTTCCGTGGAGAGAATTCATGGATGCGGTTCCACGCGCCAAGCGCGCCGCCTTGTTGTTGACCACGTTGCTCGCCCTGGTGGCCCCGGGCAGCATGGCCTCGGCAGCCGTCCCGCAGGGTGTATGGATGGTCGATGGCAAGGCCGCCTTGCAGATCTACGACTGCAACGGTCAGATGTGCGGCCGGCTGCGCTGGTTGGATAAGCCGCGCGATGCGCGGGGTGAGCGCAAGCGCGACAAGAACAACCCCGATCCGACGCTGCGCCAGCGCGAATTGTGCGGTCTTATCCTGATTTGGGATCTGCAGCCCACCGGTCCCGGTCGCTGGGAGGGCGGCCATTTCTACAATCCGGAAAGCGGCAAGACCTACAGTGTCGTGACCGAGCACACTTCCTCCGATCAGATCGTCGCGCGCGTCTATGACGGGTTCACGCTGATCGGTGAGACCAAGACGCTCCGCCGGACCCGCGCCGGCACATCGGACGGATGGTGCTGAGCGAGCCCCTCATCCACGCAAAGCCCGTGTGACCTAACGACGAGCGGGATCGTTCAGGAAGACAGGCAGATCGGTGGCCGGGTTCTGGGCCGGCACCTGAAAGAACATCTCGGCGATCCAGCCACGATGGTAAGTCGCGTGGTTGACGACGTGCAGCAGAATGGCGCCCCGGCGCATCGTGCTTTCCTCGCCGCCGATGAACCGGAAGCGAACCGGTTCGGCGAGGGTTGCCTCCGACTGGGCCGCCGCCCAATCGATATACCAGCGCGTGATCGTCTGCTGTGCCGCCCGGAGTTCGGCCAGGTCGGCGTGCAGGACCAGATTGCGCGCAGTGAAGCCATGATCGCGTCCCTCGAGGTGCGCCTGCCACACGCGATCGATCAGGTAGTTGTGATTCAAGGTGCCGATCATGTTCTTGAACAGGGTCGGCCGTTCTTTGGTCGCCTCGCCGGGTGGCAGCGCGGCAACGGCGGCGTAGGTGAGCTCGTCGGCCCACGCCCGGTATTGTGCGAACAGCCGTGCAGTGCCTGTATCCATGATCGTCCTCTTCCCTCTTTGCCGGCGCAACAGTACCAGCCGCTGCAATGGCTTGCGATCAAGGCAGGCGGGTGTGGCAAGGCCGACACGCTGCGGCAGCGCATTGGCGGCGTCTTCCTGCAGTGTGGCAATTGCCACATTGGGGCGGCCGCGGCCGGGCTAGACCCCAATCTCGCCAACGAGGGGGGGCCCTCATGTGCAAAAATGGTGTATTGACGTTGTCCTTCGCGGCCTTGATCGCCGGCATCGTGAGCGTGGCGGCAAGCGGCCGTTCGCTTGCGAGTACCGATCCGACCGCCGCCGCCGCGACCTGCATCGATGAAGGCGCGGATCGCGACCTCGACGAGTTCACCAAGTGCTGGGTCGTCAACATGATGTCCGACGATCAAAGGCGCGTCGCCCAGTGCATTGCCGTGAACCAGGGTCTGGGCGGTGCCGCTTTCTGCATGAGCGGGATGCAGCTCTCGCCTTTCGGGCTGCAGGTCGCGAAGTGCGCGCAACGCCATAGCGGCGACGCGCGCGCCATCGCGGGCTGCGTCGGCCTGCCCGTGCTGCCGCCGGAAGGCCGGCGGCTGGCGGCTTGCGTCGCCGTCAATCCGCAGAACTACTGGGGCGCGGCGCTCTGCGCCGGCGGGCACGAGCTCACGCCCGAGCAGACGGTCTTCGCGAACTGCGCCGCGGCAACCGGCCTGCAACCGCGTGGCATGGTCGTTTGCATCGGCGGCCAGCGCACAATGGACGAGCTGCAGAAGTGCCTGACCGTGGCGGTCGCACCAGGCCGGTGCTTCGGCGACACCGACGATGTCACGCAACTTGCCTGCGAGGGATGGCGGGGTATGGGCGCCGAGTCCATCGCGAACCCGCCGCAGATCTTTGGCGGGGCGAACTCAGCCTTCCACAATCCCGGGCGCTTGGCGGCCGGTCCGAATTCGGCCGTCGACAATCCCGGGACGCTTGCCGGCGGCCCCAATGCTGTCGCCCGAAACCCGGATCAGGTCCCGGGCAGCGCGGCGTCGTTCTTCCCTAAGACCCTTGCAGCCCGCTTCTAGGCGGCCCGCTTCTGGATTGACGCGATCCTGTGAGCACGGGGAAGCATCAGCCGATGCTTGACGTGGCACTGCTGCCGGTCTCTCCGGCGGTCGAACCCGCAGTGCTGGCGCTCAACAATGCGCATGCCGCGGAGCTGTCGTGGCTCGATAACGGTCGGCTGACGCTCTTGCTCCGGCAGGCCTTTCACGCCCGCCGGATCGGCGAGGTCGACGGCTTCCTGCTGGCCTTCGACGAGAGTGCCGCGTACGACAGCCCGAATTACCTGTGGTTTCGCCAACGCTATCGACACTTCGTCTATGTCGATCGTGTCGTCGTTGCACCTGATGCGCGAGGGCGGGGCTACGCCGGCCTGCTGTACGCCGATCTGTTCGACCGCGCCGGCCGGCCCGGACACGACCTCGTCGTTTGCGAAGTCAACCGCGATCCGCCGAACCCGGCGTCGGACGCCTTCCACGCCGCGCAGGGCTTTGTCGAAGTGGGCCAGGCCGCGATCCACCAGGGCAGCAAGACGGTCCGCTATCTCGCCCGCGCGATCGAACGCTAGGCGACGCAACCCCTGGCCGTCGTGGCCTCCGTGACGGCGTGCGAATACAAAGAGGAGAGGGTCGTCCAGCAGCCCACGCCTGCTCCTGCAGCGCTGACCATTCGTTCCCGAGCGAAGCGAGGACAGATCCCTCGCTTCGCTTTGAACGACTTCTCTCTAGTACTTGATCTCCACCCTTCGAGTGGCCGGGTCACTGACGTCGCCGGCAATCGTGGGAAGCGGGTTGCCATTCTTCGGGACGACGACGATCGAACGGGCCGGAACGCCGTCGCGCACCAGCTCATTCTTCACCACCGCCGCATAGTCGGCGCGACCGACCACGCGGACGAGGCCGGCGGACTTGTCCGCGTCGGCTGCTGCCCGGCGAATCGTTTCGTCGGCAACGCCCGACAACCGGTTCGTGCCCTTGTCGAAAAAGACCACCACGTTGCTCGGCCGTGGATCGTTGGCGAAGGCCACTTCAGTCGACTGGGCCATCGATGCCTGAAACGGCGCTACGACGAGGCCGCCTAGCAGGATTGCGCCGATGTGCAATTTCTTCATGTCACGCCTCCTTTGGCTTGGCACAGGATCAACGCCAAAGTCGCCGCCCGGGTTACCCGGAAAATGGGGACGGTGCCCCGACATCGCCACGTTGTTGCCGCTTCAGGCCATATTCAGGCAGCCATATTCAGGCAGGCCACATTCAGGCGTCGAACCGATGGCGCTTGATCGCTTCTTCATTCCACG
>Ga0210409_10009024_pt1 | contig 10103 bp, 13 predicted proteins | sample IncBWH17MmetaG_FD_161649 | JGI IMG/M metagenome (GOLD analysis project Ga0210409, IMG submission 161649) | Forest soil microbial communities from Barre Woods Harvard Forest LTER site, Petersham, Massachusetts, United States - Inc-BW-H-17-M | ecosystem: Environmental > Terrestrial > Soil >...
CGGTTTTGCCGGCGCTCGCCGTCCCCAGGCACCGGGCGGTCGTACCGCGATCCCGGCCGCCTTCAGGTAAGCGCCTGCTGTTTCTCGACGCACGCCGGTGGATTGCTCGATGCGTCGTAGAGGCCATCCGAGCTTCCCCAGTGCGACGACTTGTTGTTTCTTCTCTTCGCTCAAGACATTGCTCATGCTGACGGAGGCTACAGGCCCTCTCGCCAGAGTCAATGTCCCGGGCTTTACCGTTGGCCGGTTTTCAGGTGACCTTCATTGGCCGGTTTTGGGTGATCACTGAGGCTCAGATGAAAAGAACGCAACGAAGCTTTCAGGTAGGGTCACGGAACTTAGCCGCTCTGGATGTTACGTTGACATCCTGAACGTACTTCCGGTAGGAACTTTGCTCAGTTTGCAGATTTCCTGCGATCAAGGCACTTTGTTGGTAAATGGGAAAATTGTTTACATCCAAGAGGGAATTGGCATGGGTGTTGTATTCCTCAATCCGGGAAAGGACCAATTGGAAATCCTCGATTCTTGGCTCGCCAAACTTCCGCCAGCTGCCGACCCTTAGAAAAATCTCCGACGCGTATCCGATAAGTTGCTACGTAAACACATTCTGCTTACAAGAGTTATGCCTCTCCGACTTCAACTCGATTGCGCCCAAGGCGCTTCGCCGAATAAAGAGCCAAATCAGCTTGGGCGACAAGTCGATTAAAGTCGGGAGGCTTCGTTCCCGTGAAGCCCGCAACCCCAAAACTTGCGGTCACCGTCAGACTGTTGCCATTGAAATTGAATTTCGTTGCCTCAAGTTCCGAGCGAACACACTCGATTACACGCTTTGTGTCTTCCTTCGTTGCGTGCGTCAACACAAAGAGAAATTCTTCCCCTCCAATACGACCGCAAATATCACTGCGTCTAGATTTGGTTTTCAAAATTTGAGAAAACGCCTTGAGCACGGTGTCGCCTGCATCATGTCCGTGGGTATCATTGATAGTTTTGAAATGGTCCAAGTCGGCGAGCACGACCCAGAAGGGAAAGCCGTACCTGGCCGCCCCGCTCAGTTGCCGCGACGCCCAGTCTTCAATTGCGCGACGATTTGGAAGACTGGTCAGGGGATCGGTGAGGGCGAGTTCTTGCAACATGGCATTTTTGACTTCGATTTCTCGTTGGAGCCCCATAATTCTGAGGCCCACCCCGACCCGAGCGATGAGTTCTTCCGGATGAAAAGGTTTAGTAAGGTAATCGTCGGCTCCGGCTGCCAACCCCTCAACTAGACTCTTCTTCTCTGACTTGCCAGTCAGAAGGATGATGTATGTATAGGATTCTTGAGTTTTCGACCGAATATGCTTGCAGATTTCGATTCCAGTCAAATCGGGCATCATCCAGTCGACAATCACAAGAGCAGGATGATGCTCCGCGAATAGGGCTATCGTTTCGCGTCCGCTTTTGGCGAAAACCAAGGAATACCGCTTTTCACTCAACGTGTGCTCGACGAGCTTGCGGAAAACGGCTGAGTCGTCGGCTACCAAGACACTGACTTGTTTCTCGCCGGCTTGCAATTTGGTACACTCCAACCGATTTATCGCCTTACGCTATGTCCGCCGTGGGTGAATTCCGTGCCGATATCTTGAGCGCTAGCCCTCAGCGTTTTCTGGACAAGGGTTCGCAAATCTCCAATTAATTAGCCCGACATTGAAAATGAATTGAGAGAGAATCAAGAAGAACAAACCAAGTCCAAATAGAAATGCACTCCCCCCGGAGCTTCCACGCCCGTCGACGGCAACCAATAGGAGCAACACCCCATATTCCCCCACAATGAAGGCAACAGTGAAGAGGGATAAGGCTAAACACCCCCGAAAGAACCGAGGCCGGTCGACCGATGCCATTGACCCTCCGAAACGAAGCTAAGTTTATACAGGAACGGTCATCAATAAAGAATGAAAATTTCTCGAAGGAAAGATAGTCCGGCTTTTGGAGCGCGTCTTGTCGGTTTCGGCGCTCCGACTCGCCGACACGACGCATCAGCGCAGAGGGTGCCTATCCCTACAACGCTCTGGAAAAGAAGGAAGAGGGCTCAGTTCTCCTTAGGGCAACGGGAAACATCGTTCCGCGTCACGGACAGCCACTCAACGGTATTCTCTAAGTGTGACCCAAAAGTGTGTATTCACGCCTTTCAACGAGGCCGAAGTGGCTCGAATCAGAGTTGAATCAGGAGTCGCTGATGGATAGGCACCTGATCTCTTCCCCTCAGTTGCAAACGAGCGCAATTTGCGATGAAGTGGTTCAACTCAAGATAGAACTGCAAGGAAATACCCGGCGCATTCCGGAACTCGATGGCCTTCGGGGGCTTGCGATTCTCCTAGTGCTTATCTGGCACTACGGTCATGACGCCAATTCTGCGTTGGGCCATCTTTGGCTTTACTATCTCAAGAATGCGACTTTGCTCTTTTGGAGCGGCGTGGACCTGTTCTTCGTTCTCTCCGGCTTCCTCATCGGCGGCATCCTTCTGGACGCGCGGAACTCTCCAAACTACTTCAAGGCTTTTTTATACTCGCCGAGTCTTCCGCATCATTCCTATCTATGTGATTCTCGTCGGGACGTTTTATTTATGCATGGTTGTCGGCGTTCCTGGCCGAATTGCGGGCAGCGACTGGTTATTCGGACCGACCGTCCCGTGGTACGCCTACGCAACATTTACGCAAAACATCCGGTACGCGATCGGGGAGCCGGCTTTACCTACTTGGCTTGGGATCACGTGGTCCTTGGCGGTCGAGGAACAATTTTACCTGATACTGCCGGCCGTCGTATGGTTTGTTCCTCGACGACGGCTCCCTTATGTGCTCGGCACTGCAATTTTGGCTGCTCCTCTATTGCGGATCTTTCTGAACCTCAATTATTCCCATGGCAACCTTGCGAGTTTCTACCTCATGCCCTGTCGTGCCGACGCACTACTACTCGGCGTGGCGGCTGCACTTCTGGTCCGGAATCAGTCAATTTGGGAGTCGTTAAAAAGCCAGCGCCGGCGGCTCGCCATGGCCTGCATCGTGCTGCTCGCTGGGCTTCCCTACTTTATCCTTTTTAAGGAAACTGATCCGATCCTCTCTTTTTGGATATCGACGGTTGGCCTCAGCTTCCTGGCGGTCTTCTATCTCAGCCTGCTTTTGCTCGCGCTCGCATATTCTGATGGCTGGTTTGGTCGCATATTACGCACCCCTTGGCTCAAGGCTCTGGGTACAATCTCCTACGGAGTCTACCTATACCATTGGGTCGTGGTGGGGCTGACCTTTGCGATTGTCCAACACAAGAGGCCTTGGGCGCAGACTTCTGCAGAGCATGGATTGGTGTTTTTGGCTCTGGTGGTCACGATTGCCGCCGCATCTGTTTCATGGACCTTCTTTGAAAAACCGCTTCTGAAAGTCGGCCATAACGTGAAGTATTAATGGGAAGTATTCGCGGCCAAGGTTCGGTGCACCCCCTGATAAGATTGGCCAATGAGGATTGGCTCGCTGAACTTATAACAATGCTATCCGCTGACACCAACCAAGTCAGTTACGGTCGTAGCCTCACTGTTTTTCTTGCATTGGCTGTCATGGCGGCAATTTGCGCGTGTGTCACTTTTCTTGTTGCTCGCAGCCAATGCCGCTCAAGGAGACCTTCCTCGCAATGCATTATGGGGAGTTGTACATAGTTTATGCGTCCCCGGACAAACCCAGCATCACGATCCCATGCCCTGCCTTCAAGTCGATCTGAACGGGGGAATTGAAAGTGGATTCGCGATCCTGAGGGACCCGAGAGGGGGCATTCAATTCTTGCTAATTCCTATTACTCAAATCTCCGGCATCGAGAGTCCAATCATTCGCGTGCCAAACGCAACGAACTATTTCGCCAGCGCTTGGGAAGTTCGAACCCACATCGATGACGCGCTGCACCTAACTCTTCCGCGAGATGACATCGGTTTGGCAATCAACTCGGTTGTGAGCCGCTCTCAGGATCAGCTGCACATCCACTTTTCGTGCGTCCGTGTCGACGTCTGGGAGGCACTGCATAAGAATGAGAGGAGAATTGGGAACCATTGGGCTCCATTCAATGTCTCATTGGTCGGGCACCGTTACAATGCAATGTGGGTGCCGGGCGAGCATCTTGGCCCGCACAATCCATTCAGACTATTGGCGGAAGGTTTACCAGATGCAGCGCGAGATATGGGCAATCGCACACTGGTAGTTATCGGGCTGACTCGGACTGATGGGACTAAGGGATTTGTCATTCTCGAAGACCAGGTCAACCAAGGACGTAATGATCTGGCAAATGGTGAAGAATTACTGGACAATACCTGCCATGTTGCGGCGGTGGGGATCGCATAGTCGCGCCAGAAAAATCGCCTCCGGAACTGACTTTTTCAACAGCATCACCAGTTTCTTGAATGTGTGTTGGCTAATCGGACCTGGCCAATTAGCCTTTTCCACAATGTGTCCTAAAACAGCCCAGCTCAAGACAATTCGGCTCAAACGGCCTTCCGCTTCGCCATCTTCTGCGCCATGAAAAATAACTTGTTCCGGTCTTCTTCTTCCATCCGACCGAATAGGCGGCAGAACTTGGCGAGCAAACTTGCGTCTTTGCCCGAGCTCCCCCACAAAATGTCTTCCGCAGATTTGCGTTTCAGGAGATTGGGGAGCTTCGGCGACTCTTCGCTCTCATAAAACAATTTGTACATCGGGATTTCCAGAGCGCGAGCCATTTTCTCAAGTGTCTCTACCGACGGAACCGTGTGGCCGTGTTCGACACGAGAAACGTAACAACGGAGCAGTCCAGTCTTCTTTTCAATGTTGCCTTGTGAAAGCTTCTTTTCCTCGCGCAACGCACGTAGACGCTCTCCAATAATCATATTTTGGTCCTCCGTAGAGAGATTTCAGGCCATTTTGATAGCTCTGCTTGACGGTCAACGGTCACCTCGAGCCATAACAGTGAAGCTTTTGAAGCATTGCCTTGCCATGTACTTCACTCAGCACTCTCTTTTTCATAAGAGCTATGAGGAGTTCACGCAGGACAAAATCCGTGTTTTTGGTTGAGTTCGCCACAACGGCATCCACCTCAGATTCCTGTGGTGGCTCCAGGAGAGGCAACGATTTTTTCGGTCAATTCATTGAGCCATTTCTGAAAGATTCGAAACTGCTGTGGCACTGCGGATATGAAAACAACACCCACACCCATTCCAGGCTGAGAGAATATGATCTTCGCGTCAGCCTCGAATGTAGCCGTGTGTTTGGCCAAACGAATTTTGATAGCCGTTCCAACGGCAAAAGGGTTCATTGTGTCCACGTAGCGACCTTCTAGACATAAATCAGAGGTTCGCGCACTGATCCTTGCATGCGATGACCCAATACCCGAAAACTGACACAGAGGAAACTAGAGGTAAGCTTGGGCGGAATTCCTGGAGAGGAGACGAGGACGATGCCCAAGAGTGGTCACACGGAAGAGCAGATCGTTACGGTTTTGCGGCAGGTGGAAGCCGGAGCACGCGTCGCGGAGGTTTGTCGCAAGGTGGGAATCAGCGAGGCGACGTACAATCTCTGGAAGCGGTAGTATGCCGGGGTGGGCGTGAGCGAGCTGCGTGAGCTGCGGCAGTTGCGCGAGGAAAATGGGCGGCTAAAGCGGCTGGTAGCGGATCTGAGCATGGATCGGCAGATCCTCCAGGAGATCGTTTCAAAAAAGCACTAAAGCCTCGGGTGCGGCGCAAGCTGGCGCGCTGGGCGCAGGAAGCCTACCGCATCAGCGAGCGGCACGCCGCGAGGCTGGTGAAGCTGGCGATCAACACGCTACGTTATCGCAGCCGGAAGGTGTTCGACGAAATGTTGCGGCGTCGCTTACGAGAGCTGGCGGGAACGCATGTTCGCTATGGGTATCGGCGTCTGACCGTGTCGCTGCGGCGCGAGGGATGGCATGTAAATGCTAAACGCATCAACCGGCTGTACCGAGAAGAAGAGTTGATCGTGCGAACCAAGCAGCGACGAAAGCTCGCACGTCGGCAGCGGGCCCGGACGATCGCGATGGCCGTGCGACCGAATCAGCGTTGGAGTATGGATTTTGTGAGCGACAAGCTGGCCGATGTGGTCTCGTTCCGGATTCTGACGGTGATCGACCAATTCACACGTGAGTGTGTGGGGTTGGAAGCGGACCGTTCGATGACCGGAAGGAAAGTGGCCGAGGTGTTGGAACGAGTCAGGAAGGAACGCTGCTTGCCGGAAAGTATCACCGTGGACAACGGCAGCGAGTTCTCGGGTCGCGCGCTGGAGGCTTGGGCGATCGCCAACGATGTGCAATTGTGCTTTATCCGGCCAGGCCGTCCAGTGGAGAACGGATTCATCGAGAGTTTCAAGGGTCGGCTGCGGGACGAGTGTTTGAACGTGGAGTGGGTTGCTTCGCTGGACGACGCGCGGCACAAGCTGGCGAAGTTCCGCGAGCATTACAATCACCAGCGTCCGCACAGTTCGCTATCGGATCGCACACTGGCGGCGTTCGCCGAGCAAATGGCGGCTCTCCGGTCGCCTCCGGCTCCCTGCGAGCCGCCATTTGCACCCCGATTGCAAGCAGAAGCGATGCCATTCCAGAGTCGCTTGCTAGAGGCTCTAGAGCACGGGAAACCCGCATGAAACGGGGCGAGATGGATTTCAACCGTCCAAGTCCTCTAGTTTCGTTTGTGACAGAAAATGGGAGCGGTTCACGACTAAGGTTCAATCGCTTCGACCGTAGCATTAAACGGGAAGCGGGGCTGACTGCGGCGTTCGGACTGACGCCGTTCAATCCCGCTGGCTTCCGAAGCGCTGTCGCGATTTCCATCATCCGCGTCAGACATTATCAACGCCCTTTTTCTCCGGCCAGGGACACGGACGTTCCAGTTGATCGCTGGCTCGCGAGACTAAACTCAGGAAGCAATCCAGTAACGGCCAGTTCAAGGTCATGTGCGCTTGATGCCTGGTCAGGATAGCTAAATGCGCTAATTCTGAATGTGAACCGATTTCCAGCTCCTACCGCAACAGTAAGACCTTCGGAGACACGCGTACAAATTTGCTGTGCAACAGAAACGCCGACCCCGGGTAAGATAGCCCCGAAATAGCCTGGCGCGAAAAGGTAGACCGAATCCTGCTCACGTAGTTTCCTGTAAATTGCCTTTGCAGCATCTCCAAGAGCCGACGCAGCTTCAGTTGACTCAGCCAGTGCAGGATGTAACTGGACTGTGACTACCATCACTGATAGGTCATATTTTGCCGAGACTGCGCGCCTGTGCTCCATCGGCAAGCGATCCCGAAACGAATCGAAATTCGGTAAAGCTTGTAACAGATCGGCGCTAGCCTGCTTCAGGGCGTGTGAGGAACTCATGCGATCTTCTGCTATTTGGTGCCGGAGCCTTTGGATCGTCTTCTGACGATCGATTAGGTATCCTGCCAGGAGTACCGAAACAACACAGAAACCAACGAGAGCACTGGCTAGTTCCCGATTGGGTGGAGCGGAAGGGGAAAACACTACCGGGTACATGAAAAGAACTAGACCACCCGCCAAAACAATTATCGCGAATGAGGCAGTGACAATTAATCGCATCTCGCGACTTTCTAAGCTCTGCGAGGGGATGCGATCAAAAAAGTGCATGATTATGATCTCCCGCCCTCTATGGGTAATCCCACAGGTGCGAAGTAACGTAAAACTGCTTTTTATAACACATGCGTTATAGCAGATTATCCCTATCTCTGTGTCATTGCTATTCTACATGAAATAATATATACCATTAGTCGTAATACAGTTCTAATATCCCAAGGGTTATCATATGAACGAAAACGAAAACATCTGGATTCGCTTACTTCCCTGGGAACGAAAGGAGGGGGCGGAAACAAAATGAATTCAGATCCAAGTTGCTCCAAAACTGAGGATTTCCCGAGAAGACGACTGGGAGACCTCGAATTACGGCCAGTGAATCGCTCTTGCCATACCATGTGGGTAGCGTATCATTTGATTACCATTTGAAATCCTCTACAGAATGTGTTGTCTTCACAACATGTGAAGTAATTACCAACATTTTCCAGATTTGGGGGGCCCGTGCGATTTCGGGACAAACAAGCAGGAGTTCTGTCATTAATTTCTAGCTACTTTCCATTTCAGAAGTTGCTTTCAGAATTGAATGACTCCAAGATTGGTATAGTCGTTTGTGACCGCCGTTTCCGCTATAAAGCGCTGAATCGAACCATAGCCGAAATACATAATGTGCCGATAGAGGCGCTTCTGGGTCATTCGTTCCACCAAGCACTTGGGCGTCTTGCCGAGAAGGTAGTACCTGTCTGGGAAAAAGTTTTCGCTACTGGCCAGCCCTTGACCTATTTTGAGGTCAGTGGGCAGTTACCCAAGCGGTCGGGCGCAGCCCACTGGGTCGAAAAAGTTTTCCCCCTGCGGGACGGTAAGGGGCGAATCACGCAAGTCGGTGGTTTCGTAATAGAGGTTCCGCCAACTCCAATGCCAAATTCTCCCCCTTCAAGTCCAACCCAAAGAGCAATATCAGTGACAGGTGATCAGCCTTCAGGCCCAGATCGACCCCGGCGCATACTTCTATCTCATAGAGAGCAGGAAGTCCTTCGCCTGCTTGCTGAGGGCAAATCGAGCAAGGAAATATCATCAGTTCTTATCATTAGTAATAGAACTGTTGACACATATAGGGCCAGACTGATGGTGAAGCTTGATGCGAATTCGATCGTTGATCTAGTTCGCTACGCGATTCGGAATCACGTCGTTTCACTCTAGAGTTCGTTTGCAAGGCAATGTGCTGCCTGATGAAATGATCAATCAGTTGAGGCAGACCCATCAGTGAATTCAGTTTCGCGGGCTCTTCTCCAAGCACGCACTCCGACAACGGGTCCCATATCCAAACTCTCCGAACGGATTCGGTCTGACCTGCCCCCAATTTCCGCACGCGTCATGATACGACATTCGGGTCAAAGAAACGAATTTCGATCTTCTCGTCTAAAGTTTAAATCTGCGAGACCTTGAAGTGGCACGGGGCCGCAATATTTGTGCCAACAAGCTAAAGTTATGAATATCATTAATCACCTACAGGGTTCTACTTACGTAAGATATTGAATATCAAGATATATTAAAAACGTTTAATCTAATGCCATGAATCAAATGGACGAGCATTACTGGATTTCCAAGCTTCCGTGGCGAAAGAAGAACAGGGCCGAATCAAAGGCCGGTCAGATCAAATTTGAGCCGCAACTTACGATTACTCGCGAAGATGGCTGGAAGTACCTCGAATTACTGCTAGTGAATCGCTCTTGCTGGCAGGTGTGGGTCGAGGAGGCTAGCGTTGTCTTGGCTGACCTTGATGCTGACTTGCAGGCTGTAGTTCCTACCGGGCAAGCCCGACACCAAATTCTCCAAAATATCGGACCAAACGAGAAATTAAGCGTGCGTCTCGCCAAGGCTATCTATGACGCTGCTGGCAGGCCTCAGGGATCGTACTCGTGCCTTGTTCTTCCGAATGTCCGCTATCACGTTCTCAATGAGTGGTGTAGCGTGCAGCTTGAAACATGCCGTGTTGAGATGGCGGCGCTTAGCGTAATCGATCTTCATAGCGCCCGTTGGTACGACAAGAAGATGAAGCGCATCATAAGGTCCACTCCATCTTACAACGAATGAGCACAAGGGTTGAGCAACATGGGGCTGACTGGGCATACAAATGAATGCCGCAGAGGAACGCCTTGTCTGTACTTGCCATAATAGCGGAGCGGAGTTTGTTGTTAAGGGGAGGCCGACCATCCAAAAACAGAACTTGTAATGTGCTGGCGAGAGCGAGTTGAAGAAACCCCATTCGGAACGGTGGTCAGAGAATGCCCACTCAAATGTTAACGCGGGCCAGCTCTTCGCTTCCCGAACTGCTGACGATGGTTGTAAGCCTCAGTGGTCGGGTCAAATGCGGCCAACGGTGGTCAGGTCAAAACCGGCCAATGGATGTGGCCCGGGACATGGTTCTTCTATCCCATCTTCTCTTGATCAGGCAAGTCCGTTTTCGTTCTCCAGCTCCTTGGTCCGCATTTCAGGATGTGACCGTGGTGTAGCAGGCGGTCGAGCATGGC
>Ga0210409_10009025_pt1 | contig 10103 bp, 4 predicted proteins | sample IncBWH17MmetaG_FD_161649 | JGI IMG/M metagenome (GOLD analysis project Ga0210409, IMG submission 161649) | Forest soil microbial communities from Barre Woods Harvard Forest LTER site, Petersham, Massachusetts, United States - Inc-BW-H-17-M | ecosystem: Environmental > Terrestrial > Soil >...
CCCAATCAAATTCGCAGGAACCAAGCTGCGCGTCTTTGGTGATATCGACCAGAACGGGGCCGGGCCGGTCGGAGGCGGCGATCTGGAAGGCTTCTCGCAGGCTGGCGGCGATTTCGTCGGCGCGCGCCACCAGATAATTGTGCTTGGTGATCGGAATGGTGATGCCGGTGATGTCCGTCTCCTGGAAGGCGTCGCTGCCGAGGACGGCGCTGCCCACCTGGCCGGTAATGCAAACGATGGGAGAGGAATCCATCATGGCCGTGGCGATTCCCGTGACCATGTTGGTCGCGCCGGGTCCAGAAGTCGCCAGGGCCACGCCCACGCGTCCGCTGGCCCGCGCGTATCCGTCCGCCATGTGCGTGGCGCCTTGTTCGTGCCGCACCAACACATGGTGAACCTTCGATTTCGTCAAGGCATCGTAGGTCGGGAGAATGGCGCCGCCGGGATACCCGAAGACGTGCTCCACCCCCAGGCGCTCCAGACACTCCCAGATGATTTCCGCGCCGGTGAGCTTCCGCGGGCCAGAGCTATGGGACGATCTTTCGTTCATCTCTAACGACTCAGCTTTCCCGTAGTGTATCTCCCATTGATAGCAGAGATTGTGACTGCGAGTCCAATTTATGTTTGTGGCGCATAGCATAAGTGAAGTTTATAGGACTGGCGCCCTGCACCGGCTCATTGGGAATTCGCTCGCGGGTTCGCAGAGCGGAACGGCCCTGCCCCCAAACGGTACACAACCGCGGCTCGCTTCGGCGTAACGCTACTTCACAGTCCTTCGTCTAACACAGTGACGTTATATTGTCTGCTACACTGAGGGATAAGGCCGGGCGCATTTCACCGTGGCGAAGGTGAGCAGATAGCTCGGATCCGCGGGGAAGGGTGCGGCTCGAAGCGCTCACCTGATCTGGATCTAAATCATAAATAGCGAAGTTGGGTATCCGAGAGGGTCATGCACGACAAAATTACAGAAGCTCCCACGCGCTCGGAAATCGCACTGAAACTCCATCCGGACGATCCGACTAACAAGCCCGGCAAAAAGCGGTCCTCGGCTCGGTCCATCGGCGTCCTTTTCCTTGTCGCCGTTCTGGCCGGAGGTTTTTTCATCTGGCGCAGTACGCATAAGCCGCAGACCACCGCGGCGGCAGGCCGCAATCGAGGGGACCGCAATGGCGATGCCAACGGGCGTGTTCCCGTCTCCGTGACGGCTGCACAAAAGCGTGATCTGCCCGTCTATTTGGACGGGCTTGGCTCAGTGGAGGCATTTAATACGGTAACGTTGAAGAGCCGCGTGGATGGCCAGATGATGGAGGTACGCTTCAAGGAAGGTCAGGAAGTTCATAAGGGCGATTTGCTTGCCATCATCGATCCCAGGCCCTACGAAGTGGCCTTGGCGCAGGCGGAGGCGAACCTCGCCAAAGATCAAGCGCAGCTCACGGATGCCAAACTAAATGTCACCCGCTATAGCCAGCTCACCAAAGAAGGGGTTATTCCGGAGCAGCAGTACGATACGCAGGTCGCGCTCGCTAACCAGCTCCAGGCGGCGGCCGGAGCCGATCAGGCCCAGATTGACAGCGCCAAGCTGAATATCGATTATTCGCATATCACCTCCCCGATTGACGGGCGCGTGGGCTTGCGGCTGGTGGACCCGGGCAATATCGTTCACGCTACCGATCCGACTGGTCTTCTGGTAATCACGCAAATGCAGCCCATCGCCGTGATCTTTACTCTGCCGGAAGATAGTTTGCCAGCCGTGAACAGCCGCACGCGATCCGGCATCACTTTGCAGGTTAAGGCACTGAGCCGCGACAATGGAATGCAACTGGCCTCGGGCACTCTGCTCACCATCGACAATCAGATCGATCAGACGACCGGCACCTTCCGCCTGAAGGCCGTCTTCGACAATAGGGATCGCGCTTTGTGGCCCAACCAATTCGTCAATGCGCGCCTGCTGATCGACGTCAAGAAGGATGCCATCATCATTCCCGTGGCCTCCGTTCAGCGCGGCGATGAGGGCACGTTCGTCTATCGTGTGAAGCCCTCGGACAATACGGCCGAAGTCGTGCCGGTGACCGTGGGCGTCACCGAGGGCACTCTGGCTTCGATCGAGAGCGGTCTTTCCGCCAACGATCTGGTGGTCACCGATGGACAGGATCGCTTGCGCGCCGGGGCGCGAGTCGATGCCCGGCCCGATACCCGCTCAACGAATGTTGACAATTCTCCGGCGAGCGCGAAGACCGGGAACCCGGCTCCTTCCGCTTTGCCTCCGTCGCCCAGTCGTCCATCTCAAACTCCGGCCGGTTCCCAGTCGTTCACCGGCCCCGGCGCCCTGCCCGGGCAGCCGAACGCTGCGCCCGACAATGCGGAAGGATCTCGTACAGGAAACAGGAATCGCCCGCAGCGCCAGCAATGAGTCCGTCTCGTATTTTCATTCTCCGCCCGGTAGCCACCACGCTTCTGATGACGGCGGTGATGCTTGCCGGCTTTGTGGCCTATCGGCAACTGCCGGTTTCCGCCCTTCCCCAGGTGGACTACCCGACGATCCAGGTGCTCACGTTGTACCCGGGCGCGGGTCCCAGCGTGATGGTCTCGTCGGTCACCGCCCCTCTGGAACGCCAGTTCGGGCAGGTCCCCGGCCTGAAGCAGATGACTTCGACCAGCACGTTCGGTGCGTCGCTGGTCGTTTTGCAGTTCGATCTCGATCAGAACATCGACGTCGAGGAACAGCAGGTGCAAGCGGCCATCAACGCCGGCGGCACCTTCCTTCCCGCAGACCTGCCGAATCCGCCGATTTACAGCAAAGTGAATCCGGCCGACGCGCCCATCCTGACTTTGGCGCTGAGTTGCGACACCATGCCTCTGCAAAAAGTGGAGGACTTGGCCGATACCACCCTGGCCCAAAAGATTTCGCAACTCCCGGGCGTCGGCCTGGTGACCATCAGCGGCGGCCAGAAGCCGGCCGTGCGGGTACAGGCCAATCCGACCGCGCTCGCTTCTTATGGCTTAAGCCTCGAAGACCTGCGCACGGCCTTGGCCAATGCCAATCAAGACCAGGCCAAGGGCAATATCGATGGCCCGCGGCAGGCCTATACCATTGGCGCCAACGATCAGATCTTTAGCAGCGAGCAATACAAGCCCATCATCATCGGATACAAAAACGGCGCCCCGGTCCGCGTGACAGACGTCGCCAAGGTAATCGATAGCGTCGAAAACACCAACCAGGCCGCCTGGTTCAACGATACGCCGGCGGTTATTCTCAACATTCAACGGCAACCCGGCGCCAACATCATCAACGTCGTCGACCGCATCGAAGAGCTTCTGCCGCAACTGAAAGCCTCGCTCCCGCCCGCCGTGCAGGTCTCCGTCCTCACGGACCGGACCACCACCATTCGGGCCTCGGTCAAGGATGTGCAATTCGAGTTGATGCTGACCGTGGGCTTGGTGGTCATGGTCATTTTCCTGTTTCTGCGCAACCTCTCCGCCACGGTGATTCCCAGCGTGGCTGTTCCCTTGTCTATCGTGGGGACCTTTGCGGCGATGTATTTGCTTGGATTTTCGCTCGACAATCTCTCGCTCATGGCGCTCACGATCTCCACGGGTTTCGTCGTGGATGATGCCATCGTCATGATCGAGAATATCGACCGCTATCTGGAAGACGGCTATTCGCCTCTCGAGGCCGCCCTCAAGGGCTCTGGACAAATCGGCTTCACCATTATTTCGTTGACCGTATCGCTGATCGCCGTTCTGATTCCGTTGCTCTTCATGGGCGATATCGTGGGCCGCCTTTTCCGTGAATTTGCCATCACCTTGAGCGTGACCATTCTGTTCTCGGCGGGAGTCTCGCTTACGCTCACCCCCATGATGTGCTCCAAGCTGTTGCGTCACCGCCCCTTGGCCAGCCAGGGAGCCTTCTATCGCCTTTCCGAGCGCTGGTGGCAATGGGTCATTGAGCGCTATGCTTCCACGCTTCGCGGCGTGCTGCGCCATCAGACCATCACGCTTTTCATCACCCTGGGCACCCTGATTTTGACCTTATATATGTACGTGGTTGTGCCCAAGGGTTTTTTCCCCGTGCAGGATACCGGAGTCATCCTGGGCATCTCTCAAGCGCCTGAGACCACATCCTTTGAGGGCATGTCGGAAAAGCAGCGGCAACTTGCGCGCGTAATCCTGCAGGACCCGGACGTGGTGAGCCTCTCCTCGTTTATTGGTGTGGACGGCACGAACATGACTCCCAACAGCGGGCGCATCCAGATCAACCTCAAGGCTCGCGAAGAACGTTCCGACGACGTCACCCAAATCATTCGGCGGCTCTCCGATAGCGTGCAATCGGTTGAGGGAATTCAGTTGTTCATGCAAGCCGTGCAGGACCTGAGCGTGGAAGATCGCGTGAGCCGCACGCAATATCAGTACAGCCTGGAGGCCGCCGACCCGAATGAGCTGGCCACCTGGGTGCCTAAGCTCGTGCAAAGGCTGCAGGCGCTCCCCAATCTGCGGGACGTCGCCACCGATCAGCAGAATCACGCCCTGGAAGAAGATTTGATCGTGGATCGCGATACCGCTTCGCGGCTGGGCATCACCACCGCGGCGATCGATAACACCCTCTACGACGCTTTCGGACAGCGCCTCGTCTCCATCATGTTTACGCAGGTCAACCAGTACCACGTGGTTTTGGAAGTGGCGCCCGAATTCCGCCAAAGTCCGGACGCGCTGAGGAGTCTTTACGTCAAGTCCAATAACGGAGAACAGGTCCCGCTGAGCGCCTTCACGCATTTCGAACCCAACACCGCATCACTCACGCTCAATCATCAGGGCCAGTTCCCCTCGACCACCATCTCCTTCAACCTCGCTCCGGGAGCTTCCCTTGGCGACGCCGTCCAGGAAATCGAAGACACCGACCGTGAAATCGGCATGCCCCAGAGCGTCGCCGCGAGTTTCCAAGGCACCGCCGCGGCCTTCCGCAATTCGCTCGCGAATGAGAGTTGGTTACTGCTGGCCGCCGTCGTAACGGTCTACATCGTGCTCGGAGTCTTATACGAAAGTTACATCCACCCGTTGACGATCCTCTCGACCCTGCCGTCGGCAGGTGTAGGCGCGATCCTCGCCTTGCAACTCTTTCATTTGGATTTGGGGGTCATCGCGCTGATCGGAATCATTCTCTTGATCGGTATCGTGAAGAAGAACGCCATTATGATGATCGACTTCGCTCTGGAGGCGGAGCGGGGCGAGCATCTCTCTCCGGACAAAGCCATCTATCAGGCCTGTCTGCTGCGCTTCCGGCCCATCATGATGACCACCATGGCTGCGCTGTTTGGGGCCTTGCCCCTGGCCATTGGCCGGGGTACCGGCTCGGAGTTGCGCCAGCCTTTGGGCATTTGCATCATCGGAGGACTGCTGATCAGCCAGTTGCTCACGTTGTACACCACCCCGGTGGTGTACATCTGGTTTGATCGCCTGGCCAGCCGCTTTCGCCGAGCGGAATCGGTTGCGGGGAGAGTGGAAGCGCCTCAGCCCGGCGATTAGCCGGAAGTGTTAGCCCGCACCGAGCGCGCCGTGTGAAGTTTTAGCCCGCGTCGCGGGCGCTAAAAAAGAGACCCATGAACGTTTCTGCTCCATTTATCCGCCGCCCGGTAGCGACGTCGCTGCTCACCGCCGCGCTGCTTTTGTCCGGGGCGCTGGCCTACCGGATGCTGCCTGTCTCTCCCATGCCGAACGTGGTGTATCCCGTCATCTATGTCCAAACCAGCTTGCCGGGAGCGAGCCCGGAGACCATGGCTTCCGCCGTCGCAACTCCGCTGGAGCGCATGTTCGGCCGCATCGCAGGTATCACCCAGATGACTTCTTCGAGCCAGCTCGGCTCGACCCAGATCGTTTTGGTCTTTGATCTCAATCGCGATATCGATGGCGCGGCGCGTGATGTGCAAGCAGCCATCAATGCCGCCCGCGGGCAATTGCCGTCCAACTTGCCGACGAATCCTTCCTGGCGCAAGGTGAACCCCGCTGAGTCTGCCATCCTGGTTCTGAGCCTGATCTCCGATACAGCCACGCAGCCGCAAATGTATGACATGGCCGATTCCATCCTCGCGCAGAAAATCGCCCAGGTTGACGGCGTCGGTTTGGTGCAGGTCGGCGGCAGCTCGCGGCCCGCCGTGCGCGCCGAAGTCAATCCACTCTTGCTGGGCAAACTCGGCGTGGGCCTGGAGGATGTTCGCAACGCCCTCGCCAACGCCAACGCCAACCGGCCCAAGGGATCTCTCGCGGACGGCCGGCAAATGAGCATCCTGAATGACAATGATCAGCTTTTCCTGGCGAGAGAATACGCGCCGCTGATTATTGCCTATCGTAACGGAGCGCCCGTCCGGCTCTCGGATGTAGCCACGGTGGTGGATTCTCAGGAGGATACCCGCAACGCCGGCACAGTAAATGGCAAGCCCTCCGTTCTGTTGAACATTTATCGGCAGCCCCAGGCAAACATTATTGATACGGTGGATGGCATCATGGCCATCCTGCCGTTGTTGCAGGCTTCCATTCCGCCCGCAATTCGCATCGGCGTGGCTCAAGACCGCTCCACCACTATTCGGGCTTCGGTACACGATATCGAAGTGACCCTGATCATCTCGGTTTTGCTGGTCATCCTGGTGGTCTTTGCTTTCCTGCGCAGCATCTGGGCCACCTCAATTCCCAGTATCGCCGTGCCTCTTTCACTGGTGGGCACGTTCGGGATCATGTACCTGGCCGGATATACGATCGATAATCTTTCCTTGATGGCCTTGACCATCTCGACCGGCTTCGTGGTGGACGATGCCATCGTGGTGGTCGAAAACATCACGCGCTATATCGAGAAGGGGATGGCCCCATTTCAAGCGGCGCTCGAAGGTTCGCGCGAGATCGGCTTCACGGTTCTCTCCATGAGCACCTCGCTGGTGGCCGTGTTTATTCCCATTCTGCTGATGGGCGGCATCGTGGGCCGAATGTTCCGGGAATTCGCCGCCACCTTGAGCGTGGCTGTGACCATTTCAATGTTCGTGTCGCTCACCACCACGCCCGCCATGTGCGCCAAGCTTCTGAAATCAGACAAGGGCCAAAAGCACAACCGGCTTTATCGCTTCAGCGAACGCATCTTTGATCAACTGCATCAGGCCTACGCGGAGAGCCTCCACTGGGTTTTGCGCAACCAGTTTTTCGTCCTAGGTGTATTCCTCGGTACCGTCTGCCTGGCCATCTATCTTTACATCGTCGTTCCCAAGGGGTTCTTCCCTCAGCAGGATAACGGCCGCATCTTCGGGCAGGCCCGCGCTGGTGAGGACGTCTCGTTCCAGGCCATGCGCCAGAAGTTTCTGGAATACGCCCGCATTGTTCAGGCCGATCCGGCCGTGGACAATATCAACGGTTTTACAGGTGGCCGCGCCGTAAATACGGCGAACTTCAATATCACCCTCAAGCCTCTTTCAGAACGCAAGGTCAGCGCCTTCCAGGTGGTGAACCGGCTGCGCCCCAAGCTGGCCGCCATTCCGGGCGCCACTTTGTTCCTGCAGCCTTCTCAGGAGATTCAAATCGGCGGCCGACTCGGCAACGCCTCTTTCCAATACACGCTCATCGCCGACAACCTCAAGGACCTCCTCTACTGGGCGCCTCTGATGGAATCGAAATTGAAGCAGGTGCGCATCCTTCAGGATGTGAATACGGACCTGCAGAATCGCGGCCTGGAAACCAATCTCGTCATCGACCGCGATACCGCGAGTCGCCTGGGAGTCTCGGCCAGTGCCATTGACAACATCCTCTACGACGCCTTCGGCCAGCGGCAAGTCTCCGTCATGTATAAGGGCATCAATCAATATCACGTGGTCATGGAGATCGATCCCAAATTCCAGCAGGATCCCCAGGGTCTGAACAACATCTACCTTACCTCCAGCACGGGCAACCCGGTTCCTCTCAGCGCTTTTACGCATCTCGGGCAGGGCAACACGTCGCTACAGGTCAATCACCAGGGAGTCTTCCCTGCCGTGACGATCACCTTCAACCTCGATCCGAGTATCCCCCTGGGCGATGCCGTGGCTCAGATTCAAAATGTGGAACGTGCCATCGGCCTGCCCTCCAGCATCCGCGGCGGTTTCCAAGGCACGGCGCAGGCTTTCCAGGATTCGCTCTCCACCGAGCCGTTTTTGATCCTCGCCGCCTTGTGCACCGTTTATATCGTCCTCGGTATCCTGTACGAAAACTATGTCCACCCGATCACCATTCTTTCCACGCTGCCCTCCGCCGGTGTGGGAGCGCTCCTGGCCATCCTGGTGACCAATAGCCAGCTCGACATCATCGCTTTGATCGGGATCATCCTGCTGATCGGCATCGTCAAGAAAAACGCCATTCTCATGATCGATTTCGCCATTCAGGCCGAACGCAACGAGGACAACAGCGCGGAACAATCCATCTACCAGGCTTGCCTGTTACGGTTCCGGCCCATCATGATGACCACCATGGCCGCGCTTTTGGGCGCCGTTCCCATTGCCATCAGCCAGGGCAATGGCGCCGAAGTACGCCGGCCGCTGGGCATCGCCATCTGCGGAGGCTTGATCGTCAGCCAGATGCTCACGCTCTATACCACTCCCGTGGTGTACCTCTATCTCGATCGCTTCCGCGCCTGGGCCAGCGGCGGTAAGCGCATGCGCCGCCTCGATACCGCCCCCGAATCGGCCACCCGGGTCCCCTCCGCCAGCGACTGAACACTTTCGTCGAACACACCTCTCGGTCCCGAGCAGCTCCAGGTCTCCAGTTGCGTTCCCGATCGGTTGGTGGCTAGCAGGCGGGATCGATATTGCTCGTGCAGTTCGATTGAGAAATGCCCAGCGCCATTCTCATCACAGAATTGTTTTTCGATAGAACCCTGCGCGTTCTCGATGCCTGCCGCCTTTTGGCCGGTTCAACCGCCTGGGTATTGCGCAGTGACTACGACCAGGGTCACAGCGCGGTCCGGCCCAAGACTTCGTGATCGATGCGGTGTCGCTGCATCGAAATAAAGGCAGTCTCCAGCCTGGAGCAGGATGTGCTCGCGCTCGAGATGGATCTCGACATTGCCTTCGAGAACATAGACCATCTCGTCGCCCTGGTGCTGGAAAAAGGTGCGCGGCAGCCGAAGTGGCGGCTGTACGACAAAGGGCTCCATGCGCTTGCGCTCCTTGTGAAAGGCTATGGCTTCGTAGCGATAGCCGTAGGGGCTGCCCTCACGCGCATATTTTCGCCGCTCACCACGCTTCACCAGGGAATAGATGGGTTCCTGAGACTTCGCCGTGTCCAGCAGTGCGCTCACGGAGATGCCATATGCCTGAGAGAGCTTCAGCAACGTCGAAATAGAAGGCACCTTGAGGCCGCGCTCGATCAAGGACAAGAAGCCCTTGGTCATGCCAGTCTTTAGTGCAAGCGCATGGAGCGAAAGCTCATGCTCCTTGCGCACGGCCGAAAGACGTTTGCTGAGATCGAACTCTGACTCTGTCGAGTCGGAAGAACCTAGAGCGGCTCGATTCGCGGGTTTTCTGCGATTGGCTGCAATTTCATGAGCACGAGCCGGCCTGATCGTATTCCGCCTCTGCTGCGTTCTGTCCATCGCCGCGCTCCTGCTCTCCTGGCAACCGGATCTTGTGAATGCCGCCAACTGGCGCGAGCTTTGATCTCGCGGACAATTACATCACCACTCCTTTTCAATTCTTCTACCCTTTGAACCCGGTAATATCAAGCGTCATTCCCTTATGCCCCCGATCGGATAGAGGACGTCTTCACCGGATCGCCGTCGCAGCGCGACAGCGACAAAGGCCGCGGCAATGAGCCACGCGGCTGCGCGGCAAGGAATCTGTCCGCGAAGACAGTAGCGGGTTCCTCCCCACCTCATTCGCGAAGGAACTTGACATTGGTTTTCCGAGGATAAACAATCCGGGACCATCAGTAAACAGCTGGCCGCTGTTCGCCGGGCACAGGTTCCGACGCAGGGGAGAGGGTATGGAAGCGGCCAAAATCTCAGTCATGACCAAGCGGCTCAGGCTAGTTCGATACGGAAGTCTTTTGATCGCCGTCGTTGCCGCCCTTTCGACGTGTTCGTGGGCGCAATCCGCAACCAC